>Ga0209425_10000056_pt1 | contig 118939 bp, 101 predicted proteins | sample COG_05_FD_184749 | JGI IMG/M metagenome (GOLD analysis project Ga0209425, IMG submission 184749) | Pelagic Microbial community sample from North Sea - COGITO 998_met_05 (SPAdes) (version 2) | ecosystem: Environmental > Aquatic > Marine > Neritic zone/Coastal water | place: Helgoland, sampling...
CATAGGCAGGGAGTGACTGTCCTCTAAATTCATGGTGGGAATCCGTCTCAGTCAAGAGTTCCACACGGTCTATTTTTAAATCCCCAACAAGGTTTTCTTCAGCAACTTTTATGGCCTCCTGCTCTGTAATCCCATTCTTTAGGACGCCTGTTTGAGCGTGGTACAGCGTTTTGTTATTGATCCAAAAATAAGGCGATTGGTTGACTGCAACTAAACTCAGATCTTCAATAGCTTCTGGAATACTATCCAAGGGAATCAGATTTGTAAATACCCCAGCTGTGGAAGGGTTTTTTTTAAACGGTTCACCGTGAATTTCATCTAGGTCGGTCCAGCTAAAATAGAGTCCAGAAACCGTCCATGCCAAAAATTGTAGCCCAATAAACAGGCCGAGATAACGATGGGTTTTTCTAATCCGCAGGGCCGTGTTTCTTTTTACCATATTCTAATAAATTACTGGGGCTCTGGATTAAACTTTAATTTTTTCTCAATGGCGATAATCATCTCATTGGCTATATTTTTACCCTAGCGGTTTCAATCCCTTCCAACCCTGGAGAAGAATTCACCTCCAAGAGTAAGGGTCCTTTATTAGAACGGATAATATCTACCCCAGCCACTGCAAGATTTAGAATTTTGGATGCTTTCACTGCTAGTTTCCTCTCTTCTGCTGTTATTTTAACCTTTTTTGCAGACCCACCCATATGAATATTAGATCGGAACTCTCCTTTGAGTGCAGTCCGCTCTATGGCTGCTACCACCTTGCCGTTGACGACAAAACAACGCAGGTCTTTTCCAGAAGCTTCCTTGATAAACTCTTGAACCAAAATATTGGCTTGGAGACTTTTAAATGCATTGATTACACTTTCAGCGGCTTTGTTTGTTTCGGCAGAAACAACTCCTTTTCCCTGAGCGCTTTGTAGAAGTTTAACGATCAAAGGAGCTCCTCCCACCATATCAATAAGGTCTTTGGTGTCTAGCGGTGATTTTGCAAAACCCGTAATAGGAATATTAATTTTATTCGCAGTAAAAAGCTGACTCGAAAACAGCTTATCCCTGGATTGAGAAATGGAAGTATCCGAATTCAAACAATAGGTTCCAATAGATTCAAATTGGCGCAACAAAGCACATCCGTAAAAGGTCATACTGGGTCGGATTCTCGGAATGATCGCATCCAAATCATTGATGATACTCCCCCCTCGATATCGAACTTCGGGGGTGTCAGCATCCATCCGCATATAACACTGTTGGATGTTGTAAAAACGCATTTCATGTCCGCGAGCAATGGCAGCCTCCATCAGGCGTTTGTTACTGTATAAGGTTCGGTCTGTGGCTAGTAAACCAATATTTAATCCAGATTTTCTATACAATAAATAACTGTACATCGACTTCAACTCTTCCTCACTGTACTTTCCCAGTTGGTAGCTTGTTGAAGGGTCCACTAAAAATCGATTTCGCATGGCTTCCCTTCCTAAGAGCATTCTAAAATCCATCCCATCTCGATTGGCAAGCGTCAATTCAATTTCAAAAATTTCTTTACCCATTTGAACGGGAACTTGGATGACAAAACGCTTTTCGGCAATTCCGGAGGAACTCTTTATCAGTCGTGTATCTTTTATACGTGATTCGCAATGAATCGAAAAACTCAAATTGTCCTGCAACGGATTGACCTCAAAAGAAACCCAAGATTCTCCACCTCGTTTAAAGCGGCGAATATGCGTAGCTTGAATAGAGGATGTTTTTGCTCCAGAATCAATTCTCGCTTTAATTGCAGGAATTTTTAAGGTTTCGAAGCTACACCATTCTGCATTCCCAATTACTGTTTGTTTCAACGCACCCACTAGTTTATATTAATCATTCAGAAAAAATTAGAACAGGAACCTCTGCAGACTTAAATTCGCTTTCAAAGGCCTGAAAATCTTGTTCAATTATCTGGTTTAACTTTGTTCGTTGTGTCACCCACTGCTTTTCAAGATCATAGTGTCGATCTAGTGCTCCTTGGGTCACTTTGGGGTCTTCGGAATCTACAAAATCTTTGAGATACATCCACTCTGCGTTGAGTTTATTGTGAAAATTAATCACATCTTGGAATGTCTTCTGATCGGGTTGAATCAATTCTTTTTCCCAGTTTTTAAGTTTCTCATCGATCATTTCTGCTTTCTCTAGTAAAGATTGGTACTTGCCCTGTCCTTCCAAAATCTGGTGGTAGTGCTGTAGTTGTTTTTGAACACTTCGCATTTCGGCAACCGTTTGATGAACACTTTTGATTCCTCCTTCTATTTGTCTTAAAAGTTGCTGTTGAGCTTCAAAATCTGCAGCAGTGGTTGAGAGATTGGGATTGGGCATAACGCTTAGGGACACCTCTTTTTCTGTAGTATTGTACTTTAATCGCGCTTTGTAATTTCCTGGTGATACCCGGCTCCCGGAGTAGTTCCCATATACAAAAACGCCCTCTACGCTGGGTAACTGACCTCTTCTCAAGTCCCAGTGAAAACGATTAAAGCCTTCTTTTTTTGATAATGGTCTTTCAGGACTTGGACCGCCTTGCCATGTTTTTGTTTTTTCCTTTTTAGAGGTATAGGTACGAATTACCTCGGTCCCGTCTAAGATTTCAATCGTTACCTCTAGAGAATCAATAACTTTTGGAAGATAGTAATCTAGGATTACCCCATTTAACGGATTGGTTCCTTGAGTACTTTTCTTTGGCGTGCTTCGAGAAAAGATCCGATAAGCGGGCTTTGGAGTAACGAGATGAACTCCTGCCACTTGCTTTTGTTCTTGGATGGGGCTCAGGTCGTCCAAAATCCAAAAGGAGCGTCCCGCAGTAGCGGCAATTAAATCGTTATCTTGGATATACAAATCATTGATCGGGACCACTGGCAAGTTGTTTTGAAACGCTTCCCATTGTGCCCCATCAGTGTAGGAAATATAAAAGCCTGTCTCTGTTCCAGCATAAAGTAGTCCCGGGACTTTAGGGTCGGCACGTACTACTCGCACAAAGGTATGAGCCCCCGATATTCCTTCAGTAATCAATTCCCAAGTTGCTCCAAAATCTTTTGTTTTATAGATATAGGGTGTTAAATCCATAAACTTGTAGCGCATCAAAGTAATATAGGCGGTTGCTGCATCGTGGGGAGATACTTCTATACTGTTGATGATTCCTTCTTCAAGCCCTTCAGGAGTTACATTTTTCCAATTCTTACCTCCATCTTGGGTGATATGAACCAAACCGTCATCGCTTCCTGCCCAAAGTACCTGAGGGCTGTGTGGAGAGGTAGCTAAACTCATCAAGGTGTTGTAATTTTCTCCTCCAGCGGCTTCATTGGTAAAAGGAGTCCCGCCAGGAATTTGCTGTGCTTTGTTGTTTCGGGTCAAATCGGGACTAATGACTTCCCAATCAATTCCACCATTTTGTGTTTTAAATACAACATTTCCAGCGTGATAGATTGTATTAGAGTCCGTGGGGGCACTCAGTATAGGTGCATTCCAATTGAAACGGTATTTAAAATCTTTAGGTACGTTACCCAGAGCAAGTTCTGGATATTCCTTAATTTCTTTTCCCGATTTGGTAGCACGATGCCATCGTTCGATGATTCCTTGGTAACATCCTCCATAAACAACTTCAGGATTTTTAGGGTCAAAAGCGAGGAAGGCACTTTCACAACCTGCTACAGAATACCAATCTTTCCAGTCAATCCCACTATCGCTATCTCGACTTTTTATCCCAATAGCAGAATTGTCTTGCTGTCCACCATAGACATGGTAAGGAACTTGAGCATCTGCAATGACGCGATAAAATTGGGAAGTGGGTTGATTTTGCTGGGTACTCCAGCTTTGCCCACCATTTAGTGAAACATTGGCACCCCCATCGTTGGAATTGATCATCAACTGATTGTTATTTGGGTGAATCCAAAGGTGGTGGTTGTCTCCATGAGGTGTAGATAAACGCTGAAAGGTCTTTCCTCCGTCAATAGATTTTAAGGTCGGAGCATTCAAGACATACACTTTATTTTCATCCTGAGGATCAGCAAAAATTTCCATGTAGTACCAGGAGCGCGTTACTGCAATACGGTCTTTGTTGACTTGTTTCCAAGAAGCTCCACTATCATCTGATCGATAGACTCCTGCTTGTGTTCCTTCAGCTTCCAGATTGAGGTAGACCCTTTTTGAATTTGCTCTGGAAACAGAAATCCCTGCTTTTCCCATCACTTCGGGCAACCCTTTTTCTAATCGCGTCCAATCTGCACCCCCGTTTGTGGTTTTATAGATTCCAGAATCAGGTCCTCCAGAACGCATTTGCCAAGGGGTTCTTTTGTGATCCCACATAGCAGCGTAAAGAATTCTAGGATTGTTCATGTCCATGCTCAAAGAGACAGCCCCTGCAAGTTCGTCGACATAAAGAACTTTTTGCCAGGTTTCTCCTCCATCTTCCGTTTTATAGACCCCGCGTTCTTTATTAGGTCCATACTGAGCGCCTTGCACAGCTACATAAAAAATATCTGGGTTCGACGGATGAATTTGAATATTGGCAATATGTCTGGATTGCTCCAAACCGATATGCGTCCAAGTGGCTCCCGCATCTTCTGATTTATATACTCCGTCTCCCATAGAAGTCATCACACCCCGAGCGGCGTGTTCTCCCATCCCGACCACAACCACACTGGGATCACTTTCCGAAACAGCTATAGCACCTACAGTCCCCGTTTTAAAATAACCATCAGAGATATTGTCCCATTGAATACCGTAGTCTTCTGTTTTCCATACACCTCCTCCGGTGCTCCCCATATAAAATACATTGGGCTCTTTTACGACACCGGTAGAAGCAACACTTCTTCCCCCTCTAAAGGGTCCAATATTCCTCCAACTGAGATTGTTGTAGGTCAAAGTTGTTGTGGCTTCTTTTTTCTTCGCTTTTCTCTTTTTTTGACTAAAACTTAATGTGGTGCTCATCAGAAGGACCAGCACTAAAGGAAACGTAATTCTCATAAATTCAATTTGAAATTCTTGGTTTTTTAAATATAGCCTTTACAAGTTAGAAAAAAAGTAGAAAGCCTGTACAAAAAGAAACTTTATTCCACTTTGAGTCGAGTCCGAAAAAGTCTCGGTTTCTTTTTTTCCTCACTCTCAGAACTCATCCAAAATTCATCTTTCGAAATAATCTTCACTGCCTCTATTTGGGCGGGCTTAATTGGAATTGGATAGGTGTTGAGTTCTAAATTATCATATCCTCTTTTTGAAAAATTGGGTAATGTGTAAAAAAATTGATCTCCCTCGAAGTTATATCCTGTTAGAACCATCAGATCCTCCACTGCATTATAATCTGCCGCGGTGACTAAAGCACGCGTATCAACTACAGCTCTTGGTGTCAACACATAATCCCCAGCTACCTTCGGGAAGGTGTAAATTTCGGATTGGAGTGTTTTTCTGTTTTTTGAAAACAAGACCAGTTCCTCACCTACAACAGCGATTGCTTCGGCATCAAATTCGTTTCGAGGTTCTTTAGAAAAAGTGGTTTGTGCCTTATAACGAATTGTAATCGTCCCTTTATGAAAAAAATGACGATCCAAAATATAGATCCTCAAATTTTCTCGTGTAGCATAATTATTCCCCGTATCTGCAATATAAAAATGGTCAGAATCTGCGGTAATATCCTCCCAGTCTTTATGTTTCAGTTGGTTGAGTTTAATCTCCATTATTTTTTCTCCCTCTTGACTAATTATATAAAGTTTGGGTTGATCCCCCGAGTCATTGTGGGTAACCAAATACTCCCCAAAAACTTCCAGTCCTGAGGTTTCCTCAACAGATTTTGTCAACCAAATGGTTTCAAATGAAATTTGGGCGGTACCCAAAAAAGAAAGGAAAAGAAAAACGGTAACGAATCGCATTGTAACTTCTATTTTTTGCAAGATACCTAATAAATATATTCGTTAAAGACGTATTAATTTTTATAACCTAAAATTAATCCCTTATTTTGATTTGGGTTCAATTTCAATTTTAACAATGAAAAAAAATCGATTCTATATTTTAGGGCTTCTTTTGATTTATTTTACGTCCTGTCAAAAAGAAATTAAACGCCAGAGTTATCTCGCATTGGGTGACAGTTACACCATTGGGGAACGGGTGAAAGAAAACCAACGCTGGCCCATGCAACTGGCGGACTCTTTAGCTCAAAAAAGTGTTTTTTTGGAAACCCCAGAAATCATTGCAAAAACAGGTTGGACAACCGATGAACTTAAAAGTGGAATTGACGATTCCAGTCTAAATTACCCCTACGATTGGATTTCTTTATTAATTGGAGTCAACAATCAATACCGTGGAAGAAGCATTGAAGAATTTCGTAATGAGTTTGAAGTTTTACTTTCCGAAGCCATTACTTTCAGTGGTAACCGAAGAGAACGCGTATTTGTTGTTTCGATCCCCGACTGGGGTGTGATGCCTTTTGCCAAAGAACGAGATCAGGAACAGATCGCTACGGAAATTGACAATTTTAATCAAGTAATTTACGAACTGTGTGCCATTGAAGAAATTGAATTTATTGACATCACCCCCTTATCAAGAAAAATAGATCTCCATCCCGATTGGGTCGCTGAAGACAGCCTTCATCCCAGTGGAAAACAATATGCCGCTTGGGTTCAAGAAATTCTTCCTTTCTTTTTAAATCAAAATTATGAGTGAATTTCAAGCCGCCCAAGCCTTAGACAAAAAAGATCCTCTGGCGGAATTTAGAACGCATTTTGTATTGACACCAAATGAAATCTACCTGGATGGAAACTCCTTGGGAAAGCTTCCTAAAGCTGCCCAAAAAGCAGTGCAAGACACCGTTGCTAAGCAATGGGGAGAAAGGCTCATTCGCAGTTGGAATGAAGCCTGGCTGGAATTACCCTCACGATTGGCTGAAAAATACGCAAAGCTGCTCCAGGTCTCAAAAGAAGAGGTCATTATTGGAGAATCTACCTCTGTTCGGTTGTACCAAGTGCTCCATGCTCTTGCAAAGTCTGACTTATCTCCAAAACATCTGGGAACCGACAACCTAAACTTTCCAACCGATCTTTATGTCATGGAAGGGATTGCTCAGGATTTTTCATTCGGTGAAATGACTCAAATTGACTATGGCCAAGAGGTTGAGGCTGATTTAGAAATTCTCAAGACCACCATTAAAGAAAAACCTGGAATTTATTGTTTGAGTTTGGTTAGCTATAAAAGTTCGTATTTGTATCCTATGAAAGTGCTCAATTTATGGGCTGAACAACACCGCAGTATTCTTGTTTGGGACCTCAGCCATGCAGTGGGTGCTGTAACGATCGACCTAAAAGAGACGGCAACCAAAATTGCTGTTGGTTGCAGTTATAAATACATGAATGGGGGGCCAGGAGCTCCTGCTTTTTTGTTTATTCAAAAAGCACTGCAAAGAAAACTTGCTAATCCTATTCAAGGATGGTTTGGCCATAAAAATCCGTTTGCTTTTGAATCGGATTATCATCCAAATCAGGGTATTGACCGATTTGCTTCGGGCACGCCTCCCATACTATCACTTCAAGCAATGGAAGCTGGGGTGGACCTCGCTTTAAAAGCAGGCATCAAAAACATTAGAAAAAAAAGTGTACTTCAATCCGAGTTTTTTTTAGAAGGGGTTCGAGAAAAATTACTCCCCTTGGGCTATCAATTGGAAAGTCCTACAGATCCTGAATGTAGAGGATCTCACGTAACTTTGTCACACCCTGCCTCATGGCAAATTTGTCAAGGCTTACTTCAGGGAACTTCTAAGGATTCTAAAATCATCCCTGATTTTAGACCTCCTCATTTTATTCGATTTGCAATGACACCCCTATACACTTGTTTTGAAGAGCTTCAAAAAGTTATCTTTAGACTTGAATCCATTGTGCTGACAAAGGAATATCAAAAGTTTAAAACAAATAAACCTCGGGTTACTTGATTTCAAAAAAAAAGCCTTCAGGAAGTATTCCCAAAGGCCATAACCATAAACCAATCCATTATTAAAGAATTGATTTAATAAAAATACTAAAAATTTAAATAAAAGAAAGATTCTAAAGCTAAAATTATTAACAATTAAGTAATCTTAAACATTATTATTGTTTACTAAATTTTTATTGTAAAAAAACAAGCTTTAAGGGGGAAAAGTGTCTCCTAAAGTCTTAAATCTTGATTTTTAAATAACCTTGGGGTAACCTAAAAAAAATTGACCTTTTTTAATTTTGGACTCAATTATTTTTGGGAATGCGTTATTTAAAATCACTTGGATATATTTTCGGCTTTTTTTATTGGGTTATCCTAGGCCGGCACATCGAAAACTAGCTATTGGGTAGCCTCATATTCCAATTCCCAATTGGGGTTGTCTAGCTTGTTAATGACATACTTAACCGTGATTTCTTCACCTTGTGCAATATCTTTTGAAGTACTTATTCGAATGTGTTTCAGTTTTCCTATCTCAGAATCTTCTTCAGAAAAGACCGCTTCACAATTTGGAATTTCGTGATGGTTTATAAAAGCCCCGAGAGGAAGTCTAATGTAATGGTCCGCAAAGCGAGGGTCAAATAAGTGTGTCATTCCCAAGTCGGTCCCTGAGGGGATTTTACGCAACGCGAAAAGACCTAGCCCATCGATCTTACTGGAACGTATGGTCAAAAAGTCGGGTAGCGGTCGCCAGTTACTATTTTTAATCATCCCACATTGTATTTGAAATAAAAATATAAAAAATCTATTCTATCGAACTATAAAAGTATGCTCAAGTACTTTTTTGGGTCCCGTGATCGCATTCAATATCCGAAAAGGAAGCTCAACAGTGGTTTTCTTTTGTTGGGTTTTCACTAAAAGTGTGATCATACTGTTTGCAGGGATTATAAAAGCGGAGGCTCTTTGGTGAAAACTAAGGGCCCCCGTGTATTCCAGATGAAAAGGGGCTGCACTTTTATTGGTGACTTCCACCTCCATAATGGTTTTCTCTCCTCTGTATTGGGGCGAAACAAATGTTAGATTTTGTGCTACAAGTTTTTCAAGATGTATTTTTTTACCAATCAATAAATCCTCAAACCAGACTACCGTAGCTCCCTCAAATAGGGCTTTTTTCAGCGCTTCTTGGCTTTTGTTTTCAACATACACAAAAGTCATGGGTCGGTGTCCCCCTCGTGCGATATGATGCGCCCAATCGGTTAGCCCGTGAATGTCTGAAGTACCTAAAATAGTCAATCCGTTTTCTAGTGCTATCTGAAGTGCTTCTTCTGAAAAGGTAGTTTCATTGACCACTTCTATGCCGTGCAATAACTTTTCTTGAATCAAATAGTTATGAAAAGGCTCCAAACGTGCTATGCCATCTTTTCGGTGAGCATCCCAATTGGGGTGGTTCCAAAAAACAAAAGCTTTTTGTTTATTTGCCGCTTGAATTCCAGAAAGGGAATCCTTGTGAAGTAAGGCATTGGCATCCTTGACAAAAACTGCATTGATATGTCCTGGAGGCATCTCTCGGGTGATCTCTGAACCGTTGATGACCTGTAACTTTTCTCCCTCTCGAATCATTCCGTTGGCAATAGTGTAGGAACGATTGCGGTCTGGATGGGGAATGTCTTTTGCATGGGGTTGATATTCCAAATGCTCCGTCATAGCGATCAAATCCAAGCCTTCTCTTCGCGCTTCTTCAACCCGAATACTAGGCCATACCGCTCCATCAGAAAAAACAGTATGAATATGTAAATCTGTACTCAACCACTGGTGTTCCGATTCTGCTGTAAAAAAAGGCTGTTGCCCCTGTACTAGAAAACCTAAAAAGAAAAGGAGTAAAGTTGAAGATGTGGAGAATGAATTAAATTTCATACGATTCATTTGGATTAAAGTTTCCTTTAAAAATAGGCTTAAAATTTATAAAACAGTATCGTATTCCATAATCTGTTCTTTAAATAATTGTTAGCAGACTTTAAAATGTTGTTTTTTTGAAATCCAGAAACCAGGCTAAGTTGCTCACTAAATTTGAAACGAAACCCTAAAAAGGTCCAATTCTGATTAAATTTATAAGGAATACCATTCGGGTTCATAATCGTAAAGATTTCATCGTAAGCGACAAAATTCCACAACACTTTGGCATCGGGTTTGGACAACGTTTTTTGATAGGTCAATCGGAATCTCAATCGGCTAGAAAAGTCAAAACTCCGTAAACTTTTGTCCCGCTGAAGGGGGCGTTCTTCTTGGAAACGATGTTCCAAACGAATCCAAGTGCTAAAAGATGATTTTTTTAAAGGTACACTCACCTGTACTTGTTCCCAAATATTGTGTTCTGTTCTTACTCTAGGGTCTGCAGTAACATCTTGATCAAAATTTTTAAGGTAAGAATAGCCCCCACGCCAGGAAACGTATTTTGATGCTTTATAAGACAGTTGAGGTCTAAAAATTTGTTGATTCCAAACATTAAAATAGGAGATGGTTCGAAAATGGAGTTCTGTCCGTAAACTCAGCTTATCGGAGAGAGGAAAATCCAAAAAAGTAGCATTCCATATTCCATTGACCTTGTCGTATTCTTGTGCACTTAGGGTATATATCGATCCTAGTAGGAGTAGTAAAGCTAGGTTCTTTTTTATCATCGTTCTTATTTGTATTTACGCATTAATCCTTCTTGAGTAACGGAGGCTACCATTGCTCCTTTTTTGTCAAAAATACTGCCTCTAGCAAAACCACGCGCATTGGAGGCACTGGGGCTTTCAATAGCATACAACAACCAGTCGTCTATCTTGAAATCTCGATGAAACCACAAGGCGTGATCTAAGCTGGCATAGTACATTTTTTCGTGTTGTAGTTTTTCTCTGTGAGGCAACGTGGCAGAAAGTAAAAGACTGTAGTCTGAAGCAAAAGCTAAAATCTGATGTTGCAAAGCAAGATCAGCATTGATCTTGTCTTTTATCCGAAACCAAATATGTGCCAAAGGCAATGAATTTTGAGTTTGCAAATAAATAGCTTTATCTACAGGTTTAAATTCGAAAATCTGAGGATGCGCCTTCATTAGTCTATGAAAACGTTCGGGGTCTTGGTGTTGCAGACCTTCTGCCTGTTGAATGTCCGTCAGCAGCAGCTCTGGTGTCAACACATTGGGCATGGGAATCTGATGACTCTCTCCTTCTTCTTTAATGTGGAAAGAAGCTGCCATATTAAAAATAGCTTTCCCTTTTTGAAAAGCGACGACACGGCGCGTGGTAAAACTTCTTCCATCTCGGATGGCATCCACATGAAAATCAATCGGTATATTGATGTCTCCACCTAGAATGAAATACCCGTGCATGGAGTGCGCAATCCGATCTTTTGGAACCGTCTGGTATGCCGCGTGAAGCGACTGACCCAATACTTGACCCCCAAAAACACGTCCCCATGCGGTTTTGTAATTTTGACCGACAAAATGGTACTCGTCTTTTCTTTCTAGAGTCAGTAAATCAATTAGTTCCTTGCTCGTAATCATAATTTTTTTGCTAAAAACAGAATCTCTGGATATAGAATCGTCCAGCTTTGGTTGGAGTTTTTATCTCGGGAGGGCTAGATTGTTTTAATTCACTCGTTGGGTCCAAACTTCATACATAGGGTCCCCCTTGCTGCTTTTCCCCTGATGATGCCAGTCCACTCCTTTGATACTGTATTGAAACGGAAGGACACGACCTACACTTGTATTGTTTCGAGAAAAGAATTCAATATTTTCCGTGTAGATCCCGTTTTGGGCAGTGTAAAACCCACCTCCTGAACCAAAGAACTGGAAAGTCTCCGTGTTAAAGGCAATCCACTGGAAATGCCCATCTTGGAGAAATTTCATGGTCTTTCTAGGTCTTGACGTATCTCTTCTCCGTACACCTTCATCGGTCATTCTACCCGCCATAAGCCATTTCCCATTTAAGTCGATCGCTTTAGCGTTGGATTTTTTCCAAGTTTCTGTCCAAACCAGTTCCAAGGCTTTGATGCTGTCATTTTCATAGTTGGAATTGAACTCTAGAGCAACATCAAAGGTCTTGCCCTCCTTGGTGTAAAACCCTCCCCGAGTTAGGATAAACTCCGCTGGGTCTGAAACAAATTGAGTTTCGACAAGATAATTTTCATCAATCATGATTCTGTGGGTGATCGTTTTCCCTTCCTTTTCAGAGCTAAATGTATACACTTGAGCGTTTGAAAAGAAAAAAGAAAGGCACACAATTAAAAGGATTCTTATGTTCATAATATGAGGTTTTACAAGGTTAATTTCTGTAATTCAAGGCAGGTTTTCGATCGCCCAACATGGGCACATATTTAAAATCCGTTCCTCTTTTTTCTAAAAATTCTTTTGTAGCCATTTCGATCGCTTTGGGATTGTCCAAGAGTTGCATTCCCGTAAGCGCAAGGGTTTTTGCAGCTACCATCATTCCTTTGATACCGATGCTTGTGCCTCCAGCAGCTACAGCCTGCCAACTGTGGGAAGATGTTCCTGGAACCCAGGTCGCTGCACGAAGTCCCACCGTGGGAACAGCAAAGCTGACATCTCCTACATCCGTAGACCCCCCTGCTTTAGAATTGCTGCTGTAAGGTACAACTCCCTCCACATATCTAGTGTCTAAAGGGGCGCCTAAAGTTTTAGCAATTTTTTCTGCAAAGGCTTTTTCTTCCTCAGAATAGGTATAGCCTCCTATGGTTTCTAAATTTTTATGCATTCTTTTTTGTAAACTTTCGATATGCAATAGTTCATGTGTCCCACCGATCATTTCATATTCCATAGTGGTCCCTGTTCCCAAGGCGGCTCCTTTGGCTGCATCTACTATACGGTCAAAAACATTGACAACTTCGCTACGGGTAAGGTGTCTCGCATAATAGTAAACCTCAGCAAAGTCAGGAACGACATTAGGGGCGTTCCCTCCTTGGGTGATTACATAATGTATTCGCGTACTCTCTGTGGTGTGCTCGCGTAACATATTGACCATTGCATTCATCGCTTCCACTCCGTCCAAGGCAGAACGCCCTTTTTCTGGAGCGCCTGCTGCATGTGCAGAAACCCCATAAAAACGAAATTTGGCAGATTTATTTGCCAAAGCAGGTCGGACACTAGCAGAATTTTTACTGTCTGCATGCCAGTGTAAAGCCACATCTACCTGATCAAAAAGCCCTGCACGGGTCATATATACTTTCCCTGAACCTCCTTCTTCTGCTGGGCAGCCGAAATACTTTACCGTTCCTGAAATCTTTTGCTTTTCAATATGGTTTTTTAGTGCAATCGCCGCGGCAGCAGAAGCCGTACCAAACAAATGATGCCCACAGGCATGTCCCGCTTTTCCTTTGTTACTCAACTTATAGGGCACTGCTTGTTGTGACAAACCGGGGAGTGCGTCATATTCTCCCAATATTGCAATTACGGGCCCTCCAGAACCGTAAGAAGCCACAAAAGCTGTGGGGATATCCGCCACACCAGCCTCGATTATAAATCCTTCTTCAGACAAGGTTTTTTGCAACAAAGCACTACTGCGCTCTTCTTGGTATCCCATCTCGGCATAGGACCAGATCTCTTGGGCTACAGATTGGTACTGGTCTTGATGGGCGTCAATGGAACTCAATACGCTTTTGTACTTGTTTTGAGCCAACGCAAAAGTACAGGTCAAGCCTAGAATTAGAATGGAGAGAAAACGCATAATTTTAAATTTGATATTCAGTTCAAATGTATTAATTTTTGAATTTTCAATCCTACGGGTTTAAAAATAAAGCGACCCTTTAGGATGTTTTTGCCTTTTTCAGTCGCTTTTTTTCAGTGACTAAATAAACACCCAATAAAATAAAAGCGCATCCTACCCATTGCAATAGGGTAAACACTTCTCCATCTAAAACGCCCCAGCCAATAGCGACAATAGGAAGTAAATAGGTGATGGAAATAGAAAACACAGGTGAAGAAATCGCCACCAACTCATTGAACATTACTTTCGCCACAGCAGTTCCCAAAAAGGCGAGAATGAAGATGTAACCCAAAGAGATACTCACCTCGGCTCCCTGACTTACTTCAGCCCAAGGAAAATCAGTGAAACTTAAAATCAACAGAGCGGGAAATACAATGGCTAAAAAATTCCCCAAAGCAATTGCCAGTGCCGAAACGTCTGCTAACTTGTACTTGATCACATTGACATTAATCGCATAACAACAGGCCGCAACTACTACCAAAAAAGCATACCAACTTTTGGGACCCGTGTTGATAGTAAACTCGTTGGATACCAAAATCAAAGTCCCTCCAAAACCAATCAGAACTCCAAAAATTTTCCCCCATTTAAAAGAAGATTCAAAAAATAAAACTCCAATCAGTAAGGTAAATAAGGGGGTCATCCCGTTCAAAACTGCAGCTACAGAAGAATCGATCACTGTCTCTGCAAAAGCAAACAAATAACTCGGAAAAAAAGTACCAAAATAGCCTGTAAAAGCTATCCACTTCCAAGCGGATTTAGGAATTGTTTTCAATTGCTTCCACCCGAAAAATAATAAGATTGATGTGGTCATTAAAATTCGAACCGATCCCAACTGCAGTGGAGTCAAACCTACTAAACCTTTTTTTATAAGAATATAGGAACTTCCCCAGATCAGAGAAAGTAAAATGAGGTACACCCATTTCTTGATTGACGTATTCATAGCAGTACAAAATTGCATTTTTTTATGGAGGCATCTCTTCCTAAATCCGTATTTTTGTTAGAAATCTTACACTATGAAAAAAGAACTTCTTGTTTTTTCGCTGCTCATGAGTTTTTTAACAGGCTGTAAAAATGAACCTAGAGAAAAAATTGTTACTGTTTCTGCGAACGCTACAGTTCAAAATACGACTCCTGAGGCTATAAAGGAAAAAGCGTATGCAAAACTGAGTATCGATGGGATGACTTGTGCCATTGGCTGTGCCGCTACCATCCAAAAAAATCTAAATCAAACTGCGGGAGTTGCCTCGGCAACCGTGGATTTTGAATCCCATACGGCTTGGGTCATTTACGATGCCAAAGAAATGGGTCTGAAAGAAATTCGTGAGGTGGTAGAAGCTACAGGTGAAGCCTATAGTGTCACTTCTGCAGAACAAATGGAAGATCTAAACCCCTAATTCCTAATCCCACTTTAACGTTTCCATCAAATGCACTATGTCTTTTTGTAAATAGCTCGCCGCTGGATAAATAGAGTCATAATTGGGTCGGGCATAGAAATAAAGTGACCCTACTACAAAGTGATTTAGGCTGTCTGTCAAAAAAAACTGATACTGAGACGCCGCATTCCCTACCACAGAAAACAAGGTGCCGTAAACCTGATTTTTTACATTGATAAATAATTTTTCTGGTATAGATTCTGCCTTGGAAATATGTTTGTAAGGAAGCTGGTAGGCATCATTCAGCAGTGAATCTAAATTTTTTTTAATGGGATTGTAGTTTAAATACAAAGTTGCCTTCATCTCGGGATAGACCAATCGTGGTGCCGATTTATTTTCTGTTTTAACAAAAGCATGACGGTTGTATTCAAAAGAAAAACGGGTTACCTCTTGTGTCAATTGATATTCAGGTTTTGGATAATCTAATCGAAGTAAGGCGGACGGCTTGGGTTGAAAATCAGTGCTACAAGCAGTAGTAATAAAACCTAAAAAAATTAAAATCAGTTTGCGCATGGATCTTTACTTTAATTTTTTGGGAAGTAAGACTTTTACTTGTTTGATGCGCAATTGGTCTAACTCCTCAATTACAAAACGATATCCTTGAAATGAAATTTTTTGACCCCTTTTTGGAAATTTTCTCGTGATCTCAAGAATCAATCCGGCTAGGGTTTCTGCTTCTCCTTTTATAGAATCAAAAACTGTAGCGTCATCTAAATTGATAACCTTGAGAAAATCTTTTAAACTAATTTTAGCATCAAAAACGTACGTGAACTCATCCAGCTTGGAATAACTTAAATCTTCCTCGTCAAACTCATCGCTGATATCTCCAATGATTTCTTCCATCACATCTTCCAAGGTAATCAGTCCTGAAGTACCACCGTATTCATCTACAACAATAGCAAGATGGTTTTTCTTTTGTTGGAATTCTTTGAGGAGGTCGTCTAATTTTTTGTTTTCAGGTACATAAAGTGGGGGTTTTAAAAGCTTTTGCCATGAATAATCGGGTTTATTAAGATGGGGGAGTAAATCTTTGATGTACAAAATTCCTTTGATGTTATCCTTTTTTTCACTGTAAACTGGAATTCTTGAAAACCCTTGCTCTAAGATCAGGGGGATTACTTCTTTGAAACCAAGCTCCTCAGAAAGAGCAAACATATCAATCCGGGGACACATGGCCTCACGCGTATCGGTGCTTCCAAAATTTACAATCCCTTCCAAAATACGCTGTTCGTCGAAAGTGGTTTCTTCGTCATCGGTAAGTTCTAGGGCTTGCGAAAGCTGATCTACCGAAAGCTGATTTTTTTTATCCCCAAGACGTTTTTCAAGAAAAGTAGTCGTTTGACTCATGGGGGCTGTGATCCAAAATAAGATAAAGCGATCTAAAAATTTAACAAAAGGCGCCATCCGTATCGAGAAAGCCAATGCGTTTCTATTGGCATACACCTTGGGTAAAATTTCTCCAAAAATTAAAATCAATGCAGTGATAATACCCACTTCTATAAATAAGAGCACTACAGGATTGTCAATCTCATCAAAAAGAGTTTTACTCAGTAGTGAAAACAAGAGTACAATAGCAATATTGATAAAATTATTCGCTATTAAAATGGTTGCTAAAAGACGCTTTGGCTTTCGCAGAAGAGAGATTAAGCGTTGGATTGCGGGGTTGGGTTCTTCGTTTTCTGAATCTTCCAAGGATTTTAGTTGTAAAGAAAAAAAAGCAACCTCTGCACCCGAAATCAGGGCAGAACACAGCAATAAAAAAAGAACCAAAACGGATTGGATCCAAATTACATCGGGAGTTACAACAAGGGCAGTAAATACAGGTAATGGGTCAGGATCCAATCGGTTTTTTTTTTAAAAGGGTAAATCGTCAGCATTTTCAGGAGGTGTTTCCTCCACACTTGGTTTGGAAGGAACATCAGACGGAGGTGCTCCTTGCGAGACATCTTTTTTGGTGGTGAGAAAGGTAAATTCGTTAACATTGATTTCTATCGAATATCGGTCGGCACCATCTTCACCTGTCCACTTTCGTGTCTTGATTCTACCTTCTACGTAGATTCGGTCTCCCTTACTCAAGTATTTTTCACAGATTTCTGCAGCCTTATTGCGAACTACAATATTGTGCCATTCTGTGTTGTTTACTTTTTCTCCTGTACTCTTGTTAGTATAGGATTCGTTTGTGGCTAGTGGAAAACGGCCTATCGATCCTCCTCCCTCGAAATAATGCATTTTAACATCATCTCCAAGGTGTCCAATTAGCATAACTTTGTTTAATGTTCCGCTCATAGTTTTAAGGATTTGAGTTAGTTAAGTAGTAAATTTAAACATCACGTTTGAATTTCAAAATAATTCTCAATAAAATTTTGAAGCACTACAGGAACAGCTCTGTTTTTTAACTGCCTGAAAGTAAGCCCTTTTTCAAGCGGAGCACGGGAAGGCACTACCCAAAAAAAGATGAAAAGTTTTTGATGCGAAAGTTTGTGAATCACAGCTGTCTTATTCCACAGTGTCAACGCTTTTAAATCAAGACTTCCCTCCAATTCGTCTGGCAGTTGACCAATAAATTCGGTCCTGTTTTTTATACCTTTTGGTGTTTCCACCAAGGGAAATTGGAAAAGGTTTTCCCAAATCCCTTTTCCTTTTCGTTTTTCGATCTGTATCTTCTCGTTTACATCTTGGATGACTAGATAATTAAAGTAGCGTTCGGTTATTTTTATCTTGGCATTTTTTATTGGAAGCAAAGTAATTTTATTTTGATTGAAAGCTACACAGTTTGAAACAAAAGGACATTGGTCGCAAGATGGATTTTTTGGGGCACACTGTAAGGCTCCAAACTCCATCATTGCTTGATTGAATGTCCCGGGTTGTCTTTGATCTAGGAGAAGGGTGGCTTTAGCCTTAAACTCACGATGAGCAGTACTGGTGTTTATTGGAGTTGAAATGCCAAAAAAACGGGATAAAAAGCGGTATACATTTCCATCTACAACCGCTTCAGGCAGATCGTAACAAATGGAGGCGATGGCACTTGCGGTGTAATCTCCAACACCCTGAAGTGCAAGGAGTTCCTGAAAGGTGGTAGGAAAAACCCCTTTGCGTTCTTTATAGATATACTGGGCTGTATGGTGTAAATTTCGCGCTCTAGAATAATACCCCAACCCTTGCCATAATTTTAATACCCGATCTTCCGTCGCCAAGGCTAAGTGCTTTACTGTAGGGAAAGCTTTGATAAATCGTTCGTAATACGGGGTACCTTGGGCAGTTCGGGTTTGTTGGAGAATGATTTCTGAGAGCCAAATCTTATACGGATCTTTAGTCTCTCGCCAGGGAAAAAGACGTTTATTTTCTGAGTACCAGAAGAGTAAGGTATATGTCCAAGTCAAAATCTAAACGTGTTTGTCAATGGTTTTGTTTTGAGACAAGTATAATATAAAAACTTTACTCAGAGCATTTTATAAGATAAAATTAATATATTTGCTAGCCTCAAATTTTAAGCAATAAACGATTTAATATGACTAAAGCAGACATAGTATCTAACATTTCAGAAGAACTAGGGATCGACCGAGCGGATGTGCAAGCGACAGTTGAAAAATTCATGAAAGAAGTCAAAGGTTCTTTAGAAAAAGGTGAAAATGTATATCTGAGAGGATTTGGAAGTTTTATAATCAAAACTCGTGCTGAAAAAACAGGACGTAACATTTCCAAAAATGTAGCGATAAAAATTCCTGCACACAACATCCCTTCTTTTAAACCCGCCAAAATTTTTGTTCAAGGAGTCAAATCTAAGGTTCCCGTTTCAAAATAATTTTTAACTACAAAATTCAAACAACATATGCCAAGTGGTAAAAAACGAAAAAGACACAAGGTAGCGACGCACAAGCGTAAAAAACGCCGTAGAGCTAATCGCCACAAGAAAAAATAGTGTTCGGCAAAACACTTAAAACATTTACCAAACGTTCATTGAAATGCAGCATCAAAAGTTGATTGCTGCTACAGGAAAATCCTGAAAATATTGTTTAATCCGTCTCCGCGAATAAATTCGTGTGGACACAAAATATCTCAGAGTGAATAAAGAATTAATTATACGTTCGCATTCCTCTGCTGTTGATTTTGCACTGCTCAAGGATGGAAAATTAATTGAGCTAAACCAAGAAGTAGAAGACAACAAATTTTCTGTAGGCGACATTTTTGTCGGAAAAATCAGAAAAGCTGTTCCTGGGTTAAATGCCGCTTTCGTAGATGTGGGCCATGAAAAAGATGGGTTCCTACATTACCACGACCTCGGTCCAAAACTCCCTTCACTAGTAAAATACATTAAACAGATAAGCACAGGTAAAAACAAAGATTATCTATTAAAACAATTTCGTTACGAAAAAGATATCGATAAAGACGGGAATATTGGAGACACGATGTCTCCAAAGCAAACCGTCTTAGTTCAAGTTGTTAAAGAACCGATATCGACCAAAGGACCTCGATTGAGTTCTGAAATTTCGCTGGCAGGCCGTTTTATGGTCTTGATGCCTTTTTCAGATCGCGTATCGATTTCGACAAAAATTGAAGACCGAGCAGAAAAAACTAGACTAAAAAAACTCGTACAAAGTATCCGTCCCAAAGGCTTTGGACTGATTATCCGTACAGTAGCTGAAGGTCAAAAAGTAGCTGCTTTAGACGCAGACATCCAACAATTGATAACCCGTTGGAAAAATTTATCTGCCAAGTTGAAACAAATTGACAAATACCCGACCAAGGTATTGAGTGAAATCAATCGTTCTTCGAGTATCCTTCGCGACATTTTTGACGATAGCTTTACCGGCATCCATGTAGATGATGCAGAAATGCAATCTGAAATTCAGGACTATATTGAAACTATAGCTCCCGATAAAAAGTCGATTGTAAAACTGTATGAGCATCATCTTCCCATTTTTGAAAAATACGGGATAGAACGCCAAATCAAATCCTCATTTGGAACTACCGTTTCCATGCAAAAAGGAGCGTATTTGGTTATCGAACATACCGAAGCCTTACATGTTATCGACGTGAATAGCGGCAACCGATCCAACCGGTCTAAAAGCCAAGAAGAAACTGCAATGGAGGTGAACCTCATAGCAGCTTCGGAAATCGCAAGACAATTGCGTCTGCGCGATATGGGGGGCATTATTGTAGTCGATTTTATCGACCTAAACTCCAATGCCAATCGGAAAAAGCTATATGAACACTTGACTAACGAAATGAGTGCGGACAGAACCAAACACAAGATTCTCCCGCCCAGCCGTTTTGGTCTCATTCAGATCACACGTCAACGTGTACGACCCGAAATGAATATCAAAACCAAAGAGCCCAATCCCAACGTCAATGGGGAAGTTGAAGCTCCAATTGTACTAATTGACAAAATCAACACAGAGCTTAGTAAGATTACTAAGAACAAACGCAACCAAAAGGAAAAAATATTTTTACATATCCATCCTTTTGTGGCTGCCTACCTTTTGAGCGGGAATCCATCCCAACGCTTAAAATGGTATTTTGAATACAAAAAGTGGATTCGTATTGTTCCACGCCACGCTTATCAATATTTGGAGTTCCGCTTCTTAAATAAAGACCGCAGAAGACTCCGACCTTAATACCTAAACCGCAGCTCTAAAGGCTGCGGTTTTTTTTATTTTTAACCATGCAAAAAAAACAATCCCTAACCGTTGTCGAAGCTCAAAAAAAACTGGAACATTACTGTGCCTATCAAGAGCGTTGCCATAAAGAAGTGGCAGATAAACTCAAGGAATTGGGTATGATTCCTGTCGCTATTGACACTATTATTTCCAAGCTTATTCAAGACAACTACCTCAACGAAACCCGCTTTGCACAAAGCTTTGCACGGGGAAAATTTCGTATCAAAAAATGGGGGAAAAACCGAATTGTACGCGAGCTCAAACTGAGGCATATTTCAGACTACAACATCAAAATGGGGATGAAGGAAATTTCTGATAGGGACTATGAAAGTACTTTTTACCAACTCTTTGAAAAGCGCAAACTAAAAGTCGCACATTTATCCAAACTCGAACAAAAAAAGAAAATCCACTCCTACCTTTCCTATCGGGGTTGGGAACACCCGCGTATTTACAATGCGCTAAACGAACTCTTTTAAAAGCTGTATCGCAGAGAAAGTCTCGCATTGCGCCCCGGCATGGGTACCAAATTGGTCTCCGAATATTCTTGATTTAAAAGGTTGTAAACAGCCGTCTGGATCTGAAAGGATCTCAGGTTCCAAATCACATTTGCATCGACTACAGTATAGCCTTCTAGCTGCGGACGCTGACCGTATTTTAACCCTAGAAAACCTTGAAGAGTAGAACTGACCGCGGCCCTGTAGGAAGCCGTAAAGTGATGTTTTAAAGAATTGATACTGTATCTCGAAAAATTGACTGCCACCTTCCTTAAATCGTCTGTTAGATAGGTATAGCCCAATTGTAGATTTTGGGGTTGTTTGTTCCAAATAAAAGGAAGATTGATTTCGGTCTCAAATCCGCGACTGTCCAAAGTTTGAATATTGGTCGCTTCCCAGGGTGCCTCTTCCAGTGGTTTGACATAGTCAATCAGATTCTCTGCACGTCGGTCAAAATAAGCAGCATAAAAACGAAAGGAAGGCGTGTTATGTCGAATTCCAAGTTCGGTTGCCAAGGCCTCTTCGGGTTTTAAATTTTCATTCCCAACTGTAGTCCGATCCTCGTAATACAAATTCGTATAGGTAGGGATACGGTAGGTGTAACCTAAGTTTGCATAGGCCTGCCAATGGGTGCTAATCTCAAAACCAAGATCTACCCCTGGGTAGGTAAAGCCTCCAAAGTCTGAATACAAATTGACCGCAACTCCAGGGGTCAATTCCAATTGTTTCCCCAAACGAAATTGGTGCTCCAAAAAGAAAGTCGCGAGTTGACGGGTACGGTAGCCCAAATTATTGCTCGCAATGGACACGCGGGAAAGGTCAACCCCCATTCCGGTAGTGCCCCAGGAAGAAACATAACTACTGTTTAAGGCTGCTCCTACTTTGTGGGTAATGTGCCAATTTTCATAGACCTCAGGTTGCGCTCGTAGATACAAGTAATGATCTTGTCCCCTTCTCCAATACACATTGGGTTTTAAAACCCAATTCCCTTTTTGAATTTTGGATTGAACCGCAATGAGGCTTGCTTCCGTCTCTTCGTATTGGTCTTTGGCGTCTGGAGAGACGTAAAAACCGTTGGCGCCAAATTTCCTTCCTGAAAAAAAAACGAGTACCTCTAAAGGAACTTTTTGTGCTTCAGCGAGACTTACTTTAATAAAAGCCGTAGTGTTTTTAAAATCGGAATTGTAACGATACCCATCCGAAGAAATTCTCGAAAAATGAGTAAAAATTCCTCCGTTTTCCTCTCTTTTACTTAGACTAAGTGACCCTTGAAGTTGACCATAGGAGCCACCCCCGATTTCAGCTGTTCCCCCAGTAGTCAGCTCTTTTTTTGTGACAATATTGACCGCACCTGTAAGTGCATTTTGACCAAAAACGCGAGCCGCAGGACCTTTGATGATTTCTATCCGCTCGATCGTCTCTAGGGGAGGGAGAAAATTCAAGCTGTGATGTCCAGTTTGAGCATCGTCTAGTTTGATTCCATCGATCAACAAAAGCGTCTGATCAAAACTACCCCCGCGGATGTATAAATCGGCTTGTGCTCCTGCTACACCCCTTCTGCGAATGTCAACACCTGTTATTTGTTGTAAGGCTTCCGCAATAGCCAGAGCACCTGTTGCTTTTAAGTCTTGTGAAGAGATAATTTGAAGGGTTCGCGCGTTCTCGGCAAACGGAATTTCAATTCTTAAAGAAGATACAATGACCTCTTTAAGGTCATATTGGGTTGGGATCGAATCCTATTGCGCATGCAATAAAAACAAGGGCACTAAAAGTGCTAAAATAAGAGGCTTCATATTCGTAGGATTTAAAAGAAATTTGGGGTTTATAACGACTGCTAGTCCGTCAAAAGAATGACTTTATTGTCACTTAGTTCTACCGCACCCGATTCAATATCCAAGTAGGCCATATTTCCTTCTTGTGTAAATTTGGATTGGTGCGCTTTGTCCAAGGAAATTGTCCCTTGAATTTTTACCCGTCCCGCGACTAAAGTAGAAACGATGGGTGCGTGGTTATTTAATATTTGAAAAGAGCCAGAGGTGCCTGGAACTGTCACACTTTGCACTTCCCCACTAAAAAGTTGGGCTTCAGGAGAAACAATTTCGAGTTGCATATTTTTATACTTCTGCTAACATTTTTTCACCGGCTTCAATTGCCTCTTCGATAGTTCCCTTCAAGTTAAAGGCAGCTTCTGGAAGATGGTCTAGTTCACCATCCATAATCATATTAAACCCTTTGATGGTGTCTTTAATATCTACTAAAACTCCGGGAATCCCTGTAAACTGTTCTGCAACGTGGAAGGGCTGGGACAAGAAGCGCTGTACACGTCTAGCACGTGATACCGCTAGTTTATCCTCCTCAGAAAGTTCATCCATCCCTAGGATGGCAATTATGTCTTGCAATTCTTTATAGCGTTGAAGCAATTCTTTGACTCGTTGGGCACAAGCGTAGTGCTCGTCACCTAAAATTTCTGCAGTCAAAATACGCGAAGTAGAATCCAGTGGATCTACCGCTGGATAGATTCCTAACTCGGCAATTTTTCTAGAAAGTACGGTAGTCGCATCCAAGTGTGCAAAAGTTGTCGCTGGTGCGGGATCCGTAAGGTCATCCGCAGGGACATAAACCGCTTGTACTGAAGTAATGGATCCTTTTTTAGTTGAAGTAATACGCTCTTGCATAGCACCCATCTCTGTAGCGAGTGTGGGTTGATATCCTACCGCTGAGGGCATACGACCCAAGAGTGCTGATACCTCAGAACCTGCTTGTGTAAAACGGAAGATGTTATCGACAAAGAAAAGAACATCTTTTCCTTGACCATCTCCAGCTCCATCACGAAAGTATTCAGCAATGGTTAATCCTGATAGGGCTACACGAGCACGGGCTCCTGGAGGTTCGTTCATCTGTCCAAAAACAAAGGTGGCTTTGGATTCTTTCATTGCCTTTTTGTCTACTTTTTTAAGATCCCAACCGCCTTCTTCCATGGAATGCATAAAGTCGTCTCCGTATTTGATAATTCCAGATTCTAGCATCTCGCGGAGTAAGTCATTCCCTTCTCGGGTACGCTCCCCTACTCCTGCAAACACAGAAAGTCCCCCGTGTCCTTTGGCGATGTTATTAATGAGTTCTTGAATCAAAACGGTTTTCCCAACTCCTGCACCTCCGAAGAGTCCAATTTTTCCTCCCTTGGCGTAAGGCTCAATTAAATCGATGACTTTAATTCCTGTGAATAAAACTTCAGTAGAAGTAGAAAGATCTTCAAAGGCTGGGGCTTCACGGTGAATTGAAAGTCCGTTTTCATTTTCCTTTGGAAGGTTTTCCATCCCATCAATTGCATCTCCAATCACGTTAAAAAGACGACCGTATACGTCGTCTCCGATGGGCATTTGTATTGGGCTCCCCAAAGCAACAGCTTCTGTCCCTCGACTTAAACCGTCTGTAGAGTCCATAGAAATCGTTCTTACTGTTTCTTCACCAATGTGAGATTGTACTTCTAGAATGAGTTTAGAACCATCCTGTTTACTGATTTCTAATGCGTCGTAAATTTTAGGAAGTGGGTTGTTTTCCCCACTAAAATCTACATCTACAACGGGACCGATAATCTGAGAAACTTTGCCTGTACTTTGAGCCATTTTGATCTACTTAATTATTTGAAATGCAAATATAATGAGTTACTTGTAAAATCGTGATGTGTGATATTATTTTTTGAGAAAAATTTAAATAAAAAAGGCAACATAAAATGCTGCCTTTTTTGGTCTTAATTTAACATTAATTAGAGATTGAATGTCGCTCTTAAATTAACCCGTCTTCCAATAACCGGCATATTGGGAAAAGCTCGGTATTGTTGATTAAACAAGTTGGTTGCTGAGAGGTCTAATTTTACCCCATTAGAAAGTCTGTATCCTACACTTGCATCTACTAGATTTTTAGCTTGCACAACTCCTGCATAATATCCTTGATTCGAATTAAATTCGTCATCATGTTGGAAGGCAAGTGAAGCTTGAAATCCATCTCTAACTATATAATCCATTCCTAAACGGAATTTGAACAAAGGGGCATTAAGAAAATCTTGAAATGGAAGATCATCGTCATTTTCTTCTCCAGGAGTCCACTCGTTCTGGCTTAGCCAAGAAGCATTCCCCCAAAAAGTAAGTTTTTCGGAAGCAAAGTATTCTATTGATAAATCACTTCCAACATGAGATCGAGTAACATTATCAAAAATTCTATACCCTGCTGAAATATGAGTGATTCCATCATCTTGCGGTACTCTTTGAGATTCAATTGCTCCTACAGCAGCTGCAGCGCCTGTACCTCCCTCAGATACTGGCTTTACAACATCTACATAACCTTGACCTCCCTGAGCAAATGCACCTGCAACAATACCAGCTGTTTGTGCGATTGTTTGAGCAATTGCTGGAGCAATTAGTGGGGCCGCTGTAGCAGCTACTGCTGCAGATACTGGTGCAACTGCAGGTGATCCTGGGAAAAGTGCATTAGCAGGTGCTCCAGTTTCCCAAATAGCCTCAGGAATACCATTTGCTGTGTATTGCGCTTCAACACCAGCTTGAACTTGAGCATTTACTCCTGCAGTTACGAACTGACTAATTGCACCACTAATAGCCGGATCAGCTGCAAAATCAGCACTAACTTGAGCTCCTAAGTCTGTTGGTATATCACGATAATTATTTAATCTAAATGTTGGACCAATTGCAGTAAATTGAGTAGACCCTGTTCTAGCAAATGTATAAACGTCTATTCCTATTGCGAACTTGTCACCTAAAATACCTTTATAACCAACTTCCCATGAGGTTGTAGTTCCTAAAAGGGCTGAAGGAGTATCAACAGCTGTTGGCATTGGGCTGCCATTAAATGCATTGTAACCGGATATAGTTCCAGAAGTTCCTCCAGGCACATAACCATTAAAGAAGTTTTGTACTAATGGCAAAAGCGGTGCTTGACTTGGAGATGCCGCTATTCCTGCATAAAGGGCAGCTAGAGTTTGACCAGCAACTGCTCCATATGGGATAGCAAGTGGCCACTGAGTTGTATCTGCAGGAATTGTTAATCCCCCAGCTCCTACAACTTCTATCGGTTGATTTGGATTAAAATTTTGAGCAGTTGTTTGACCAGAAGCCCAAACATCAAGAACACCCGGAGACTGGATTTGCACTGGGAAATCCAAATATGTTTCTAATGCACTTGGACCGAATATAGCTTGGTTGTATGTTATTCTAAAACTATTTTTTGGATTTGGTTTATAAACAAGAGCTATCCTAGGAGCAATTTTTCCTTTGTCAATAAAATTTAATTTATCATATCTAAGAGCATAGGTTAGGTCTAACTTATCACCAAAACGAGAAGTCCCTTGGCCATAAATACCATAGTTATTGTAGTCATTACTCCCGTCATATTGTCCAAATAATGTATTCTCTGATTCAGATTGTATGTCCCGAAAATCTGCTCCAAAAGTAAAATTGGAATCTAAAAAATTTTCCGCATCAAAATTGTATTGAAGTTGTGCATCTAAAGATGATCTTTTAGTAAGTATACGTTGAGCTGTTAAATAAAGATAAAAAGGAGAATCCGTTGTACCTCCATCATTTCCAGAATAAGAAATTTGTCCAAAAAAGCCTCCAGACTTAATTCTTGCTTGTGTCCAAAAGTCAAGACCCTGAGCATAACCTGGTCCTTGTGCTTGATTAATTAATCCTCCTCCTGAATTTATACCCCCAGAAATAACAGCGTCAGTATTGTCATTTGGTCTAAATTCTAAGTGTGCATTTGCCATAAAAGATTCGTAATCATTTAAGTAAGCATTACCGTCTCCATCAGGATCTAACTCTGCTCTTGTAACTAATGGTGTAGTTGGAACTTGTGATGGATCAATTCTATTATTTTTAACTATTGGTTGGAATATACCGTTTGCAGTAGCATTATTTATTAAAGCTAAAAAATCTGCATTTTCAATCGGGTCTAAACTAAATTCATCCCCTTTTTTGTATTGTGCGTTAATTTTAAATCCAAAAGTTTTTTTGTCATTCGCATAGGCATGTCTTATCGTTCCGGAAAGAGTACTTAAATTTCCGCCTATTAGCTCAACTGAGGTACCTGGATTATCAATAGCTTTTTTAGAAAAGAAATGAACTACTCCTGATTCTACACTTGGTCCATAAAGGGCTGATGCAGCTCCTCTAACAACTTCAATTCTATCTATGTCGAGGTTTGACAAACCTGATTGAAAAGCAAAAAATGCCCCAGAAGCAGGAGATTGTAAAAACCTGTAATCCAAAATTGGAAAGACGCTGGTTCCAAAAACACCTGAACCTGCTCTCATTTCAAAATTTATTGAATTTGCAGATTGCTGTTGAAATTGAACACCAGGTATATTAATTAATGCTCTTGCTGGATCATTAACATTAGCTGTGTTCTCTAAATCTTTTGAGGTTATTATAGAAACCGATGCTGGCGCATCTAACGCTTTTTCTGATCTTCTCGAAGCTGAAATAACAACTTCATTCAAATTTTGACCAAATACTAGAGCAACCTCTAAAGGCTGATCAACTGAAATAATCTCTATTATTTGGGAACTAAATCCCACATAACTCACCTCAATTTTGAGAGGAAGTTCAGCAGAAGTATTTAAAATAAAGTTACCGTCAAAATCCGCAACTGCTCCGGTGTTTGAACCCACTACAATTACGTTGGCACCAGGAATTGCTTCTTGGTTTTCTGCGTCAACTACCGTTCCTGAAATTGACGTTTGCGCGAAGACTACATTTGCCGCTAATAGAAGCAGGGCAAAAAGTCCTTGTTTTACTACATTTTTTGTTTTCATATCTTAATTTTCATTTGTTTGGAACATAATAAGGTATGGCTCAGATAAGAATAAGGGGAGTACTCTTTGTTAATCGGTCCCTAAGTTACTACAATTTTTATCTTTAAAATAAAATTTGACCAAGACTTCGGCGCATTAATTCTATTAAAATTTCACTTTTGCACTTGAAGACTTATCAAAAATAACCAAATTTTAAAAAAAATTGGTAGGTTTACCCTGGTTGAAAATTTAACTTCTGAGTCCTTTTTGTGAAAAACATCTTTTATTTTACCATTAAATACCTGCTGAGATATTACAACCAAATCTATTTCAGAAAAGTCGTAGTATACGGTTATGAAAACATCCCTAAAAATGGAGGGGTTTTGTTTTCCCCCAATCATCAAGGTGCTTTTTTAGATCCGTTGCTTATTGGTTCGATGACTCCAAAAAAAATTACCTCCCTTACCCGTAGTGATGTTTTTGGAGGACCACTCCAATGGTTTTTAGATGCCTTCCAAATGCTCCCTGTATACCGCATCAGAAACGGCTACAGTAATTTAAAAAAAAACAATGCCATTTTTGAAAAGTGCTTTGAACTTCTTGGTTCGGGGAAATTTTTATTGATGTTTTCTGAAGGTGGACACCACGACGAATATTTCCTGAAAAGACTCTCCAAAGGAAGCAGTCGTTTGGCGCTTCAAGCCCAGCTTAAAAATCCGAATAAAAAAATATACCTCCAACCCGTAGGAATTAATTATGGGCATCACAAACAAGCCCGTTGTACCTTACATTTGGTGTACGGAAAACCCATGCTCGTCTCACAATTCATCAGCGACAAACATACAGAAGCAGAAAACATCAATACCCTACGCTTAGAACTTCAAGATAGAATGCGGGACTGTCTTTGGCTGCCAGATAATACCGAAGAATATCCATTTCAAAAAGAGTGTATCAATCGGCGTACCACCTCGATGGAATTCGAGCCTTTAAAACAGATATTGTCAAGCGACTATAAGCAACTCCCAAGGAGGAGAAAGCTAAATGCTAGCAGAACCTTCCTCTCCCACTTGTTGAGTATTCCCAATTTGATTCCGCTGTTGATAACAAGAAAAGTGATCGGGAAATTTGACGATGTTGTCTTTGTCAGTTCTATGAAGTACGCAATGGGTGTGTTTTTCTTTCCCCTTTGGTGGCTCGTGACCGCTATTCTCATTGCTTACGGATTTGGAAATTCAGTAATGACCCTATATTTACTGGTCTGTATTTCAAGTTTATTATTAAGACAAAGGATTTTACTATCATAAATTTATAATCAATAGTTTTTAACGATAATATCTGCTTTTTTGATCTTTATTAAATGTATAAATAAATTATTTATTGTTATAAATTATTATTCATTAAATTTCAATAAGATACTATTATACTTTTTTCGTTTTCGAAAGATCACTACCTTGCCACCATGAAGGATGTCATCATAATTGGAGCGGGTCCCATTGGTCTTGCCTGTGGTATAGAAGCTCAAAAAAAAGGGCTAGACTATTTGATATTTGACAAAGGAACTTTGGTCAATTCACTTTATCACTACCCCCTAAACATGACTTTTTTTTCGACCTCAGACAAGCTAGAAATAGGTGAAGTCCCCTTTATTTCGCACAATGTCAAACCGACCCGCGCAGAAGCCCTGGAATATTATCGAAGAGTGGCTTCCCATTGGAAACTCAAATTAAATCTTTACGAATCAACTGAAAAGATTGAGAAAATCGAAGACTACTTCCAGATCACTACCCCCAGAGGAAACTACAATGCGAAATCCCTTGTTATTGCAACTGGGTTTTACGATCGACCGTTTCTGCTAGAAGTTCCTGGAGAAGACCTTCCTAAAGTAAAACATTATTACTCGGAACCGCATCCGTACTTTGGAATGGAGTTGGCCGTAGTGGGTGCTGCAAATTCAGCTGTGGATGTCGCCTTGGAAACCTACCGCAAAGGAGCAAAGAGTGTCACCATGATCATTCGCGAAAAAGAAATTGGAACCAATGTAAAGTATTGGGCGCGTCCTGATATTGTAAACCGCATAAAAGAAGGGAGTATAAAAGCTTACTTTGAGGCTTCAATTACATCCATAGAAGAGAAATTTGTACACTTTGAAGATCCTGAAGGCACTCATAAAATTGACAATGATTTTGTTTTGGCAATGACGGGCTACGAACCCAATTTTGATATGTTGGAAAATGTAGGGGTAACTTTTCATAAAGACGAATTTAGAACCCCAAAATACAATTCCAATACGATGGAATCCGAGGCGGAAAATGTCTATTTAGCAGGAGTGGTCTGCGGGGGCTACAAAACCAACAAATGGTTTATTGAAAATTCTAGAGAACACGCTCCGATCATCATGAATGCCATTGTTTCTAAGAAGTAATCTGATCCATTTTTTGTTTATAGCCCAAGAAAAATTCATTTCTGTATCTTAGAACCGATGCTGTCTTCTCTATTTAGTGTTTTTATTGTTATCCTGTGGATCGTGCTCGGCACTTCTCGTGCCAAGATTCATCCTTTTTTGGTGCTGTTCAGTGCTGCGCTGTTATTAGGTTTTTTATTGGGGATCCCAGCTGTTGAAATCTTAAATCACATCCAAAAGGGCTTTGGGGGTATTGTTCAAAGCATTGGTTTGCTTATCCTTTTTGGAACAACCATTGGCGTTTCCTTGGAACGCTCAAAGGGAACATTGGCCCTAGCTCAAGGGATTCTCTCCCGTTTGCAGCGACTGCCCTTACCGTATGCCGTGAGTTGTATCGGATATTTAGTTTCTATCCCTGTTTTTTGTGATGCAGCCTTTGTCATTCTTTCCCATTTGAATAAAACCTTATCCAAACAAACCCGAACCCCTTTGGTGGGGCTTACCGTGGCACTCTCTACTGGTTTGTTTGCTCCTCATGTTTTGGTTCCCCCTACACCAGGCCCACTAGCAGCTGCTTCGAACCTAGCACTTGAAAATCTTTTTTTATTGATCTGTGTAGGAGCAAGCATTGCCCTTATTTTGATACTAGTGGGTGGGGCCTATGGAAACTACCTCATTCGAAAGAATCCGTATGTCCCTGATGAGTCGGAAGAACCTATACTCCAGAACACAACAGCTTCCATGCCTAGTTTTGGTACCGCCTTACAGCCTATTTTAGTCCCTATTTTACTAATGGGCTTGGGGGCTTTAATAAAATTTATTCCTCGTGACCTCCCAGGGCTAGAAGTGGTTACCCTTCTTTGCCAGCCGACAGTTGCTCTGGGAATCGGCATGCTTTTAGCCTTACGGTTGGTTCGCTCAAAACGAAAAATGCTAATCAATCTTTCTATCAAAGAAGGAATCGTACAAGCTGCTCCTATTTTAATTATCACAGGCATGGGTGGTGCTTTGGGAAATCTCATTCAAACCATCCCACTCCAAGAATACGCTCAAGCTATTTCTTCTTATGAGGCTTTGGGATTGTTTATTCCTTTTGGTATTGCAGCTCTATTGAAAACAGCTCAAGGCTCTTCGACTGTAGCCATCATTACAACTTCATCCATTGTTTTCCCCTTACTCCCATTGCTCCAACTGGACAGTGAAATGGGAAAAGTTTGGGTCATTATGGCCTTGGGTGTAGGTGCTATGACCGTTTCCCATGCCAACGACTCCTATTTTTGGATCGTGTCACAAATGAGTGGGATGGATGTAAAAACAGCATATAGAACCCATACCGTAGGAACTTTAATCCAGGGACTGGTTGGCTTTCTCGTCGTTTTCGTTGGATACTCGATCTGGAAAGTACTGTAATACTTCTATTCGTAGGAGGAGTAGATAATTTCTAGTTTGACTCGTTTATCTGTCAATGTGCTATCTGGATGAGAGCCGACAAGCACTGAGCCTAAGGGATTGAGCGTTGCAGATAGAGGATATTGTATCGTTTCTAACGCCTCTTCAACATCGGCTTTTATAGCTGTTGGATTTTCAATATTGGCAGTAACGACAAGTCCTAAATCGATGTTTAATGAGTCGTTTCTAATGATGTTTGAAATATGGTTGGTCAAGTTGAATTTGTATCGGTATGGTTTTCCATCAGTATCGCGTTCTAAAATTCCACCAAAGTTCTGTTTGTTGGAGTTTGTCCCAAAAGTAGATACCGAACCGTCATTGGTATAATCACTTAGGGGAGCGCCAGAATCATGATTGAACAAGTACAGACGTTTCGCCAAAAGATCCTCTGGAGAGCTGGTTTCGGGATCTATATAAAAAACGAGGTTTGCTTCATTAATCAATAAGGTTTCGTTTCGGATCTCCTCTAACAGTTCGTTGGTTTCCGAGTTTTCAGCAGAAAAAAGTCGAATTTTCCCGTGCAATCGACTGCTTTGAATAAAAAGCTTATCCGTTGGCTCGTTGTTGTTTGAAGCTGTGATCCTTTGTGCAACAGCCGCATCAAAAGCTGAGTTTTTTAAAGTCGTTATTTGATTTCCTGCCATTCGCAATACGAATTCCTTTTCGGCTTTATCTATCGTATCGTCGGTTGTGTCGTCCGCAGTTGCTTGAGTATTGTTTACGTCGTATTCGTATCGAATTTTGAGCTCTGCATTTTGAATGTCCAAAAGGAGATACAAATCATCTGAAAAATCTCCTGTTCTGATGATCAGTCCACGCATCGCTTGATAATAGGCAGCGTTACCCGATAACGCATCTGTGCCTTCAAGGTCGATAAGACGTTCTTGAAAAAATTGGAGATCCAGTGGAATTCGAAGTCGGGGACTCAGTCTAGTTTCTACTTGGGTCGTTTCGTCTACATCGGGGGTGTCTGGATCATCCTCGGAATAATAAAAGAGTATTTCATTAAAATCCAGAGAAAAAGTTTCGTCAAATAAGGTTGCCTCTACAAAGCCTTCATCGTAAAAATCTCGATTGGAATAGTAGGTTTGTGATGAGACAAAATTACTACTGGGGTCTAAGTTATTGAGAAAATAAGTTAGCTCGTGTACTTGTAGATTAAACTGTGCGTTTCGGTTTCCATAAATGGAATCAATTTGATAGACTTGATTGTTACTATCATAGCCTTCATTTTCATCATCATTATGATCCAATATCCCGTCTCCATCACTATCAGAGCTCAACGGATTTAAACCCGATTGAGTTTCTATGATGTCCGTTAACTCGTCTCCGTCGGAGTTGCTTTCCGGGTTGTTGGCGTCGGCATCCAAGGAATCGATCACCCCATCATTGTCCGTATCATTCGTGTTGTTGAAAAAGGGGATTTCGAGAAAAACTTCTTTTACGGTTTCGTTTTCTGGGATCACATTGACATTATTGGGATCGCCTTCTTCCTCAGAAAGTTGTCTGAAATTCCCAAACACAGGTTCTGTACCGATGGATAGTTGGGTGACAAAACTCGCTTCTGCTTTCCCAAAAACGGGATGATTTATTTTTCCTAATTGAACGAGTGGCTGTACGTTAGATTGAACTCGATTGAGGCTTTTTTGATAGGTAAAGGCGGGGATGGTTTGGGTTTCCGTCTCAAGGGTTTGGTCTGACAACAACTCATCTCCGACAGGATAAAAGTCTTGGTTACACGACAAGATCACAAAGAGGGTAAGAAAACTTACAAATAAAGGGGTAAAATACCGTTTCACAAGTTGAATTGTTAAATTTGATTGGTATAAAAATCTATAAGTGTTGCCTCTTCCTTTGAAGCAGAATAATCTAACTGTGGCTTAGCACTTTCTTCAATTTTATCGGTCACTTCTTTAGGAAGATTTTCCGAGGCCATGATAAGACCATCGCTGTGGGTGATCGCAAGATTGGCAAGGGCTTCGAAAGTCCCTTTTTTAAGTGTTTCTATTTTTTCTTCCTCTATTTTGTCAAAGGCTACTTTATTGTATATTTTTTTTGAAATTTCTCCTTTAAAGTCAGGCTCATAAAGGGAACTTACAATTTTACTCTCTGCAAAGAGGGGTTCATCCGCATAATACGTCTTTAGATACAACGGGAAAAGTGTCGTAAACCAACCATGTAGATGAATGATGTCCGGGGACCAATTTAATTTCTTGACGGTTTCCACAACCCCTTTTGTGAAAAAAATCATCCGTTCATCATTGTCTTTAAAAATTTTCCCCTGTGCATCATGAAGAACAGCACGACGTTTAAAATATTCTTCGTTGTCAATAAAGTAAACCTGCATGCGTTCTTTAGGAATGGAAGCCACTTTGATAATCAAAGGCATATCCATATCATTAATGATAAGATTCATCCCCGAGAGCCGAATGACTTCGTGTAACTGATGTCTACGTTCGTTTATAAGACCGTAGCGGGGCATAAAAATTCGCGTTTGCCCCCCGTGTTCATTAATTGTTTTTGGAGTTTGAAATGAATTGATAGCTTGCTCAGTTTGGGGCAAATAAGGTACTACCTCTGAAGATATAATTAATACTCTCTTGTCTTTCATATTTGAATTTTCCTAGGGAAAAAGTCTTGCAAAAATACAAAATTAATAGACATATACTTAAAAACTGCCTACTTTAGCTGCGTTAATGATTTACTAAATGTTGGTATTTAAAACCGCTCAAGAGCTTCGGTCTTGTTTTAAATCAAATACTCAAACCGTAGGAATGGTTCCCACCATGGGCGCCTTACACGAGGGACACCTTTCCTTAGTCAAAAAAGCCTGTGAGGAAAACGATGTAGTCGTGGTCAGTATTTACATCAACCCCACGCAGTTTAACAAAATTGCTGACCTTGAAAAGTATCCTTCAAACTTTGAAAAAGACAAGGCCCTTCTAGAACCCTTTTCCCATCAACTCCTTCTCTATGCGCCAGACCATAAAGAGATTTACCCCGAGGGGATTCAAAGTAAAACCTATAACTTTGGTACTATTGCCAATCATATGGAAGGAGCCTTCCGCAAAGGGCACTTTGATGGGGTAGCTACGGTGGTTGAAACCCTTTTAAGAAAAATACAGCCTCAGAATGCCTATTTTGGTGAAAAAGACTTTCAGCAGTTAAAGATCATCAAAGCTTTAACTACTCAAAAAAAACTAGGGATAACTATCGTCTCATGCCCCATCGTGAGAGAAAAGGACGGCCTGGCTATGAGCTCTAGAAATCGGCTGTTGAGTCCTGAGCAAAGACAGGCCGCTCCGCGTATATTTGCCAGTCTAGGTGAACTTAAAAAAAAGAATTTTGGAAAAAAAGTACCCCTTATGGAGGCCTTTTTTAAGAATGAAATTGCTCGAGAAAAAGAATTAGAAGTGGAATACTTTTTTGTAGCCTCCACTACAGACTTGATTCCTGTTTCTGTGATAGAAGAGGGGATCGACTATCGTATTTTTGTAGCTGTTTTTGCAGGAAAAACAAGGCTCATCGATACGGTTGAATTGGGGAGAATATAATACCTTTGCACCCATGTTAATCGAAGTTCTAAAATCAAAAATACACCGGGTTACTGTCACCCATTCCGAATTACATTATATCGGTAGCGTGACCCTAGACAAGAAATTAATCGAAGCCGCAAATCTGATCGCAGGCGAAAAAGTACAAATCGTAAACCTCAACAACGGAGAGCGGATAGAGACCTATGTCATAGAAGGTGAAGAAAGTAGTGGCGATGTCACACTCAATGGCCCTGCAGCTAGAAAAGTACAAAAAGGAGACCTAATCATCATCATTAGCTACGCCCAAATGGAAATTGAAGAAGCGAAATCCTTTCAGCCTAGACTTATTTTTCCTGACGAATTGACCAACCAACTCTCCTAACTTTTGAGAAAATTAACTTCTTTTCTAAAAGTTGTAATCCCTCTGGGAGTAGGTCTTTTTTTTATTTTTTTAACGATTAATGCCACCACTTCCGAGGAGCGCAACTTAATCTTGAACTACATCAAAACGGCTGATTACCGCTTTGTACTGCTCTCGGTCTTTTTTGGAATCTTAAGCCACCTTTCCAGGGCGTATCGATGGAAATTTTTGCTTGCCCCAATGGGGTACACCCCTCGGTTTATTAATTCAACCTTGGCCGTTCTGATTGCCTACATTGCCAACTTAGGTGTTCCAAGATCCGGTGAGATTTTAAGAGCGACTACTCTCAGTAGTTATGAGAAAATTCCTTTTGAAAAATTATTTGGCACCATCATCGCTGAGCGTATCGTCGATCTGATTTTATTACTCGGTTTTATCCTCTTAGCATTGACCCTCCAGTATGATCTCATTTGGGAATTCCTCAAAGAGAGACAAGTTTCGTCAACCGTGCTGCTTCTCGGACTTTTGGGATTGATCCTGATGTTTTTTGGTCTTCGATTTCTTTTTAAACGAAACAACAGCCCCTTCATCCAAAAGCTTAAAACGTTCTTAAATGGCCTCGTAGAGGGTATTCTGAGTATCCGAACCATGCCCAACAAAGGTGCTTTCATCGCCCACACCTTGTTTATTTGGGTCATGTATGTCGCAATGTTTTACGTGGTCAAATGGACCGTCCCCGAAACTTCAAGTTTGGGGCTCAACGCGATGCTCCCTGCTTTTGTAATTGGTGGACTGACCATTTCTGCAACCAATGGAGGAATCGGGATTTATCCATTTTCTGTGAGCCTTATGCTTTCCGCCTTTGGGGTATCGAATGAATCAGGGCTCGCTTTTGGGTGGATCATGTGGACCGCTCAAACACTGATGATCCTCGTTTTTGGTAGCCTTTCTTTTTTTGTGCTACCTTTAGTAAATCGCAAAAAATAATTTGTAATTGCATTCATGGCCAAAGTAAAAAAAGCTTTTTTTTGTCAAAACTGTGGAACACAACACACCCAGTGGCAGGGCCAATGCAAAGGCTGTAAAGAATGGAACACCCTTGCGGAAGAGCTCATGTCAAAAGAACCCACCAAAGAATGGGACTCCTCGGCTTCAAACGCGACTGCAAAGCCCATTCGAATGGATGCCATAGACGTGAGTGCGGTCCCTCGTTTCCATACTGGAGACGATGAGTTAAATCGTGTTTTAGGCGGTGGATTGGTCGCAGGTGCAGTAATTCTTCTAGGGGGAGAACCCGGTATTGGAAAATCGACCTTGTTACTTCAATTGGCACTTCAACTTAAAAAAAAGGTGCTTTACGTTTCGGGTGAAGAAAGCCAACAACAAATCAAATTACGTGCTTCGCGAATGGGGCTTGCCGAAGACCGTTGCTATGTCCTCAGTGAAACGGAAACGCAACGCATTTTTCTCCAAGTTCAAAATTTAGCCCCTGAACTTCTGATCATAGACTCCATTCAGACCCTACACAGTACCAATATAGAAAGTGGTGCGGGAAGTGTCTCTCAAATTCGAACCACAGCGGCGGAGCTAATCCACTATGCAAAAAGCACGAATGTCCCAGTTATCTTAGTAGGTCATATTACAAAAGAAGGCTCCATCGCAGGTCCTAAAATTTTGGAACATATGGTCGATACCGTCCTTCAATTTGAAGGCGACCGTAATCACATCTACAGAATACTCAGGGCTCAAAAAAATCGTTTTGGAGCTACTTCAGAAATTGGAATCTATGAAATGATTGCCCAAGGACTTCGTCCCGTAACCAATCCCAGTGAAGTTTTAATTTCTGAAAAAGAAGGACCCCTGAGCGGTCATGCCATCGCGGCTACCATAGAAGGCATACGACCGCTGTTGATAGAGGTACAAGCACTGGTGAGTACTGCCGTGTACGGAACACCACAGCGCAGCAGTACAGGATTTAACTCCAAGCGCCTCAATATGCTCCTTGCTGTTTTAGAAAAAAGAGCGGGCTTTGCTCTTGGAAGTAAAGACGTCTTTATCAATATCACGGGAGGGCTACGTGTGGAAGATCCGGCCTTGGATTTGGCGGTTATTACAGCCATACTATCGAGTTATCACGATGTACCTATTTCACAAAAGATGTGTTTTGCAGCGGAAATCGGACTGTCGGGGGAGATTCGTCCCATTGCAAAAGCAGAGCAACGCATACAAGAAGCAGAAAAATTAGGCTTTGAAACGATTGTGGTTTCGAAATATTCTAAAACAGGGGCACTCCAAAACAAGCTTCAAATCCAACAGTTTTCTAAAGTAGAAAGCCTGGTTGATTTTCTTTTCTAGCTCTTTTTTTTAAAAAAAAGAAGCTATCTTCGATTGTCACAAAACCTAAAGTCTTATGAAAGATGTCATCTCTCAATTTCTTGCAGAAGTAAATGCTAGAAATCAAAACGAACCCGAGTTTATGCAAGCGGTTACGGAAGTGGCCGAGTCCGTGATTCCCTACATCGTCCAACACGATATATATTACGGTCAAAACATCCTCCTGCGGATCGCAGAACCTGAGCGAGTGGTGTCCTTTCGTGTTGCATGGATTGACGATAACGAAGAAATACAAGTAAACCGCGGGTATCGGATTGAAATGAACTCTGCCATTGGTCCGTACAAAGGAGGACTGCGATTTCACCCCAGTGTCAACCTCAGTGTATTGAAATTTTTAGCTTTTGAACAAACCTTTAAAAACAGTCTTACCACTCTTCCTATGGGAGGAGGAAAAGGAGGTTCTGACTTTGATCCCAAAGGAAAATCAGATACCGAAATCATGCGTTTTTGTCAAAGTTTTATGACGGAATTGTTTCGACACATCGGTCCGAATCGTGATATTCCCGCGGGAGATATTGGCGTAGGAAGCCGGGAGATCGGTTATCTTTTTGGGCAATACAAGCGTCTTAAAAATGAGTTTACTGGTGTCTTGACAGGAAAAGGGGTAAGTTGGGGTGGCTCTTTGATTCGACCCGAAGCTACCGGCTATGGTGTTGTCTATTTTACACAAGAAATGTTGTTACACCAAAAGGACAGTTTGGAAGGCAAGAAAGTCGTGATTTCGGGCTCGGGAAATGTCGCCCAATACGCTGCAGAAAAATGTCTCGATTTAGGCGCACAAGTTTGTACCCTATCGGACTCCTCGGGTTATATCCATGATCCTGATGGAATAGATCGCGAAAAATTAAACTTCCTTATGGATCTTAAAAATGTAAAAAGAGCGCGTATTGGTGAATATGTTAATACCTATCCCAAAGCAACATTCCACAAAGGCAAAACTCCCTGGGAAGTACCCTGTGAAATTGCGCTTCCTTGCGCTACTCAGAATGAATTGGAGGAGTCCGACGCACAAACTTTGGTAAAAAATGGTTGTTTTTGTGTAGGAGAAGGAGCCAATATGCCGAGTACTCCTAAAGCAATCGAAGTCTTTACTGCCCACAACGTATTGTTCGCTCCTGGAAAAGCCTCAAACGCTGGAGGTGTAGCTGTATCTGGTCTGGAGATGGCACAAAATTCGCTGCGCTATAGTTGGTCACGAGAAGAAGTGGACCAACGGTTACAATACATCATGAAAGACATCCACCAGTCCTGTGTCAAATACGGTAAGGAAAATAAACACATCAACTATGTCAAAGGGGCCAATATTGCTGGTTTTGTAAAGGTTGCAGATGCCATGCTTGCCCAAGGAGTCGTATAAGTCTTGACCAAAGAAAATGATCATACCGTTCATGCGATTAGTTTAAGAGTCGTCAAGTATGGGGAGACCAGTCTAATCGCGGCTTGCTATACCCAGCAATACGGTTTGCAATCGTATATGCTTAAAGGTATTTTATCCAATACAAGAAAAAAGAAAATTTCTAAATCTTTATTTGAACCGCTTACCCTTTTGGAACTTCAGGCGTCCAAAAATTCAGAAAATCGCTTGGGTTATATTAAAGAAGCAAAGCGAGCCCAGGCATTTCACAGTATTCCCTTTGATATCACTAAAAAAGCTTTGGTGTTTTTTATGGCAGAAGTACTCCATCAGGTAGTTCGAGAAGACCAAGAACCTCATCCCGCTTTATTCCAATTTATAAAAGAACGAATCCTGTGGCTAGATCACCAAAACGAGCTCGGGTTGTTTCACATCAAAATGATGTTGGACCTCACCCGATTTATCGGTTTTTCTCCCAATCTAAATCTGCCCGAAGCCCCCTACTTTGATTTAGAGTCAGGATGTATGACTCCTGATAAACCCCTAGGTCTTTTTCTAGAGGATCCTTTAAAAAGTTTTTGGATTCAGCTTTTGGGCACGGATTTTGATAGGGTTGATGAAATTCAACTTTCAAGACAATTTAAAAATTCGTTGTTAAAAAGTGTGATCTCTTATTACGAACTACATTTACAACAATTCAAAGCACCAAAATCCACAGAAGTACTGAATGAAATTTTTAAAACACTTTAGTTCTTTTTTCATTTTTCTGTGCTCTTTTTGGGCAATGGGACAGGAGATTGTTGTGATCGATGAGGTCTCTGGAATTCCTTTAGAAGGGGTAGCCCTGTACAATGAAACGAAAACCACCGCCACCCTCTCAAACGCAGAAGGGGTTGCCAATCTTTCTCTTTTTTCTGAAGGGGAAACTGTATATGTGCAATTTTATGGTTTTGAAATTAGGAGCTTTACCATGGGAACGAACCAAGTGAAAGACCGTTTCCAATTTGTATTACAACCCGAAGATCAAACCCTAGAGGAAATTGTCCTCTCCGTAGCGCGTAATGCCACAACACGAAAACAGATTGCAGAAAAAGTCAGCATCATCAATTCTAGAGACATACTAACCCAACGACCCGCAACCGGTGCGGATTTGGTAAGCCTCAGTCCTGGAGTCCGCATTCAAAAATCCCAAGGAGGAGGGGGAAGTCCTGTCTTGAGAGGGTTTGAAGCCAATCGATTGCTTTTGGTAGTAGATGGAGTGCGGATGAACAACGCTATTTATCGAAGTGGACACCTTCAAAATGCCATTACAATTCACCCCAATATGATTGAACGTGTAGAGGTCGTTTTCGGATCGTCCTCTGTAGGTTATGGGTCCGACGCTTTGGGTGGGGTCATTCATTACTACACTCGCAATCCCCTAATCAACAGCGAAGACAAAATTAAAACCCAATTTTCCAGTGACTTCTCCTCTGCTGATAATGCCTCGATTAATTCTTTTTCAACAGAATTGAGTTTTAAAAAATGGGCCAGCTTAACCAGTGTCAGCCATTCCAACTTTGGCGATATCCGCATGGGTAAAAACAGAAACCATGGCTACGAAAAATGGGGACTGACCCCTTTTTATTCTGCCAATGACAGAACTACCTACAGCCCAACTCCTCTAGAAAACGAAAACCCTTTAATCCAAAAAAATACGGGCTATGAGCAAATTGATTTAATGCAAAAATTTCTAGTGCAACTGGGAGGGCAAAACCAATTTGTTTTAAATCTCCAATACTCCAACTCGTCTGACATTTCGCGTTATGATAAATTGGTAGAGGAGCGCAATGGTACGCTGCGTTATGCAGAGTGGTACTACGGGCCACAAAAACGTTTTTTGTTGTCCCCTCAACTAAAAATATTTCCAGAAAAGAAGTTCTTGAATTCTGGAAAAATCACCTTTGCATTTCAAAAACTTGAAGAATCTCGAAACAATCGGTTTTTTAACAGTTTGACACGCAATTTTCAACGGGAAAAAGTAAATGCGCTAAGCCTGAATGGAGATTTTGAATTTCAGCTCAAGGAAGAACATTCCTTTTCGTATGGCTTTGAAGGTGTTTTCAATGATATTAGTTCTTATGCGCATCAGTATGATCTGATCTTACAACAAAACGAAATTATAGGTTTCAGTCCTAATCTTCCCATCCCTACCCGCTATCCCAATCGAGGGAGTTCTTACGGTAGCTATGCGGTTTATTTAAACTGGATTTGGGATCTCAGCTCCCAACTGACTCTCAATGCTGGAATACGACTTACAAGCACCCATTTGAGAGCTAAATGGGGCCAAAGCTACAACATAAATTCCCTGCTCTCTAGGGTTCAGCTGGATGCAGAAGCCCTTACAGAAACCCTAGCATTGACCTACCGGCCTAACAAAAATACACAATGGAACGCCATACTTTCTAATGGGTTTCGAAATCCCAACATTGACGATGTAGGGAAAATACGAGAAAGTAGAGGGACACTAATTGTCCCCAACCCCATGCTCTTCCCTGAATATGCATATAACTTCGAACTGGGACTAACTAAATACTTGAATCAACCCAGAAATTACTTTTCATTTAGAGGTTTTTCCACCCTACTCTCTAGACATATCGGTCGGGATACGTTTACAATTTTTGCCGATCAGTCTACTCCGAGTATGAATACCATTCTCTACAACGGCGAAGAACTAACCACTTATGCCAATAATAACTTGGGTAATCGATATATTTTTGGTGGTTCGATTGATGGCAATTTTTCCTTTACAGACCAATTGTCCTTGCGCGGCGATCTCAATATTATTGAAGCGGCAAAAAGTAAAAAATACGGCCCTTTACCTTCTATTTCTCCTGTCTTTGGGAATCTCGTTCTCACCTATCAAAAAGAAGCGTGGTTTGCTAGTATGCGTTACCAGTTTAGCGGCAGCAAAGCCCCAGAAGACTACAGTGAGGGAGGAGAAGACGGCCTAGACGAAACCCCCTTGATTTCCGAAGATCCTGATTTGTATGCTGGAACTCCCGCGTGGTCGGAATTGTCTTTTCTTTCCCAATACCAGTGGAACGATAAAATTCATCTTAGAATGGGGCTGGACAATATTTTTGATGTTCATTACAGGTCTTTTGCCTCTGGAATATCTGCTCCGGGAAGAAACTTTAAACTCGGGGTAAACATCCAATTCTAAAACCTTCTGAAAAATCGTCACTTCCCTATCTTTAAAGGACTGCTCTTTTTTAATCGAAATTAATTACTTTCGCACTTGATTTACAAAGTGCTTTAAAACTTCTGTTTTGGAGTTTTAAGGCCTTTAAACCGTATTTGAAACGTGAAATTTAAAGAATACAAAGGGCTTGATTTACCCAAAATAGCAACTGAGGTTCTCACCGACTGGAAGCAAAACGACACCTTTGCGAAAAGTATCTCGGAACGTACAGGTCGTCCTGCTTTTGTTTTCTATGAAGGACCCCCTTCTGCCAACGGGATGCCCGGAATTCACCATGTAATGGCACGAGCAATCAAAGACATCTTTTGCCGTTACAAAACCCAAAAAGGGTACCAAGTGCATCGAAAAGCAGGATGGGATACCCATGGTCTCCCTATCGAATTGGGCGTTGAAAAAGAGTTGGGCATCACCAAAGAGGAAATCGGAAAAAGTATTTCTGTAGAAGACTACAATGCAGCCTGTAAAAAAGCCGTGATGCGCTACACCGATGTTTGGAATGAACTTACGGAACGCATCGGATACTGGGTAGATATGGAAGACCCTTATGTCACCTATACTTCCAAGTACATGGAAAGTGTGTGGTGGTTGCTAAAACAAATCCACGAAAAAGGACTCCTCTACAAAGGCTACACCATTCAGCCTTATTCTCCTATGGCAGGAACGGGTTTAAGTTCACATGAGCTGAACCAACCGGGAACCTATCAAAATGTAACTGATACTACCGTAACTGCTCAGTTTAAAACCCTACACGAAAGCCTTCCAGCGCAACTTCAGGGAACAGTCCCTTTGTATATACTCGCTTGGACCACTACCCCGTGGACCTTACCCTCCAATACCGCCCTGACGGTTGGAAAAAAAATTGATTATGTGGTTGTTCAAACTTTTAATCAATACACTTTTGATCCCATCCGAGTGCTCTTGGCAAAAGACCTTTTACAAAAGCAATTCGGAAAAGTTTACATCGAATCAGAAGATTTGGATTCCTATAAAGGTGGAGATAAAAAAATTCCTTATCGAATTGAAACGGAGATTAAAGGTGCTGATTTATTAGCCATTCGATATGAGCAACTTTGGTCCGAAGCACCACTCCCCTTAGAAAATGCAAAAGACGCCTTCCGCGTAATTGCCGGTGACTTTGTCACCACCGAAGAGGGAACGGGAATTGTGCATACGGCACCTACTTTTGGTGCAGATGATGCCAAAGTAGCCAAAGAGGCATCACCAGAAGTTCCTCCTCTTTTGGTTTTAGACGAAAATGGAACCCAAGTTCCTCTAGTCGATTTAAAAGGTCGTTTTCGCAAAGAAGTGGGGCGTCTAGGAAATCGCTTTGTCAAAAACGAATACTATCCCGAAGGAACAGCACCTGACCGTTCTACAGATGTAGAAATCGCTATTCAACTCAAAGGCGAAAACAAAGCCTTCAAAGTGGAAAAATACGTACACTCCTATCCCAATTGTTGGAGAACAGACAAACCCATTTTATACTACCCCTTAGATTCTTGGTTTATCAAAGTCACAGAAGCTCGGGATCAGATGACCGCGCTCAACAAAGAAATCAATTGGAAACCCAAATCTACAGGGGAAGGGCGTTTTGGAAACTGGCTTGCCAATGCCAACGATTGGAACCTTTCCCGTTCCCGCTTTTGGGGAATTCCGCTACCGGTGTGGAGAACCGAAGAGGGAACAGAAACTACGGTGTTTGGTTCTATTTCAGAACTGCGTGAAGCTGTTGAAATTGCAATAAAAAAAGGGCTTATGAAAGAAAACCCTTTTCAAAAATTTAAAGAAGGGGATTTTTCCGATACCAACTATACCCTCGTTGACCTGCACAAAAATGTGGTGGACAAGATTGTATTGTCCAGCCCAACAGGAAAACCAATGTATCGCGAATCGGATTTGATCGACGTCTGGTTTGACTCAGGAGCCATGCCTTACGCACAGTGGCATTATCCTTTTGAAAACAAAGAAGTCATTGATAAAGGAGAGCGGTTTCCCGCAGACTACATCGCCGAAGGAGTGGATCAAACGCGAGGTTGGTTTTATACCCTTCACGCCATAGCTACCCTCGTATTTGGTAAAAAAGCCTATAAAAATGTGGTGTCCAATGGTTTGGTCCTAGATAAACAAGGTCAGAAAATGTCCAAACGCCTGGGCAATACCATAGATCCCTTTAAAACGTTAGACCAGTACGGTCCCGATGCGACCCGTTGGTATATGATTTCCAATGCCAATCCTTGGGACAATTTAAAATTTGATCTTGAAGGAATTGCAGAAGTACAACGCAAATTTTTTGGCACCCTGTACAATACCTATTCTTTTTTTAGCCTCTATGCTAACATTGACGGCTTTGATCCAAAAAAAGAAAATTTGATCACCTTGGCGGAACGGACAGAATTGGACCAATGGATTCTTTCAGAATTGAACAGCCTGATCCAAACCGTAGATGCCGCATACGAGGATTATGAACCCACCAAAGCCAGCCGAGCCCTCTCCGATTTTGTTCAAGAAAAATTGAGCAATTGGTATGTACGGCTTTGTCGTCGTCGTTTTTGGAAAGGCGAATACGGTCCCGACAAAATCGCAGCCTACCAGACCTTGCACCACTGTTTGATAACCGTGACTCAGCTAGGTGCTGCAGTAGCTCCTTTTTTTATGGACCGATTGTATCAAGATTTGGAACAAAACTCCTCCCGCTCGGTCCATCTTACGGATTTTCCAAAAGCGGAAGCTGCTTGGATCAACCCTGAATTGGAAGCACAAGTCAATACAGCGCGGACGTTGACTTCTTTGGCACTATCCCTCAGGAAAAAAGAGCAGATCAAAGTACGTCAACCTTTGCAAAAAATGATGATCCCTGTTAAAAACACATCAGAAAAAGAACGGATGGAACGGATCGTAGCGCAATTAAAAAGTGAGATCAACCTAAAGGAGATTGAGCTTCTAGACGATGCTAATGCCCTTTTAGTTAAAGAAGTACGTCCTAACTTTAAGACTTTGGGGCCTCGCTTTGGAAAAGATCTTAAAAGTGTTGTTCAAGTAATCTCACAACTAGATACCGAACAAATTAATCTCTTTGAGGAAAAAGGACAACTTGAGGTACAACTCAATGAAAAAAACATTATTTTAGAAAGCTCGGATGTTGAGATCCTATTTAAGGATATTGAAGGCTGGCAAGTAGCACAAGGTGCAGGAATGACCGTTGCGTTGGATATCACACTAAGTCCTGAATTAAAAAAAGAAGGAATTGCAAGAGAATTGGTCAACCGAATTCAAAACCACAGAAAAGAGAGTGGACTTGAAGTTACTGACAGAATTGAAATTTTCTTAAAAAAAGAGGTCGAGTTGGAAGCGGCAGTTTCTGAGAATAAAGAGTATATTTTATCTGAAACTCTCGCCAACCACCTTCATTTTGACTCCGAAGTTGTAGAAGGAATACCTTTAGAATTTGATAATTTAAAAACTGAAATTCGAATTAAAAAAATATACTCATGAGCAAAAAAACACGATATACAGACGCAGAGCTTCAAGAGTTTAAAACCTTAATTGAAGAAAAAATTGAAAAAGCAAATGCCGATCTTTTGCTTTTAAAAAGTGCTTATATGAATGATGGAAACAACGGTACAGAAGATACCGCCCCTACCTTCAAAGCCTTTGAGGAAGGTTCTGAAACCATGTCCAAAGAAGCCAATACCCAGCTTGCCATTCGCCAAGAAAAATTTATCCGCGATTTGAGAAATGCCTTGATTCGTATTGAAAATAAGACGTACGGAGTTTGCCGAGTGACAGGAAATTTGATCAATAAAAAACGCTTGTTTTTAGTTCCTCACGCTACCTTAAGTATTGAGGCAAAAAATATGCAAAAATAAGTTGATCCCGAGATTCTGAACGCTAAAAAAACATATTTTAACCTCGGTTGGGCACTTGGAGTGATCTTGACCATTCTCTTGTTGGATCAAGGGTTCAAGATCTATATTAAATTGAACTACCCCCTTTCAGGTTACGGCGTTCCTCCGATTGTGGATTGGGGCTTTTTTAAACTACTCTTCGTTGAAAATAAAGGAATGGCAATGGGGGCCAAACTCAATGACTTTCTTCCTTTCATTTCAGAAGACACCGCCAAACTTGTCCTCACTTTATTTCGAATTGTTGCCATTTTTGGTTTGGGATACTGGCTTTGGGACGCGGTAAAAAAACAAACCAGCACCTTGTTGAATTGGGCATTGGCACTCATTTTTGCTGGGGCCTTAGGAAATATTATTGATTCTGTTTTTTATGGCGTACTCTTCTCAGACAGCTATGGTCAGGTCGCACAAATTTTTCATGCAGAGGGCTATGCACCTTTGTTTTATGGCAATGTGGTAGATATGCTTCAGTTCCCTTTGGTAGAATGGACTTGGCCCAGTTGGATGCCCTGGGTGGGGGGTGAGGAGTATCTGTTTTTTCAATACATTTTTAACATCGCAGATACTGCCATTAGTACAGGTGTGGGGATTTTAATTGTATTCAACAAGCAAATTTTTTCTAAACCTACTGTGGCGGAAACGCAGTAATCCCCTCTGGATGAACACAATAATCCATTGGGATGTCTTCAGGACGTATACCCTCTATCGCTTCAACGGCTTCGAAAAGGGAAAGCCCAATTTTAATCACCTCTGGCTTACACGCGCTCAAAAAATTATCATAAAACCCTTTGCCGTATCCCACGCGATGTCCTCTTTCATCCCAGGCTAGCAAGGGAATAAAAACTACCTCCAATTGTCCCGCGGGTACCTCAATCCCTTGATCGGGTTCTGGAATACCCCAAGAATTTTTCCTCAGTTTGGTACTGTCTGTCAACAAAAGGTGTTGTAACCTCTGCTGATGAACCTTGGGAAGAACCACCTGTTTGTCTCTCCCCTGAAGTAAAGCCAAAATCAAAGTTGTATCCACTTCTGCCTTTGCCTCAATAGGGAGAAACAAGTGAATGTACTCCCTGTCCCATATCGGAAGTTGTAAACAGTGGTTGGCAATCGTGAAACTTTTTTCTTCGTGTTCCGCTTTAGACAATTCCAAGCGTTTTTTTAAAAAAAGAGTGCGTAAGGCAACTTTTGAAGATTCTGTATTCATGAAATGCAAGGTCAAATAATCACAGACCCAAAGAAAATCAATATTTTCGTTTTGTGAAATCAGACGCCATTGAAATTCAACTAAAAAGCTTACCTGAAGTACCCGGGGTGTATCAGTATTTTGACAAACAGGACAAAATCATCTATATCGGGAAGGCAAAAAACGTAAAAAAACGCGTCACTTCTTATTTCAATAAAACGGTAGAAAATCAAAAAACACGCGTTCTTGTGAAAAACATTAGCCGTATCGAACACGTGGTGGTGGATTCAGAAATGGACGCCTTGCTGTTGGAAAACAACCTCATCAAAAAATACAAACCGCGCTACAATATTTTACTCAAGGATGATAAAACCTACCCTTGGATTTGTATAAAAAACGAGCCGTTCCCAAGAGTGTTCTTTACTCGAAAAGTTTTTAAAGACGGTTCCGAGTACTTTGGTCCCTTTACCAGTCTAAAAACGGTGCGCTCTTTGTTTGATCTTGTCAAAGGCCTGTATCCCTTGCGCAGTTGCAACTACGACTTGAGTAAAGAAAAAATTTCGGCGCAAAAATATAAGGTTTGCTTGGAATACCACATCGGAAACTGTCTGGCACCTTGTGTGGCTGCCATAGATACCGCTAGCTATGGAAAGAATATTGAATCCATTCGTCAAATTCTCAAAGGAAATTTTAAAGAAGCGCTCAATGCTTTTGAACACCAGATGAAGCATTATGCTCAAAAAATGGAGTTTGAAAAAGCACAATGGATCAAAGAAAAAATAGAAGATTTAAAAAACTTTCAAGCGAAATCTACTGTAGTCAACCCCAAAATAAGTCATGTAGATGTCTTTTCTATTTTTTCCGATGATAGCTATGGGTACATCAACTACCTCCAAGTGTCCTATGGAGCCATTGTCCGATCCCATACCTTAGAGATCAAGAAGAAACTAGACGAAAGTGATGCGACCCTATTACAACTCGGAATTATAGAAATCCGACAACTCTTTTCCAGTACCTCAAAAACGGTCTTTCTCAATGAGAAAGTTTCTCTAGGAGACGAACTCAAGGTCTTTGTTCCCCAACAGGGCGATAAAAAGAAACTGGTGGACCTTTCCCTTCGAAATGCAAAGTACTTCCGAATGGAGCGGTTCAAGCAAATGAAAATCGTAGATCCTGACCGTCATAGTAAACGCATTATGAGTCAGATGAAAGCCGATTTACGACTGCCCCAAGAACCTGTCCATATTGAATGTTTTGACAATTCCAATATCCAAGGATCCAACCCTGTAGCGGCATGTGTCGTTTTTAAAAATGGGAAGCCCAGTAAAAAGGAGTACCGCCACTACAACATCAAAACCGTAACCGGCCCCGATGATTTTGCTTCCATGGAAGAGGTCGTCTTTAGGCGCTACAAACGTCTATTGGAAGAAGATGAACCCCTTCCCCAACTCATTGTCATTGACGGAGGAAAAGGACAGTTGTCTTCCGCAGTAAAAAGTTTAGACGTTTTGGGTTTGCGTGGAAAAATCTCCATTTTGGGGATTGCCAAACGGTTGGAAGAAATCTATTTCCCCAATGACAGTATTCCGCTCTACTTGGACAAAAAATCAGAAACACTCAAAATACTTCAACGTGCCCGAGACGAAGCCCACCGTTTTGGAATCACCTTTCATCGGAATAAGCGTTCAAAAGGAGCCCTAAAATCAGGTTTAGATACCATTCCAGGAGTAGGCCCAAAAACCAAAGAAACCCTACTGCGGAAATTTAAATCCTTTAAACGTATTAAAGAAACCTCAAAAGAGGATTTGATGCATGTTTTAGGAGAAAACAAAGGAACACAACTGTACAAACAGTTGCATTCTAAATAGTCCCGGAGTGACGCGGCATCGCGTCTCTTCAAATGCATCGCTCTTCTGGTATCAAATCCATAATCCGATATCATTATTTGTTTAAACGCAATGCATTTGCATTTCATAGAAACGCGATGAATTGCATCTATAACGTATTATATTTAACATTTTATAAATGTTTTTCTTTCCAGCCACAAGTAGGGCTTTTCTTATCTTTACACCATGGTAAAACGTATTGTCTTAAGTCTTATTTTAACTGCCCAACTGGGTATGGGTCAAGCCCAAATGGAAGCAGTTCTTCAGCCTGTCGAATCTTTCCAAGAAGGTGAATGGTTTCAATTGCGGCTACATTACGGTCCGTTCAATGCCAGTTATGCCACCTTTTCCCTAGAGCGAGATACCCTGAAAGGAAAGCCTGTGTTTCACGCCAAAGGCTTTGGTGAGACCACGGGTTTGGCACGTTGGTTTTTTAAAGTAGAAGATTATTACGAAAGTTATTTTGATGAAACAACCGTACAGCCCTACAAGTTTATTCGAGACATCAACGAAGGGGGCTACACCAAGAATATTGAAATAGATTTTGACCAAGAAAAGGGTACGGCTATTGTAAACGATAAAAAAAAGGGGGAAATCAACGAATTTTCAGTTACGGATGGGGTTCAAGACTTAATCTCTTGTTTTTACTATTTGCGAAATTTTTATCCCAAAGAGGAGATTCCAATCAATGCGAGTTTTGACATCAATATGTTTTTTGACAATGAAAACTATGTGTTCAAACTGAAATATCTTGGAAAGGAAACCATCAATTCTAAATTTGGAAAAATTCAGTGTATGAAGTTTCGTCCTTTGGTCCAGTCAGGGCGCGTTTTTGAAGAACAAGAAAGTGTTACACTTTGGGTTTCTGATGACAAAAACAGACTGCCTGTCCGATTACAAGCAGACATCTTGGTCGGTTCCATCAAAGCCGATCTTGAAAATTTTAAAAACTTAAAACATCCTTTTGAAATTGTGGTAAACTAACGTTTAAAAAAATGGGAATAACTTTTGGGCCGGAGGACTCCTTCAAAACAAATAAGTACCGAAATTTGTAAAAACACAATGAGCATGTATCGCGTTACTGCGCTTTTAATCTTTCTTAGCTTTTTTTCATGTCAGGAGGAAACCACACCACCCGCTGAGGAAGATCAGACCAAAGTAGTTGAAGTTCTTCCCGATTTGTTCTACGGAATTGATCGGAACCAGTTTACTGTTCAAACCCAAAAAATTAAACGCGGTAACACCTTTGGGAAGATTCTGGAAGACAACGGTATTGATTATCCCGAGGTCTATTCCATTTTGCAAGCTATAAAAGGCAAGGTTAATATTCGCAAGCTCACCATTGGAAAACCCTACAGCTTATTTTATTCCAAGGACAGTATCCCCACCCCGGAATATTTCGTCTATCATCCGGGTCCACAATCCTACACTCGGATTCACCTTCGGGACAGCCTTTACGGGGATGAAATACAAAAACCCGTACGCCTGGTAGAGCTTGAAGCTTCTGGAATCATTGAAAGTTCGTTGTACGAAACCATGCAAAACAGTGGAATCAATGAGATTCTTACCTACTATCTTTCGGATATCTATGCCTGGACGGTAGACTTTTTCCGTTTGCAGAAAGGGGATCGCTTTAAGGTCGTTTACACCGAAAAATTTGTGGATGACAGCATCTCCATTGGAATTGAACGGATCAAAGCAGCCTATTTCGAACACAAAGGAAAACCGCTTTACGCTTTCGAATATATTAGCGATCCTGAAAAGGGAATAGTAGATTATTTTGATGATAATGCCAAAAGTTTACGGCGTGCCTTCCTTCAAGGTCCCTTAAAGTTCAATCGAATTTCGTCTCGCTATAACCTCAGACGGAGAATTGCCTATTACGGAAATCGCATTCGTCCCCATAAAGGAACCGACTTTGCTGCTGGTGTGGGAACCCCCATTTTGGCAACTGCAAACGGAACCGTAGTAAAAGCAAGCTATACCCGAGGGAACGGAAACTACGTGACCCTAAATCACAACAATATATATTCCACCCAATACCTCCACATGAAAAAACGAAAGGTAAAAGTTGGACAGTTTGTAGAACAGGGAGACGTCATCGGATGGGTAGGAATGACAGGGAATACATCAGGTCCCCACGTCTGTTATCGCTTTTGGAAAAATGGTAAACAGGTAGATCCTTTCAAACAAAAACTGCCAGATGCAAAACCCATTTCTAAAGAATTGAAAGCAAAATTTGTAGAACATATTATTCCCCTCAAAACAAAATTAGACTGTATCTCTTTTGAAGAATCCGAAACACAAATTGCAAAAAATAATGACAACGCCGATGCAAAAGACCCTTCCTGATACCCCTGCCACTCAATTAAAAACATGGCACGAACTAGAATCCCATCAGAAGAAAATTGCGGAGCTGAGTATCGCAGAGCATTTTAAAAACGAATCCGACCGCATGGAACGGTACTGGTTGGAATGGGAAGACTTTATCGTAGATTTTTCAAAAAATAGAATCGATAAAAAAGGACTTGAGTTGTTGCTCCATTTGGCCGAGGAAGCTGGACTGAAAGCTGCCATTGAAGCCCAATTTACAGGATCAAAAATCAATGCCACAGAGAATCGCGCTGTTTTACATACCGCATTAAGACGTTTGGATAATCAGCCTCTTCTCGTAGATGGGAAAGATGTACTTCCCGAAATTCGAGGCACACAAGAAAAGATGTATACCTTTTGTGAAAAAGTAATCTCAGGCACTTGGAAAGGCTATACAGGAAAAGCCATAAGCCATGTGGTCAATATCGGAATCGGGGGTTCTGATTTGGGCCCCGCAATGGTCGTGGAGGCCCTTGCTCATTATGAAAATCATTTGGACGTCCGTTTTGTTTCCAATGTAGAAGGAGACCACCACGAAGAAGTTTTAAAAGGATTGAATCCTGAAACCACTCTTTTTGTAATTGTATCCAAAACCTTTACCACTCAAGAAACCCTGAGCAATGCCCAAAGTATCCGCGCTTGGTTTTTAAAAAATGCCCCAGAAACTGCTGTAAGTAAACATTTTGTAGCGGTCTCGACCAATACTGAAAAAACTGCCGCTTTTGGTATTGCTCCAGAAAACACCTTCCCTATGAACGATTGGGTAGGCGGACGCTTTTCCTTGTGGAGCACCGTAGGTTTGAGTATTTGTTTGGCTGTAGGCCCTGAACACTTTAAAGGACTTTTGGAGGGAGCGGGAAAGATGGATTTGCATTTCCGAGAAACGCCTTTTGAGAAAAACATCCCCGTAATACTTTCCCTTCTCAGTATCTGGTACAATAATTTTTGGGGGGCGGAAAGTGAAGTCATTGTTCCCTACACCCAGTATTTGAGAAATCTCCCCGCCTATCTCCAGCAAGGAATCATGGAGAGCAACGGTAAAAGCATAGGTAGGGACGGCAACCCTGTGGACTATCAAACAGGAACAATCATCTGGGGAGCTTCAGGAACCAATGCCCAGCACGCCTTCTTTCAACTGATCCATCAAGGGACCAAGCTGATTCCAGCAGATTTTATCGCCTTTAAAAAATCATTGAAAGGAAATACCGATCACCAAAATAAGTTACTCTCCAATTTTATTGCTCAAACAGAAGCTCTGATGAACGGTAAAACCCTAGCCGAAGTTCAAAAAGAATTGGACTCTAGCGGAATGGACAAAGCCGAACAAGAGCGACTCACTCCTTTCAGAGTCTTTGAAGGAAATAAACCTACCAATACCCTGCTTATAGATCAGCTTACACCTGCATCTTTAGGTGCCTTGATCGCGATGTACGAACATAAAATTTTTGTGCAAGGCGTCCTTTGGAATATCTACAGCTATGACCAATGGGGTGTAGAACTTGGTAAACAGTTGGCAAACAAAGTACTGGACGATATCCAAGGAAAACAAAACCATCCTCACGACCCTTCTACTTCAAAATTACTTTCCAAGATTTAAACATTCATTTTCTGGATTTGTTAACAATTTCTTAAAAAAAGGTTAATCACTTTTTAAGTTTAGTTAAACTTTAAAAAAAAGAGGAATTTATCTTTGCGGTAAATTACTTATTAAAAAAACAAAATGAAAAAAATGCTAGTATCTTTCATTGCTCTAAGCTCTAGCCTAGCTTTTGCACAAGAGACCAATGAACAAAAAACAGACAGTTTAGCAACCTTTCAATTTCTTGAAGAAGTAGTTGTCTCTTCTAGGGTTATTGATATTGCTAAAGAAAGGGAAACACCGATCGCAGTGAGTCAAATTTCTGCACAAGAGGTGCTTTTGAAAGTGGGAAATCAAGAATTTCCTGAAATCATGAATAAAACTCCTGGAGTTTATGCCACCAAGCAAGGAGGAGGTTATGGAGACAGTAGAATTTCCTTGCGTGGTTTTGATCAAAGAAATACCTCTTTTTTGATCAACGGACAGCCTGTTAACGATATGGAAAACGGATGGGTTTATTGGTCTAACTGGCAAGGTCTTACAGATGTTGCTTCGGGAATCCAAGTTCAAAGAGGACTGGGAGCATCCAAACTTGCCGTTCCTTCTGTAGGAGGAACCGTATCGATCTTTACTAAAAGTGCGGAAAAACAAGAGGGAGGATCCTTAACTCAAATGATTGGAAACGACGGATATATTAAAACTACTGGAGCCTACAATACTGGGGTGAATGATAAAGGTTGGTCCTCCTCTTATTTGTTAACCAAATGGTCTGGAAATGGCTATGTTTACAATACCAGAGGGGCAGGATGGACTTATTTTGCTGCGGTTGGCTATACCCCAGAGGGGTCGGCTCACAGTTTAAATCTTTCTCTTTTAGGTGCAGGACAATGGCACCACCAAAGAGATGTGTGGGTTTCTATAAGAGACTATGAAAACTTTGGTGAAGAGGGAATCGATCAAAGATGGAATACCAACGGGGGAACACTCAACGGGGAAGAATTCAACATGAGAAGAAACTTCTACAACAAACCGTTGGCTACCTTTAACTGGGATTGGAAAATTTCTGACAACATAGATTTAGCAACTTCATTATACGGTTCTGCGGGACGTGGAGGAGGAACAGGACCACGAGGAAGAAATTACGACGTGCTTCCTTTCAATGAAGACCTCACCTCCTTTTTTATTGAAGATGGTAAAACGGACTTTAGAAGAGCCGACGGTACAGTGGACTACGATGCCATAGTTGCAGACAATCGTGCTGGTGCTAGTCCTTACACTGGTGCTATCTCTTCTTATGAAGGATCCCTTTTAGGTGCCAATGGATATAGTGATGAAGGTGTTTTCAGAAGTGGGATGATTCGTAGAGCTTCAATGAACTCACACAACTGGGTAGGAGGAATCTCCAATTTGAACATCAACGCAGACAAAATGCGTTACAGCATTGGGGTGGACTTGAGAAACTACAAAGGGTTCCACTACCGTGTTTTAAACCACCTCATGGGCTTTGATGGGTATTATTCTACCGGAAATAAAAATTCTGCAGGTCAAATTATAGAAACTCTTGTAGAAGCCTCTCCGTTTAACAATACGGGACTTCAAGGTCCTAAAATTGATTACTACAATATCGGTTATGTCGGATGGCAAGGGTTCAACGGTTTAGCGGAATATTCTGGTGATAAACTTACTGCAGTTATCCAAGCTGGACTTTCAAACCAATCCTTTCAAAGAGAAGATCTTTTTGACCAACCAGGACTCCCACTTTCTGAAAAGAAAAATATAGGTGGAGGATACCTTAAAGGAGGGGCAAACTTAAATATCAATCAAAATTCAAATCTCTTTTTCAATGCGGGATACATCTCACGTCAACCTCAATTTGATGCGGTATTCCCTAATTTTGCAAACCGAGTAAATGAAGATCTTCAAAACGAGAAAATTCAATCACTAGAATTGGGATACGGCTATATTGGTAATGGATTTAAATTAAACCTAAACGTATATTCTACTGTATGGGGAAATCGTTTTGTTTCCAGAAGTCTATCCAATCAGCAAGGTATCGATGGTTCTGCTCAGTTTAGAGATATTGATGTAGTACATAATGGAATTGAAGTTGAAGCACAATATCGACCCTCCGGGACTACTAAACTTCGAGGAATGCTTTCCATTGGAGATTGGACTTATACTAAAGACTTCGAAGCCGAACTGTTTGATGATAATCAACAACTCATCGGAACAGGAACACTCTATCTCGAAGGGGCTAAAGTGGGCGATGCAGCACAATTTATCGCTTACCTCGGTATCGATCAAAGATTTGGAGAATCGTTGAATGTTGACCTAGACTATCGTTTTGTCGATGGACTTTATGCGGACTACAGCATTACAGATTCTGCCTTTACAGAAGCAAACAATCCGGGAGCACTAAAACTTCCCTCCTATGGTTTGGTTGATTTAGGAGCAACCTTTACAATGGGAATGGGATGGAGCCTACGCGCAAACATCAACAACCTTTTAAATACGACTTACATTGCTGAGTCAAACTCCAACATTCATGCTACGGCAGGATCAGAAACTTGGAATGGAGTAGATAAAAACAACTCCGTTTGGTTTGGATTTGGTAGAACGTGGAACCTCTCCCTACGTTATCAATTCTAAAATCTTTTAATTTAATTAAAACCCTCACCCCAGTGGGGGTTTTTTTATGATTCAAACTTAAGGTCCTTGATTCTTAACTGAAGATTGGTTACCCCGTTAAATTCATTTTCTTCCAAAGTATAAAGGACTGAAAAGGGTTTTTGTAGTTTCACTTCAGACAGCAGTTGTCCTAAGCCAAATCCAATACCTGAAAAACGACTACTACTCCCATCGACCACATCCAGACGTAAATGGGTTTTATCCTTTCCAACTACACGACTTCCCCCCGCATCTTTGCAGTGGTGGGTTACAAAAACAGGACGCATATTTTTAGGACCAAAAGGTGCCATTTGATTGAGAATTCGTAAAAGTTTGGCGTTTAAATCACGAAACGAAACTTCTAAATCATAGGCTAAAGAAGGTGTTTTTTGTTCGGGTAAAATATGCTCGGCAACATAATTTTCAAAAGCTGTTTTAAACGCATCCAACTGCTCGGGTTGAAGCGTAAGTCCTGCTGCATATTTGTGTCCTCCAAATTGAATCATCGAATCCTTGCACGCTTCCAAAGCCTGATATACATCAAACCCAGAAACAGAGCGAACTGAACCCGCCAGAACCTCCTCGGACTGAGTCAAAACGACCGTTGGTCGATAGTACACTTCGATCAGACGAGAGGCCACAATCCCAATGACCCCCTTGTGCCAAGAGGGATGATACACTACGGTGCTGTTGTTGTCAACCGCCTCCTCCAACTCGATCTGTTGCAAGGCTTCTTTTGTAATTCGCTCATCAGTGCTTTTGCGTTCCGTATTAAAAAATTCGATAGATCGAGCGATGGGTAACGCCGTTTCTTTATCAGTGCTCATTAAAAGTTCTACTGCAGTTAATCCTTGATCCATTCGTCCCGCCGCATTGATACGGGGAGCAATAACAAAAACCAAATCGGTGACTCGTAAGGGTCGTTTGAGGTCTTTAATAAAAAATTGAAAGCCTATTCGAGGATCCGTTTGCAACTGCTGTAAACCCAAAAAGGTAAGGGTTCTATTTTCTCCCTCCAAAGGAACAATATCTGCAGCTATAGCGGTAGCCACCAAATCCAAATACGAAGTCAATTCCGATTCGGGCAAGCCTAATTTGTTTTGGAGGGCTTGAATCAATTTAAAACCGATTCCACAACCACAAAGCTCTTTAAAAGGATAGGGACAATCCTCGCGTTTGGGATCCAGCACCGCTACCGCATCAGGGAGTTCAGCACCCGGTAGGTGATGATCACAAAGAATAAAATCAATTCCCAATTCGTTGGCATAAGCGACTTGTTCTATCGCTTTTATTCCGCAATCCAAAGCGATGATCAGCGTGATCCCTTCTTCTTTTGCCGTTTCAATTCCCTTTTTAGAAATCCCATACCCTTCAGCGTATCGGTCGGGAACGTAGGGTCGCAACTGTGTGATTTTATACTTAAGGTAAGAGGTCACTAGCGCCACAGCCGTCGTCCCATCTACATCGTAGTCGCCAAAAACCATCACGGCTTCTCCTGCTTCAATCGCTTGCTGAATTCGTTGAACTGCAGCATCCATATCTTGCATCAAAAACGGATCGTGCAACTGCGACCACTGCGGTCTAAAAAAATGTTTTGCGCTGTCAAAATCGCTAATCCCTCGCTGTGCGAGAAGTTGTGCTATCGGCATAGGAACGATTAACTCCTGAACAAGTGCGTCCACAGTTTCACGGTTTGGATCTGGGGTTTTCCTCCACTGCATTTGATTAGTTTTTGAATCCTTCTACAACAATAACAAACTCTCCTTTGGGTTTGTGCTCTGAAAAAAAGGTATGTGCTTCTGCTAAAGTACCTCTAAAAGTACTTTCGTATAACTTGGAGAGTTCTCGGACCACCGCCACAGAACGAGCTGCTCCAAAGAATGGAACCATTTGATCAAACAACTTTAACAGCTTGTGTGGAGATTCGTACAGCACTACGGTTTTGGGTTCTGTAGCCAAGCTTTCCAGGCGACTAACACGTCCTTTTTTGGGAGGTAAAAATCCTTCAAAAACAAAGCGCTCACAGGGGAGTCCACTTTGTACTAAAGCAGGTATTAAAGCCGTTGGACCTGGCAAACACTGTACCTCAATCTCCGCTTCCAAAGCCGCTCGTACCAGTAAAAAGCCAGGGTCAGAAATCCCCGGAGTTCCCGCATCAGAAATTACCGCAATGTTTCTTCCTTCTTTCAACTGTGCAATGATATTAGGCGTCTTTTGATGTTCGTTGTGCATGTGGAAACTAGTATAAGGCGTTTCAATAGTAAAATGATTCAGTAGTTTTGAACTCACCCGAGTATCCTCTACAAGAATTAAATCAACCTCTTTGAACAAACGCAACGCTCTTAGGGTGATATCTTCTAAATTACCGATAGGGGTGGGAATCAAATAAAGCACAATTCTTAGGGTTTGTTTTGGTGTATCCGAGAAGCACTTTACTCCTCAAAATTCTTTCGCAAAATTGCAAAAAAGCGTTCAGCAATTTCTTCCTTTCCTTCCCAATTGTTGTATTCGGTTTGCACTTGAACTTTAATAAAATGCGAAACTTCAGACCAGGAATCAAAAGTAACGACTTGAGCTAAGACGCGTTCGTAATTCTTAGTATCGCCCTCAAAAAGATGTTTGACAAATGCTAAGCGATCGTTTAAATCTATACTGAAGGTTTTTGCAAATTGATCATTGAGGTTTTTTCGCTCCTCCGTTTGAGAGACTTTGGTCTCAGGCTGTTTTTTAACCGCTTCATTTGCTTTGGGAACAAAAGTGGGCGTCTCCTCAACGGTTTCAAAAAGCTTTTCATAGGTTTCTGGTTCAGGCATTTCGATAACCATATTCTTAATGGTTTCCATCATGGGAGCCACTTCCATATTTTCTTCCTTGGGTCTTTCATTACTCGATTTGCCCGTCAGGGATTCAATCACTTCAGAAAGTTGTGCCTGTTGCTGCTTCCACAAATTTTGGTCTGGGTTTTCTTGTTCCAGTAGCATTTTTTGGACAATGGAAAGTTCATAAAGTTTTTGAATCGCATAGTGGGTTTTTTCTTCATCCCATCCCGCGCTTTGATCAATTACTTTTCTCGCCCAATGAAGCAGTGCAATTTTTATTTTTTCTGTCATTAATTTTGAAGCTTCAACCCGTTCGAATTTAATACCTTTGTTTGTCAGGCAGAGGACGTAGTCCTTCTTACAAGTTGAAAATTACAAAATGTTTTTAGAAAACGCTGTAAACGGAACGGAACAATTTGGCTGGATCGAGGTGATCTGCGGTTCGATGTTTTCTGGAAAGACAGAAGAACTGATCCGCCGGCTACGACGTGCGCAATTTGCAAAACAAAAAATTGAAATTTTTAAACCCGCTGTAGATTTACGGTACGATAGCGAATTGGTCACTTCTCACGATCAAAATCAAATTCCCTCTACACCTGTTCCCGCTGCTGCCAATATTCCCATTTTAGCAGATGGCTGCGATGTGGTAGGCATAGACGAGGCACAATTTTTTGACAATGAAATCGTACAAGTGTGCAATGATCTGGCAAATAGCGGTGTTCGTGTCATCGTGGCGGGGCTGGATATGGACTACCAGGGAAATCCCTTTGGTCCCATGCCTGCTCTTATGGCGACTGCGGAATATGTGACAAAAGTCCACGCCATCTGTACTCGGACAGGAAATTTAGCTCATTACAGCTTTCGTACTTCTTCAGATCAAAATTTGGTGCATTTGGGGGAAAAAGAAAGTTATGAACCCCTTTCCCGTGCTGCTTTTTACAAGGCAAAACAAAAAAGTAAGAAAAAAGACGCCTAAGCCTTGAATAGACTTCACTTACACCTTCCCCATTTGGAGCACAACTACAAGTGCATTCGCAGTAAGCTAAATCCCGAGACTGCATTGATTGCAGTGGTTAAAGCTGGAGGTTATGGGAGTGATCCAATCAAAATGGCAAAACGAATAGAACAATTGGGAGTCTCCGCGCTTGCTGTGGCCTATGCCCAAGAGGGGGCCTCTCTTCGCAAAGCAGGCATTCAAACGCCCATCCTTGTTTTTTATCCACAGCCTGAGGGATTGGAAACTCTGGTGGAAAATGAACTCGAACCCTGTCTTTACAGTACAACAATACTCGAACAATTTCGCCAACTCCTTCAAGAAAAGAACCGAACCCACTATCCTGTACACATCAAGTACAACACGGGGCTCAACCGAGTGGGGTTTCCCCCAGAAAAAGTCGATTGGGTGTTGGCACAATTTGAAGACCAAAGATTTGAATTAAAAAGCGTGTATTCCCACCTTGCTGCTGCTGAAGCACCCAAAGAGACTCCACTCAGCAAAACTCAAATCCAAAGCTTTTTAAAGCTAAAAGCACAACATCAAGCGTCTTTGACATCGAAACCTCTTTTTCATTTACTCAACAGTTCTGGGGTTTTTAATTATCCCGAATACCAATTTGATGCAGTTCGCTGTGGGATTGCGCTTCATGGGTTTGCCAACCGTACTGAATGGGACGAGCAACTAAAGCCTGTAGCAGAGTTAACCTCAACAATCAGTCAAATTCATCAGGTAAAAAAAGGAGCCTTCGTAGGCTATGACCACGGATGGGAAGCCCCTCAAGATTCGGTCATCGCTACCCTCCCCATTGGTCATGCCGATGGGATTGGAAGACAATTTGGAAATCACAAAGCCAAAGTCCTACTCCACCAGAAGTGGGTTCCCATTGTTGGCAACATCTGCATGGACATGCTGATGCTTGATGTAACGGGGGCTCCTTGTAAAGAAGGAGATGACGTCTGCTTTTTTGGATCAAAACAATCCGCTGCGGACTTTGCTAAAAAAGGAGAAACAATCAGCTATGAACTTTTGGCCAATTTAGGGCCGAGAGTGGAACGGGTTACTCACGAATAAAACATTTTGTTATATACATAATATTTACCGGTTTTTTGAACTATATCAGTCTAGGATTTGTTCCGTATCTATTTAGTGCTAATTTTGCCAAAATTTAACTCATGAAAATAGCAGTTGTAGGAGCTACAGGGATGGTAGGAAATGTAATGCTAGAGGTTTTGGCTGAGCGTAAACTACCGATTACCGAATTGTTGTTAGTCGCCTCAGAACGATCTGTAGGAAAAGAAATGGTCTTTGAAGGCAAAACCCATACCGTGATCGGATTGGAAACTGCGGTAGAAGCCCGTCCTGACATTGCCCTTTTTTCTGCAGGAGGATCCACTTCTCTGGAATGGGCCCCGAAGTTTGCTGCCGTTGGGACTACGGTCATTGACAATTCCTCAGCGTGGCGGATGGAGCAAGATAAAAAACTCATCGTACCCGAAATCAATGCAGATCAACTCACGCCTGAAGATAAAATTATTGCCAACCCGAACTGTTCGACCATCCAAATGGTGATGGCATTGGCCCCTTTACACAAGGCCTTTGGAATAAAACGTATTGTAATTTCTACCTATCAATCCATTACTGGAACTGGAATGAAAGCAGTAGAGCAACTCAATAATGAAATGGAAGGTACCTCCGGTACAATGGCTTACCCACACCTCATTCACAAAAATGCCCTTCCTCATTGTGATGTCTTTTTGGAAAACGATTATACCAAAGAAGAAATGAAATTGGTTCACGAAACCCACAAAATATTAGGCGATTCCTCAATAGGTATCACCGCTACGGCCATTCGAATCCCAGTGGTAGGAGGGCATAGCGAATCGGTAAACCTCGAATTTGAAAAACCGTACACCCTTGATGAAATACGCCGCCTCCTAGAACAAACTCCGGGAGTTGTTGTACTTGATAATCCTGAAAAAAATGCCTACCCCATGCCGATTCATGCCGAAGGAAAAGATGAGGTATTTGTGGGACGTATCAGAAGAGATGAATCCGTGGAAAATGCGGTCAACCTTTGGATTGTAGCAGACAACCTCCGCAAAGGAGCTGCGACCAATACGATCCAAATTGCTGAGTATTTGATTCAGCACCAGTTGGTCTAAATATTATCAGCATACTTTTTGACCACTTACATTAAAAATTTTTATAAATTTGCCGCTCAAATGTTGAACAATGAATGTGTTGAAGGAATATACCCTCCCTTTTGTTGGGTTGAAAGACGGAAAGCACGAGTTCACATTTGAAATTGACACGACGTTCTTTGCACATTTTGAGTTTACAGATTTTAAAAAAGCGGACTTAAAGGGCCTTTTGGTTTTAGATAAAAAACCTGCCTTTTTAGAATTGCATTTTGAAGTTCAAGGTCAGGTAGAGCTTTCTTGTGATGTATCGACAGAGTGGTTTGATCACCCGATAGCGACCCAGTTTGATTTAATTGTAAAATTCGGCACACCCTCAGACAACGACCCAGACGAAATCCTCGTGATTCCTGAAGGGAGTTACCAAATCAATGTAGCCCACCACTTTTACGAAATCATCGTACTTTCGCTCCCCCTAAAAAGGGTTCATCCGGGCATTGTAGACGGTACATTAAAAAACGAAATCTTAGAAAAACTCAAAGCACTAGAACCAAAAGAAGAAAAATTAAATGGTCAAGAAGACCCGCGTTGGAATAAATTAAAAGACCTCTTATAGAGCTCAAAAAACAAACATTATGGCACATCCTAAAAGGAAAATTTCCAAAACAAGAAGAGACAAAAGACGTACGCATTACAAAGCTGCAGACCAACAAATAGCTACTTGTTCCAATACAGGAGAAGCGCACCTATACCACCGTGCACACTGGCACGAAGGAAAACTGTACTACCGAGGTAAAGTCCTTGTAGACGCTGCAGAAACTGCGGAAGCTTAATTCTATTCCTAGTTGCGATACTGCTCTTCTTTTTAAAGAAGGGCTTTTTTATTATAATAGTTTTGATTACATCAAAAAACTACTATCTTCACTTACTATTAAGCTCATAACGCTGGGATTGAAATGGACCTAGAGGAAAAAAGAGTTCTCAAATCAGCCATTACAGCTGTGGGAAGCTATACACCCGATACAATTTTATCTAACCATAAATTAGAGCAGATGGTGGATACGAATGACGAATGGATTCAATCCCGAACGGGGATCAAAGAACGCAGAATTCTTGCCGACAAAGATAAGGCCACTTCTTATTTAGCTATCCAAGCTGCTCAAGATCTCATTTCGAAAAAAAATTTAGACCCTTCCACTATTGATCTGGTACTTTTAGCAACAATCACTCCAGACGTTCACGTAGCCGCTACCGCAGCCTATGTTGCCTCTTCCCTAGGCGCTACAAACGCCTTTGCCTATGATTTAAATGCGGCTTGCTCTGGTTTCCTTTACGGAATGAGTGTTGCCTCAGCTTACATTAGCTCGGGACGTTATAAAAAAGTATTGCTCATAGGAGCGGATAAGATGTCCTCGATTGTGGACTATACTGACCGAACAACTTGTATCATATTTGGTGATGGAGGAGGTGCTGTACTTTTTGAACCCAGTCCAAACCAATACGGCTGGGAAGATGAGTATTTTAGAAGTGATGGGACAGATCGGATGTCTTTGAGAATCAAAGCAGGAGGTTCATTATACCCTACCACTCAAGAAACCCTAGATCAAGGTTGGCACAACATTCATCAGGATGGGAAAACGGTTTTTAAATATGCCGTATCTGAAATGGCTCATGTTGCGGAAGAAATCATGAATCGCAACCAATTGAATCCCGATACGTTAGACTACTTGGTCCCTCACCAAGCCAATAAACGAATCATCGATGCAACTGCAAAGCGATTAAATCTCAAGGAAGAAAAAGTATTGATGAATATTGAATACTATGGAAATACAACAGCGGCTACCCTTCCGCTGTTATTAAACGATTACGAAACTAAATTTAAAAAAGGAGACAAACTCGTTTTCACTGCTTTTGGCGGTGGATTTACCTGGGGAGCTGCATATCTCACCTGGGCCTATTAAATCAAAATCAAATACTCTATGGATATTAAAGACATTCAAAATCTAATCAAATTTGTTGCAAAATCTGGAGCTCAAGAGGTCAAGCTAGAGATGGAAGACATCAAAATTACGATCAAAACAGGATCCGATCCTGTTCAAATTGAGTCCAGTGGCTTGGTTCATCAGCTTCAAGCTGCTCCTGCTCCAGCAGTCCTTGCTGCTCCTCCCGTTGCTTCTCCCGCGGAAGAAACTCCTAAAAAAGAGGAAAAACAAGATAATGATGATCATTTGATTACGATCAAATCACCCATCATTGGAACCTTTTATAGAAAATCGGCTCCTGAGAAGCCCGCTTTTGTGGAAGTGGGAGATACCATCAAAGAAGGGGATGTTCTCTGTGTCATTGAAGCGATGAAACTCTTTAACGAAATTGAATCTGAAGTAAGTGGTACCGTAGTAAAGATTTTAGTTGACGATGCCTCACCCGTTGAATTTGATCAACCTCTATTTGTGATTAACCCTGCCTAACATTTTAGTATGTTTAATAAAATCTTAATTGCCAATCGCGGTGAAATCGCGATGCGAATCATACGTACCTGTAAAGAAATGGGCATCAAAACCGTTGCTGTGTATTCTAAAGCAGACGCAGACAGTCTTCATGTACGCTTTGCAGATGAAGCGGTTTGTATAGGCCCAGCACCCAGCAGTGAATCGTATTTAAAAATGGCAAATATCATTGCCGCTGCAGAAATCACTAATGCGGATGCCATCCATCCAGGATATGGGTTTTTGTCTGAAAATGCGAAATTTTCTGAAATTTGTGAAGAACACAAAATCAAATTTATTGGTGCTTCTCCGTCTATGATTAATCAAATGGGAGATAAAGCCTCGGCAAAAGCAACTATGCAAGCCGCAGGTGTACCCACCATTCCTGGATCAGAGGGAATTATCGATTCCTTTGAAGAGGCAAAGAAATTAGCTGTAGAAGTAGGTTATCCCGTCATGTTAAAAGCAACTGCCGGTGGTGGTGGAAAAGGAATGCGGGCGGTATGGAAGCCTGAAGATTTAGAAAAAGCATGGAATAGCGCACGGCAAGAAGCTGCTGCTGCTTTTGGAAATGACGGGATGTATATGGAAAAACTTATTGAAGAACCCCGTCATATCGAGATACAAGTGGTGGGTGATTCTACAGGAAAGGCGTGTCATCTTTCGGAACGGGATTGCTCCATTCAGCGCCGCCATCAAAAACTAACCGAAGAAACCCCTTCTCCATATATGACTCCAGAACTGAGAGAAAAAATGGGAGAAGCTGCCGTCAAAGCCACTGAATTCATCAAGTACGAGGGTGCAGGAACTATTGAATTTTTGGTGGACAAACATCGGAATTTTTACTTTATGGAGATGAATACACGTATCCAAGTAGAACATCCCATTACGGAGCAGGTCATCGATTTTGATTTGATCTGTGAACAGATTAAAGTGGCTGCTGGAGAGAAGATTTCAGGTAAAAATTACTTCCCAAAATTGCACTCCATTGAATGCCGTATCAATGCTGAGGACCCTGACAACGATTTTAGACCCAGTCCAGGGGTGATCACAACGATGCACTTCCCCGGAGGACACGGTGTTCGTTTGGACACCCATGTATATAGTGGTTATGTCATTCCGCCGCATTATGACTCGATGATTGCCAAACTCATCACAACTGCGCAAACACGAGAAGGTGCCATCAACAAGATGAAGCGTGCATTGGAAGAGTTTATTATCGAAGGAGTAAAAACAACTATTCCCTTTCACCTAAAATTGATGAGTGACCCTGCCTATGTAGAGGGGGATTACACCACAAAATTTATGGAAGGTTTCCGTATGGATGACTAGAGGGGTTGCTAAATTTTAAGCTCCCAATAGCCCACGTCGATCCATCTATTGAATTTATAGCCTACGGATTCAAGTTGTCCTACTTTTTGAAAGCCCAACTTTTCGTGAAAGGAAATACTTTGATCATTGGGCAAAGAAATTCCTGCTAAAATTATTCGAAACCCTTTCTTTTTAAGTGCATTAATAAGTTTCGAATAAAGTAAAGTCCCTATACCCTTTTGCTGCTGCTTAGGTGCAACATACACACTACTTTCAACAGTAAAACGATAAGCAGATCTGGGTTTCCACTTTGTGGAAAAAGCATAGCCCAAAACAACTCCCTCTTGTTCGTAAACCCACCACGGGTGTTTTTTACTTTTATTGAGGCGTTCTAAAATAAGTTGTCCATTCACCTCTTTTTCCTCAAAGGTGGTGGTAGAATGTACGATGTAATGATTGTAGATTAAAGCAATTGCATGGGCATCTGTTTCTTTTGCTTTGCGAATCATCTTTAAAAATTACCCCTTTATTTTATTTTGAACCTGTTGTGGTAAAACCTTAAATCCCATATTGTAAAGGGTAAATCCAAAGATATCTGCATACTGTTCAATTGTTTTTGAAACAGGAGTCCCTGCTCCGTGACCTGCATTGGTCTCAATACGAATCAGTACGGGATTTGTCCCCTCTTGTTTGTCTTGTAGTTCTGCAGCAAACTTAAATGAATGTGCAGGCACCACACGGTCGTCGTGATCTCCTGTAGTAACTAAAGTAGCAGGATAAATAGTTCCAGCTTTAACATTATGGACCGGGGAGTAGCCTTTTAGGTATTCAAACATTTCTTTGGAATCATCAGCAGTTCCATAATCATAGGCCCACCCTGCGCCTGCAGTAAACTTGTGGTAGCGGATCATATCCAATACCCCTACAGCGGGAAGCGCCACTTTCATCAGTTCAGGACGTTGTGTCATGGTGGCACCTACCAATAAGCCTCCGTTAGATCCTCCTCTAATGGCAAGAAATTCAGGGCTGGTGATGTTGTTTTCAATCAAATATTCAGCTGCCGCAATAAAATCGTCAAAAACATTTTGTTTTTGCTGTTGGGTTCCCGCATCGTGCCAAGCTTTTCCATATTCTCCACCTCCTCTGAGGTTCGGTACCGCATAGACGCCTCCTTGCTCCATCCAAACGGCATTGGTGATGCTAAAGGAAGGGCGTAAACTAATATTGAACCCTCCGTAACCGTAGAGAATCGTTGGGTTTTTTCCGTTGTATTCCACTCCCTTTTTACGGGTGATGATCATAGGGACTTGAGTTCCATCCGCGGAGGTATAGAAAACCTGTTCGGAAACATAATCGTCCGGATTAAAATCGATCTCTGGTTTCCAGTAAAGCTCAGAGGTTTTGGTCTTTGGATCGTAAGAATAAAGCACTCCCGGAGAATGGTAGTTAGTAAAACTGTAGTAGAGTGTTTCCTCTTCTTTTGTCCCATTCCAACCTCTTGCAGTTCCTATACCTGGAAGCTCAATGGTTCCCATATTGTCTCCTTTGGCATTGTATTGTACTACTTGGGTGATAACATCCACGATGTAGCGCGCAAAGAAGTATCCTCCCCCGCTACTAGGAGAAAGAACATGTTCCGTTTCGGGAATAAAATCTTTCCAATTCTTTTCTTCTGGACGCTTTGCATTGACTCTGACTACTTTTTGATTAGGTGCATTACTGTTGGTAACAATAAAAAGTTGGTCTCCTAGGGCTTCTAGCAAATAACTATCTGTAGAATACGATTCATCTACAGGGAGCAAAGGACTATTTTCTTGGCTTAAATCTTTTAAAAAGGCCACATTTCCAGAGGTGGTTTTAGAGGCAGAAATAAACAGGTATCTGCCGTCTTCGGTTACAGAGGCTCCCACATAACGGTGTTTTTCTTCTGGGGTTCCTCCATAGATGAGAATATCCTCAGACTGGGAAGTCCCTAGTTTGTGATAATACAACTTGTGCTGGTCCGTCATTTCACTCAGTTCGCTCCCCTCAGGTTTGTCATAACTGGAATAGAAAAAGCCATCGTTTAGCTTCCACTGGATCCCGCTGAATTTAATATCTACTAAAGTATCTTCAATGATTTTTTTGTTTAGGGCATCCATTACGATCACTTTTCTCCAGTCGCTTCCACCCTCACTAATGGAGTAGGCCGCTAGTTTTCCGTTTTCGGAAAAACTCAAACCTGCTAGTGAAGTAGTTCCGTCTTCGGCAAAGTTGTTGGGATCTAAAAAGACTTCAGGTGTTTCTCCTTCTTTGTCACGATAGACAACATACTGGTTTTGCAAACCGTCATTTTTGTAGAAATAGGTGTAGTCTCCTTCTTTAAAAGGTGCTGATACTTTTTCGTAATTCCAAAGCTGCTCCAAGCGTTCTTTGAGTTCCCTTCTGAAAGGGATATTATCCAGATATGAAAACGTAGTTTCGTTCTGTTTTTCCACCCAGTTTTTGGTGTTCGGGGCATAGTCGTCTTCCAGCCAACGGTAGTTGTCTAGTACTTCCGTATCAAAATAAGTGTCCACCACAGGGATTTTTTCTGTGACGGGATACGTAACCTCAGTAGGATTGTTTTGACAAGAGATCAAAAAGAGTGTTGCAAGTAAGAAAAAAGGGCGTAAGTCCATAAGAAGTTGTTTTTTTGTCAATTTAAAAAAATAATCCCTCCTTTTAAGCTTTTTAGCTTAAAGAAGGGATCTTAAAATTACCTTGGTCGTTAGTCTAGGATAGCCTTTTTAATGAAAATGAACCAATCCTGTACTGATATCGTACATTCCTCCGACAATATTAATTTCACCTTTTTGTTCCATTTCCGCTAAAACAGGGCTGGAAGAACGAATTTCAGCAATGGTCATTTCCACATTTTTTTCTGCCACCGTATTGACAAAATCAATATTGGAAGAATTGCGAAGAGTTTCATCCTGAGGTTCTTGTACAGCTGCAACGGCAGGCTCTATTTTGTTAATCAATGCAGTCAAATTACCAAGACGGGCATGGTCACAAGCGCCTTTCACTGCGCCACATGCGGTATGTCCCAAAACTACGATCAACTTTGTCCCTGCTAGTTTACAGGCAAATTCCATACTTCCTAAGATGTCTTCATTCACAAAATTTCCTGCGATACGAACACTGAAAATATCTCCGATACCTTGATCAAAGATCAATTCTGAAGAGACGCGTGAGTCTATACAACTCAGTACTGTAGCAAAAGGGTACTGACCGGTACTGGTTTCACTAACCTGTTGCATTAAATCTCGATTTAAAGGGGTTTTCCCAACAAAACGCTGGTTCCCTTTTTTCAGTTCTTCTAAAGAAGAGCTAGGGGTCATTTGAGCTTGGGTTTCTTGTGTTTGTGCTTTCATAATGATTAAATTAATTGGGAAATACCGATAAGGGTGTTTCCGTGTTAGATAAGGTTTTTATAAAATTTTATTTTTTGATGAATTTCGTATTTCAATTTAAATTAGGCGCTTTTAGGTCTTAATTTAAAGAAGGAGATAAAACTCTCCGGATTTTCTACAGTACCTCGATCAGAAATAATTTTGATATCGATGTTTCGAGTTTTCCATTCTCAGATTGAATTAAAAAAATTTAGTGTAGTACTTTGTAGAAGTCTGGGGAGTACTTATACCTGCCGGGGTGGCGGTAAATGAATTTCCAAATAAATATTTGAGACGAGCTCCTGAGAAAAAGTCACTAGTTGAAGACTTTCAACTGACAAATAGGACTGAGACCCGTCAAAGAAATTTTGAATTTTAGTATCCTCTTTTTTTTCTTTTTTTGACTCTTCAGAAGAATCTTCCTGCCAATCGATATTTTCAATTTCAAAAGAATTCTCGGTCAAAAGGGCCATTGATTCTAAAGTGGTAGATAATGTCAAACAAGCGAGTATACTCCAAACAAATAGGAATTTAAAAATAGATCCAGTAAGGAATTGATACCCTTTCATAACTTGCCTTAACAGCCTTTTAATTGTGGTGCAAAGATAATAGTATTCCTTTGAAAAAGTCTGCAAAAAGCGAGTTTTTTAAGACAACAACAACGCTACTTTTAATGCAAAACATTTTTTAATACCGTTACTCATAAAATTTACGGACCTTCTAAAGCGTTGTCTTTTTCCCCTCTGCGGAGTAGGGTATCGATTGAAAGTGGGTTTGGATTTTTTGAAGCATCAAAATCTCACCTATAAATTGCCAATCAAAATTGACCGTTTGATTTGCGGGATGGTTGTGGTGGTCTTGATCTAAAAGATACCCCTCAGGTTTGTTTAAAACGCGAGTTTGGGAATAAACTGTTTCCATTTGCGCTCGGACCGAATAAAAAGTTTGACCTGTTGTCATAATCGCATCTAAAGCCTTTTTTTCTGCTTCGGGTGTGGTTGCCGTATCGAAGGCTTTGAGTTGGGACATCAACTCAAAATTGTATTCCACAAGCTGAATTACTTCGTTGTAAACAGCCAGATTGTATTCTGACTTTGCGTCTTGATTTTGGATCTTAAACAAGGTTTTTTTAGCTTGTTTCAATTGGTCCTTTTGTGCTTCAAGTTGCTCTAAACGAGCACTGTATTTTTTAGTCCAATCTCCTTTTTTATTGAAATCAGGTAAGTCAATGAGTTGTTCCTCAATTGGGTTTTCTTTGTGGATGAGTGCATTTCGATGGTTGCCTGCTTCCACAAACAAGTTGGTCCAAAGCGCTACGGGTTCATCCAGCGCATCGATGAAAGCGTATTGCTCCCCTTTAAATTCGGATCCAAATTTTCGGTGGCGATAGACTTCTTTAAACTCCTCTATCGTTCGTTTTAGTCCGCCCCAGGAGTATTCCGCAAAAGCAGAAATCCCTCTTTTGTACAGTTCAAAATGAGGCGAATCATCATCCCAAAGGGTCAGCAACAAGCCGTTGTAATTTCTGTTTATGGACTGTTCGGCAAAGGTTCGGATTTGATCGATATTACTTTCTCTTTGAGGCATTAATGTCCAGCGAGTTTGACCGGCTGTAGCCCCCATCACTCGAAAACCGTTTGAGGAAAACCAATCCATTGCTTTCCCATTTCCATAGGATTCTGCCTTGTGGTAATTCCATCTCATATACACACAGTTTTTTGGAAATTGAGTGATGAATTTATTCAATTTGGGTTCGTTTACTTCCCAGATGGAATCTACCGTTGCTGGGTCCATTTCGGAATTATAAATGGGTTGCATCAATCCTGCTTGCTTCAGCGGCATGTCATCCCAAAAGATGGGAATTCTATCGTGTTCTGCAGCAAAGGCAGAAACTTTATTGAGCCAAATCAAATTCAATTCTAAAGCACTTTTACCACTGCCTCTTCCTGTGGTTTGGACCTCATCTCCACCCACATGGAGATATTTTCCGTGTGGAAAGGCTTCCATCGCATCCAGATACAAATCGTATTGTAGCGCATAGGTTTCTGGGTTCAGCGGATTGAATGCCCAATCACTTTTTGGATCATCTCGTAAGTGTTTGTTTTTGTCGTGTTTTAAAATGAATGATGCGTGTCCTAAACCTTGTACCAATGGGCTAATGGAAATATTACGCGCTAGTGCGTAGGTGCTCAGTGCCCGCCACTCCTCTATTGAAAGCGCATCTGCTGAAGCCACCTCAGGTCTTCTTTTGTATTTTAATTTGTCTTCAATCTCAAGGATGATTCCATTGATTTTGAGTTGCGCCAGCGCATCGATTAAATCATAGTAATAGCTTTTCTTTTCCAAGTGGTGTTTTACATCAACTTGAATGGGTCGAAATGCGATTTTTGGTGCATCTTGAAGGGTTACTAGTGGGAGAGGAGTATTCGAATTAACGGCGTCTTCGATCAACTGATCTAAGGTAACAAAGGCATAAAATAAACCCGCTTGATCTTGGGCTTGGATTTCTATTTTTTCTTGTTCTATTTTGAGGGTGTGGGACTCTGCTTTTTGGTTTTCTTGGGGTTGGATGCTAAAAAAAAGTTGTGCATCCTCCATTTGTGTGATTTGTTTGAACTGCTTGGAATACCCATATCGAACAGGGAGCAAATCCGAAGTTGGGCTAAAGGCTGTATTTATCGCCTCGGGAGCTAAGCTAGAATGTGTTGTTTCAAATTGTACAACCTCAACTGAAGGCAGTAAAGGAAAGGAATCTTCTAGAGTGGTTTTCTGCTCAGCACATCCAAGGATAGAAAGCAGTACAATTGAGATCAGGGTTTTAAAATAATTCAAAATTTAAGGTTTTAAGTTCTTTTCTAAAATACAAAAAATCCTATTCTTTAGCTTTTAACTTAAAGAATCAATGACTAGATTTCCGTTTTCGAGTCTAATTGGAGGTATTCCCAACGTTTTAAAAAAATGGCACGCGCTTTGTAAACGGCTTCACTAAAGGAACTGTGATTGGCAATTCCCTTGCCAGCGATGTCAAATCCTGTACCGTGATCGGGGGAAGTACGCACATGACTTAATCCTGCTGTAAAATTGACCCCTTCACCAAAGGAAAGTGTCTTGAATGGAATCAATCCTTGGTCGTGATACATAGCTAGAACTGCGTCGTATTGGAGATAGGCCTGACTTCCAAAAAAGCCATCTGCAGGAAAAGGACCAAAAACAAGTGTCCCCTGATCAAATTGTTCTTTTATCAATGGGCGCAGTAAGGTGTCGTCTTCGTCCCCAATCACACCGTTGTCTCCTGTATGAGGGTTGATTCCCAGAACAGCAATTTTGGGGCGTACGATTCCAAAATCGAATCTTAAACTGTTTGCTAACAGCTCGATTTTTTTTTGAATCCGCGCAGAGGTTAAAAAGGTTGTGATTTCTCCTAATGGGATATGGTCACTGACCAAGGCTACTTTCAAGGAGTCGGTAACCATAAACATCAAACTCTCTCCCTCCAGTTCCTGATTCAAATAATCTGTATGCCCTGGAAAACGAAAATCCTTCGATTGGATGCTTTTTTTATGAATAGGACCTGTTACGAGCACATCGATCATTCCTTCTTTCAACGCTTTTGTCGCTGCTATTAACGAACTAACCGCATGGGAGCCTGCATCGGGATGCTCTTTTCCATAAGAAATGGGAAAGGGAGAATCCCAGCTCTGCACCAAATTGAGTTGTCCCTTGTTTGGTTTTTTTAAATTTTTTAAAGAAAAAAGAGGGGTGGAAAGTCCTAAATTTTTTCGTTCGTCAAAAAAATTCTGGGGGTGGGCAAAAACAATAGGGGTGAAAAAGTCATAAATACGCTTGTCTTGAAAAGTCTTTAAAATAATTTCTATCCCTATTCCATTTGGGTCTCCTACAGAAATTCCAATTTTAATTTTTGTCGATTGACACACTTGAGTGGCTTTTTAGCTTATTTTTGAAACAAATGTAATTAAATCTAGAGGCATGTTTACGGGAATTATTGAAGCTTTTGCGAAAGTTCATCGCTTAACTCAGGAAGGAGCTAATTTACACCTCCAATTTGAGTGTGAATTGGCAAATGAATTAAAGATCGACCAAAGTGTTGCACACAACGGGGTTTGTCTTACAGTTGTGGCTTGTGATGACCAGTTCTATACAGTAACTGCCATTCAAGAAACCTTAGAAAAAACCAATTTAGGTCTTCTGCAAGTAGGGGATTGGGTCAATGTGGAGCGGGCCATGAAGCTAGGCGATCGATTGGACGGACATATTGTACAGGGTCATGTAGATCAGACTGCCGAGTGCATTGCTACTGAAACATTAGAGGGAAGTTGGACCTACACCTTTCAATACACCTCCAAATCAGAACACATCACTATCGAAAAAGGATCTATAACAATTAACGGAGTGAGTCTTACGGTGGTGGATTCTAAAGAAAATCAATTTTCCGTTGCAATCATTCCTTATACTTATGAACACACCAACTTTAAACAACTGGAAGTAGGAAAAATGGTAAATCTAGAATTCGACATGATTGGCAAATACATTTCAAAACTCTATTTAAAAAAGTAATTTTTGTAACTTTAAGAAAACTATATACAAAATGAATTTTCTAGAACTGGCCACGCTGCTATTATCCCTAGCTTCTATTTTTTCCATCATCAACTTGCGTTTATTAAAACTTCCACAAACCATTGGCTTGATGGTTTTAGCGATTATCCTATCGGCTGTAGTTTTAGTTATGGGGCTCATAAATCCAGATTTTCTGACCTTTGCAACCTCTCTGACCCAGCAATTTGACTTTAGTGTCTTACTGATAGATGTAATGCTGCCGTTTCTGTTGTTTGCAGGAGCCATCAGTGTAGATGTGCATGAGCTCTTAAAAGATAAATGGACCATCATTCTGCTCGCCAGTTTTGGTGTTATTTTTTCCACTTTTGTAGTGGGTACAGCTCTATTTTGGTTAGTAGATAATCCTGTATTTGGGCTTTCTGGGCTTGGGCTCAGCTATTTGGATTGCTTGCTTTTTGGTGCGTTAATTGCACCTACCGATCCCATCGCTGTTTTGGCTATGGTCCAAAAAATGAACCTTTCTTCGATTACGAAAACACGAATAGCGGGAGAGTCGCTGTTTAATGACGGTATCGGAGTTGTGGTTTTCTTGACACTTTTAAACATGAAAGCAGAAGGCGTAGAAAATGTAACGTTACAAGATGTTGGGTCCCTTTTTGCTACAGAAGTAGTCGGCGGGATTGCCTTAGGCGCCTTGATGGGATTCTTAGGATTCAAACTGGTGAAGTATATCGAAAATAAATATGTGGAATTGGAGGTTTTAATCACGCTTTCATTGGTTCTTTTGGTTCCTGTGATTTCTCATATTTTTCATTTTTCGGCGGTATTGGCTGTCGTAGTAATGGGGCTGTTTTTAAATCAAAACATCGATGGAGATAAAAAAGAGGAGGGACTCCAAAAAGTCATGGGAGATTATGTTTATAAATTTTGGCATCTGTTGGATGAAACACTAAATGCCATCCTCTTTATTTTGATTGGTTTAGAAATTATTCCAGTACTACAAAATTTTGACTTTTCTTATCTTATCATAGTCCTCATTATGATTGTGGTAGTCGTGTTATCTAGAGCCGTTGGTGTTTTTGTTCCCATTAAAATACTTTCCATCAAAAAAACATTCGAAAAAAATACGGCCCTAATTATAACTTGGGGCGGACTTCGAGGGGGTTTGAGTATTGCTTTAGCACTAAATCTACCCGAAAGTATTGGTACAGGAAAAGACCTGATCTTGATTCTTTCCTACGGTGTGGTTTTATTTACCATATTGGTTCAAGGACTGACCCTCAAAAAAATTATAAAATAATTTGAAAACCAACCTAGGGTGGTTTATCTTTGAAAAGAGTAGTTCAAGCTGTGACAACAGCAATGTCTAACAAAATATGAAAGGAGGTGTCTATGTCTTATGATAATCATTTAAGGAATTCGAGACAGCAGGTGCCGACTAACGGTCCGCTGTAGCTTTCCTTATCTATTTATAAAGCGGATCGATGGATCCGCTTTTTTTTTCAAATGCAACACATTCCACAAGCCGATTTAAATGAGTTTCTGTCCGACGAACCCGCCCGTAAAGCAGCTTTTGTTCAGCAGATTGGAGAGGCGTTTCAAGAAATCGGTTTTTTAGCACTTAAAGGACACTTTTTGGATGCTGTCCTGCAGGAGCAACTCTACCGAGAAATTCGCAACTTTTTCGAACTTCCTCCAGAAATCAAATCGTCCTATGAAGTAAAAGACGGTGGTGGACAGAGAGGCTATACAGGCTTTGGAAAGGAACATGCCGCAGGAAGAACCGTAGGAGACCTGAAAGAATTTTGGCATTTTGGTCAGGACTTGGAAAACAAACCTTTTCTAAAAGACAACTATCCCGATAACTTAAACGTCAAAGAATTAGAAAATTTCAACTCCGTTGGGAATTTGGTTTTTCTTAAACTTGAAGAGACCGCAAAAGTGGTCCTTCAAGCCTTAGCCCTTTATCTCAAATTGGACGAACACTACTTCGATGAATTTATTGAAGGGGGTAACTCGATTTTGCGAGCCATTCATTACCCCCCAATCACAGAAGCTCCGAAAGAGGCGGAACGTGCAGCTGCCCATGGAGACATCAATTTAATTACCCTTTTGATGGGTGCCCAAGGCGGAGGATTGCAAGTTCTGAATCGGCAGAATCAATGGATCGATGCGGTAGCAGAACCCGATGAATTGATGATTAATATCGGAGATATGCTTTCGCGACTAACAAACAATCTGCTTCCTTCTACCATTCATAGGGTTGTCAACCCACCCCAGGAGCAATGGGCAAACTCTCGCTACTCCTTACCTTTCTTTATGCATCCGATTCCTCAGATGCCTCTAAACTGTTTGGCTGAAACTGTGGATGAAACGCATCCTAAACAATACGATGATATTCTTGCTGGAGCTTTTTTGCACCAACGTTTGGTCGATTTAGGTCTTTTTAAAAAGTAACACTTATCCTTTCTTTAATTCCTCCAATACAGCGCGTCCCAATGCCGCTAAAAAAGGAATTCCTTGAGTTTCGAATTCATACTGATCGTCGTTAAAAATGCCATTCTCATTGACCAATACTGTTGCTGTTAAAAAAAACTCAAGGCCGCTTGCTGCCTCTTTGATGTAGGCCACATCGGTCAAGGTCCCATAGGCATAGCCTACTTTGTTGAAAATTCGAATTTCTGGAGTCATCGCCCCTTTTTGATCTCCATAAATCAAGAACTTTCCATAACTGTCCCAATACGCTCCATCGTTATAATTTGGTGAAGTGCTTTCTAAAGTAGTACGACTCATCCAATCCTTAAGAAACGAATAGTATTCCTCTGAAATCTCAAATTGTTCTTCTTTTGAAAAGTGTTCTGGGAAAATAATCCGCTGAAGGATCCCTTGAAGGTCTCGTATAGAAATTCTGTTCTTTTCACTAAAATCCATAGGTTCCTTTGCCAAAGTCCCAGCACTGAGATAGCCTACTCCTTTTTGAATTCCTTTGAGGCTGTGGGGTTCTAGTTTCAAGTTCGCTCTAAAGGAAGGCTGATGATACAGCGTATCTTGCTCGGCATTCAGAAAGGTGTAGTGCCAAGTAGTTTCATTGTCTGCTCCAAAGAGAAACTTGTGATGAAGCTGGGAATTTGACAAACCTCTTTTTTTCAATTCTTCATTGATATAATCCCTCCCTAAAAAATCAAAAAGATAATTGTAAGCGTCGTTGTCGCTTACCAAGAAGATTTTTTTAATCAAATGGTGGAGTGTTACCTTTCCTTCGTGGTGGGTGGAATCCTTCTCTATAATCGTTTCTCCATTTTTGTTTTTAATAAGAAACGGAGTCTCTCCGTTAATTTGGACTCCTTGCCCTTGGAGGGTTTTCAATTTTTGAAGAGCCAAGACGGCTACGGGTAATTTTGCAGTACTGGCAGGATAGAAATACTGGTTCTCATCGACTTGAAAAGCGCTTTCTTGAAATTTAATTGCACCCGAGTGGGTTCGTTCAACTTGACTCAGAAGAACTTGAATTTCATGCTTTTGCTTATTCTCTAGAATTTCTTGGATTTCGGGAATGGGAGTCTCTAAGGCACGTTCCAAAACAGTGGATGGGTTTTGGCATTGAATGAGAATTTTTCCCAACAGTAGAAAGAACAAATACTTAAACCAATAAATTCTAAACATAAAAGTTTACTTTTCTTAAAACGTACTTCGCCAAAGTTACGTAGTATTGCCCTAAAATATTTAGGGAAAACGTGGATACCCTTTTTTTTAAATTCCTTCAAAAGCTGCAATATCTTGGGCAGCGGTCAAATCTAGAATATGTTCTGCCCTTCCAAAACACAGGATTTCTTTCGGCTCCTTTTCGTTGAGTAATTTGATGGCGTTTGGCAATTCTTTCTCTTGACGTTCAGGATGGATAGGACAATTTTTTAGATAGGGATAGAGTTGGGCTCCCTGAAAACTAAAAATATTCATACTCACCCTTATTTCTCCGGTATCATCGCGATATTTTTCGGCAGTCTCTTGGTCTGGCTTTTCGATAATTCCTTTTAAAAATCCTTCTGTATCGATATCCATTACAGCAAATTTGGCGATGCGTTCATCACTAAATTTCAGTCCAGAGCGGGCGTAACTAATTAACGCATTGGTGGCTTTCCTGTCTTGGAGTAATTGCTTGAATGCGGCTGAGGAATATAAATTGTCACCGTTGCAAATTGTAAAGGTTTCGTGGAGCAAAGCAGGGTATTGTTCCAAGGCTTGTTCCACAGCGTCTGCTGTTCCAAGGGGTTTTTCCCTTCCTTCGCTGAGGTGTTGTATGGCGAAATGTACTTTTGCGCCAGCAAAGGAATTATTGGACCTTGCATTTCCAACCCATTGCTGAAAGGCTTCATTTTCTGGGCTGGTTATTAAATATACATCGGTATAGCCCGCGGCAACAGCATTGGAAATCAAATGAAATAATAGAGGTTTTTGGGTTTTTCCTAAGGGAATCAGACTTTTGTGTACGCGCTGAGCTACTTCTTTTTGATCGCTAGACAGCGAACTGTTTTCTAGGGATTTTTTCATCCGAGAGGAAGCCCCTCCGGCCATAATCAACAGACTATTCATTCGTTGGATATTAAAGAAATTTCATAGGCATTTTTTGCTCCAGCTTTGAAAAAGGCTTGGATCACTTTTTCTTTGGTAACTTGAGTAACCATAGCAACCATACAACCTCCACCTCCGGAGCCGATAATTTTAGCACCTAAGGCACCTGCCCTTAGTGCAGCTTTCATTTGCTTTTGCATAATCTGGGGCGTATTCTGAATCCGTTCCTGAAGAATTACTTGGTGGCTATTCATCCATTTTCCCAGAGTCACATGGTCTATGGAGGAACTGGCTAACATTTCCTTTGCCTTAAGGGTCAACACATAATTGTAAACCGCTGCATACCAATGATCTCGATAGGGTTCTGGGACAGAAGCAAAATAGCGGTGGTAGGTTTCTTCACCAGCCTCTTGGATTGTAAAATCGGGAACTTGTTTTTGAACCGCAGCTATCGCTTCCCTACCATAGTTTCTCGCATTTTGTAATACACTCAAAGTCTGTTTTGCGATCCCAGACTCCGCGATAACAAGACTTCCAAAATCAGCATTCAAACGTTGAATTTCAGTGCTCAATGTATCGATATACAAAAGACCTCCCTGTGCGATGGTATATTGGTCCATCAGCCCCCCCGGCTGATTAAAATAGGTAACCTCTGCCTCATATGCCCACTGGCCAATTTGTGCATCGGAAATATCGTGTCCTCCCTTTTTAGTTGCCAAAAGGAAACGAATCCAAGCTACCACCAAAGCAGAGGAACTCGAAACCCCTGCATTGACTGGAATGTTACCCCAGATTTTAATGTTGTATCCTCGAGTAAAACGAAACCCTTTTTCCCCAAGTACTGCTAAAACAGAACGGAAGTAATCTTCTCTTTGAAGGTCAATTAATTTTTCATTTAGATCTATTGATATAGTATTTTGAATATCAATTAGTTCTATAAAAAAAGTGCTTGTTGAATTGGGAGCTCCTTCAATATAAATATATCGATTTATGGTTCCTGCAATAACGGGTAAATCCAAATAATCTTGGTGGTCTCCAAAAAAACAAATTCGTGCTGGAGCTTTTACTTGAATCACTTTTCTCTTAAAATAAAATTAGGACACAATTGTAAGAGGTTGGGTCTGTTCCCAATATCCGCGTGTAAAATCTGGAAATTTTTGAGGCATCCCCCCTTGGGCAACAGAGCTTTCGCTTAAGGGCGTAACTGCGCTCCAAAGGCATCCTTCGTATACATTTTGATCTAAAGGTTGTCCCTTTTTCAGACATTCTACGATACGATAGAGCATCATAAAATCCATTCCGCCATGACCTCCCATTTTTTTGGACAGTGCTCCCAGACGTTTATACATAGGGTGTTCATACTGTTCGTATAAGGCATCCAATTGTTCTCCTTCTGCCCAACGGTGGTGACTGTCGGTGGCGCCTGGCACCCCTCCTTCAAAAGCTACTCGAGTTGGAAAGCCTGCAAGGATTCCTTTGGTTCCTTGGATTAAATTGTGCCGCGTATAGGGTCTTGGACTCGTCTCATCCCACTGAATCATAATAGTTCTTCCCAAATGGGTTTTGATGATCGATGTATTTAGGTCGCCTCCTTTAAAATCTAAAGCATTCCATTTGTGATCTTTAGGGTAGTTTTTTTCAGCATACAATGCCCTTCCTTTTGCAGGAGAAGAAAAAGATACCAAAGTTGAAAACTGGTCTTCACCACGCCCTAAATTCATATATTGAGCTACTGGACCTAGTCCGTGTGTTGGATACAAGTTTCCATTTCGGTTTGCGTAATGTTGGGTTCTCCAAGAACCCGTTCCACGCTCTTGCTCTTCCATTTGAAAACGAAGTTCGTGAATATATGCTGCTTCCGCATGTAAAACCTCCCCTATCACACCTTGTCTGCAGAGATTTAAATACAGCAGCTCTTCCCTGCCGTAATTTACATTCTCCATCATCATACAGTGCTTCTTTGTCTTTTCTGAAGTGTCGATAATCTCCCACATTTCGGGTAAGCTCACTGCGATGGGTACTTCCACAAAGGCATGTGCTCCTTGATTCATAGCCTCAACAGCCATTGGGGCGTGATTTTTCCAATTGGTTGCTATAAAGACCACATCCGGAGTGGTTGTTTTCAACATTTTTTTCCACTCCGCTTCATTACCAAAAAACCGCTGAATATTTTGATGACGACCACCACCTACTTTTTTACAAGCTTCAACAGAACGGTCGATCAAGTCTTCGTATAAATCTGAAATGGCAACAATTTCTGTTCCTTCGATAGCAGCCAATTGTTTTGCATGGCCGGAACCCCGTGCGCCAACCCCAATTATTGCAATGCGGACAGTATCTAGTTTTGGCGCAGCAAAATCGCCCATGTATGTTCCTTCAGAGGGTCGATTTTCACTTTCTTGGGAACAGGCTAAGTTTGAAGCCATATACATGGAAGCTGCTGAAAGACTTGATTTTTTTAAGAATTTTCTGCGGTTTAAGTTTTTCATAAAGAATGTTTTAGTGAAGAAATTGAGTTAAATTATGCAACTCAATCTAAAAGTAAACATTTCTTGGATATCCTAAAATTTAGAGACAAATTTATTAGAGTCAAGTCTAGAATAAATTTATATCTTTAAAATAAAAACCATGGGAGTAGGTGGAATTGTTTTAGCGAGTATCGCGATTTGTTTGTTCATCGGTCTTTTAATCGAATTGAAAGAACGTCATTTAAAATAAAAGATGGGATACTTTTTAAGAAACATAGTTGTCTATGGAGCTGTAGCTCTAGTAGTTTGGATGTTGTATTCTGCCATTCGTGGAATGAATAAAAACAAATAATGATGCGAAAACCTTTATCTAAACAGCTGTTTTTTCTTTCTTTGGGAATTATTAAAAAAATCGTTTTACTGTTTCTTCTTTTTAAAAACTAAACACCCATCATAATCCTCTTAAGGAAACTATTCGACTGAGAGCACGGGCTATAAAGAAGTCAAAACAGAATTATTCTGTGGCTTCTTCTGTAGCAGATACTACGCGATCCCAAATTGTAATAACACCACTGGTTTGGTCATTCCAGGTCATCCTATTGTCAGCATTAGAAAAAGAAATACGATAATTGATGATATTATTCCCTTGTGTAAATAGATAGAGTCCCGATTCTGGATCGACCTCCCAAGTGTATACATTAATGGCGGGAGTAAGACAGCCTCTACTATCACTATCAATGAAGGTGTAAGTTGTGCTGACCAAGTTTGCTGTTGCAGAAGCGGTAAAGTCCAAACAGGAATATTCCTCTATTAACTCCACTAAGTCCGCTTTCAGGTCATTCCAAACAATCGTCTGGTTGTTTTCATCGGTAATCGAATATACGGTCCAATCTCCGATGAGTTTGTCTTGAGGTATCTCTTCTTTCGAACAACTTAAGAAAAGTATGCCTATCAAAGAGAGAAGAAAAATTTTGGAATAAAAAATAAATTTCATTATTGACTTTATTATCTAAACAAAGAAACTGATTCTATTCTTATTTTTACCACATGTCCTTTTTTTTTTATCAAATACTTATTAAGCTTACCCTTCCTCGAGCTTGACTTAAGTTTGAGGATCAAAATATAAAAGAATAAAAAATGTGCCCTATCTTTAAAAATAGTATATGAAAACCACAGTTCTTATTGTTCTTTTTTTAGCAAGTACCCCCCTTCTCGGTCAAAAAGCCTCCGCTAGCATTTACTTAACCGTTTTGGGAACGGTTCAAGATGGGGGTTCTCCTCATATTGGATGTCAAAAAAAGTGCTGTCTGAATTTGAGTTTACAGGAAATCAAAACCCGCAAGGTTACCGCCCTTGAAGTTTTTGACATCACTACAAAAAAAAGCTTGTTGTTTGAAGCCACCCCCGATGTCATTTCCCAATGGGCTACGCTGCGTTTTCCACTTTGTGGGATTTTTCTTACCCATGCACACATCGGACATTATTCTGGTCTTTTACAACTGGGGCGTGAAGCACTGGGAGCAAAAAAAATTCCCGTTTATGCAATGCCCAAAATGCACACTTTTTTGGAAACGAATGCGCCGTGGAGCCAATTGGTCACACTGCAAAATATCACGCTCAAAAAACTTGAAAACAAAAAGGTAGTGCATCCCTTAGAAAAGGTTCGGGTAACACCGCTGCGTGTTCCCCACCGAGATGAATTTTCAGAAACTGTGGGCTACATCATTTCTGGTCCCCAGAAAACTGTTTTGTTTGTTCCTGACATTGACAAATGGTCCCTTTGGGAAGAAGAGCTTATCCACTGGCTACAAAAAGTGGATTTGGCCTTTATTGATGCAACTTTTTTTAGTGCTGAAGAAGTAAATTATAGATCCCTTTCGGAAATTCCCCATCCCCTAGTCCAAGAAACGATAAGCTACTTGGAAGCACAACCTAACCGGTTAAAAAACAAAGTATTTTTTATCCATATGAACCATACCAATCCCCTTTTAGATGAGAACAGTGAAGCAAGCAAGTGGGTGCTAAAGCAAGGTTTTCAGATTGCTCGTGTTGGACAACAATTTAGTTTGTAGCTTTTGATTTCAAAATTCTGCTTTTGAAGATTAAAAGTAATTACTTGCTTTTTTTATGCTAAAAAAACACAAAATTAAGTGGTACCTAGATTTTAATTTGAATTATAGAAAGTAAGTACTTACCAAATATTTGGCGGAAACCCAGCGTCAACCCTAAGCCAAAATTAGTTGACCCTTTCAGAAAAGTCTCTAGTAATTGCTCAAAAATTGGGTGCAATCTAGTCCTCAATACGACCCACAGGACGCACTTCGTTTCCTTTGATACCTGTAAGCCGATCGCCTAAAACGGCTCTTACTGAATCTGCAATCTTGGAAATCTTAGCCACAATTAGCGGATTTTCTTGTGCCACATCATTTTTTTCACTTGGGTCGCTCTCTAGATCAAAAAGCGCTGCTGTTTCTATTTTATTCATTTCATAGGGAACTGGAAATCCGTCATTTGTTCCTTTTCTCCCGTTGAGTGAGCGATAGGTATGAGGAACGTAAAGCTTCCAGTTTTTGTGTCGGACGGCATGTAGTTCGTTTGTCCGATAGTAAAAAAAAAAGTTTTCGTGGGGAGCTCGGGTTGTCTTCCCTGTAAGTAAGGGGACTAATGATGCTCCATCGATTTTCTTTTCGGGAAGACCACTACCCGTAAATTCTGCAATGGTGGGCAACCAGTCTATCCCCATCGCAGGAGCGTCAATACGCGTATTGGGCGCAATTCGTTTGGGAAAATAGGCAATTCCAGGAACTCGATGCCCCCCTTCCCAATTGGTACCTTTACCTTCTCTAAAAATTCCTGGAGAACCAGAATGCCCTCCATACGAAAGCCATGGGCCGTTGTCTGAGGTAAATATAACTAGCGTATTTTCCTCCAATCCTTCCTTTTTTAAGGTTTCCCAAATACGCCCTACGGAGTCATCAATTTCACGAATCACGTCTCCGTACAAACCGCGTCTTTGTGTACCCTGAAATTCTTCTGCAGCATACAAAGGAACATGAGGCTGTGGATGGGGTAAATACACAAAAAAGGGAGTGTCTTTATGGCGTTGAATAAAATCAATCGCCTTATCGGTCAATGCTCTTGTCAAAAACGTTTGATCTTCTAAAACCTTTAGTGGGGTTTCATTTTCGTATAATTCAATGTCTGGGAAATTAAAAACGGTCCCTTGTTGGGGGTGTTTGGGCCACATGTCGTTGGAATACAAAATTCCGTAATACTCGTCAAAGCCGTGTTTCCGAGGTTGAAATTTAGGTGCATCTCCCAAATGCCATTTCCCAAAAATACCTGTTGTATAGCCCTTTGCTTTTAGCAGTTCTGCTAGGGTTGTTTCCTCTGGGTTGATCCCTACTTTAGCTCCAGGACCGAAAGCATTGTGAATTCCCACCCTGTCCGGATAACAACCCGTCATAATGGAAGCCCGAGACGCAGAGCACACGGGTTGGGTAGCGTAGTAGGAAGTAAAATAGGCGCCTGAACTAGCGAGTTGGTCTAAATTTGGTGTTTCAATGTCTGTAGCTCCATAAATTCCCAAATCACCATAACCTTGGTCATCAGTAAGGATAAAAATAATATTTGGTGGAATTTCTTTGCTACAGCTAAATGTGAGTGCCAAGAGGGCTAAAAAAAGGGTGTGCTTCATTTGAAATAGTGTGTGTCATTAAATGTAAGTTAAAAAAATCCTTCGACAGTGATCTACTTTTTGTTTTTTAATCAAAAAGTACTTGGACGTATAATACAAAAGCTTTGTGTAATCTACAATTTGATAAAATTGGCATAAAAAATTAATAAAATCTTTATTTTTTATACTTCATTATTGAATACTTAAAAAAAGAAGAGTTTTTGACATTTTATTAGTATTATTTTTTGAATAATACCAGTATCTTTGAATTATAAATGATGCAATGCTAGTTTTGTTGCATTTTTATCAAATACAACCGCTTTATTTCATAATCAGGCTTGGTATTTGTTCTTTGTTAATTTATTCATTTGTTTAGCCGCCTCAACTGGGGCGGTTTTTTTTTGATAAATTTTCCGGAACGCTCCTTAATGGGTTCCTAAAAATCATTCTAAGCACAGAAGTTCTCAATCAATCTTGTAATCGTACAGCAACTTGTTCCCCGACCTTACTTCCAATAGCAATCCCCATACCTCCCAATCTTACTCCCACTGCTATGTTTTTTTTATCGCTTTGTAGGATGGGCATTTTATCTTTTCCAAAGGCCATAATTCCAGACCACTCCATAGCAATCGAAAATTCTTGATTGGGAAGGATAAACTGATTCAAGTCAGAGATAAGTTTCTCTTTTATTTTGGAGTTCGTACCAAAAGAAGTAATGGTTTCGGTAGTAAAATCTAAATTTCGACCGCCACCCAACAAGACTCGATTTTGGATATTTCTAAAATAATAGTAGCCCTCTTCATAGTGAAAAGTCCCATTTATTTTGAGGTTGGGAATGGGATCGGTCAAAATCACAAGTCCACGTCCTGGGGAAAGGTTTAAATCGGGTAGTACTTGTTTGGCAAAGGCATTGTTGCAAATTGCTAATTTGTTACAAGTCAATTGAATCTCTTGCTCTTTTAATTTTAGGGCAAGGCGTTTTGTCTTTGATTCTAGTTCAAAATGAGTCAGCGTAGTGTTTGAAAAAAACGAAATATCATGTTGGTTGACTTTTGAACGAAGGGCGCGCATCATTTTCCCTGTATTGATTTGTCCTTCAAACGGATTTTCAATGAGGTGTTTTACTCGTCTAGAATCAAATCCAAAAGTTTTAATTTTTGCATTATTTTGAGAAAAAACCGCTTTCTTGAAAAGTGGTTTCAGTAAGGAATTGAAATAATCCATTTGGTCTAAAGCCTGGGGTTCTTTTTCAAAAAACAATTCATGCCCTCCTTTTTGTTGTAGCTCCAAAGCTTTATCTCCCAACGTTTCGCGAAGTAAGGCAAGTCCCTCCAAGCGCATCTTTACAATTTCACACAGGGCGTTTTCATCCATGTGCTGCCGGTCGTCCATCAGCTCGGTTAACGATCCAAAGCACGCAAATCCAGCATTCTTGGTGCTTGCACCAGAAGAAAACAAGCCCCTTTCTAAAATGGCAATGCTAGCCTTGGGATTTTGTTTTCGATAAGAAAGAGCGCAAAACATCCCTGTGATTCCTCCTCCTAGCACAACTAGGTCATAGTGAAGCAACTGTGTCTTTTCCCAAAAACTGAGCATTTGAACTTTAAGATTTTCTAAATATACAAAAGGGAACAGATTTTGTTTGACCTGCTTTTGAAAATGAGATATTTAGAAATAGGATTGTGTTTAGTTCCTAGGCGTAATATAGTCCTGTGATGATTCTATAGGCTAAATAAATTCCCGTGATCGTCCAGACCCACCATCTGTTTTTCATGTACCATTCCATACCTTTTGGTTTTTGCTTTTTCAAGGTATTCATAAAATTTAACTTTTATGATTTTAGTGGTATTTTGGCTTTTTGATTTTATTTTATAAAAAAAAAGCTTATAATTGCGCGGATTTAGAATTTTGATGATGTGGATGAGTAAAAGTTTCTTTACTTTTTTATTATTTATTCAGCTTAGTGTTTTTGGACAGGATATAACCCTCTCTGGAACCATTTCTGATGCTGTCACCAACGAGCCCCTTCCAGGAGCAACCGTTGTTATAGAAGGCACGAACACAGGTGCGATTTCTGATTTTGATGGAAAATACACTATTCGTGTCGCTGTAGGAAATATGCTTTCCTTCAGTTCCATTGGTTATAAAACGGAAACGCGTGTTATTTCTCAAGCAGATCAGCTCAATATCAGTTTAACTCCAAACAACGAGCTTGACGAAATTGTAGTGGTGGGATATGGATCTCAGAAACGAAGCAATATTGTAGGATCTGTAGCCACCGTGAATGTGGATAAAGCGACCCAAAACCCTACAACAAACGTATCGGAACTTTTAAGAGGAAGAGCTGCGGGAGTCCAAGTGAACCTCGGCGACGCACGTCCGGGAGGTAATTCAAATATCGTAATCCGTGGAAATGTTTCTGTAGCGGGAGGGAACAGTCCCTTGATTATCGTAGATGGACTTCCTTATGATAGTCTAAACGATATTGCCCCCGATGATATAGCCAATATAGAGATACTTAAAGACGCGGCTTCTACATCCATCTATGGAGCAAGGGCATCAAACGGGGTCATTTTAGTGACAACCAAAAAAGCGAGAGCTGGATACAGCTCGTTTAATTATTCAGGCTTTGTCACAACACAAACCCTGACTCGAAACTTTGAGATCTACGAAGGTCAAGGATTTTACGATTTTAGAATGGACGCTTGGAAAGCTCGTTTAGGCGTGGACAACCCTCCCTTAAAGTTTGTCTGGAATGAAAATGAATTGGACTTTATTTACAACGACAACATTGTGGACTGGGAAGACCTAGCCCTAAATGACGCACTACTTACAAGTCACTCGTTAAGCTATTCGTCGGGTACTGAAAAATCCACTGTCTACTCTAGTTTAAACTATTTTACCCAAGACGGAATTATTCCCAACTCGGGATTTGACCGCCTTCAGTTTAAATTGAATTACAGTCATCAACTCACCGATAAACTTAGTCTGGATGGGATTATCAATATCCAGAATGCAAATCAAAGCAGGGAAACTGGGGGGCTTTTTCTCGCAAACATCAGCCCCATTGCTAAGCCTTATGACGACGAAGGAAACTTGGTAAAATACTACTTTGGGCAAGAAAATGCTTCCGCTATAAATCCCTTGTGGGATCAAAGAGAATCTGTGGACGAAACAGAGACCAATCTAACCGATATCAGTTTGAAGTTTAATTACGACCTAGCACCGCAATTGACCTATTCGCTAAAAACGTTTTACAGAAATAGAAATACAGATCAAGGAACCTACAGGTCCTCCCTACATTCCGCAGGAGATGAAGGAATTAATGGAGTGGGGGTATTGATTGACACACAATACAAACAATTGCTTGTAGAGCATATTGTAAACTACCAAGTGTTGGACAACGAGCTGCACAATCTAGATTTTACAGGAGTGCATTCTTATGATGAACAAAACTTTAAATACAACCAACTCGACAAATCGGATTTTGTAAATGATGCCTTAGGATATAATGGATTGGCTTCAACTTTACTCAATAACAGCAGAGATGTCTGGAGACGAAGAGTCCTTTCCTTTATGGGAAGAGCGCGCTATTCCTATCAAGACAAATACCTTTTAGAAATGACGACCCGTGCGGATGGTGCCTCGGTCTTTTCTGAAAATAATAAATGGGGGTGGTTTCCAGCACTTTCCGTTGCCTACAAAGTGGATCAAGACTTGAATCTAGATAGTATCGATCAACTCAAAGTACGTCTTAGTTATGGCGCTACAGGAAACCAAGGAATTAATCCACTGGAGTCTCTCGGTGTTGCAAATTACAATCCCTACACCTTTGGCGACCTAACCGTCAGTGGTTCTTCAGCCTCCTCTCGATTGAGAAATCCTAATTTACAGTGGGAAACTACTACAACCTTAAATGGTGGTGTTGATTTTGGATTGTTTTCAAATCGAATTCGAGGAACCGTTGAATATTACAAGTCCAATACTACAGATTTACTGTTAGACCGACAGCTCGCTTCCTCCTCAGGCTATACCATTACACGCTTCAATGTTGGAGAATTACAAAACACAGGTTTGGAAGTGACCTTAAACAATTCCCTAATCCGTACAAAAGAGGTAAACTTTGATTTGGGTCTGATTTGGTCAACAAATAATAATGAAATTCTATCTCTTACAGGAGAAACCCAAATAAACCCGCAAACTGGAGAAGAATACTTCATCGATATTACAGACAGTTCGGGGAGACGACTTTCTATAGGGCAATCCATCAACAGCCTGTGGATGGCAGAATACGGAGGGATTTACCAAGAGGCAGACTTTTTGGATGGCAGTCCAATCACCCCACGGGTGGGATCTAAACCCGGACATATTCGAGTCATTGACCAAAATGAAGATGGGATTTTAGACATCAACGACAACATTTTCATCAATGCCGATCCTGACTGGTATGGCTCGATCAATGCTACGCTACGTGTCAAAAATTTTGATTTATTCATGGACTGGTATTTTGTACAAGGCGTTACCCGAGTAAACTCCATCCTTGCCAACGGAGAATACTGGAAAGCCTCCACTAACGGTCCTGTTGTTCCTTACTACACCCCGGAATCGCCTTCTACGGAATGGCCAATGGCTAACGCCAATGCAGCCTGGCTGAAGTATCTGAATTCTTTTGCCGCAAAGGATGCTTCGTACCAACGTTTGAGAACAGTTACGGTAGGGTATAATTTTGGAGACAGTTTAAATCAGTTGCTCAACACCAAATCCGGACGATTGTACTTTACAGGTACCAACTTATTGACCTTCACCGATTTCTTGTCCTATTCTCCAGAACAAGACTTACGTGCAGGAGTCTTTCCTGAAACCTTAAATATGACCCTAGGAATGAAACTAACGTTTTAAAAGCATTATCATGAAAAACACAATACATTTCTTTTTGATTTTACTTTTAGGATTTTCAACTTCCTGTTATCAAGATGATTTTTTAAAAGACGAGTTACTAGCAAATAATTCTGTTGAGTTTCTCTACTCCAGCCCCCAAGGTATTGCAAATGCAGTTGTGGGACTTTATGCACTAAATCGCGAACCCTATCAACGCGATTGGTTCAACGGAGCTATCCCGCTTATTCTCCAAGCAAAAAGCGATCTTTCTGCTGGAATAGATGGGGAAATTTCACTTTTTAGTAACTGTTTTTGGGGTTGTGGTATTGATGAGGACTATGGGACAGAAGCTGCTTACGGGTACTTTTGGGGTCATAATTACAGAATAATTGATATTACAAACAACATCATTTCTGGTGGAGAACTACTCCTTGCAGAGGGGAGTACAGACGCCTCCTTGATTAAAAACCTAGCGGAAGCCAAAACCTTCCGAGCACATGCCTACTTCACACTTTACCGACTGTTTAAAAATATTTATATCAAAACAGAGCCTACAACACCAGCTACCGCATTTGAACGTCCCCAGAGCAATTCCCCAAAAGAAGAAATTTTTTCTCTGATCCGAGAGGACCTCAACTTTGCAAGTGAAAATCTTTCCTATACAACAGACGGATTTGGAAGATGGACAAAAGCCGCCGTGGATCACGTGAGAGCAAAAGTGGAGCTATGGGATCAAAACTATTCCAAAGCTGCAGAAATTGCAGATAATATCATCGCTAACAGCCCACACGCGCTTGTCAATGTAAATCAAGTATTTGAAGATGACCTGCAACACAGTGAAACGCTTTTTGCTGTAAACTTTAAGAGAAATGCCATCGGAGGAGGAGCCTGGCACCAACTGAACTGGCAAACAGTAGCACATTATTCGGCAGTCCCGGGATTGGTTCAATCCCTTGAAAATGGTGGGGACGGTTTTGGATTTATTACACTCAATCCCTACGTCGTAAATCTATTGAATAGCAACACTAACGATCAACGCATCGGGAACTATTATGTTTTTAATTATCGATACAACGATGAAAAAACCTTGCCTGCAGGAAAAAATATCGGCGACCCCTTAGACGTTTATAGCAATGTTGCCGAAGACGATGACTTTTTTATGTATTTTAAAAGACAAAGCCCTGGGGTAATTAAGTTTTTTGACGATACTGTGAAACCTACAGATCGGATGCATTTTAAAAACATTATGGTGTACCGCTTAGCCGAAACCTATTTAATGGGAGCGGAGGCACACCTTGAAAACGGAAATAGTTCTAAAGCCCAAGAGTATCTAAACGCAGTTCGCGTGCGTGCTGGAATCTCACCCGTTTCTTCTCCTACCCTTGAACATATTTTAGAAGAACGAGCAAGAGAGCTCGCCTTTGAGGGTCAACGTTGGTATAGCCTAAAAAGAAGAGGGCTTTTATTTGACTATTTAATGGACCATATGAATGCAGACCTACTGAACGAGTACTATGCTAGAAATCATGTCAATCCAAAAGAAGTGTACCAACCGCATATGGTCAATCTCCCAATTCCCCAAGGGGTTTTGGATTTATTGGGGGCCAGTTACCCTCAAAACGAAGGATATTATTAACTACTAATCAATTAACTAAAACAATTAATCATGAAAATTAATCACTTTTTAATTTTAATTTTTTCATTTTTCACGGTGATTCTATCCTGTGGGAAAGATGAAGTAGAGGAAGCTCCAACCATCACTGTTGAAACTCCTGAACCCGAAACCCCAAGCGATTCTGGAACAGACACGAGTTCAGACTTTGTAGAGGGTATCGATCCCGATCTAAACGAAGGGACAATCACTTTTGAAGAATATGGACCCAGCTTCTCACTTGAAAATGCACAAGCTGCCGATCGTCTTGAAGGAAACTGGGGCTATTTTGGTGGTGCTAATGATCAAAACTTAACTGTAGCCTATGCTGAAAACCCAGGAACAAACAGCGTGAATAATTCTGCAAGAGTTATTCAAGTAACAGAACCTGTTGGGGTTCAATCGTGGGCTGGATTCTATTTTATGCTTGAAGAAAAAATAAACTTCCCTGCAGGAAAAGAAGCCATCTCAGTTCAGTTTTATTCTCCTGGACCCGATCATGTGGTATTATTAAAATTGGAAGATGAACTTGCAAACGAAACGGAAGGAAAAAAAACTACTGGTGACCTATTCGCTGAAACAACTGGAACAGGTTGGGAAACTTTAGTATTTAACATTCCTGATTTAGAAGGGCGTGACGCTTTTTACAACACCATTACGATGATTCTGGGATACGGCCTTACCAATGAGGAAGAAGCTAACTATTATATCGATAATTTTGATTTTGCGACTCCTGTTGAAGTAATTGCTGCCGCTGCACCCGAAACCGCTCCTGATGCTCCAACCTATCAAGCAGAAGAAGTGATTTCTGTATTTAGCGACGCATATGCTGCTGTGGAAGGAATCAACTTAAACCCAAATTGGGGGCAAAGTACTGTGGTAACTGAAGAAACTATTGCTGAGAATACCGTCTTAAAATATGAGAATCTAAATTATCAAGGGACCACATTTGAAACAGCAATTGATCTATCTTCTAAAACAAGATTGAATATTGACTATTTCACTGGAGATGCTTCTACTTTGAAGTTCTTCTTAATTAGTCCTGATGGTGACGATGCGGATGACGCGGCCGAGGAAAAAGCATATGAGCTGGATCTTACCAACCAAGGACAGTGGAACAGAGCCATTATCGACTTAACACATTTCTCTGATGTAGTGGACCTTTCACAGGTTTTCCAACTAAAAGTTGAAGGAACAGGTACCGTTTATTTTGATAATATTTTCTTCTATGGAGGGGAGTCAGATTCTGGAGATAGCTTTACCAATGAGTACGGAGGTGCCTTTGGTGGTGCAACCGTAGTGGGCACTACCTTCAATTTCCCTTCTAGTGCAGATGGATGGGGAGGTTTTGCAGAATTAGCTCCTGCAACCCTATCTTTCCCTCACGGTGGAAAAATTACATTTAATGCTGCGACAGCAGGGACAGACGTGGCTCTTAACTTTAAGTTTGAACGCTTGGCATTTAACGCAGAAGGAAATGGTGCTGCAGATACAGAACCTAATTTTGCAACAGAAAATGTAACGGTGTCAGGAACGGAAGCAACTTCCTACACGGTAACAATTCCTGCTCAAGACGCTGCGAATACGTATGCTTCTCATTTATTGTATCTTGTTACCCAAGATGCAGAGGTTACGCTTACGGACGTCATTGTTACTTCATACCACGAAGCACAATAAAAAAAGAGTACTTTTAGTTTAATAACATACGATCCCACTTCGGTGGGATCGTTTTTATTCATTTAAAATAAACGTCATCAAACATTTGTATCCCCTTATTTTCGCACTCTCCTACATCAGTCTCATTATTTCATGTAGTAAAGAATCGAACGACGATTTAAAGGTGGATTTTACCTTGGAGGAAAACGGACAGGTTCGTGTAACTGCAGACGCTTCACAAGCGGTCCTCTATCGATTTTCGTTTGAATCCAATGCCGTTTTTGAGAACAGCACTGGAATCATCGATTATACCTATTCCAACAAAGGAACTTATACGCTAGGGATTTGGGCCTTTTTTGATACAGAATACAATTCCTACAGCTATCGGACAGTAACACTAGAAATAACAAATGCTAGTGGAAATGCTTCCGCAAGTGTAGATCCAAACAATATCGATACGTCTGAGGAAACCACTGTATATTCCGACTACACTTTGGTTTGGAATGACGAATTTAATTACGAGGGAACCCCCTCAGATAAAAAATGGCATCACCAATACATTCCTATCATTGGAGGAAGTTGGGCCAATGGTGAAAAACAACATTATACTGCCAGAACAGACAATTCATTTGTAAATGATGGTACACTAAAAATTGTGGCAAAGCGAGAGACCTATACCTTTGAAGGCAGTAGGAAATCATTTACCTCAGCCCGCTTAAATTCCAAGTTTGAACTCGAATACGGCCGAATTGACGTTCGCGCGAAACTTCCCAGTGCAGAAGGCACCTGGCCTGCTATTTGGACCTTGGGCACCAATGTAGGTGAACGAGGAAACTACCACGGAACCACAGCTGGAAATGTAGGGTGGCCCGCTTGCGGTGAAATTGATATTATGGAACAAGACGGCACAGATAAGGAAAAACTATACGGAACCTTTCACTGGGCGGATGCTTCTAATGGGCAAAATGCCTCCTACGGCTTGACAAAGACCCGTGCTGTATTAGGCATCGGTACTCCAAGTGCTGACTTTCACTTATACTCTCTGGTATGGACTCCCGCTACACTTAAAATATTTGTGGACAATGTGCTTCTAGTACAACTAACAAATTCCAGTTCAGTTCCATTTGATAATCCCCATTATTTACTCTTAAATATCGCAATGGGAGGAACGCTAGGAGGCAGTATCCCCAGTTCCTTTTCACAAGATACTATGGAAGTAGATTATGTACGCTTTTACCAATAACGTAAATCGTAACGTCTAGTTCTTCTTTAATTCATCAAACCACTTTCCAGGGTCGGAAACCTCAAAGGTTTCAATATACCCACGGTCTTGGAGCGTTACATAGGCTGTGGTCCCGTTTGGACCTCCAAAAGCAATATTGGATGCCTTTTTCCCTTTGAGTTCAATTTCCTTTAAAACGTCTCCCTCAGGAGATACTTTGACCACCGTTCCTTTGCCATATCGGGTGATGTACAAATTTCCTTTTACATCACAACGCATTCCGTCCATTCCAAAATCGGGAAATGATATCAACAGGCGTTTGTTGGTTAACGTTTTTGATTCCGTGATATCAAACGCCCAAACGTTTCTTTGAACACTTTCATTGACGTATAGTGTTTTACCATCGGGACTGATTTCAATCCCATTGGTCGTCCCCATTCCATCCGCCATCAAAATAAACTGCCCTTTTTCAATCCTCCATATTTTTCCTGTGCTGGCACCCCAATTGGGATCAGAAGCAAACAGTAAATCTCTCGCTCCAAGGGTCAAATCATTCGGCTGATTCGCGCTAGGCTCATGCGCATAAACAGAGACCGCTTTGGTTTCTGGATCAACTTCCAGTACATTATGACCGGTAAAGTCTGCTAAGAACAGCATCTCTCGTTCATTGATTCGAATCCCGTTGGCCGTACTCCCCTCCGGCAATTGATCGATAAAAAGGGTGTAATTCCCAGAGACGTCTATCTTTCCTATCGTTCCTGAATGATCTGGATTTACAAAATAAAGATTCCCTTTTTGATCTACGGCAGGCCCTTCTAACCCTTGAGTAAAAGTCCCCACATAGGCATAATCTGAGGCTACGTAAAGCACCTCGGATTTTGTACACGAAGCGATAAGGAAAATACTCAAAACGGAAACGAAGTGTGTTGTTCTCATGTTTTTTGATATATAATTTGTTCTATTCTATGTAAAGGTAATTTTTTGTAAATTTAATAAATGAGATGGATTCTATTTCTCCTTTTTGTAATTGCCTTTTCTTCTTGTACGTCAAATAACACTGCAATGCTACATGTTCAGCAAATCCATCCCCCTCAACAACTCGATTTTGAATCCATTTCTACCGCTTTAGAAGTTGAAACAGCAAGCGTCCCAATCGATAAACTCAACTGGAAAGCTTTTACCTATCAGCCTGAGGTGTCCTTTAGGATTGGACATTCCGAAGAGATGCTCTACTTAAAATTTTATGTTTCAGAAGCCCATATTTTAGCCCAACACAGTCAGCCCAACACCGCTACGCACCGAGACAGTTGTGTGGAGTTTTTTATCGATCCCGATCAAAGTGGAGGCTACTATAATTTTGAGTTCAACTGTATTGGAACCACCCACCTGGCGTACGGCCCTAACCGTCAAAAACGAAGTTTTGTGGATCCGGATCAAATTTTAGATCAAGTCTTTACCGCTTCCACTTTAGGAACAGCCCCCTTCGAGGAAAAATCAGGCGCTTTTCAATGGGAGATGGTGGTTGCACTGCCTGCGTCTTTGTTTGTCCATCATCCTGATTTGAACTTTAAAGCATTACAATCAAAAGCTAATTTTTACAAATGTGGAGACGATACAAGCCTGCCGCATTACTTGAGTTGGAATGAAATAAACAGCCCTAACCCCGACTTTCATCGCCCCGAATTTTTTGGATCGCTTTTATTTGAGTAATTTCATTAAAACATTATAACTTTTGAATTCAAAAAAAATTATTTCAGTTTGGGCTGCGCTTGGGAAATGGTCGGTTTTAGTACTTGTTCTGGTGCTTTTTCAGCAGTGTCAAAAGACTCCCGAAATTCTAGGACCTTTATTCCTTCCCGAAGGGTTTGAAGCTAAAGTTTTTATTGACTCCATAGCGGAAACAACGCGGCATATTACGGTTTCTCCAAATGGAAATGTCTATACCAAATTCAAAAGAACCTCAGAAGAAGGAGCTCTAGCTGCGCTCCAAGATTTAGATCGGGATGGTGTGGCTGAGCGAATTGAAAAATTTGCAAAAGATAAATCTATTATGGGCAGAGGCTACGCAACCGCCGCCCGAGTCTATAAAGGCTATCTCTATTTTAGTAGCGAACTGGCCGTATATCGCTACAAATTAGATCCTAAAAATTTAGTCCCTAGCGGGCCTTTAGAAACCGTAGTCATAGACGATCACCCCCACGGGATGCACGAACATATAGGAAAACCAATCGCTTTTGACAACAAAGGAAACTTATACGTTCCTTTTGGTGCGCCCTCTAACGCCTGTCAAAATCCCAAAAGAACGCCGCTCCAACCTGGAATGGATCCGTGTCCCCAACTTGAAAAACACGGAGGTATCTGGGTTTTTAATGCAGAAACTCTAAATCAAACACAAGAAGACGGAAGACGCTATGCCACAGGAATTCGAAGCATCGTAGGGATGGACTGGAATTCAGAGGATGAGAGCCTTTATGCGGTTGTTCACGGACGTGACGATTTGTATCGTTTGTGGCCCGACCGGTATTCTCCCTGGGACAGTGCGGTACTTCCCTCGGAAGAATTTTTAAAAATTGAAGAAGGTGACAATTTCGGTTGGCCCTATTGTTATTACGATCAAATTCAAGGAACACGAGTTTTGTCTCCTGAATACGGGGGAGATGGAAAAAAACTAGGTGCTTGCGCTGATTACAAACCCCCTATTATGGGATTTCCTGGACACTGGGCACCGAACGATTTGGTATTTTACGAAGGCGATGCGTTTCCTGACTATTATAAAAACGGAGCCTTTATTGCCTTTCACGGATCCACCAATCGTGCCCCCTACCCGCAGTCAGGCTATTTTATTGGTTTTGTCCCTTTTAAGAATGGTGTCCCAGCAGGCGAAGTGGATATTTTTGCAGATGGTTTTGCACAAGTAGATCCCATCCTCAGTGTACGTGATGCTGTGTACCGACCAATGGGAATTGCCTTTGCGCCAGACGGAACCCTATACATCGGAGATACGGAAAAGGGCAGAATTTGGAGTGTGAAGTTTACCGACGATAAAAGCAAATTTGGAACTGCTTCACTTGCAAAAATGGAAGCGAGAAAACTCCTCTCGCACTTTAGAACTCCCGATCCTGAACAAGATCATTTGGGCGAAAAAAACCTAACAGGAGGAAAATTAATTTATAAAACCTATTGTGCAGCTTGTCATCAAAGAAACGGAAAAGGAGCTTCTGGAAGATTTCCTCCTCTTGATAAAACCGATTGGGTGGTGGGTGATAAAGAACGCTTAGTTCATCTGATTCTCAACGGCATGGAAGGACCCATTAAGGTCAATGGTGAAGATTACAACAGCATGATGCCTCAACACAGTTTCCTTAAAGATGTGGAAATTGCAAAAGTATTGACTTATATTAGAAGTAACTTTGGAAACCAGGCCTCTGAAGTAACTGTTGATGAAGTAAAAAAATACCGAGAATCCAATTCAAAAAAACAATCAAAATAATATTTCTATGAAATCACATTTTTTTAAACTTCTGTTTTTTATTGCTTTATTTTCTTTTTATTCATGTGACGCACAGCAATATGACCTTGTAATACGAAATGGACACTTGATTGATGCCAAAAACAATTTGGATCAAAAAATGGATCTTGCAATACAAGACGGTAAGATTGCTGCGATAGAAAAATCCATTGCGCCTGAGCAGGGTAAAAAAGTTGTTGACGCTGAAGGACTGATTGTAAGTCCCGGATTGATCGATATGCACAGTCACAATTTTCACGGAACTCAACCCAAAAAATACTTAGCCAATAGTTTTACGGCTTTACCTCCTGATGGTTTTACTTTTCGAAATGGGATTACCACCCTTGTAGATGCGGGAAGTCCCGGATGGCGAAATTTTGATCTCTATAAAAAACAAACCATTGACCAATCGAAAACTCGCGTCCTTATCTTTTTAAATATTGTTGGAAACGGAATGGCAGGTGGGGCGATAGAACAAAATTTGGAGGATATGGATCCTGAAACCAGTGCCGAATTTGCCCAAAAACACACAGACTATGTGGTTGGATTTAAATTGGCACACTTCAATGGATACAACTGGACCCCAACGGAGCATGTGGTCCGTGCGGGAGAACTAGCCAATATGCCTGTGATGATCGATTTTGGCGGGAGTGATCCCGAACTTCCATTAGAAGAATTACTACTTGAAAAATTGAGGCCTGGAGATGTCTTTACGCATGCGTATGCCCATGTTAAAGGAAGAACGACCATCGTGGATGAGGCTGGAAAAGTACGGCCCTATGTGTTTCAAGCCCAAGAAAAAGGAATTGTCTTTGACGTAGGTCACGGCGGAGGGAGTTTTGTTTTTGAACAAGCGGTTCCCGCCATGGAGCAGGGATTAAAACCCAATACCATCAGCACCGACTTACATACAGGAAGCATGAATGGAGGGATGAAAAATCTGCTGAATGTGATGTCTAAATTTCTCAATTTAAAGATGTCCCTTTTAGAAGTCCTAGCAGCGGCAACTTGGTATCCTGCACAGGTCATTCAAAAACCAGCACTAGGACATTTGAGCGTAGGGGCAGATGCAGATGTGGCTTTACTTCGGCTTTTAGAAGGCGATTTTGGATTTGTAGATACTGCAAAAAAGAAAATGAAAGGAACTCAAAAGTTGGTTTGTGAACTGACTCTCCGAGAAGGAAACGTGGTGTATGATCTCAACGGTTTAGCAAGTCCACTTTGGAAATAAAAAGTCTATGAAAATCTATCCCAAAATTTCACTTTTGCTGTCGGCACTCTTCGGGTTGATGAGTCTCTATTATTTTATCACCCAGCAGGCTACTGATGCAGGGGTTTGGCTGGTTGGATTTTTTATTTTTTTAGCCCTGGGCTTTAGAGGAATTCCCTCATTAAAAGGACTGTCCTTTACCATATTAATTTTTGCGGCAGTAAGTATTTCTATGTATTTCCCTGCACCCTTTATAGAGTTGGGGGGAGTTCAAATGAAAGTGTTTATTGTGCCCTTATTGCAAATCATCATGTTTGGAATGGGGACTGCGATGAGTCTCAAAGATTTTTACGGAGTCATAAAAATGCCCAAAGGCGTTATGGTGGGCTTACTTTGTCAATTCAGCATCATGCCCTTGGTTGGATTTTCTCTGGCAACTCTTTTTCAATTCCCCCCGGAAATAGCTGCTGGGGTGGTATTGATCGGTTCCTCCCCCAGTGGTTTAGCGTCCAATGTCATGGCGTATTTAGCCAATGCAAATGTTGCGCTTTCAGTGACGCTAACTGCAGTAGCTACGGTTTTAGCTCCTTTTATGACACCTCTACTGATGGAGTTTTTTGCAGGTGCCTTCGTGCCTATAGATTTTTGGGCAATGATGTTCAGTATTGTAAAGATTGTCATTCTTCCGATTGCATTAGGATTGATTTTCAATCACTTTTTTCATGGAAAAACCCCCTGGCTTGACAAAAGTATGCCCCTCATTTCTATGGCAGCGATTGTCATGATCATTACGATTATTACTGCTGCAGGAAGAGACAATTTGTTAACCATTGGTGGGTTTTTAATTCTAGCCTCGATCATTCACAATATTTTGGGGTATTTTTTCGGATATTGGGGTTGTCGGGTTTTAAAAATGAAAGAACAAGACTGTCGTACCATAGCACTCGAAGTAGGAATGCAAAATGGAGGTCTAGCTTCGGGGATAGCGCTGGAAATGGGGAAGGTCGCAACCGTTGGTTTAGCTCCTGCCGTATTTGGTCCGTGGATGAATATTTCAGGTTCTTCTTTAGCCTCCTGGTGGCGCAACAAAAAAATTGAACAATAAAAAAATCAGTACCAATGAATTTTATAAAACTAAACATCCTTCTTTTGCTTTGTACAACCTGCTTTGTAAGGGCTCAAGATCTCTCCGTAGAACAAATGACATTTTTAACTCCCCTCTGGGAAGGGGCTCGTTTTGACGATGGTCGACCCCGAGTAGGTGATGATTTTTTAAACCGCATGAAACAGGTCAGTATAGAAGAAGCTTGGGGCGTACTGAGAAACGAAGGCTACCACAACCAATTTGAAAGTGGCTGGGAACCCCTCCACCCTGAAGTTCCAATGGTGGGACGAGCACTTACTGTACAGTACCTCCCCAATCGTCCAGATGTGGCCGAGCAAATCATCAAAAAAGGAAAAGCCGAGGGTGCAGTCGGAAATACAAACTCATGGCCTATCGATCAACTGGTGGAAGGCGATATTTATGTCGCAGATGGGTTTGGAAAAATCGTAGATGGTACATTAATTGGAGACAACTTAGGAAACGCCATTTATGCCAATTCTAAAAACGGGGTGGTCTTTAACGCCTCCAGCAGAGACCTTGAGGGGCTTTCACAAATCGAGGGGTTTAACGCGTTTGTTCGCGGTTGGCATCCGTCTTTTTTAACTGAAGTGATGCTGCTTAACATCAACTTCCCTGTTCGTATAGGGGCCGCAACGGTTATGCCTGGCGATGTGGTCTTGGCCAAAAAAGAAGGAGTGATTTTTATCCCCGCACATTTGGCAGAAAAAGTTGTCGTTACTTCCGAGGTGGTTCGGCTGCGCGATCTCTTTGGGATTAGTAGATTGAAGGAAGGGATTTATTCTCCGGGGCAAATAGATGCTAAATGGACCGATGCAATAGAAAAAGATTTTTCCAATTGGTTAAAAGATCATATAGACGAATTGCCCGTACCAAAAGATCAAATCAAAGCCTTATTGGAAAAAAGAACTTGGTAACTAATAAATTAACAATCAAATATTAATACACATGAAACTAAATGAACAAAGAAGATCCAGTTTAAAAAAAATAGCCTTTGCTGTGACTGGAATTTTTGGCTTTGGTGTTGCTAAAGCCGCAGAACGTACCCCTTCCAAAAAAGTGGTGGGAACAGTTGTCGAAGACCAAAACATTCCGCTATTTTCTGGTGCAGTCAAACACGGAAACACCCTGTATGTCGCAGGAAAAGGAGCCCATTTTGAGGGAGATATCAAAGCCCATACCGATCATGTACTGAAAGAGCTCGAAAAAGAGCTGGTACGCAATGGATCCTCGATGGAACAAGTCTTAAAAGTCAACGTCTATCTGGCAGATCTAGCAGATTATAAAGGAATGAACGAAGTATACCGAGGGCGTTTTGGGGACAGCCCACCCGTACGAACCACGGTAGCCACTTATGGAGGAGTCCCTGGGAATTCTTTAGTGGAAATGGACTGTATCGCCGCTGTAAACTCTTAAATCAATAATTATGATCAACAGAAGAAAACTATTAAAATCCATTACTGCACTACCTTTTGTAGGAAGCTTTGTAGGGATACAGGAACTGAGTGCACAAAACTCTGTTACGAAAACGGTAGGAACAGCCCTAGAACGTGATTTTTTCAAAGAATTGGGGCTTCGCACCTTTATCAATGCTGCAGGGACCTATACCTCAATGACGGGTTGTTTAATGCCTAAAGAGGTAACAGATGCCATTGGGTATGGCGCAACAGAATATGTCAACCTGGACGACCTTCAAGACAAAGTAGGTGAACGCATCGCCGAGTTATTATCCTGTGAATACGCTACGGTGACTTCAGGATGTTTTGGAGCCATGTCCATCGCTATGGCAGGGGTGCTGTGCGGCAACGATCCAAAAAAAGTAAAACAACTGCCCAATACCGAAGGTTGGGCCAATGAGGTTATCATTCAAGAAGGACATCAGATTGGCTATGCACAAGCACTAACCAATGTAGGGGCTAAGGTCGTTTTGGTCAAAACTGCCAAAGAGATGGAAAAAGCCATCAATAAAAAAACAGCCATGATGTGGTTTTTAAATGCCAATACCGAAAACGGCGAAGTGAAATGGGAAGAATTTGTTGCAATAGCTAAGAAACACAACATTCCAACTTTTATTGACTGTGCAGCAGATGTACCTCCTGTTTCCAATTTATTCCGGTTTACAGAAATGGGATTTGATATGGTAGGTTTTTCGGGAGGAAAAGGGCTTCGCGGGCCACAAAGTGCAGGGCTTTTATTGGGGAAAAGAAAATACATTAAAGCCGCTCGTATGCACACCCCTCCCCGTGGTGAAACCATTGGAAGAGGAATGAAGGTCAACAAAGAAGAGGTTTTAGGAATGTTGGTTGCTCTTGAGCTCTATTTAAATAAAGACCACGACAAAGAATGGAAACTTTGGGAAGATCAAATTGAATTGATCAGTAACAGTGCCCTCGCCGTAGAGGGTGTGCGAACAGAAATTCACGTGCCCAAGCACGCCAATCACGTACCTAGTTTACGAATCCGATGGGATGAAAACAAAGTCAAAATTACCGCTGATGAAGCGCGAAGACAGTTGCGTGAAGGTCACCCTTCGATTCAAACAGTTGGTAATAAAACTACAATAGGAATCACCACCTGGATGATGACGCCTGGACAAGAACGGATTGTCGCTAAAAGGGTTCATGAAATTTTAAAAAGTGCTACCTAAAGGCTAGGGATTTCTTTTTAAATTAAAACACCACAATCTCGTCCGCGTATAAAAATGCAGGTTTTCCTGCATTGATGTGCCAAGCGGGCATTTGGAGTACACTTTCTGCATGTCCCTTAATGTAACGTGCCCTTGTGTTGGTAAAAGCAGTGCTAAAGGTGTGAAAAGGTACCTTTACGATATCCGGATTTTTGGCCGGGTCGGGCTCATGTGGATTCTGCACATTTACCGCTTCAGAATAGGTTTTTCCATCAGTAGAGAGCGCATAAGAAACAGCCGTAGGAAGTATCAATTGGTGCCAGTTGGCTTGTGCTTGGACATTGAGGAAGTCCATTTGTACAGTGGTGATCTCTTGTACGGCTCCTAGGTCCAACACAAAGTCCGTATGCACTCCTTTGTAGGAAACCCAATTGGCGTCTTTATCAGGAAATCTCCAGGACTCAAAGGCGCCAAAAATCCCATCGGTCAGGCGGGAAACTTCCGCTACTCCTCTGCTAGGAGTGGTGATCCAAATTATTTTTTTCTGATAGGAAAGCGCCTTCTTCATTTGTTCCATTCGGTCAAACATTCTTTTGAAGTTCAGTCCGTAATCTTCCAAAGTAATGGCACGTTCTCCAATTCGTTGGATTCCCGCATTTTTGGCTTGCACTAGGAAATTTGCAACTTTTTCTTTCATTTCGGGTTTTACGATAACCTTCTCCAAACTGTCTAGCGTATAAAAACTGCCAGGTGCTCCCAGAGGAATCTGTCCTGCAATTTGAATTTCAGCGATGACTAATGGAAGTCGGGCTTCGCGTATGCGTTTCAAGGTCACTGGTTCCGTTTTGGTCTCTTGTTCCGCCTGGTCAAACAAACGACTGTACTGCTCCATCATTTCGGGGGACAAATAATTGGCTACCGCATCGCGGGGGTCTCCAAAAATATTGAGTCTAAAATTGTCTTGTAGTAAGGCTTTTCGCATTTGATCGATATACTGGCGAACAAAAGGGGCTCCAGCGCCATAATAGCCCTGTAGGAAATCATCGATTATGGCTTCAGGATCGGCTTCAGGGTTCCACATCAACTTGGAAATGAGATAGGCTCTGAGGTGGCCAAACTCTCCTTTGTTTCCCGTGGCCTGCATAAACAACGCGCCGACGCTATTTTTGATGTAAAACTTAATATTGGGGCCAATGGTATGCAAGTTTGGAAAGGGACTTACGGGATTTGCAAATTGAATGTTGTAGTCCCAGATCAAAATATCTTCACTCATTTTTCCCCAGTCTTCTAAGTCTTTGGTAAAGGCTGGGTCAGTATCGAAAACGGGTTTTTCTCTGGTGCTTTCAATGTTGCAGAGCATGATGTTCACATTGGGTTCCGCGAGGATGTTGCTGGGTGCGGCCCGAGTATACCAATAGGCTAAAGTGGAAATAATCTTGTCTGGAAATTCTCGTGCTACTTTGTTGACAAACCAAATCATAGATCCGCTGGGGAGGTTGCCGTATTTTTTATTTAGCGCAGTACAGGGACCGCATTGGCAGTATTTGTCGTTGTCGTTTTGGCTTACCGACCAATATTTTGCTTTCGGATTAGCTTCAATTCGTTTGCGTAGATCCGTTACCAAGGTTTGGAACATTGCTTCGTTGGACAAACACAATTGGGTTACTGGATTTCGTTCTCCATCGATCAAAGAAAAATATTCGGGATGGGTTTTCCCGTATTTTTCTGCAGGAACTAAAACCTCAAAGGTATGTACAAAAAGACCCCAAGTATCTCTTGAAGAAAGTTTGTGCCAAGCGGCATATTCTTCATCACGGGCGTCATAATACGAGGTGGTTCGGTATTTAATCCCCGGAATTTTTATTTCATTCTCTGGAAGGGTAAAAGATGCTGTGGTGGGAAGCATTACCTCATCCTCCGAACTGTATTTTCGGAAACCAAAAAATTCCAATAGCGAATAGATCCCATGAAGCAATCCTTTTTCAGATCCTCCTGTAAGTAAAAAGTCATTTCCCAAACGTTGTACTTGATAGCCGTCTTCTTCTAGGAGTTTAGTTTCCAGAGTAACAGATTGGGCTGCTTGCGTATTTCCTAGATAAATTGCATTTTCACCTTGATAGTGGTCTTCACCAATAACAGTTAGTGCTGGGCTTGCAATTTTGGATAAAAAAGAATGCAATTCTGCAGCAGCTTTTTGCTCTAGGGGACTCGCCTCTTTAGGAATGACTATACTGAAGTTTGAACTCCCTTCTAGAATCAATTTTTTTAGTGTGCCAAAATCCCCATTACACGCATAGTGTGACAAGGTCGCTATTCCTCCCAATGCTAATCCTGAGGTTTTTAAAAATGTAGCACGTGAAATCGAGGTTTTTTTAGTCTTCATACTAGCGTCTTTAAAATCGTTATTTAAAAGAAAAAGATCCCTTAGGGTTTCTTTTCACTGTATGAAGTTAACAGTTTTTTCTAAGAAAAGTCTTGGTACTCTGTTTTATAAAATGGGGCCGTTAAGCACACTATTAATCGCAGAAACACTTCCACTAAGAGAGTTGTATCCCTGAATGACTTTGTGATCCGCTCGTATTGTCAGGGTACATGAGTCTCCTCTTTTGAGGATTTTTATAAAATCTTCTACTTCGTATTTTTCATTTGAAATAAGGTCTTCTAGCTCTAGAATCCGCAATTGTTTGTTTAAAACGAGGGAATTCTTTACCTTAATTTTTCGGTCTGCAATTTCTAAAAGTACGTAGTACTTTTGATCTCTTTGAAAAAGATTTCCCTGTATTGAAAAATCCAACCCTAATTTTCTAGACCTAGAAAGGCTTAAGGTTATGGTGTCTTGAATTTTAAAATTAAATTGTACTGACCCTACCGCTTCTATAGATTTGTGACTATTATTGACACGATACTCCCATTGAGAGACTCCTTTGGTAGCAAAAAGTACTAGTACAAGGACTAGTTTGAGGCGTAACTTCATTGAATTAATACAGTATAATAAAATTCAAATATACCCAATTACAGAGGAATAACATTCATGCACTTGTTGAATTGAAGGGATTCGAGTCCATTAACTTGCTGATTTTTTAAACGAATTGGCAAGATTGTGTTGGGTTAACTGATTGGTTGAAGATTCTTACTACTGAAGATTTGGATTTATCACCTAACAAATCTTACTTTTAAGCCTAAATCTAAATCGCAGGAATTATGAAAAATTATTTAATCCCCCTTTCCATCCTCATTGGTGCCTTGTTTATTGGAGTTGCCCTGGTAAAGTCAAGTAAGACAGAACAGTTTGAATATATAAAGGAAAATGTTGTTTTTGATAAAAGTAGCGGCAAAACCTACTTTACCGATCAAAAACAGTATATCGATATCAAAGGAGATCGTTATCAATTTGACTAAAAAAATTGATCTTTAAAAATATTATGAAAAAATTTGTTGTTTTCGTTGTCCTTCTGGGATTCACGCTAGGGTCTTGTGAAAAAGACGAGAATACTCCAATTCTAATTCCTTCTTCCCCAGGAAATGATGGAGGCACAGCGCTTCACTCCCCAAACCCCTCCTATCCAAAGGTTCTAGATTGCTAAATTTTCAATAGGATCCGTACGAATAAAAGTCAAACTCTAGTTCGTCCTAAAGGAATAGACTCCTGAGTTGGATTCGTTTCCATAAACTTTGAGATTTTTTAGTATTTTAAAGAAATTTAAAGATCATGAAGAATTTGTTTACCACACATCCCAAATCTGTTGGAGAAACCTATTTTCAACATTTGAGATTTGCCTTGGGTACAGGTTTCCAATTAATCCTGTGGGGAATCGTAGCACTAATTCACGGAATTTTTCCCTTTACTTTTAAAACATACGTATCCACTAGGATCAAAGCCTTATATCACAAAATTACTACTCGTTAAGCGCAATCAACTATTCTATAATTCAATCCTCTTCTTTTAAAATTTAATAATATACAAATCATACTTATTTAACTTCTAAGTAAAATTTCATCTCTTACTTTATTAAAAAAAGTATGGAACCCTTATTAATTGGAGATGTGTATGTCAACGTAGAATGTTCTTGTGGAAATACAAGTAGTCCTTTCAATTTGTGTAACGGTTCGCATTGGTCTTGTAAATGAAAAAAAATCGTCCACTATGACAATCAGATTCAATCTGTTTGCATTCTTGTTGGTTTAGCCCTAGCAATTGCTTTAAGTGGCTATTTGTATTTTTTAGTAGCTAAAGTTATTCTGGAGGTTTGTAAAAGTTTCCTTTGATCTTTTGCTAAGTCTTTGGCTAACTCATTTACTCCCCCTGTTTGGGTTTTTTAAACCAAAGTAAAATTCGATTGTTGTTGGACAAGGTTAAATTGGTAAAGCCAAAGTTGTTCATCCGATTAGTGTTGTTTAAAGGCAAACTCCCGTTGAGATCCAGTTCTACCCCTTGGGTTACTTTTTCTAGCGTAAAACCCTGCTCTTGATAGTCGTTGATGAGATTTACAATAGAAGGATTTTTTATCTTTTCTCTTTCAATTTCTCCTTCCCCGTCGTCTATCAACACCACAAGCTCTTTAGTATTCTGACTAACGACATCTACAATTACCCATTCTTGAGAAAAAGCATTTGTAAAATAAAGCACACAACTAAGTATAAAAAAGATCTTTTTCATAATTCCAAATTTACAAATTTTAAACAAAGGGGACCTCTTAAAATGTAGGGTCTATTTTTGATTTTTTTGAAATCTGGATTAAAAAAAATTCTGCAAATTTATTTATGACAGAACGCGTTTCCCTTTCAGTGATTTGACCCTGGTGTATGCTTACATTCAGTTTCTTTTTTATCCAGTGTACCACCAAAATCTCTATTTTGGAGACCCTAGATTGTTTGTTAAAGTGACGCAAGATCCCATTAAAGTCTTAAGGGAGTTTAACATCATTGATATTTATAACATTTGGTTGAGGAAAATTGATGAACTTATTGGCGGTAACTGGTTTTTCGATAAGCTATCTTAAAAAGGTTTAAACTAAAATCTAATCCAAAGAGTTTACTAACAAAACTTCCAGAAGGCGCTTGTTTAAATACGAGAATCCGTTATATAGTCCTTGATGGAGGTCTTTGTACTTCGAGTTTTTGAAACAACGGATTTAAAGTAAAGGTTTGGGTATTGAAATCAACAGAAGAGTCATATTCTGAACAGAAGGAGGTTTGATGATTTAAAAAAACGAAAGATTGAATTTGTTTCTAACTCGAAATCTTTTTAAACAATATATTATTTGAACGATTTAATCGTAACAACCTTCTCCCCATTCTTCATTTTAATTTGCTCCACCATCTTCTCAGCAAGATTTGAAACAGGCAAAGGTTTTTGTGATTTTAATAGTCCAAAATAGTTTAAACCGCTAAAGATTTTAATTCCAATTTTTTCTCCCATTCTTATTAATCCTTCTTGTCTAATCAAAGTAGGGGGTTGGAATATTTGAATTGATTTAAAGCTTCTGGAAATGAATGCCCCCAATCTTTTTCCATATAGCCTTTACCTTGTGAAAATGAAATTGATTCATCATTAAAAACCACTCCTCTTTGTCCAATAGACCATTTTGGTATTGATAATAGTCATTATCAAAAATCCTGAAGTTTATATGTTGTTGCCAAATTATTTTGTTACTTCTACTTTATTGTTTAGGACCAAATAAATTGCAACAAGAGGTAAAATAGCAAGTATCAAATGGAAATATTGTGCAACGTCTGGCACTTCAGATACCCTTACAATGTAGATTCCAAACAGGTTTATTAAAGTCAAACATATATATATTTTAATTGCAGCTGATTTCGCAAGTTTACTGCCATCATAAGGTAACTTGTTTGGAAGAGCTAATGAACTTTGTATCATCCATAGAACAGCAGTAGCTAAATGAATAGTTTCTTGATTCTGCGAAAAAAAACTTAACTCAGATGCTATTACAATTATTCCAAAAATAAAATAACCTAAATTAAAAAAAACACGATTCTTTTTAAAAACACCATATAATGTTATTAAAAGACACAATGATGCAATAATTATTTGTGGTAACATATTTATTGATTTATGATTAATAATACCCCAAGATATAAAGAATGGGATTTATTTCAAAACACACTACAAACTTCCCCCAAACAATACCCCCCTAAAACCACTATAAAGGAATCCTAACTTAAGACAATGAAATCAATGGATTAGATAGGATTTGGATTGGGGGCATTGGTGGAAAAGAAAAACCCTCCGCTTGGGAGGGCTATTAAGAAATTAAAAATTAATTCCAAGAAGAATTAATCCATTCTTCTGTTGATTTAATTATAGCTACTTGGCTCTCCTTGTCTTGTCTCATGAAAGCATCAAAATCACTATAAAAATCCTCTAAACTTAATCCAAATGTTTCTTCAAAAGCATCTTTCCAGCCATCAGTTGGATTTAATTTGTATTTCTCTGCAAAAACACTGTAAAAGTCAATCATAAGTTTTTTAAAATTATCTTGATTTAAATGCCACAAATATACATGAGCCATAAAACCGCCGCCATAAGCATAGTATTCGTCGTTGATACGTGTATTTTCACTTTCGAAATTTTCAAGACTAAAAGATGGGTTTGAACCTCTCATTGCTTCTCTTGCTTGGTTAAGAAATCTTACTGCTTGGTCATAATGATTGAAGTCAAGATTCTGTTTTGCCATTAATGTAATACTTGCGAAATCAGCACCTCCTTCACCAATCCATATTGGTAAAAAGGGTAATGGGACTCCATTTTCTTCGTCCTCTATCCTTATGCCAAACTTTTGTTTTTCCTCAAAATAAAACATGTGACCTGTTTGAAAGGTGTGGAAATATTCATGAGCTAAATAAATTAGTCCAGAATCTTCTCCCTCATCTTGAACAAATGCATCATCATAGATCATTAAATCTGCACCTTTATGTAAATATCTTCCATATACACCTCCTCCATAAGACCTGTCTCCCCATGAGTCTAAATTCCCTGCTATACAGTCATCTAATTCACTAGGCTCACCAACTAAATTGCAAAAGTCGGTGTCATGCTGAAGTTTGGACTCTTCACTTGCATTGAACTGATCTATATAAAATACATTTATTGGTATTATATTTTGTAGGTTGCTCTTTAACCAATCCATACTTATTTTTAATTTTTCATCTCTTCCCTCTAATAATTCAGATTGATAAACATTAACACATACAGGAGGGGAAGATTGCCAGCCGTATTGGAAATATTCATGTGTATCATCTATTTCCGAAGGCTCAGGTCTTGATAAATAATAATAACCATTACCACATTCAAAATTTTGATTTATTACAGAATTTGAACTAGAAGAAGTCGAATTATTTGATGAAGTATTATTTGAATTTGATGTGCTTACTTCCTCTAAAGAGTTTGAAGAAAAATCCATCTCTTCATTAGCAGCACAGCCGAGAAAAAATAAAATTAAAAATATAGATAAATACCTCATTTTATTGATTTGTGATTAATAATACCTCCAATATAGATATAAAGAATTGGGTTTATTTCAAAACACACTAAAAACTTTCCCCTAACAACCCCCCCCCTTAAAACCACTACACAGGAATCCTAGCCTAAGGCAATGATGTCATTGTATTAGGAAGGATTTGGATTGGGGGCATTGGTGTAAAAGAAAAACCCTCCACTTGGGAGGGTAGTTTCATTATTTAAACTATCTAATTTGTCCATCCACCAGCTAAAACTCTTGGTTCTACCCCATAAGCCTTAATTCTGGTTTTTAGTTGTTCTGTAGAATTACCAATCAAAATAAAAGATTTTATTGTGAATGTGTCTAAAAATGGTTTCATGTTTGGTCCATTTTCAAAATTATCTGCATGAAGTATCGCTGCTTCAGAGTTTTTGTACTTTTCAATCAAGGTTATTTTTTTACTATTTTGTGAAATATAATATCCATAGTCATATGCATCAGGTTCATTTTTTCTCATAAAGGTTGTAAGTTCTTCTAAGAGTGCTTTTACTTTATCTAAAGTATATCCTTTATTAACTGAAAGCTCAAGAATAAAACCAACTTTTTCATTTGATAGATTTTTACTTGATTTTGCATTTGCTTCTTTTTCAAAATGATACATATCGAAAAACTGAAACTCTTCAATAATTTTATCATTCTCCCATTGATATGAGATATGAAAAGGAAATTTCACTTTTTGACCAGTATATTTTCCAGTAGCACTAAAATTATTCCAAATACTTGACCAAATTTTACCATTAGAGTAGTAATTAGTTTCAATCTCAGAACCATTTGCGTCTCCATTAACTAACTCAAATTTAATATCATCAAAGAGATCAAACATTTCTTCTATGCCTGCTATAAATTCTTTTTTGTTAAAGCTTTCTTCTTTTGAATTAACCATTTTCATATCATCTGAAAAAACTTCATTTAAATAATCGGTTCTTTCAGCTGAAACTTCTTCAAAAATCTTATTTATAATTACTGATTTTTCATCATTAATATCAACTTTAGCAAATGGTTGAGAACATGAAATTACTGTAAGAATAAGATATACAAGTAATAATAATTTTTTCATTTTGATTGATTTATGGTTAATAATACTTCTAAGGTATAAAGAATGAGATTTATTTCAAAATACGTTATAAACTTCCCCCAAACAAATCCCCCTAAAACCACAACACAGGAATCTTAGCTTAAGGCAATGATATCATGTAGTGGATTTAGGGGGGAGTTGTTTGGGGTTTCTGTGGATACGTGATGGATCTTAGTTTTTGTCCAAAAACGTCTAAAATTCACAAAAAATGACTAAAAAACGTCAAAAATGAGTCATAATTAATGAAAAATGGCTAAAAATGATAAATTTAATCATGAACTTCGATTATTAAATCTTTGATGAAAAGTTTATAAAAATATTCATTATTTGACAATGAAGTACCAGTTAGTCGAGAACCTTCTCTAAAAATTTCAAATGATCTAGGCAATTCATCTTGCATTTTTACCAAAATTTTACTTTCACCCTGAGGTAATAAAATCTTTGTTGTATCACTTAATGATAAAAAAGTCATGTCGCTTGATCCAAATGAGAGATCATTTAATTCAATCGTTGCAGAAGATGAAGTGGATAAATCACTATACCCTAATAAAAAATTATTTTGATTATTATCATTTAGCCTATACATTGGAATTGCATCACCATTATTTGAGATACGCCAATTAGAAGACAGTATTGGTGGATACACCTCGAATTTTAATTCAAATTCATCTCTATTTTGGATACTTATGAAAGCAGAATAATATTTATCATTTTCTACTCCTGTGAGTGAATACCTTGAGAATCCATTGACTTTAAATTGGATGTTTTTTCTATTGATAGTGTATGAATCTGAAATCGGGTTATTTAAAGCTACTTTGAACTTAAAATTTATTCTCACTTTTTTATTTTCAAATCCAGAAAAATTTGACACTAAAGCTATAGGGTCATTATTGTCATAAACTTCATTAACATCAATATATGTAAGATAAGAGCCTACATTTTGCCAGTTAGCATTTGTTTGATAGCTTGACCAGTTTTTTTCTTTGTACTTAATAGCCAACTTATCATTTAGTATAATTGTGTCAACTTGAACACTAATGTTTCCATAATTTAGGGTATCATATTTTAAAAGAACCATTTTAGCGGTATATGTCCCGTATTTATTATATATAACAGATGCTTCGTTTACATCGGCAATTTTACTTGGTGTACCTCCTGGAAACTCCCACTTTATAGTATCATAAACTGTACTATATGTGTTAGCTTGATAATTAATTTGAACATCTAAATTATTGTCTCTATCATGTCTAAAAACTTCTAAAGAGTCAATATTAATTTGAGAGAGGGAATTAAATCTTGTTGTGAATATTTTATTTACATCAACTTGTTCAACAGAACAAGAAAATATGGTTATAAGAAACAAGAGGCTTAACAAGTAATATGATCTTTTAAATTTCATATTCTCAATATAGATATAATTTATTTTACACCAATGGACACAATCCAAATCTCTTCTAATCCATTGATATCATTGACTTAAGCTAGGATTCCTGTGCAGTGGTTTTAGGGGGGGAGTTGTTTGGGGGCATTGGTGTAAAAGAAAAACCCTCCGCTTGGGAGGGTTATTGTATGATCATTTAGTCTTATTTTCCGTTTTGCATGGGGTCAGTATCACTCATAACCTTATTAAGGGTAAAGTATACGGGACAAAATTTTGTAAAAGGACTAATCACTTGTAAAATCCCTACACCAATAGAAATATAAAGGAAATCTAAATTCCCTGTTTGAATTGTTAATCCAACGCTAGCAAGATATAAGATTCCGCATATTGCGTCATGTGCTCTTACTTTTTTAATGTTTTTAGCTGCATTCATTTTAATTGATTTATGATTAATAATACTACTAAATTAGAAATATTAGGTTACATATCAAATCCCAACCCCTGTTCCAATAGAAAAACCGTTTTCTAAAACCCATGCCCCTTTGTTTGGGATAGGAGTGCTTGAGAAGTTTTAGATTTTCTTCCACATCACGTATCCACATAAACCCTTAACAAACAACCCCCATTTTGTCGTAAGTAAATCTTATCTTAAGGCAATGATATCAATGAATTGCAAGGGATTTGGGTTGTATCCATTGGTGTAAAAGAAAAACCCTCCACGAGGGAGGGATAATTAGATTTTGTGTTTAATGAAGAGGGTATACTGATGCTTTAGTTATTACTAGTATTATGTTCTAATATGCTTGAAATTAAAGTTATTTCATTTGCAGGAACTCCCGCACGTTCAGCGTGTTCTTTTATAATTTCTTCAGATTCTGCTTTATATACACAAAAAACATTATTCCCTGCAATATAACTATGTTCTTGTTCAATTTTCTTTCCTTCATTCCTCATAGCAATTAATACTGCTTCAGAACCTTGTCCAATTTCGTCAAGCTTTTCACTTGGTATTTGGTATGCTCCTTCAATTTCTCTTTTAATTAAGTACTTGTTCATCTTTTTTGATTTATGATTAATAATACCTCTAAGTTAGAGAAAATGAGATTTATTTCAAAACACGTTATAGACTTCCCCCAAACAACTCCCCCCTAAAACCATTACACAAGAATCCTATCTTCAGGTAATGACATCAATGGATTAGAAGGAATACGGATTCTATCCATTGGTGCAAAAAGAAAAACCCTCCGCTTGGGAGGGCTATCATACTTAATTTGCAGATGCAGCGGCTATTTCATTATTAATGAGAGTAGGATCAAAAAAGTGATAGGCTGCTACAATCTTATCATCCTTCCAGCGAAAACCATAATGGACTAAAATTTGAGCTTCTGTTTCAGTATATTTTCCCGTACCTGTCCATATAAACCAACAAAGTGTCCAAACTTGACCATTGTCATAACGTGTGGTGGTTAAGTTATAGGGTTGTATTTTATCATTAGAAATATTATTAAAATAATTATGATGAGCAGAAGCCCCATCTAACCATCCTTGTTTAGTGACTTTATCGTTATTGAAAAAGAATTCATCGGCGTTATCAGAAATCATGCTAGCTCCTTTTTGGAATGTGTTTGTTACATAGTATTCGTTAAACTCTCTTGCCATTAAGGACTCTTTACTATGATCATCGGAAATACCACTCCAGCCTCCAAACTCCATATTTGGAGATGGTTTTTGTTCTTTTTGTGGTTGACAACTAACAAGACTTAGAACAAAAAGTGATAATAATATTTTTTTCATTTTGTTTGATTTATGGTTAATAATACATCTAAGATATAGAGAATGAAGTTTTTTTCAAAACACATTACAAACTTTCCCCAAATAACACCCCCCTAAAACCACAACACAGGAATCTTGCGTTAAGGCAATGATATTAATTGATTAGTAGGGATTTGGATTGTATCCATTGGTGCAAAAAGAAAAACCCTCCGCTTGGGAGGGCTATTTAAAGTTTGTTAAATGAACTATTCCCCTCTAAGTAATTTTTTAAATGCTTCTAAATCAAATTCGTTTCCATAAAAAAGTGTACTCATTTTCATAATATCTGCAGCGATAAGTACTGCAGTTTTGATCTCATTTTCAGTAGCGCCTAATCTTTTTAACTCAGAAATATGATAAGGGATACAATATTGACATTTTATTGCTGCAGAAGTTCCGAGTGCAACTAAATGTGCTTCTTTTTCGGGGATTACCCCCTCTTTATACAAACCCATTTGAGCTTTAAAATAAGTGTCAGCACTTTTCAAGATAGTTTCAGGATAAACTGAATTAAAGGGGCTTGCTTCTAAAAGTTGTTTTTTTTCTTCTGCTGTTAATGTGGCATCTTGAGAAAATACAGCTAAAGAAAACGCAAATAGCAATGTTGTGAAAAATATTTTTTTCATTTTAATAGATTTATGATTAATAATACCTCTAAGATAAAGAGAATGGATTACATATCAAATACCAACCCACGTTTCGATAGAAAAGCCGTTTCCTAAAACCCTAGCCCTATTTTTGAATTAGAGTTATACAAAAGGTATTGGGTCTTTAAAATTAGAACAGAGACAAAGACCATTATCTTTCCGAAGGGTTCCAGCTAAGTTCTTTTTATTTATCTAACCCAGACCGACTAACCATTAAGAGAACCCAGGGTGATGTAAATAATCAAAGTAACCAAGCAAAGAACGATTGAAAAAGATTTGGTGTATTTCCATTCTTCCATTTTAACCAATTTTAAATCATTGATTTCAAATTCCTTTTTATCTGGATAGAAGTAAGAGATGAGATACATGACGATCAAATTCAAAACAAACTCGATCCCCCAGATGTGAACAAAGTGGATCCCCGTGTCAAATACAAAACTCGCTAGTAGATAAAAGCTTAACCCAACGAACAAGGCAACCTTAGCTGCAAATGCAGATATCTTTGTAGTGAAAAACCCTACTAACATAATCGAAGCTATGGGGATAAAGAAAATCCCATTTAACTGTTGTAACAACTGGTATAAACCGTCTGGTGCTTTGGCCACGAAAGGTGCCGCAGCAATGGCAAAAATTGCGAGCACGCAAGACGTTAACTTACCTACAAAAACCAAATTTTTATCAGAAGCCTTTGGGTTAAAATGTCTTTTGTATAAGTCCAAACTAAAAATAGTTGCAGAGCTGTTAAGTACACTGTTAAATGTACTGAGTACGGCACCCATGACTACAGCGGCAAAAATTCCAACAAAACTTGCAGGTAAGACTTTTTTAATTATTTCAGGATAGACCATATCTTGATTTTCGTAAAGTGACTCTCCGAAATAATAAAAACCAATAACACCCGGTAAAATAATGACTAGAGGAATGAATAGTTTAAGCAAACCTGTAAACAATAATCCTTTTTGAGCCTCTTTCAAATTTTTTGCTCCTAAAGCCCGTTGAATAATGGTTTGATTCATACACCAAAAATACAATTGGTTGACAATTAGGCCAGTAAATATAACTTCAAAAGGAAGTACAGAGTCTTTTGCCCCGATAACATTAAACTTTTGCGGTGCGTGATTAAAAACCTTTGTCAAACCTACCATTGGATTGCCGTCTCCAATACTCAATAAAGCCAAAAAAGGCACTGCCAAACCCCCAATTAAAAGTCCATAACCATTGATGGTGTCTGAAACAGCTACGGCCTTCAAACCTCCGAGTATTGCGTAGAGAGATCCTATCATACCCACTACAACTACTGTAATCAATAAGGCGGTATCATTAGAAACATTCAGAACTTCAGAAATAGTAAAGATGCTTTCCAAATTAATTGCTCCTGTATAAAGCACTATAGGTAAAAGGGTTACCACAAATGAAATCATCAAGAAGAATGCAACGTAAGACCTCAACACACCGTCAAATCTATTTTCCAAATACTGGGGAATCGTAGTCAACCCCATTTTTAAATATTTTGGAATAAAATAGACTGTTGCAACAATTAAGGCTAAGGCTGAAGTGACCTCCCAACCGATTACAATAAAACCGTTTTTATAGGAAGAGCCGTTCATTCCAATTAAATGTTCTGTTGAAATATTAGTCAACAACATGGAACCTGCAATGACAATCCCCGTCAAGCTTCTTCCTCCCAAAAAATACCCCTCTTCTGAAGTCAACTTTTCCTTTCTGAGTCTAAACCATGAATAAACTGCTACAAATACGGTATAGGCTAAAAAAGTAGTGAGTGTAAACATCTGCTAAATGATTTCTGAAAGTAATACTACCCGGTTTTCTTCACTTGACTTCTTTGCAGCCAAACTTATAGCTACCGATTGAAGCCCATCCCAAACGTTGAGTTCAGGATCTTCGTTTTTTTCTAGAGACTCAACAAAAGAATCCAGTATGTTGAGGTAGGATTCTTTATAGCGTTCAATAAAAAAACCGACAGGTATAGGATGATGTACCCCTTTATTATCAGAAAAAGAAACGGTATTATCGGCTTTGTTGGAAGCAGATAACATCCCTTGTTCGCCAAAAACTTCTACCCGTTGATCGTATCCAAAAGTACTGTTTCTACTGTTTTCAATGGTCGCAAAGCCTTTGTCTTTGAATTTGAGTAAAGTAACGGCAGTATCCACGTCTCCCACGGACCCTAAAGGTAAATTACCGAAAATACTGGCCGTAGCATATACTTCAGTGACTTCACTGCCCATCAAGTGTCTGGCTAAGTCAAAATCGTGTATCGCCATGTCTAAAAAAAGACCTCCTGAAGTTTTAATAAATTCCATAGGGGGAGGTCCTGGATCTCGGCTAATCAATTTTATAGACTGAACACGCCCAAGTCGATCCTCCTGGAGATCTTTTTTGATTTTTAAAATATTAGGATCGTACCTGCGGTTAAAGCCAACCATAAATTTTACTGAAGTTTGATCCAATTGCTTTTTAAGTAGTTGTATGTTTTGAATGGACAAATCAATTGGTTTTTCACAAAATATATGCTTCTCGGAAGCAATTGCGAGTTTAAGGTGATCGAAATGAAATCCAGTAGGGGATGCAATAACAAGTGCATCTATATCCACCTTAGCTAACATTTGCTCTAATGAAGTAAAGTAATTTTGAACTCCGAATTTTTTTGCTAGAGGAAGACTTTTTTGACTTCCGCTGCAAACAGCAACGACCTTGGCGTGGGGACTATAGAGTTGAATATTCTTCAAATGTACTTGCCCTATTCTACCCAGTCCAATTATACCAATTTTAATCATTTACACTAAATTAAAAATGGAGCTGAGTAGGGAGGTATTTGGCTATTAAATCTTCGTAATAGGGTTTTAATGCTTTCGCATCTGGTGGAATAGGAACCTTGGAATACAAATCGTAGGGATTGAATTTCTTTACCCATTTAAAGTTTTCGTGGTCTTCCTTATTCATCAGATGAGAATAGGCTTCTTCACGGTGTTGGGCATAAAAGGAATGATACCGAATAATGTAAAGCGCAGGTTTAGGTAAGTAGTCCTTCAGCACATGGTAAAGGTATTCATCGTGTCCCCAACTCATTTTGACCTGGTCCAAACCACAATTTTCTGAATATATACCCAGCTTGGTGTTGTAACGCTCATCCGAATAATCTGGATTCTCAGCAAAAAATTCTGAATAAACAATTTTATCGGAGAACTGGCAGCCTACAGGATACGTATCTCCCACCACAGCCCACTGAGGCTCTCCGTAAAGACAAAGTACTTTCCCTAAATCATGAAGCAGTCCTGTCAACACAAACCAATCCGGATGTCCATCCTGTCGAATTGCCTCTGAAGTTTGGAGCAGGTGTTGCAATTGATCCAATTCAATGTCAGGATCGCTGTCATCTACCAAGGTGTTCAGGTAGTCCAATGCATCCCAAACTGACATTTTACTTTTGTTTAGATTTAAGAATTCGTCTTGCTTAGATACCACGAAATCATAAGTCTGGTACTGATGATTTATTTTATAAAAATTCCTCACCAATTGATCTCTTGGGAAGTCAGCATAATTTCTATAATCCTTTTTTTGTTTTTGATGAGGCTTGGGATAGCGTTTTTTAAGGTCGTCTTCCCAGTGCTCTAAACTTTCTAGAGGTGTGTTAGGGATCATAAGCTAAGTTTTTAGAATTTTAATAATTATACTATTTTAGTTTTACTTGCTACAGGTTGATTTATTTGTAAAAATAAACATAAACTTATACCTTGGTTAATAAGGGCATTAATATATAAATATTGTAAGG
>Ga0209425_10000062_pt1 | contig 114335 bp, 115 predicted proteins | sample COG_05_FD_184749 | JGI IMG/M metagenome (GOLD analysis project Ga0209425, IMG submission 184749) | Pelagic Microbial community sample from North Sea - COGITO 998_met_05 (SPAdes) (version 2) | ecosystem: Environmental > Aquatic > Marine > Neritic zone/Coastal water | place: Helgoland, sampling...
TTTTGCTAGCTGGTAACAGCCTGAAAGGATTTCTTTAACTTCATTATCAATTTCATGAGCTGTGTCATTTGAAATTCCTTGTTTAGAGGATCCAGCTGAACGACCTAAAAAAGGCTCATCCGTTTCATCTCCATACTTAATAGGTCCAAGTTTTTCAGAAAGACCCCATTTGGTGACCATATTATAAGCAAGCTCTGTAGCTCTTTCTATATCATTTGAAGCACCTGTAGTTACACCCTTTACTCCATAAATCAATTCTTCAGCTATCCTACCCCCGTATAGTCCACAAATTCTGTCTAAAATACTTTGATGACTGTAACTATATTTATCTTCTTCAGGGAGGAACATAGTCACTCCTAAAGCTCTACCTCTAGGAATTATTGTAACTTTATATACTGGATCATGCCCATCAAGACTTCTTCCAACAATAGCGTGACCTGATTCATGATATGCCGTTTTTAGTTTTTCTTCTTCAGACATAACCATTGATCTTCTTTCGCTTCCCATCATGACTTTGTCTTTAGCAAACTCGAGTTGCTCCATTCCTACAAGTTTCTTTGAAGTTCGGGCAGCTACTAAGGCGGCTTCATTTACTAAATTTGCAAGGTCAGCTCCTGAAAAACCTGGCGTTCCTCTTGCTATAAGTGATGCATCAACATCTTGAGCAATAGGTACTTTTTTCATATGAACTTTTATAATTTGCTCTCTGCCTCTTATATCAGGTAAAGGCACTACAACTTGTCTATCAAATCTTCCGGGTCTCAGTAAGGCTGGATCTAAAACATCAGGTCTATTTGTTGCAGCTATAATTATGATGGCCTGATGATCTTCAAAACCATCCATTTCAACTAAAAGCTGGTTTAGAGTTTGCTCTCTTTCATCATTACCTCCACCCATTCCAGCACCACGATGCCTTCCAACAGCATCTATTTCGTCAATAAAAACAATACAGGGAGATTGCTTTTTTGCTTGTTCAAACATATCTCTTACTCTTGAAGCACCTACACCTACAAACATTTCTACAAAATCAGAACCTGAGATTGAAAAGAACGGAACACCTGCTTCGCCGGCAATCGCTTTTGCTAATAATGTTTTACCGGTACCAGGAGAGCCTGTCATTAAAATGCCCGTGGGTATCTTTCCGCCGAGCTTCTGAAATTTTGTAGGATCTTGTAAGAAATCTACAACTTCTTGTACTTCTTCTTTCGCCTCTTCAATGCCTGCTACATCTGCAAAAGAAGTTTTAACTTTGCCTCCTTCAAGCATCTTAGCTTTACTTTTTCCAAAACTCATTGGGCCGGACTTACCGCCCATTCCACCTTGCATCTGTCTCATGAAGAAGATGAAGACTGCCAATATAATTAAAATTGGAAAGCTGGCTATAAGCAGTTGTTTTAGAACAGATTGTTCTTCGGGTTTTTCACCAGTGACTGCCACCCTATGATCACTAAGTATTTCACTTAAGTCATCTTGTAAGAATGGAGGTCTAACCGTCTCGAAAGACTCGCCATTAACTGTTTTTCCTTTGAGTGTGTAATTGTCGGATGCAAACTCAATACTTAAAACCTGATCACTTTCGACTTGGGAAATGAATTCTGAATAAGACAGCTCGTTGACAGAAGATTCTGTATTGAGATTGTTGAATACCGAGAAAACCGTTATTGCAATAAACAACCACATTAGTAAATTTTTAAGAAGTTCGCTCATATTATTTTAATTCCTTTCCAATTATGTATATTTCATTAGAGTTTGGTCTTGACGCTTTAGGTTTAGATATTTTAATCTTTGCAAACCTTTTTTTGAGGGCAGTTCTAGTATAATCCAAACTTTCTCCTTGGAAAACTTTTATTAAAACCGAACCTTCTTTCTTGAGAAACTTATCTACCATCAACAAGACGTTATCCACCAAGTCGATCATTAATGCGTTATCTCTTTCCTTTATACCACTTATATTGGGGGCCATATCAGATAAAACAAGATCAAATGGTAAAAAGTCTTTAATTTTTTCAAAATCAACATCCCTGATATCTTCGATTTTTTTTTGAATAAAAAAACAATCTCTTATTTCTTTCATGGGCTGAATATCAACAGCCGTAACTTTTCCTTTAGGCCCAATATATTCAGTAACTACTTGCGTCCAGCTACCTGGAAATGATCCTAAATCAATTACAGATGATCCTTTATGGATCTTAATATCCTTTTCTAGTATCTCTTTAAGCTTAAAAGATGCCCTAGATCTATAACCTTCTTTTTTTGATTTTCTTGTATAAGAATCACCATCTCGATAATTGGTTTTGTGTGGCATTCAAAAATTTACAAGTACTCTACCTTTTCAATTTCATATTCAGTTAAACCCCCTGGCGCCTCAAGTTTTATAACATCATCCTCAAATTTTCCCATTAATTGCCTTGCCAAAGGCGAAGCAAATGAGATCATGCCCTTACTTGCATCAGCTTCATCCTCTCCAACTATCTTGTAGGTCATAGATTTTTCCAGTTCTGAATTGAAAACAGTTACCGTAGTGCCAAAAATGACTTTATCGGATGGGTCCATGTTGAGGATATCGATAACCTGAGATGAAGAAAGTTTTGATTCTATATCTCTAATTCTTGCTTCGGTAAGACTTTGTTGTTCTTTCGCAGCATGATATTCGGCATTCTCTTTCAAATCTCCGAATTCTCTTGCAGTTGCTATGTCATCAATAATTCTTAGACGGTCTTCTGTCTTAAGTTTTTTTAACTCATCTCTTAAGAGTATCTCTCCTTCTTTAGTTATTGGATTCATTACAATCTAATTCTAGCATGAAGATCTTGAAGTCTTTCAACAGACCACAAATCTTTATTTCTTAATACTGAGCAAACAGCTCTGCCACCTTCTAAAGTAGTAGTACAGTAGATTTTTTCTTCTAGAGCAGTTCTTCTTATGGAAGCTGAGTCTAATATAGATTGTCTGCCTTCTGTGGTATTGACTATAAGATTTACCTCTGAATTTTTCATAGCATCAACAACGTGTGGCCTGCCTTCTGCTACCTTCTTAATTATCTCTACTGGTATGTCTAACTCAGCAATACTCCTTGCCGTACCCTTTGTAGCAATAATTTTAAACCCTAAATCATTAAACTCTTTAGCTAAATCAGCAACAAATGGTCTGTCTGAATCCCTTACACTCAAGAAGACTGAGCCTCTCTGAGGTATGGTTTCTCCAGCACCCAACTGTGCTTTAGCATAAGCCTCAGAAAAACTTGGACCAATTCCCATCACTTCGCCCGTAGATTTCATTTCCGGACCTAGAATAGGATCAACTCCTAAAAATTTATTGAAAGGAAATACTGCTTCTTTCACAGAGAAGTATTCCGGAACTATTTCTTTAATAAAATCTTGTTTTTTCAAAGAAATTCCTGCCATGCATAAAGCGCCAGCTTTAGCCAAAGAACGTCCTATACATTTAGAAACAAAAGGTATTGTTCTTGAAGCTCTAGGGTTCACCTCTAGCAAGTAAAGCTCTTTGTTGTAATAGGCTAGCTGCACATTAATTAAACCTATGGCACCTATCTTAATGGCAATTTTCTTAACCATAACGGATATTTCTTCAACCAGGTCTTCAGAAAGGCTATAAGGCGGTAAAGAACAAGCTGAATCTCCAGAATGAATTCCCGCTTGTTCAATATGCTGGAGAATTCCTCCTATTACAACGCTCTCTCCGTCACATACTGCTTCGATATCTATCTCTATAGCTTGATTAAGAAAGCCATCTAGAAGAACCGGACTTTTAGCACTGGCCTGAACAGCCTCAACTAAGTAGTTCTCCAGATCAGTTTTCTTATAAACCACCTCCATAGCTCTTCCTCCTAATACATAAGAAGGTCGAACTACTAACGGGAAACCTACTATTTCTGAAACCTCTAAGGCTTCTTCAATATTAGTGGCAATACCATTTGGAGGTTGTTTTAGATCATGTTGGTTAACAAAATCTTGAAAACGACCTCTATCTTCAGCTAAATCAATTGAGTCAGGAGATGTCCCTAAAATAGGCACTCCATTTCTTTCTAATTCTTGCGCAATTTTTAGAGGAGTCTGGCCACCATATTGCACAATAACTCCTTCAGGATTTTCAATATCAGTAATTGAAAGAACATCCTCAACTGTTATTGGTTCAAAATAAAGTCTATCGGAAGTATCAAAATCGGTTGATACAGTTTCTGGATTACAGTTAACCATAATTGTTTCATAACCTTCGTCTCTAAGTCCTAGAGAAGCATGCACACAACAATAATCAAATTCTATACCCTGACCTATTCGATTTGGCCCTCCACCCAGAACCATTATCTTTCTTTTGTTACTAACGCGAGCTTCGCATTCCTGTTCATAGGTTGAATACATATATGCAGTAGATGATTCAAACTCTCCGGCACATGTATCCACCCTTTTATATACTGGTTTTATATCAAGGGACTTTCTTGTTTCCCTAACCTCTTCTTCCGAGGATTGAATTAAGTCAGCAATTCTAGAATCTGAGAATCCCTTTCTCTTAAAATAGAAAAGATTTTCCTTATCAAAGTCAATAAGAGTTAATTTCTGAATTTTTAATTCATCTTTAATTAAATCTTCTATTTGAACTAGAAACCATGGATCAATTTTTGAGTAATCAAATACTTCTTCTACTGACAGGCCGTTTCTAAATCCGTCTGCAACAAACCAAAGACGATCAGGACTTGGAATACTTATTTTTTGTTTTAGAGTTTCGAACTCATCTTCTGGATTAAATACAGGATTTAAACCATCTCTACCTGTCTCAAGTCCTCTAATCGCTTTTTGTAATGATTCTTGAAATGTTCTGCCTATCGCCATGACTTCACCAACAGATTTCATTTGAGTAGAAAGCACCGGCTCTGCTTGTGCAAATTTTTCAAAATTGAATCTAGGTATCTTTGTTACAACATAATCTATGGAAGGCTCAAATGAAGCAGGTATGATTCCTCCTGTGATGTCGTTACTTAATTCATCTAATGTGTACCCCACAGCTAATTTTGCTGCTACCTTAGCAATTGGAAAACCTGTGGCCTTAGAAGCTAAGGCAGATGATCTAGATACTCTTGGATTCATTTCAATTACTAACAACTCTCCATCTTCTGGATTAATTGTAAATTGTACATTTGAGCCCCCTGTCTCGACTCCAATTTCCCTTAAGATATCAATCGAGGCATTTCTCATTATCTGATATTCCTTATCCGTAAGAGTCTGTGCTGGAGCAACAGTAATAGAGTCACCTGTGTGAACTCCCATTGGATCAAGATTTTCGATACTACATATGATGATACAGTTATCGTTCTTATCTCTTACGACTTCCATTTCATACTCTTTCCAGCCACCTAAAAATTTATCTATGTAGATTTCTGAAGTGGGTGAAAGATCAAAGCCTCTCTTACAAATTTGATCAAATTCTTCTAGGTTATAAGCAATTCCACCTCCAGAACCACCCATTGTAAAATTAGGTCTCAAAACACAAGGAAAGCCTATTTTTTCTAAAAGAACATGAGCTTCATCAGAATTATGAGCAAGACCAGATTCAGGCACTTGCAAACCTATCTTTTCCATAGAAATTGCAAAAAGCTCTCTATCTTCAGCTTTATCAATAGCTTCTTTAGTAGCCCCTATCATCTCTACAGCATGTTTTTTAAGAATACCCCTACTATCGAGGTCCAATGCAGCATTCAAAGCGGTTTGTCCACCCATTGTAGGTAACAAGGCATCAGGTTTTTCTTTTTCGATAATCTTTTCTATAGTCTCCCAGTGAATGGGTTCTATATAAGTAGCATCAGCCATACTCGGATCAGTCATGATTGTGGCAGGATTTGAATTGATTAAAATAACTCTATAACCATCTTCCTTTAAAGCCTTGCAAGCTTGAGCTCCGGAATAGTCAAATTCACAAGCCTGTCCTATTACGATAGGACCAGCACCAATAATTAATATTGAATTTATATCTTGTCTTCTAGGCATTTTTTTTCATATTTTCTTCGAATCTTTCAAATAAATATTTAAGATCATGGGGACCTGGACTTGCTTCAGGGTGGCCCTGAAAACTGAACAAAGGAAGAGTTTCATGCTCTAGTCCTTGGACTGTTCCATCAAATAGTGACTTGTGAGTCACTTTTACAGTTTTTGGTAAGGAAGTCTCTTCAACAGTAAATCCATGATTTTGTGAGCTAACCGAAACTTTTTTAGTATTAATATCTTGAACAGGGTGATTGGCGCCATGATGTCCAAACTTCATTTTTGAAGTCCTGCCTCCTAAAGATAGGGCCAGCAACTGATGTCCCAAACAGATACCAAATAATGGCATTTTTTGTTCTGAGAGTTTTTTTATCGTCTCTATAGCATAATCGCAAGGTTCTGGATCTCCAGGACCATTAGACAAAAACACACCGTTAGGTTCCATTTCTAGAATCTCCTCAGAAGAAGTCTGGGCAGAAACAACTTTCAACTTGTAACCTCTGTCAGCCAAAATTCTCAAGATATTCTTTTTAATACCAAAATCAATAACTGTGACCTTGAATTCTGAATCTTTTATATCCCCTCTCCAGGTTCCTTCTGTCCAATGATAATTAGCTGAAGTAGTCACCTCCTTCGCTAAGTCTAGTCCAGCCAAGCCTTCAAAGGCTTGAGCTTTTTCAATAACTTCATTTTCAATAATAGATTGACCAGCAAAAATAGATGCACCTTGAGCACCCCTAGAACGAATAATTCGAGTGAGTTTCCTTGTATCTATGTCAGAAATTCCAATAATATTATTATTTCTTAAATAGTCCGATAAGCTATTTTTGTTTCGCCAGCTACTTTCAGTTTCAGAAAGAGATCTAATAACGAGTCCTGAACTCCATATATTATCTGATTCTATATCTTCATCATTTGTTCCGGTATTGCCTATATGTGGATAAGTTAGAGTAACAATCTGTTTAGCATAAGACGGGTCAGTGAGTATTTCTTGATAACCTGTCATTGAAGTATTAAAAACTATTTCACCATTAACTTGACCCAATGCACCAATACTCTTGCCTTTAAAAATTGTGCCATCAGCTAATGCCAATACTGCTTGTTCTTGTTTCATAAAATTTGTTTATAAATATCTTTTAGTGCACCAGCAGGGTCATCCGATTCTGTTATAGGTCTGCCAATAACTAAAAAGTCTGAACCATTCTTTATGGCTTCACTAGGAGTAGACACCCTACTCTGATCATTTAAGTTAGATTGATCTGGTCTTATACCTGGCGTTACAGTAATAAATTCTTCACCAAACTCTTGCTTAATGGTCGCTGTATCGGATGAAGCACAAACTACGCCATCAAGCTCACATTCGTGTGATAATTTTGCCAATCTAAGAACTTGCTCCGATAGATTATTTAACCCTATTTCCTCGAGAGAATCTTCAGAAAGACTTGTAAGAAGTGTCACAGCTATTAATAGTGGGGGCTCATTGTAACCAATCAATGCATTTTTAGATGCCTCTAGCATTTTCTTGCCGCCTGAAGCATGAACATTGATCATCCAAACGCCAAGATCAGCAGCTGTTCTTACAGCCTCATAAACAGTATTAGGAATATCATGAAATTTTAAGTCCAGAAATATTTCAAATCCCTTTGAGTCAAGTTCTTTGATGATCTTTGGCCCAGATGAAGTAAATAGCTGACTGCCTATCTTTAATCTACAATGACTTGGGTCAAAATTACTTGCCATATCAATTGCAGCTGAGTACTCAAGATCTAAAGGTATTATTACCCTGTTATCCATGAAAATTTAGTGATTTGTAGAGTAAATTTGGATGAAAAAAAAGCGAACCAGAGTAAGATCTGACGTTCGCAATTTTGTTTTTTAAGGCCTATGGGCATTAAAACCACACTATAATAAACGAAACATATTGTGTCCATCAAAACATAAGGTTATTAATAAGAAAGTGTTAAAAAATATTGAAGAACTCAATGGGATGAGAGAAGCAGGTAAGCTTGCTTCTGAAGTCCTAGAAATGATTGGTAGTTTTGTTAAGCCAGGTATATCTACCGGAGAATTAGATAAAATCTGTAATGAATACATCATTGATATTCAAAAAGCCATTCCAGCAAATGTAGGCTATAGAGGTTTTGAAAAAACTCTGTGCACAAGCATCAACCAGGTAATTTGTCATGGCATACCTGACTTCAATAGAATTCTTAAAAATGGAGATATCATGAATATTGACGTAACAGTCATTAAAGACGGCTGGCATGGTGATACATCGAAAATGTTCCTAGTTGGCAAGACTCAAGCCCATAACGAAAGACTCATAAATATTACTCAAGAATGCCTTTACAAAGGAATTGAGGCGGTTAAGCCAGGTGCAAGACTGGGAGATATTGGGCATGCTATACAAACACATGCAGAAAAAAATTATTACTCAGTTGTGGAGGAGTATTGTGGTCACGGAATCGGTAAAATCTATCATGATGAACCTCAAATACTTCACTATGGACTAGCAAATAGCGGACAAGAGATTGTTGAAGGTATGTGTTTCACAATTGAACCTATGATCAATATAGGCTCTAAATTTACTAAACTTCTTTCTGATGGCTGGACAGTAGAAACACAGGATGGAAGGAATTCAGCACAGTGGGAACATACAATTTATGTGAATGAGAGTGGAGCTGAAATTCTTACTTTAAGAAAAGAAGAAAATTTGTAGACACAGATGTTTGATTACCTCTTAAAACAAAAGGAAACTGACAACAAAATTTTATCAAAAGAATTTGATAATTGGCTTTTCAGGGATAGAGGTCGTCAAGTAAAAGGAATTAAATATTTCTTAAATAAGAGATCAGAAAATATTGATAGATTGATTATAGATGCAGCAGGGGAAAGCAATCTAAATACAATCAATAATTTTGGTATTTTTACAGTAGGTGGTTATGGTAGAGGTGAATTACACCCATACTCCGATATAGATTTACTGCTTTTATCAAAAGAAAACCTGTCTAGGGTAGATCAAAAAAAAGTAGAAACCTTTATCAGCCTGCTTTGGGATCTTGGTTTAGATATTGGTCATAGCGTGCGAACTCTCGAGCAAGCTATAAGCCATGCGAGAGATGATGTCTACACAATGACCAATATGCTCGAATATAGAATGATCTATGGAGATGATGTTATCCATAAAGATTATATAAGCGTTATAGATACAAAAAATCTTTGGAGAAATAAACCTTTTATTCAAGCAAAAGTTTTAGAGCAAACAGAAAGACACCAGGGATTTAATAATACTTCGTTTAATCTTGAACCAGATATTAAGTCCTCTCCGGGCGGATTAAGGGATATTCACACTATAGACTGGTTGATAAAAAATTCTTTTAGAAATGTATCGAAAGATAAGAAAAATCTTTTGAGTATTTTGACCGATGATGAATACAAAGAACTGAATAAGTCTAAACACTGGTTATGGGTCATAAGATATTTACTACATATAGAGGCTAAAAGAGAAGAAGATCGACTTTTATTTGAATATCAGATTCCAGTAGCTAAAAAATTATTTCCCTCCATCAAGAATCCCAATCAAGCTGCAGAGAAGTTAATGCATAGATATTACAGATCTTCACTCAATATCTCTGAAATAAACTCTACTTTCATACAAAGCCTAAAAGAAGAATCCGGACTGTTTAAATATTCACGAAAAAAGAGAATTGATAATAATTTTTATATAAAAAATAAACTTATTCACCTCGAAGATTTAAATGGCTTTAAACATGATCCAAGCCTTCTTTTAGATCTCTTTATTAAACTTAGTGAAAATTCTGATGTCGAGGGTATAGGATCAGAAACATTAAGATCCCTTAAAAGAGACAGAAACTTGATTGATTCTGAGTTTAGAAAAAGTAAAAAAAATATAACTCTTTTCTTAAAGCTCCTTAAATCAAAAAGACTGCTTGTAACTCAACTAGAGAATATGAAAGAACTTGGCATTTTAGGAAGATACTTGCCTGAGTTCGGAAGAATTACAGGACAAATGCAATATGATTTATTCCATATCTATACAGTAGATGCTCATACGCTCCAGGTTCTAAGAAATATGAGATGGATGACACTTGGAAAATCTAAGGAAAATTTTCCTCTTGCATCTCAGCTAATCGACGATTTGCCTAAACTAGAAGTACTTTATATTGCTGGTCTTTATCATGATATTGGCAAAGGCAGAGGGTCAGATCATTCCAATCTAGGAAGATCTATAGTTAAGAAATTCTGTAAGAAGCATTTATTCTCTGCCGAAGACACTAAATTAATTGAATGGTTGGTAGAAAATCATCTTTTAATGTCTGTTACTTCACAAAAAAAAGATCTAGAGGATAATTTCGTAATAAAGGAGTTTGCAAATAAGGTAAGCAACTTAGAGAATCTAAAATATCTTTATTGCCTTACCGTTGCAGATGTAAGTGCAACCAACCCAAACTTATGGAATTCTTGGAATGCTTCACTTTTAAAACAACTCTACGACCGAACTAAACTATATTTTGAAGACGAGATATTACTTAATAAATCTATTGCCGATGAACAACTAAAAGCGATCAAGATTATTAAAAATCATAAAGCGGTCGATGTACAAAAATTATGGGAGAAGTTTTATCCTGATTATTTCAAAATGTCTAATTGCAACGATCTTTCCATGCATGCTGAGATTATTTTAGGTTCAGCTAAGAAAACAATCATTAAGTTGATTGAAAAAGATCCTGATTCTCTAACTTCAATATTTATCCATACAAAAGATCGTACGAACTTATTTGCAACAATAATTGGTGTTCTAGATTCTGAAAATATCAATTTCAAGGATGCCAAGCTTTTTGGCATGAAAGATGGATATTGCACAGATTTGATCACAATCAGTGACAAAGAAGAAAAAGTTATCCTTGATTCTGAAAGAGCTCGAAGCCTTATAGAAAAGATAGATGAAGCTCTAAATCAAAAAACTTTAAATCCAAAAATTGTTAGAAGAAGACTACCCAGACACTTAAAACATTTTAATACTGAAACCAAGATAGATGTTAAACATGATATGTTGAATAGATGGACGGATATTGAGATAGAAACATCGGATAGGCCTGGATTACTGGCTTCTATTTGCCAAGTATTCTTAAAACATGGCGCAGTAATTAAAAAAGCCAGAATAGCTACCTACGGTGAAAAAGCCGAAGATAGATTTTGCATTACCTCTATACAAGATACGCCTTTTATTAAGAAAAATGAACTGAATGGCCTCGTTGATGATTTAACAAACTCGCTAAACGGAGAACTGGAGTGAATAATTATTTAAATAATTTAACCGAATATCCCTTTTATTATCTGTCTCAATTGCTGAAGGATATTAAAAAAAGTCCTAATGAAATCACAGGACTTCATATTGGAGAGCCTAAAGGAAAAGCGCCTGATGAAGCGATTAGTATTTTGAATAAGAACTCTTCTGGCTATTCAAGGTATCCAACTTCTAAAGGAGAATTATCGCTGAGAAAATCTTACACAGACTGGCTATCCGATAGATTTTCTACAAATAATATAGATCCTGAAAAACATGTCTTGCCTGTCTCAGGCTCTAGAGAGGGTATCTTTTCATTTATACAGGCTGCGATAGATACCAGCAAGGACAATCCTGTGATCATGATGCCCAATCCTTTTTATAAAATTTATGAAGGCGCTGCTATTATGGCTGGCGCTAAACCTTATTACATAAATTCTACTCATGAAGATGGATTTAAGCCAAATTTTAATGATATTCCTGAACAGGTTTGGCAAGATTGTCAGCTTTTAATACTCTGCTCTCCTTCGAATCCAACTGGTTATTGTCTTGATAAAGAAGAATACCTATTACTGATAAACAAAGCTCAACAGTATGATTTTCTTTTGTGTTCAGACGAATGTTATGTCGATATTTACGAAAGCTCTTCCAAACCACCTGTGGGACTTTTGGAATGTGATGATATTACAGAGAATAACTCGAGATCTGTTGTGTTCCATAGCCTTTCTAAGCGCTCTAATTTAGCTGGATTAAGATCAGGTTTTGTTTGTGCAGGAGAAAAAGTTATAGAAAAATTAGCACTTTATAGAACCTATCATGGAGTAACACTTTCCTTGCCTACTCAAATGGCAAGTAGCTGGGCCTGGAAAGATAGAAAGCATGTAGAAGAAAATAGACTCGAATATGATAAAAAATTTAATACTGCTATTTCTTGCTTCGATAATGCTGACATAACAAGACCTGAAGGCGGTTTTTATATCTGGTTAAAGCTACCTTGTGATGACGAGATTTTTGCAAAATCACTTTACCAAGATACTGGTATTCTTAGTCTGCCAGGCTCTTACCTTGGTAAAGAAGAGGATGGAGTTAATCCAGCAAAAGGTTTCTTGAGACTGGCAGTAGTCCATGATGTTGATACAATAGCCTTCGCTTTTAAAGCCGTAAGCAAGACATTATCAAATTTTAGTTAGTCTCTTCCTTAAAACTATCACTTTAAAAAACTAAAACTATAATAACGAAATGAGTATTTTTCCATTAATCGCAATCGGTTCTGCTTCATTAAATGATGAAGGTGAGGCTCTGGATATCAGATATCACTTAATAGTGACTAAAGAAAATAACGAACTCCTAAATACAGTCAATTTAAGTTACAAAAATTATGAAAATCTAGAAAGATTGCTATCTGAATCTTTGGAGTCAAATTCATTGGAGAAAGATTTTGTTGACAAGCTATCTATAAATAAAAATCAAAAACTTATTATTCATCAAATAAAAGCTGATGAACCTATTAGAGATATTAAAGATTCTTACTTGAAGCTTTACCTTATGTCTTTAAGGAAAGCAGAACCAAATTCACTCAATCTTGACGGATTATTTGCAACATTACCAAATAATGCATGGACCAATTATGGTCCCATTGATCCAAGGGAATTAGAAGCCTTCAGAATTAAGAATGGCCATGTTTTTGTAAAATCAGTCGATAAATTTCCATGCATGACCGACTATATTGTGCCTTCAGGTGTAAGGATAGCCGATGCGTCTAGGGTTAGATTAGGCGCTTACCTTGCAGAAGGTACTACTATCATGCATGAAGGGTTTGTTAACTTTAACGCCGGAACTTTAGGCACTGCCATGATAGAAGGCAGAATTTCAGCTGGGGTTGTGATTGGAAAGAACTCTGATTTAGGAGGGGGCTGCTCAACTATGGGGACACTTTCTGGTGGAAATAATATAAAAATATCAGTTGGTGAAGATTGTTTGCTGGGAGCCAATTCAGGATTAGGAATCCCACTCGGCGATAGGTGTACTGTTGAGGCAGGGTTATATTTAACCGGCGGAGCTAGAGTTGAAGTCTTAGATGAAAATGGAGAAATAATTGAAGTGACTAAAGCATCCAATTTATCCGGAAAGAGCAACCTTCTATTTATAAGAAATTCTCTTACAGGCGCTATCCAATGCAGACCAAACCTAAAAAGTATTGTCTTAAATGAGACTCTGCATGATAACGATTAACTTTATTGTATGAGTAAGACGCTAGATTTAACAAAAGAATTAATCGCTAGAAAGTCAGTCACACCTGAAGATGATGGTTGCCAGAAACTAGTTGCTGAAAGACTCAGTAAAATAGGATTTTTGATAGAAGATCTTCAATATGGTGATGTAAAAAATCTATGGGCAACAATTGGTAAATCAGGACCTTTGTTTGTATTTTTAGGACATACTGATGTTGTTCCAACTGGACCGATTGCAAGTTGGGAAAGTGATCCTTTCACGGCTACTGAAAAAGATTCACTACTTGTGGGTCGAGGTGCTGCTGATATGAAAGGCAGCGTTGCAGCCTTTGTGACTTCAATAGAAAAATTTATGGAAAAAGAGCCTAATCTCATTGGAAGAATTGGTGTCCTCCTCACGAGTGATGAAGAAGGACCAGCAATAGATGGTGTGACTAAAGTTATAGATTATCTTGAGGATAAAAATGAAAAAATTAAATGGTGCCTGGTGGGTGAACCGACTTCAGATAAAAAAATAGGTGATGTAATAAAAATAGGCAGAAGAGGCTCAATATCTGCAAGGATCAATGTTTTAGGCACACAAGGACATGTAGCATATCCAGACAAAGCCGATAATCCGATTCACAATTTTTCTGCTCCTCTAGCTGAGCTTTCAAGCTTAAAATGGAAAGATGAGACTGGAAAGTTTCAAGATTCTGTTCTCCAAATATCAAACATCAATGCAGGAACAGGTGCAACAAATGTTATTCCCGGGAATTTAACTTTGGATTTGAATGTGCGTTATTCTCCCTCAACTTCAATAGAAGATATAAAAAAAGACATTGAATCCATCATCCAAAAACATGACATTACTTATGAAATTTCATGGAATATTGGCGGAAGACCTTTTCTAACTAAGGAAACAGAACTTATAAATGCTGTTGAACAATCAGTTATACAAATCACCGGAATGTCTCCTAAATGCACCACCGATGGTGGAACATCAGATGGCAGGTTTGTAGCGCCTACTGGTGCTCAGGTTGTTGAGTTAGGACCTGGAAACGCATCTATACATAAGGTAAATGAGAGTGTAGTCATCAAAGACTTAGAGCACCTAAGCAATATATATAATGCCATCTTAAACAGACTACTGACTTCTTCTTAAGATTCCTGATTTGCCTCTTTTATAGGGGTAGCCTTAACAAATCTGTTTGCAACCAAAAGGAATACTCCCACAGCGCATAGGGCAATGATGATTTGATAAAATAAATCTGGCATAGAAGATATTCCTGATTCAAAAGATCGACTGGCTATTAAACCTGCCAAGCCTGCAGCTAAAGAAGAGGATAAGAACCATATACCCATCATTTGACCTCTGTATCTTATAGGTGAGTATTTGGCTGTTGCAGAAAGCCCTACAGGACTTAGGCATAATTCCCCTAAAGTATGAAACAGATAAGTGATAAGAAGGAACTGGACACCTGCCTTGCCATTTTGCATAGCAGCCTCAACTCCAAATATAATCGCAAGAAAACCTATGGCCATTAAAAAACAACCTAGCGCAAACTTTTGAGGTGTATCCGGATCTAGATTTCTTTTACCTAATGTAATCCAGAATGCAGCAAAAAAAGGAGCAAAGATTACAACCATCAAAGGGTTGGCTACCTGTAAGAATGTAGCTGGCATTTCCCATCCAAAAACATATAAGTCTGTGAAGTCTTTAGCAAATAGATTTAAGGAAGAGCCTCCTTGATCAAAGCCAGCCCAAAATAAAACTGAGCCAAAAAAGAGCAGTAAAAGCATTTTAATATTATTTTTTTCCTCATCACTTAACCCAGCAAAAGTGAAAAGATAAATGAAATAAGATGCTGCAACTATTAATATCAAATAAACGGTTAGTTGGTTAAGTAGTTCGGGGTCAATGCTCCAGAGACCCAAGAAACTAGTAATTAATATTAAACCTATTATTGCTGAAGCATACTTAAATAAAGAAACATATTTAGCCCTATCTTCATTAACTGATAAATTTGGTTTTTTTCCTGCTTCCCCTAATGAATCTTTAGTAAAAATATATTGTAAAACTCCGAATGTCATGCCCACTCCTGCAGCCCCAAATCCCCAATGCCAGCCTACTTTTTCACCTAAGTATCCACACACAAGAAATCCCAACATACTCCCTATATTGATAGACATATAAAATATTGTGTAACCTGAATCTATTCGCAAGTCACCTGGTTTATAGAGTTGGCCAACAATAGTAGATATGTTGGGCTTCAGTAACCCTGTGCCAATTGAAACCAATACCAAGCCAAGAAAGAAAGTTTTATCGGAAGGAATAGCAAGGACATAATGACCTAAGGTAATTATAATAGCTCCGTATAAAACTGTTTTTTGAGCTCCAAAAATTTTATCTGCTATCCATCCTCCTGGAACACAAAGGAAGTAAACTGAAGCACCGTATATTCCATATATAGCCATAGCTTCAGGAGCACTTAAATTCATCCCTCCTTCAGTTATTTCTCGAGTCATGAAAAGAACAAGTAGACCTCTCATGCCATAGAACGACATCCTTTCCCACATTTCAGTTAAGAATAATGTAACCAAACCTTTGGGATGTCCTAAAAAATAAGTATCACTAGTCTTTATCATTTCATTCATAATAGTTCCTAAATATCTGTATAGAATAATCTAAAAAAAATACCTTATCCAAATTATTATGGAAAATGCCAGTTTTGTTAGGAGAATATTCTCCCTCGTATATGATTCACTAGCTATTGTGGGAATCATTTTTTCTTTCACGTTGCTTTTAGTTTTTATCAATGGAGGAGTTCCAGAGAGCGGAAGTCTCGGAGACTATTCTCAACTTCTCATCACTATTCTTTCTGGCCCCGTCTTTTATTCTTATTTTTGGATAGTCAACAATGGACAAACATTGGGGATGCAAGCCTGGAAAATCAGGCTTATCTCTAAGGAGAAATTGACAATAAGAATTTGTTTATTAAGATGTGCCTTTTCAACATTCTCTTTCTTATTTCTTGGTATTGGTTACTTCTATATTTTATTTAATAAAGAAAATAGATCACTGGCCGATATAGCTACGAACACAAAAATATCTCGAATCAGTTAGATCTTATTTTCCAAACAAATAAAGTCAGCAGCAGAACGATCAACATTGGAAAAAGTACTGCGCTTAGAGGCTTTAGAAAAGATACAACCGCCATACTTTCAAAAAGGCTTTGAAACATATTCAAAGAAAACGCAAAGACTATTCCCGCAAGTAGCCTCTGGCCAAGATTGTTATCCCTAACTTGTCCAAAAACAAAAGAGGAAGCTAAAAAAACCAGAATTATAGTAATTATCGGATGGAATATTTTTCGCCAATACTCTAGTAATAAATTATTTTTTCTATATTCGGAAACCTCTTCATTTATAGCATTCCTTAATTCTGTAATAGAGAAGTACTTCGGTGAAAGAATTCTTCTCATATCTGAATCTTTGGGAGCATCTTCCCATATTTTTCTTTCATAAATCTTTGAATCTGAGATTCGAAAATTATTTACTGTAGAGTTGATCAAGGTCCAAATGCCCTCTTCTTCGATAGCTGAAGGCGAACTAATCACTTGGTTTATTTTATTTTTATCATCGAATTGATAAATTGTAATATCCTTTATAAGGCTCCTATTTGGAGATGATTTAAAAAAGGTTATGGAGGATTCTCCCGCAATCCAATAACCCTCATCTAAGGTTATTTTATTTTGCTTAATTAGTCTGTTCTCTTCATTTGCTTGAGAAATTGAAGGTAATGATATTTCTTGAAATATAAAACCAAGAATAATGATTAATAAGGTTGGCCTGAGACAGGCAATAACTAGACTAAAGTCAGACTTTCCAAGCACCTTAGCTCCTATTAATTCGCCCTCTTCTTTAATACTTCCTAGACCAATAAGAACACCTAAAAGACAAATGTAAGAAAGATATGCATATAGAGAACTGGGTATGGAAATTAATGAATATACAAAAGCATCACTAATTTGATATGAAATAGATAGGTCAGAAATTTCAGAAATTAAAGAGAAAAGAAAGTCTAAAGTGGACAATGCAATTGCAACGATGCAAATGCTTTGCAGAACACTCTTAGAAATATTTCTATCTATTAAGTCCCCTAGAAACCAGTTCATTTATAAACCTTTAAAGAGTAAAAGTTTAAAATTACTGCTAAAACTAAGAAAATAAAATGAGTCAACATCATAGATGTTATTTCTGTGACTTCATTGCCTTTGAAACTCAAAAGAAGGCCTGTATAAGTTAAAAAAATTAATAATCCTGGAAGTACTCGAGAGTATCTTCCCTTTCTTGGAGATATCTTGCTGATCGGTACAGCAATAAACATACTCAAAACAGTCATGAATATTATTGAAATTGACCAAATAAATGGCTTGGTAGATTCCTCCGAATGAGATCTATTGCGTGCATTATCAAGTGATTTATTTACCAGGGACAGTTTATCGAATTGAACGGACATAAATTGATCAGGCTTCGTTTCAGAAAAAGAATATCCTTCTTCGAAATTTAGAAAAATTTTTTCTAGCTCAGTAATATTAACTCGCTTCGCTACAATGACATTATTTGAATTAACCTCGAGATCATTAATCTTTAAAAATACATCAGTTAAATTATTTTTATCTTTTCCCTTGGCAAATAAAAGTATTTCATCATTAAGTTTATGAAATTTTCCTGGTGTTAAGGATTTAAACCTTTCTTCTAACGTCCTTACTTCAAGAAGGTTAGATACTCTTAGTTCAAAACTAGGGCTAAGTACTGTTGAAAAATAAACCAGCATGGTGCAAATGATTAATGCTGGAATGGTCAATAAGTAATAAACTCTGGCGAGACTGAAACCAGATTGTTCCATGATAACAAATTCACTTTCTGCTCTAAATTTACTTATAGACAGAATTATTGAGAGAAAAAAGCCTAGGGGTAAAATAAGTTCTAAAAATTCAGGGAGTCGTAAGAGAACTATAGAAAAAACTATTTCTGGACTGATCTCCCCTCTAGAAGCCTGTTCTAGGTATTGAATTGATCTTGACGATACAATAATCAAAATAAAAATTAAGCTTATAGTCAAAGTATATGAGAAAATACTCTTTAAGAAATAACGATTTAAAATCATAAAACTGGTATTAGATACTCTTAATAGTTAATCCTACTCTTTATTAGAATAATATTCTCTATAGAAGTTTACTTTTATTAATTATTGCTAAAGTAATATCCAGATTTAAATTTATCAAAAGGAGATAAAATGAAAAAAAGACTCGCGCTTACACTAAACCAAGAACTTTCAAAAAATCTTATAAAAACTAAAGGCGATGCACTTGTTGTTGGAGTGAATGAAGGAAAAGTCTTAAATGCACAAGCTGCAAGCATAGATACTGCCACACAAGGAGCTATCAAAAAACTTATCAAAAGAGGTGAGTTTGAAGGGAAAGTTGGGCAAATGTCTTACATAGCAACAAATGATGGAATCGCAGCCGAAAGAATCTTCTTAGTTGGATGCGGTAATGCTAAAAATGCTCTAAGCAGTGATGATTTAGATAAAATTTCATCCGCCATTACCAATAGTCTAAGTTCAAAAAAATCTGCGGCAGGTTTAGTCTGTTTGCCTTCGAATAAGTATGACTCTGAAGAATTGAGTGATTCAAGTTTTCTTCAAAAGCTTGGCACTTCACTTGAAAATAAGGCTTACACCTATGACGCTAAGTTAAATAAAAAAAACAAATCTACAAATTATCTTAAAAAAGTTTCTGTTAGTTTCGAATCTAAAGATAGCGATGCTAAATTAAAAAAAGGTCTCAAGACAGGTCAAGCTATTGGACAAGGTATGAATGTTGCTAAGGAATTAGCAAATTTGCCAGGAAATATTTGCACGCCCACGTATTTAGCAAACGCCTCAAAATCTGCAGCAAATAAATATGAAAAATTAAGCTGTAGAGTCTATGGAGAAAAAGAGATGAAGAAAATGGGCATGGACTGCTTGCTATCAGTGGGCAATGGAAGTGCTGAAGAATCCAAGCTTATATCAATGAGCTACATGGGCGGCAAGAAAGGTGCAAGGCCTTATGCGATAGTTGGTAAAGGAATAACATTCGATACTGGAGGCATAAGCCTTAAACCACCGGCCACAATGGATGAAATGAAATTCGATATGTGTGGTGCTGCAAGTGTTATTGGCACTATGCAGGTAGTTTCTGAATTGAAGCTTCCAATTAATATTGTTGGTATTGTTGCAAGTGCTGAGAATATGCCTGGAAGCAAAGCTACTAAACCTGGAGATGTTGTAAAAACAATGTCAGGTCAAACTGTAGAAATATTAAATACCGATGCAGAAGGAAGGTTGGTCTTGGCTGATGCTCTAACCTTTGTTGAAAGATTCAAACCTATTTCTGTAGTGGATATTGCAACATTAACTGGTGCCGTCATTATGGCACTGGGTTATTCAACCTCAGGCCTTATGAGTAATAATGAAGATCTAGCTAAAGAATTATTAGCAGCAGGAGTCAAAGCTTCAGACAAGGCATGGCAACTGCCTATTTGGGATAGTTACCAGAAAGACTTAGACAGCAATTTTGCAGATATGGCAAATATTGGAGGCAGAGCAGGAACTATCACTGCAGCTTGTTTCCTTTCAAGATTTGCAGAAAATTATCCTTGGGCACATTTAGATGTGGCGGGCACTGCTAGTTATAAAGGAGCTGCTAAAGGAGGTTCAGGTAGACCAGTTCCTTTGTTAAGCCAATATTTAATTGATAAAGCCTAAAAATGGTTGAAGCTACTTTTATAGCTTCAGGTAATTCTGCCAAAGATGCTCTTGATATGGCTGTTGTTTTAGCCGTCGAAATTCTGATGGGTGAAAAAAATTTTATTCAAGCTCATAAGTTAGACATTTACTGTGACAATATTGATGATGCAAATACTCTTGATACTTTGTTGTGGAATAACCCTAAGTATTCGATACTAGACCATGGTCTAGTAAATAATGGATCAGGTAATTTGATAGAAATTGGTTATCCTGGAACTAAATTTTCGTTAGAATCAGATTCAATTATCAATGTATCACCAGATATTCCGAAAAATCTAGACACGTATCAGTCCTATCTTCAATTAGTTGTGATGGATGGCTCTAGCCTTAGAAAAAGAGCAGCTGATACCTGGATGAAATGCAAAGAGTTAGGCCTCAATGCAAAATTCCTAGAGTCGATATGAAGAAGAACTACGAACCTAAAATTACCGAACAAGAAATCTATAAAAACTGGGAAGATTCTGAATTCTTCAAGGCGAAGCCAGATGAATCAAAAGAGCCGTTTTGCATCATGATTCCTCCACCAAACGTAACTGGAACATTACATATGGGTCACGGATTTCAGAATACACTTATGGACGCTTTAGTGCGCCATAAAAGAATGTCTGGATATGATGTTTTATGGCAGGTGGGAGTAGATCATGCAGGTATTGCAACTCAGATGGTAGTGGAACGACAACTTGAATCCGAGGGGTTAACTCGAGAAGGTATTGGAAGAGAAGAATTTGAGAAAAAGGTCTGGGATTGGAAAGAAAAGTCTGGAAGCAAAATAACACAGCAACTTAGAAGATTAGGCGCATCTGTGGATTGGTCTAGAGAGGCATTCACAATGAGTGACGATTTAAGTTTGGCCGTAAAAGAAGTCTTCATACGTCTTTATGATGAAGGCCTAATATACAGAGGAGAGAGATTAGTTAATTGGGATACAGTACTTGGTACAGCTTTATCTGATTTAGAAGTTTCTTCCGAAGAAGAGAATGGCTCTCTCTGGCACATAGATTATAAAATAGAAGACGGGAGCACTTTAACGGTTGCCACCACCAGGCCAGAGACCCTTTTAGGTGATACAGCATTGGCCGTAAATCCAGAAGATGAGAGATACAAAAATTTAATTGGGAAAAAAGCATCAGTTCCCCTAGTCAATAGAGAAATTACCATCATTGCAGACGAATATGTTGAATCTGAATTCGGAACAGGTTGCGTCAAAATAACACCAGCCCATGATTTCAATGATTTTGAAATTGGTAAAAGACATAAATTACCTTTTATTAATATTTTAAATTTTGATGGAACATTAAATGAAAATGTTCCAGAGAAATATCAAAACACGACTGTAATTGAAGCAAGAAACTTAGTAATAAAAGATCTAGAAGAATTAAAACTACTAAACAAAATTGAAGATCATAAAGTTCAAATACCTAGAAGTGAGCGAAGTAACTCTATATTACAGCCATTAGTGACCAATCAGTGGTTTGTAGATGTTAAAAGCCTTTCAGAAGAAGGCATAAGAGTTGTTAAAGACAATGAAACAGAATTTGTTCCAAAGAATTGGGAAAATACTTATTTTTCTTGGATGAATGAGATTCAGGATTGGTGTATCAGTAGACAACTTTGGTGGGGTCATAGAATACCAGCATGGTTTGATACAGATGGAAACATATATGTTGGTAGCTCTGAAGAAGATGTTAGAAAAAAATATAAACTAGAGAATGAAGAGTTGAGGCAAGAAGATGATGTTCTTGATACTTGGTTCTCATCTGCATTGTGGACTTTCTCGACTCTAGGTTGGCCAAAGAAAGATAACCTTCTCTCCAGATATCATCCCACAAGTGTTCTAGTAACTGGTTTTGACATCATTTTTTTCTGGGTTGCAAGAATGATAATGATGACTACTCATTTCATTGGAGAAGTTCCTTTCAAAAAAATTCTCATTCATGGGCTTATCAAGGACTCCGAGGGCACCAAAATGTCTAAATCTAAAGGAAATACACTTGATCCTCTAGATATCATTGATGGAATTAATTTAGACAACCTGATCAAGAAGAGAACTGAAGGTTTAATGCAACCTAAAATGAAAGACAGGATAGAGAAACAAACAAAAAAAGAATTTCCTGATGGAATCAAGGCTTATGGCACTGATGCATTAAGACTTACCTTCTGTTCTCTAGCTTCAGGTGGAAGAGATATTAATTTTGATATAAAACGAGTGGAAGGATATAGAAACTTTTGTAATAAACTTTGGAATGCTTCTAGATTTATAGATATGAATATCAATAACTTCGGTATTGCTGAAGAAAGGAGTAATACGCCCATTGATTCTTGGATAAATTATAAGTTCAATGAAACTGTTTTCAAAGTAAACAAAGCTTTTGATGATTACCGATTAGATCTTGCAACTAAAGCAATATATGAATTTATATGGTACGAATTTTGTGATTGGTTTATTGAGCTCAATAAGATAAATCTTAACGAAGATATTCCAAACAAACCCGAAATCGTTAAATCGATGGTCGATATTCTTGAAAAAACACTTAGATTGGCTCATCCAATCATGCCCTTCATCACAGAGGAGATTTGGAATCAGTTTAAACAACATCATGGATCTGATGAGGCTAGTTTGATGATAAGTGACTACCCTGTTCTAGTAGAGAATGTATCGGAAAGTGATTTCTTGACTATCGAGTGGCTCAAAGAAGCTGTAACTGGAATAAGGAATATACGTGGAGAACTTTCTATCAAGCCTTCAACTAGAATCTCTGCAATCTTCAAAGGAGGCGTAAACAAAGATAAAGAAAGTCTAGAAAAAGTCTCACATTACATGATGGAACTATCTGGTTTTAAAAATATTTTATGGGCCGATGAAGACGAAGAAGATCCACCATCATCCATAGTAGCCATAAAGAAACTAAGAATACTCATTCCTCTAGAAGGATTAATCGATGCCAATGAAGAAGAACAAAGACTTAATAAAAAAATATCAAAATTGGAACAAGAAAAAGATATGCTTGGTAAGAAACTAAATAATAAAAAATTTGTGGATAATGCGCCTAAAGATCTTGTTTTAAACCAACAGGATAGATACACCATATTAGAAACCGAACTCAATAACTTAAAAAATCAATTAATTGAGATTCAAAAATTGATATAGAGTTTATTCAGATTATTTAGTTATAATTCCAATATGTTTTTTAGAGCTTTTATTACAAGTGGGTTGATGAGCGGTATTTACACTGCTCTAATTTCTTATTTATCGAGTGGTCAGCTTCCACTGGCCAGCAGTGAAATGTATATTGTTCTTGGAATCTTTTGGAGTATGGGATTTCTCTCTATTATTGGCTTTATATACGGAAGGAAGATCAAAAGAAACTTTAGAGGGGAAACAGGTACTATTAAATGGTTTGATCCCAGCAAAGGCTATGGTTTTCTCATAAGGGATAAGGGAGGAGATCTTTTTGTGCATTTAAGATCTGTTCAAACTCAAGATAGAAGAAAATTAAAAGAGAATACAAGGGTTAGATATTCTGTAGAAAACACAGAGAAAGGACCACAAGCTGAGAATATAAGAATTATCTAAAAGAGCCTCTCTAAAAACCAAAATGTCCCTATACAGGCTAGTCCTGATGCTGCATAAACCCTTAATTGATCCAAGTCTTGTTTTAAAAATCTATTCACAATGAGAGATATAGAGAGAAAAATACAGACTACAAGAATTTGCCCAAGTTCAACTCCAAGATTAAATCCAAAAATTGCTGGTAACAATCTTCCTTCCATTAAGCCTATATTGGATAAATTTCCTGCGAAACCAAATCCATGAATAAGGCCAAATAAACAGGTTACAAAAATAGTTAATGAAAAGTCTTTATGCCTAGAAATAAGATTTAAGTAGCAATAAGAAAAAATACCCATGCCGATCAATCCAATAAGAAACTTTTGATAACCTAAAAACAAAAGGCCTATCAATAAGATAAACCACATCAAACTCAATATATTGATATGAAGCTTGTAACTCTTGGTAATTGAAGAAACACACTCTACGGCAATAATTATTATTGAGTATCCTATAAGAGCCTCAACTAATTGAGAAGATGGATTAATTAGGTTCAGGGCTCCCAGAGCAAGAGTTAAGCTGTGTCCAATAGTAAATCCGGTTATGATTAAAATTAATTTCTTGATGGGAAGACTTAAGACAAGAAGAGCTAACAAAAAAGCAAGATGATCAAATCCTGACAAGATATGCTTGAAGCCTAAAGATAAATAATCATAGAAAGAATCTAAATCTCCAACTTTATCAATATACTTTTCACTATCACTCCATTCTTTATTACTGACAGAGAAAACTTTTTCAGGAAAAGGCTTTGAATCAATCAAAAAAGTAGCTATGTGAGTATGTGATGAGTCTTTATCAAAAAAGACATTGAATTTTATATTAATATCTTGAGGTTCACATCTCAACCCCCAGAACAAGGAAAGGTATCCGGTTGAGAATGAATTCTTGAGAAAAGGGCTAGAATCGAGATCACAATTTTTAAATTCAAAACCTTCTAAGATTTCATTTATAAATTTATCTTCTTGAGTGTTTGAGTAACCTTCATCTAAATTCTGCAATACTGACGTTTGTAGACTAAATTCGACTTGAATTTGACTAGAATCTTCACCCCTTTCTATACTGATCTTTGAATAGGATTCACTTCTCTGATGGGAGAGTAATGAGCTACTTACAAGGAAGAAGATAAAACCAAACAGGAAAGACTTTTTCATTTATTTAGGTAAATTTCTAGATACGTCGTACCAGTTTTTTAAGTTTTCTAGATAGCTCCTTAGAGATTGATCATCCTTCCTTTTTAAGAATTCAGAGGAAACGGATGCTTTTATGTCATTAAACTGTGGAGGAGATGCCAACTCTTTATCTATCAAATAGATTATTTTATAACCTCCTGATACTTCTATGGGGGTTGTAAAAGAATTGATTTCGAGTTCTTTCGCTAGGTTCATTAAACTTGGCCCAATATATTCTCTGACTTTAGAGAGAGTCATCAAACTATTTGGAATTTGTAGTGCAGAGGGACTGCCTAACTTAGAGACACTCTCAAAATCATCACCTCTTTTTAGAAGATCATATGCTTTTTTGGCTACAACCAAAGAATCGTCTTTAAGCTGTTCATTGGAGAAATAAATTTGCTGAATTCTTAAACGAGAAGATTTCGTAAAAAACCCACTATTTTCTTGGAAGAAACTCTCAAGTTCGCTATCGGAGATTTCATAACGTGCATTTTCCGCAATTATGGTCTTAATCATTTGCTGAACAATCGTTCCTCTTGCCATAGGATTATCATTTAACACACCTAAATCGATTGCTCTTTTTATAAGCAATTCTTCTTCAATCATCCTTTCTAAAACATACTCCTTATCTTTTTGAGTTAACGGGGATCTTTTGTCTTTAGATAAGCCATCAAGCTGAGTAAGATATTTTTCCATTGGAATGAAAGTATCTTCTATTTTCGCAGCCCATTTATAATCAGAAATATTTGATTTCTCGATTACGGAATAAGCAGCCATTAAAGCTCCAAGTAAAATTCCTGCAAACAAGACAAAAGAATAAAATCTATTTTTATCCATCTATCAACATTTGAATATGCGGTATTCCATCTTCGTCATAAACCTCTCCCTCAATTTTAAATCCATGCTCTTCATAGAAACCAATTAAATATTCTTGTGCAGATATTCTCAAAGCATTTGAAGCATATATAAGTGAACTCTTCTCGAGACCTTCTTTAACAATTTTAGAACCTATTTTATGTCGCCTCATGTCATGATGAATGGCAATTCTTCCTATGGAAGCAACTTCATACTTTTTTCCAGGTGGTGTCAGCCTCAAGTAGCCAATTAGCTTGTTATTTTTTTTTACCAATAAGTGATGGCTAAATTGATCTAAGCTATCTGCATCAAGATACCAAGACTTTTGTTCCACTACAAAAATTTCCTGTCGAAATTGCAGTAACTCATAAAGCTCATTTTTTGTAAGCTGATCAAAAGTTTTCCAGAACCACTGCAGAGCTATCGTATTCAAGTTCTATGGGCAGATATTAGGATTGCTTCTGTGTATTAATTCTATCTGCTTTAAATCTTCCTCAGAAAGCTTCACATCAATACTAGCTATTGCTAACTTTAGTTGCTCCATGGAAGTTGCCCCAATTATATTTGAAATTACAAAATCTCTTGTATTAACAAAAGCATTGGCCATGACAGAAGGGTCCATATTGATAGATCTTGCATAGTTCACATAAGATTTAATTGCCTCATTTGCTTCAGGAATCTCGTATCGATCTCCTCTTTCGAATAGTGTTGTTCTTGCGCCAGCGGGTCTAGCACCATCGATATATTTTCCTGATAGGTACCCTTGAGCTAAAGGAGAATAGGCCAATAATCCTACTTGGGACCTATGATGAAATTCTGACATGCCTAACTCATAAGTTCGATTTAAGAAATTATATGCATTCTGCACAGATACAACCCTGGGCAGATCTAGCATCTCTGAGTATTTAATGAATTCTGATAGACCCCATGGAGTTTCATTAGATAAACCTATATATCTTATTTTTCCTGCTTTAACTAAATCAGAAAGAACTTTTAAAGTTTCTAGAATTGGAATTGTTTCAGCTTCGTAATGCTTATAGCCCAATCCATCAGCACCAAACATACTCATCCTGCGGTCAGGCCAATGGAGTTGATAGACATCTATATAATCAGTTTGTAATCTTGATAAACTTGCATCGATAGCACTTTCAATATTCTCTCGATCTAAAAGAGTCCATTCGCCTCTGAACCAATTCATTGGGGCCCTGCCAGCTACTTTAGACGCTAATATTATTTTATCCCGTTGCCCTGTTTTCTTAAACCAATTACCTATACATTCTTCTGTTTTGCCTTGCGTATCAGGTTTTGGAGGTATCGGATACAATTCGGCAGTGTCGAAGAAATTGACACCCTGATCAACCGCATAATCCATTTGCTCATATCCTTCCTCAAAAGTATTTTGTTCGCCCCAAGTCATTGTCCCTAAACAAATGACACTTACATCCAGATTAGTTTTTCCAAGCTTTCTATATTCCACCCTTCTCTCCTTTTAATATTGCTATAATTAATCATTATAAAAAAATTAGTAACAAAATGACCAAAAACATTTATCAATTCTCTTGTGAAGACTCTAAAGGTCAACCAATCAATTTAAGCGACTATGAAGGAAAGGCATTATTAATAGTGAATACTGCTAGTAAATGTGGTTTTACTCCTCAATACGAAGGGCTTGAAAAACTGCAGAAAAAATATGGGTCAGATACATTTTCGGTCCTCGCCTTTCCCTGCAATCAGTTCGGTGGACAAGAACCCGGGACAAATGAAGAAATAGTAGATTTCTGTTCACTCAACTATTCAAATACTTTTCCTGTTTTTAGTAAAGTAGATGTCAATGGGGACGAGGCCCATCCTTTATTTGAATTCTTAACTAAGGAGAAGAAGGGCTTATTGGGCTCTGAAAAAATAAAATGGAATTTTACTAAATTTCTAATAAATAAAAGTGGAGAGCCCGTTGCCAGATATGCGCCTTCCACTACTCCTGAAAAGATAGAATCTGACATAGCAAAAATTCTTTAATCATTTGCAAAGAAGAACTTACTAATTAAATCCTGCTTAAGTGATTTAGATAATACATATGCGTCTTCTCTGCCCTCAGGTAATCTGTAGTATTTTTTTCTTATCCCTATTTCTTCAAATCCAAGCTTCTTGTATAGCTGATAGGCGGTTTTATTTGATAACCTGACCTCTAGTATAATTTTTCTACTGCCCATTACCTCGGCGGCTATTATCATTTTTTTTAATAACTTTTCTCCATATCCCATTCCTCTTTCATTTTTATTAATGCCAATATTAAGTAAATGGGATTCATCTGTAGATATAGCCATAATCGCAAATCCAATGAATTTGTTCTTATCTTCCAAGGCAAGTGAATAGTAACCTTTATCTAAGCAATCTTTAAAGTTGCCCTCCGTCCATGGAAAAGGGTTAGATTCATTTTCTATTTCCAAAATGGAGGCCAAGTGACTTTGATCTAGGTAGGAGTAGTCCAATTGAAATACTAATTAATGGTTTTATTTACAGAAGCCAAAAAATTGCTTTTACTTTCTCCTGAGGAACATATTTCATCGATAGATGAAAGCTCTGTAATACTAGAATCTTTCTGTCCCTGAAGATATGAAGGTAATTTTACACCCAATAAGAAGATATGTTCTATTGATGGTGTTTCGTCTAGTAGCGTAATCTTTGAAACATTTTTTTTCCCCAGTGATATAGCCAGTGTTTTTAAAAACAATATCTTATTATTTTCTGATTCAGGATCGATAGGGTTGCTAAAGAAAAATAGATACTTATTTTCTATTGAATATCCATCTGTATTCTCAGAGTTGTTTTGTTGAGATATTTTTTTCCAAATACTAATACCTAAATGATTTAATCTTTCTTCTTGAGATGTCATATATGTAGATTCTACTCTATGAAAAAAAAGTCTCAACTTGACCTAATTAGACGGCCTATATAAGCTAGCGCGCATGATTTTAGTCATAAGTGATAACAAGTTACTCCGACTGACTTACCCGGTCTCTTTTTAAAGAGTCTACCGGGTGTTACTTTAGGCTTTTAAAGCCAATCAAAAATTAATCTGACCACATTTTGGAGATAAAAATTGACTAAAATAATTAATAATTCTGCATCAAAATATAAAGCTTTCAAACCAATCGATTTAACAGATAGGTTATGGCCGAGCCAATCCATTAAAACATCACCTCGTTGGTGTAGTGTAGATCTAAGAGATGGAAATCAAGCTCTTATTGAACCTATGGGAGAAGAAAGAAAGCTTAGAATGTTCAATATGCTTCTTGAAATTGGATTCACTGAAATTGAGGTGGGATTTCCATCTGCGTCACAAACTGACTTTGATTTTGTAAGAACAATTATTAATGAAAATTTGATACCTAATGATGTCACTATTCAAGCCCTTACTCAGGCGAGACCTGAACTAATTAAAAGAACATTCGAAGCTTTGGAGGGGGCAAAAAGAGCCATAGTTCATGTTTATAACTCAACTTCCACTTTACAAAGAAAGGTGGTCTTTAGAAGCGATGAGAAAGGAATAATGAGAATTGCTACAGATGGTGCCAAATGGGTAGCAGATGAATCAGAAAAATTTCCTAAAACTGATTGGACTTTTGAATATAGCCCTGAAAGCTTTACAGGCACTGAGCTTCCTTATGCCGTAGATGTATGTAATGCAGTCAATGAGGTCTGGAAACCAAATAGCGAAAAGCAAACTATCATTAACTTACCTGCAACAGTGGAAATGGCTTCTCCTAATATTTATGCAGATCAAATCGAATGGATGTGCAGAAATCTAGAAAATCGTGAAAATGTTATCGTCAGTTTACACCCGCATAATGATAGAGGGACTGCAGTAGCAGCAACAGAACTAGGTGTAATGGCTGGTGCAGATAGAGTCGAAGGCACTCTTTTTGGTAACGGAGAAAGAACAGGTAATGTTGATTTAGTTACTCTATCCCTAAACATGCTCACTCAAGGGATTGATCCAAATTTGGATTTTTCTAATATCAATCAAATTATGAGAGAGGCGGAATATTGTAACCAACTGCCCGTTCATCCAAGACATCCTTATGCAGGTGATCTAGTATTCACAGCCTTCTCTGGATCACACCAAGATGCCATTAAAAAAGGATTAACGGAGATGAGAAATTCCAACCAAGAAATTTGGGAAGTGCCCTACTTACCTATTGACCCTCAAGATGTTGGAAGATCCTATGAGGCAGTAATAAGAATTAATAGTCAATCAGGAAAAGGTGGCGTTGCCTACTTACTCGAAAAAGATCATGGTCTCAGTATGCCAAGGCGTCTTCAGATTGAATTTAGTCAAGTGATACAAAAAATAGCTGATGACTCAGGAAAAGAAATCTCTCCTTCTAATGTCTGGGAAAAATTTCAAAGTACTTATCTTAATGATTCAGGTGTATACGAGTTTATAGAACATAATATAAATTCTAAAGCCAATAAAGATGGAACACAGTCTGATGAAATTATAATTGGATTAAAATTTAATTCTCAACATATTTCAATCGAAGGAATGGGAAATGGCCCTATAGATGCAATGATAAATGCAGTAAAAAATCACTTTAATATGGATATAACAATCTCAGATTATCACCAGCATGCAATCAGCTCAGGTTCCGATGCCAAAGCGGTAGCTTATTCTGAATTATCACTCAATGGGCAATCTATGTGGGGAGTTGGCATACATCAAAATACTGTAATAGCTGGATTACAATCTGTAATCAGTGGATTAAATAGATTGTCTATCTAACTCAAAACTATAATATAACCTAGAAGTAAGATATTTCTAGGGGAGTTATATGAGTACTACGACAGTAAAGCGTAATACGATATTTGCATATGGAGGGCTAGCAACTCCGTTAGCTATGATTGGTTATCCAATAGCAATTTGGCTAATTCCATTCTATGCAGAAGTCGTAGGAATACCTCTTTATATAATTGCTAACTTACTCTTAATAGCAAGATTCACCGATGTGATTACAGACCCCATACTGGGACAATTAGGTGACTCTACGAAGACATCTATTGGAAGAAGAAAGCCTTGGATTATCCTAGGGGTTCCGTTAATGATGTTCGCTATTTATAAATTATTTATCCCAGGTGGTGAAGTTTCTATAACTTACTTTGTTTTATACATGATGCTCATGTACTTGGGTTCAACAATAATCACTATCCCTTATGGTGCTTGGGGGGCAGAAATCTCTCCTGATTATCATCAAAGATCTAGAGTGGTAGGAGGAAGAGAGGGATGGACTTTAATCGGTCTGCTAATCTCAGCTCTTATTCCTCTTGCAATAGAAGTTTCGGGGCAAGGAATAAGTTTCTTTGATTCCATTCAGAGAATGCTTGCGGCAATCTTTGTATTTCAAGACTTCTCTACGTCTGGAAAAATGTCTGACATCCTGGCTAGTATGGGAGTAGGTATTATATTGTTATTACCCATATTTGCAGCGTGGGCACTCTGGAAAGTTCCCGATCCTATGCCTAAGATGGAAAAAAAGATTCCTTTATTTGAAGGACTCAAGTATGCAGCAGAAAATCCCCTCTTAGTAAGAATCTTATTAATTATATTCTTAGTTATTGCAGGAGAATCATTTAGAAATACTTTATCTCTGTGGTTCGTCAGAGATGTTATTGGAATAGAGACCATTGGAGCATCTTATGCAAGATACTTCATTGCCGGATTGATAGGAATACCTTTCTGGTTGTGGTTAGGTAAAGCGCTAGGAAAGCATAGGGCTTTTTGTATAACACTTGTAGGTACAGGAACAGTTAGTTTCTTGTGTTTCTTCCTTGAAAGAGGAGATTTTAGTCAGTTTCACATATTGTTCCTTCTTAAAGGTTTCTGTTTTGGTGGACTGCAATTCCTTCCGGCTTCAATGCTTGCTGATGTTGTGGACTTAGATTCTCTTAAAACAGGCGGAAGACGCGCAGGGACTTTCTTTGCTTTAAATGGAATGATAGCTAAAATCTCAGCGATGCTTGCAATATGGGCAGCAGCTATATTAGTAGATTTTTCAGGATTTATTCCTGGAACTGATAATACCGAAGATTCATTATTAGCCCTAAGGACATTGTATTGTCTAGGCTGTGCAGCTTTTTTCTTACCAGCTTTATTTTTAACTTGGTACTATCCACTTACAAAAGAAAAACACCATGAGCTAAGGATGGAACTAGAGAGTCAAAGCAAATAATTATTTAAAATTTGGCTGCCTCTTTTCCATAAAGGCAGTTATTCCCTCAATATTGTCTTCCGAACCTGTAAGAGTATTTTGTGTTTTGGCTTCTAAACCATAAATATCTTCATAAGAACTATCTAAAGCTTTCCGCATAATTTGCTTAGTAAGCTTTAAAGACTGTGACGAACGTAAACTCAATTTATCTGCCCAAAGTAATGCCTCATCTAACAGAACATCTGAAGAAACAACTTTGTTTATCAAGCCAAGATCTAAACATCTTTCAGCTTCAATTCTTTCACCTTCTATGGCGATCTGATATGCCAATTTATAGCCAACAGTATTTGTTAAAAACCAATTAGCACCGCCATCTGGAATAAGTCCAATATTGCTGAATGCTTGAAGTATGTAGGCTTCTTCAGACATTATTGTTAGGTCACAGGCCATTGCATAAGCGCTACCAATACCTGCAGCAGCACCGTTTACTGCAGAAATAACCGGCTTAGGCATCTCCATGATCTCTTTTAGACTAGGCAAGTAACCTTCAATAAGAGCTGCCTCGGTATCCACCCATTTACTATCCCTTGCAGACAAATCAGCACCAGCGGAGAAACTTAATCCTTCTCCTGTAAGAACTATAGCCCGAACTGAAACATCATTCTTTGCCGAAAGCAGAGCCTCTAGGATATCTTCAGTCATTTTTGCATTAAACGCGTTTCTAACCTCAGGTCTATTAAATGTTATTAATGCAACTGCACCTTTTTTTTCATATTTTACTGTTTCTAAATTCATATCAACCTCCTCGTTGATTACTATACTCATTCCAAATAATTGAGATACTCGGTTTACTTGAAGCAGCATGAAATTCTTCACAAACCCACAAATCTCCTACTGCTGCTAACTTTTTATCTATATAGATTAAAGGAATTTGATCTCGCTTCCAATCAGGAACCTTGTATTCTTGAAAAAGGTTCTTTAATTTTTGACTTTTATCTCGTCCATAAGGTTTACATCTTTCTCCGCCTTCTCTTGATTTGATTACCGCACCTGAACAAATAAATTTCTTATCTAAACCCTTTCCTTTGGTCTCTTTTATTGAGATTTCTCCAGTGGGTATTTTTACAAGATCTTTTAAATTCCAGTTTATACTAAGATCTTTAGGTAAATTTATTATGGAATCTATATCAATAAGATTTATCTCGTTAGAAGAAATAAAAAGCCTAGTTTTTAGAATGCCTTCTTTAGAAATTAACTCAAACATTGCAGATCCTTGAGTAGAATTTAGGATACAAGATGTTATTTCATTTAATTGCTTAGAAGATATTTTTAACCCTTTCATATCTGTTAACCAAAAATATAATAAGTTTTCTTGCCTCTCTTTTTTTAGGGCATGCAATTCATTCCGGTCTATTGAATTATCTGAAATGTTTATTTTTTTTAAATCTTCTTTTGCAATATCTTCAAGTATTTCTTGAGTTATCTTGGCTCGACTTGATAGCTGCAGAAGGGATTTATCTAATTCCGGCCATCTCTGAATAATCTTAGGAATTAATAAATTTCTTATGATATTCCTTGAGTAATAATTTTGATTATTCGAGTCGTCTTCAATCCAATCTAATTTAGATTCTTTGGCATATCTTAATAAGACTTCCTTTCTTGTATGTATGAATGGTCTCAAAATATTCAAATTCTTATTAGTTGAATATTCTTTTATTCCAATCAATCCATTAATACCAGTTCCTCTAAATATCCTAAAAAGTAGTGTTTCTATTTGATCATCTGCATGATGTCCTGTAATTATGAGGTCATCTTTATTCGACCAATCAGAAAATATTTTGTATCTATGATCTCTTAAAGTATTTTCAGAGGTTTTTTTTAAATCTCTTAGCTGCCAAGATCTAAAATTAATGCCCAGAATTGAGGCTTGATCTCTACAAAAATCTTCCCAAGTATCTGAATATTTACTAATCCCATGGTTTATATGTAAGGCATAAATTTTTTCTTTTTTGGGGAAGTTTTCTGTTATGTATTTCAGCAGAGCTGAGGAGTCCAGACCTCCTGAAAAGGCTATACCAATTCTATTAAAATTATTTAATTCGTTTAAATGGATATCTACCGGAAACATTAAATAGAACCGTAACTCATCAACCTTTCATATCTTTTATCAACAAGTTCATTGATAGGAAGTTTAGTTAATATATCTAGATTTTTTAAAATAGATCTTGAAAGATTTGAGGATGCTTGGTCAAAATTTCTATGTGCACCACCTAAAGGCTCAGGAATTATTTCATCAATAAGTCCTAAATTAAGTATATTTTTTGCATTCAATTTCATCGCTTCAGCTGCTTTGTCTGCCATAGTCGAATCTCTCCAAACTATACTTGCACAGGCTTCAGGTGACGCAACTGAATAGGTTGAATTTTCTAGCATGGTGATGTGGTCACCTACACCTAATGCCAGAGCACCTCCTGAACCTCCCTCTCCTACGACATTAACAATAATAGGGGACTTTAATGAGGACATTACTCGTAAGTTGTGAGCTATTGCTTCACTCTGTCCTCTTTCTTCGCTATCAATACCAGGATAAGCCCCAGGTGTATCAATCAAGGTTACGATTGGCATTGAGAATCGTTCAGCTAATTCCATTAGCCTGCAAGCCTTTCTATAACCTTCAGGCTGGGACATCCCAAAATTATGTTTGATTTTTTCTTCGGTAGTTCTTCCTTTTTCATGCCCAATGAACATAACTTTATAATCACCTATAGAGCCTATGCCTCCCAATACAGCCCTATCATCTGAAAAGTGTCTATCTCCATGAAGTTCATCAAAGTTATCAGTGATTCTTTCGACATAATCAATGAAATGAGGTCTTTCAGGATGTCTTGCTACTTGAACATTCTGCCAAGATGTTAAATTTGAATAGATTTTCTCAGTTGTTTTCATGATAGATTCATTTAACCTCACAACTTCTCTCTGAAGAGAGCTCTCATCTAATGCAGAGTCCTTTAAATCTAAAACTTGCTGTTCAAGATCTGCGATGGGTTGTTCAAAATCTAAATAGCTCTTAAGCATTTCTACTAATTAATTGATATGTATCTGACTATGATAAACGAACTCAACATTTTCTGCCCCAAAACGTTTGTCCAAAGCCTTTATTGAAGAATCATCTAGATTTACTGAAAAGTTTTTAGGAAGCACAATGTCTGCTTTCGCTGTATTTCCTTTATATGATATGAGTACCAAATTTCCGTCATCACTATTGGCTATTTCTTTTAGAGAACCAACAATATCTTTTGTGTTAGCAGAGTCTTCAATATCAATTTTAATATTTTTTACAAACTCACGTCGAGCTTGATCAAACGTTAGTATTCTTTCAGCAATCATTTTGTGTCTTTGCGAATCTGAGTAAGCATCTTTCTCAACCATTCCTTCTACAACCAACACTTGCCCTTTCTTCAATAGATTTCTGTACTTTTCAAAAGCATCGGCCCAAATAGAAACTTCTATCTTTCCAGAACCATCATCCAGAGTTGCAAAAGCAAATCTTCCCCTTCTTCCGCTTCGTACATTGAATTGTATTAAACATCCGGAAATTCTTTGGTTATGTGTTTCAGATTGAAGCTCAGATATAAAGAAACCACACATATTCCTTACTTCTTTCTTTTTATTTTCAAGTGGATGAGAATCTAAATAGAAACCTAAAGCACTCCACTCTGCAGATACCTCATCAAATTCTACTTCATCGTCAATTTCACTAATTTCTGGAGTAATTATCTCTTCTCCAAAAAGATCTCTTATATTGCTTTTATCTCTTTCAGAAGCTTGTTCTGCATTTTTTAAGCATGAATCTATCCTGGCGAATAGATCTTGTCTTTTCCCAAGGGCATCCATTGCACCTGAACCAATCAAGGTGGTAAGTATTCTCCTGTTTATTCTTCTAAATCCGACTCTTAAACAAAAATCATACATATCTTTAAACTTCTCTTCTGCTCGCTCAGAAATAATCTTATCTACTAGAGATTCACCTATTCCTTTTATTGCTCCCAGGCCATACAGAATGGTCTTATTATCTGGGTTTTCAAATTTATAAGAACTTTGGTTTATATCGGGACTCAAAACTGTCAGGCCTATATTCTTACAATCATCTACAAAGAGCTGAATATTATCTGTATTCCCAAGATCGCATGATAAAACGGATGCCATGAATTCCGCGGGGTAGTGAGCTTTGAGCCAAGCGGTTTGGTAGGCAATTAGTGCATAGCCTACCGAATGAGACCGGTTAAAACCATAACCTGCAAATTGTTCGATTTGATCAAAGAGATTAGCAGCATATCTCTCATTTACATCTTTTTTTACGGCGCCATCAACAAAAGTAGACCTTAAACTTTCCATTTCTTCTTTTTTCTTCTTCCCCATCGCCCTTCTTAAAATATCAGCTTGACCCAATGAAAAGCCAGAAAGCTCCTGAGCTATTTGCATTACCTGTTCTTGATAGACTATGACTCCATAAGTCGTGCCAAGTATCTTTTTAACGGATTCATGGCCATAAGTTACTTCTTCTTTTCCATGCTTTCTATTGATATAAGAATCAACCATATTCATACCAAGTGCTCCAGGTCTATAAAGAGCATTCATGCTAACAATGTCCTCAAAATCATTTGGAATCAATTGTTTTAGATAATCTCTCATCCCTTTTGATTCCAATTGGAAAATTGCAGTTGTTTCTCCTCTTTGCAATAACTCAAAAGTTTTTTGGTCCTTTAAAGACAAATTATCAATATTTAATTTTTCTTCTTTTTCTTTTAATGTTGAGTTTATTCTTCGAACTGATTGGTCTATCACTGTAAGAGTCTTTAATCCCAAAAAATCAAATTTTACTAGACCAGCAGACTCTACATCTCCCATATCAAATTGGGATGCTACTGTCCCTTTATCGGAATCTAAAAATAACGGAGTAAAATCAGTAAGGGCAGTTGGGGCAATTACTACACCAGCTGCATGAGTTCCTACGCTTCTTGATAATCCCTCTAATTTAAGTGCCATATCAAAAACTTCTTTAGATTCATCTGACTCTTCAATTGTTTCTTTAAATTGTTTTTCTTCGAATGCTTCTTCCAGACTAATCCCCAATACATCAGGTATGGCTTTAGCTAAACGATCTCCAAAACCATAAGGCTTACCTAGCACTCTAACTACGTCTCTTAAAACTGCTCTAGCAGCCATTGTTCCGCGTGTACTGATTTGTGCCACTGAATCTTTGCCATATTTATTAGTAACATACTCTAAGACTTTGTCTCTACCTTCTATGCAAAAATCTATATCAAAGTCAGGGTTGCTTACCCGTTCAGGGTTAAGAAACCTCTCAAATAAAAGATCATATCTGATAGGATCAATGGCGGTTATGCCAAGCGAGTAAGCCACTATCGAACCTGCTCCTGAACCTCTTCCAGGCCCAACAGGGATATCATTTTTTTGAGCCCAATTAACAAAATCTGCAACTATCAAAAAGTAACCAGCAAAATCAAGTTTACAGATCATGTCTAATTCATAATCAAGTCTTTGAATATACTGTGATTCATCAATTTTGTAGGAATCTACTGAACTCTCTATTTCTTTAATCCGATCTAGCAGACCTTCTTTAGATAATTTTCTTAAAAATTCTTCTCTTGAAAATTCTTCGGGCACTTCAAAATCAGGTAAATAGAACTTACCCAACTCTAAATCAATATTGCATTTTTCAGCAATTTTTACAGTATTGATTAAAGCCTCCGGTAGGTCTGCAAAGAGATTTATCATTTCTTCCTTGCTTCTGAAGAATTGCTGCTCTGTATAATTTTTAGGTCTTCTGGGATCGTCTAAAGTTTCGCCTCTCTGAATACAAACTCGAGCTTCATGCGCCTCGAAGTCTGAAGGAGATATTTCAGGATCAGCTGGATTTAAAAATCTTACATTGTTGGTTGCTACAACCGGTATCTGCTTGTCTGAAGCTAACTGCAAGACTGAATCGTTATATTCCTTTTCATTAGGCTTTCCAAGCCTCTGTATTTCTATGAAGAAATTTTCTTTAAAAATATTTTTAAAAAAATCTACTCTTGACTCAGATAGTTGCTTATTGCCCGCTAGTATGGAGTTTCCTATATGCCCCTCCATGCCACCTGATAAAGCGATGATTCCATCAGAAAACTCTTCTAACCAACTAAATAGCACGATGGGCTCTCCATTGATCTGACCTTCAACATAAGCCTTAGATACAAGTTTAGTTAAATTAATATAACCTTGCTTGTTCATGGCTAGCAAGACAAGCGGGGCGCACAAAGAATCCATATCTTTAGCCACATTTATTTCTGCGCCAACTATAGGCTTAATGCCTTTATTTCTTGCTGACCTATAAAATCCTATTAGACCGAAAAGATTTGTTAGATCTGTTAATGCTACAGAATGATAGCCATGATTAAGAGAATGCTCTACTAATTCATCTACTCTGATAATACCGTCAACCAATGAGTATTCAGAATGTAAATGTAGATGTACAAAATCTAGTTTATTTATTTGACTCATGAATACTTTTTATTGGTTTAAAACTTAATCTATGTTCTTTGGTTATACCATTAGAGTTTAATGCTTCTAGGTGCATCTTTGTAGGATAACCTTTATGTTGCTTAAAACCATATCTAGGATAAATAGTATCTAGGTTTCTCATATAGTTATCTCTTGAAACTTTAGCAAGGATAGACGCTGCCATAATACTTCTTTCATTTTGATCACCCTTTATAATTGTTTTGGTTGAAATATTTACTAGAGGTGCATGAATCCCATCCACCAAAACTAATTCAGGAAGTACTTCTAGCCCTTCAATGGCCCTCTTCATTGCTAATAAAGATGCCTGTAAGATATTCATAGAATCAATTTCTATTACACTACTTGCACCTATTGACCACGTTATAGAATGAAACTTTATTTCTTCTATCAATGCTTCTCTTTTTTTTTCGGGAATTTTCTTAGAGTCATTTAAACCTTTTATTTCTTCTTTTGGCTTCAGGATGACTGCTGCGGCAAAAACAGGTCCGGCTAGAGGACCCCTTCCCGCTTCATCTACACCTGCGGTAATCAATTTAAAATCTTAAAAATTTCTTGAGCAGCCTTTTCAGCTCCACCAGCTCTTAGCTGAATCCTGATAGACTCAAATTCATTTCTAAAAAATTTAAGGCCTTTATTTTTAATTAAATTTATTGAATCAATAACCTTTTCTGTTGAAATTTCTGTTTGAAGTAGTTCAGGAAGAATCTCTTTCCCTGCAATTAAATTAGGTAATGAAAAGGAATCAATTTTTAAAAGCGGCTTAATAATCAAATAAGACAACCAATTAGTTCTGTATAAAGTCACACAAGGAGTGCTTGATAAAATAGATTCAAGAGTTGCCGTACCGGAAGTGATAATTGCTATTTCTGATTTTTTCAATACTTCCTGAGCATTTCCAAAACTAATATCTACAAAGTCATTGATATCTTTGTCCAAAAATTTAAGGTGGCCTTTGTCCGATAAGGGCATAAAGAATTTATAACCTGAATTAAGTTTCTTTAATGCTCTTGCCGCATTAACCATTTCATTACCAAGTAAAGATACTTCAGATTTTCTACTGCCAGGCATTAATGCAATGCTGTCCTTTACCTTAGAATCAATTTCTTCTTCACTGACATTGATTGCATAGGCCAATGGATGTCCTATATATGAAACATCAATTTTAGATTCTGAGTAAGCTGATTCCTCAAAAGGGAACAATGTAAGGACACTATCTATAGATTCTTCCATAGATTTTATACGGCCTTTTCGCCACGCCCAAACGGAAGGACTTACATATTGCACAGTCTTAATGCCTAACTTTAGTTTTAAAAATTTGCTAATGGGTAAATTAAAATCAGGAGAGTCTATTCCTATAAAAATATCTGGATTTTCTTTTAACAAAAAATCTTTAAGGTCTTTTCGTAGCCTTAGAAGCTTTTTTAAATTTAATAGAGGTTCAATGATCCCCATAACCGAGATTTCATCCATCTGAAAAAATGAGTTGAGGCCTTTAGAAATCATTTTTGGGCCACCTACACCAACAAAATCTACAGAAGGGTTGATTGCTCTTAAAGATTCCATCAATGGAGCGCCCAATGCGTCTCCAGACTTTTCTCCCGCAACGATTGCGATTTTTATATTGCGACTCTTATCTATTTGAGTCATTAACGAGAAATACCTCTCGTAGATTTCTCTATAGAAGACATAAAAATATCTACTTCTTTGAAGTCATTTCTTAAAGATTTTACATCTTCCAAGGCTTCATCAACTGTTAACTTTTTTCTATAAACCGATCTGTATGCAGACCTTAATGCCTCTATACTTTCTTTCGAATAACCCAACCTTTTAATGCCAGTCACGTTAATCCCAAAAGGACCGGCCGGATTCCCTCTCACTTTTACATAAGCAGGTACATCTTTGTTAACTGAACTACCCATTGCGCAAAAACTATAACTTCCTATGGAACAGAATTGATGCACAATTGCATATCCTCCAAGTATGGCGCCATCTCCAACTACTACTGAGCCTGCAAGTGCAGCTTGGTTGGTCAAAACAATATCATCTCCTAGTACGCAATCATGAGCTATATGAGAATAAGCCATAATTAGATTTCTATTACCTATTAAGGTCTCACCTCTATCTTGAATCGTGCCTCTATGAATTGTAACTCCTTCTCTAATTATATTATCGTCACCGATCACAAGAGTTGTAGGTTCATTGTTATATTTTTTATCAGGACTGCCATCTCCGACTGTTGAAAATTGAAATATATGGTTTCTACGACCTATTTGTGTAGGACCTTTCAAGATGACATGTGATTCAATTTTTGTGTTTTCTCCTATTTCCACATCAGGACCAATTAAACAAAAAGGGCCGATCTCCACAGACTCATGGATTTTAGCTGATGGGTCTATTATGGAAGAAGGATGCTGCATGTTTACTTTGGTCTATCCGCACAAAGTATTGTAGCTTTGGCAACTAATTCACTTTCAACCATTGCATTACAATCAAATTTCCATATTCCTTTCTTATTCGTTACAACCTTAGAATTAAGGATTAATTTATCTCCAGGTACTGCAGGTCTTTTGAATCGAAGATTATCAGCACCTACAAAATAGTAAATAGATCCATCTTCTGGCTTTTTATCCATTGTTTTAAAGCCCAAAATTCCTGACGCTTGAGCCATAGCTTCAACAATCAATACTCCTGGCATAACCTGTTTCCCTGGGAAATGCCCCATAAAAAAAGGCTCATTAGTAGTAATATTTTTGTAAGCACTTATAGAGTCACCTAAAACTATCTCTGTAACCCTATCTACTAATAAGATAGGGTATCTGTGAGGTAACAATTCTTGTATTTCTTCTATATTAATTTCGACTTCCATTTTTTTAATTTTTTAATAATTTATAAAGCTTTTTAAATCCGACGGCATTTTTCTTCCACTCAGTATTTTTCATAAAGGGAGTTCCGGACGAATAAAAACCACTTTCTTTAATTGATTTTGTTATCAAAGATTTAGCGGTTACGTGTACCTCATCCACTAATTCAATATTATCTACAAGAGCAGTACATCCTGCCAAGGTGCAATTTTTGCCTACTTTAGTGCTACCTGCCACTGCACTATTTGCAGCAATAGCAGTCCCCGAGCCGATATGAACATTATGCGCTAAGTGAACTAGATTATCTATTTTGACATTATCATCAACGATCGTGTCACCTACGGACCCTCTATCTATTGTTGTATTTGATCCCAATTCAACATTATTACCTATCACCACCCCACCCAGATGCTGGATTTTCACCCAGGCTCCGTTATCTTTAGCAAAACCTAAGCCATCTGAACCCAAAACTACACCTGAATGGATTATGCAATCATGGCCTATTTCAACAGAATCATAAACAGAAGCATTGGAATGTATAACTGTGCCACTTTTAACCACTACATTATGTCCAATATATACACCAGGCATTAGAACAACATCTTCTTCTATAACCGCATTTTTAGATATTGACACAAAGTTTTCTATGACTGCGCTTGACGCCACTGAAGCGGTTTCATCAATAAAAGTGAGCTTAGCTATACCTGCATGCGATGAGAGTCTTGATTTAAATAATTCAGTACATTTTGCGTAGAGAAGATGTGGATTTTCACCAATTATCTTAGGTCCCTTAAAATGCTCAGATAATTTGTCATTGCATATCACTGCAGCTGCATGTGTAGTAAGAAGCTCAGGTATAAAAGATTCTCTAGTTATAAAGGTTATTTCTTGTTGAGTAGCAGCACTCAGAGAGGATATCCCTAGTATCTCTGTGTTAGGATCACCTTCAACTTCACCACCAATTGCATCAGCAAGTTCCGATAACCTGAAGCTTTTTACTGGAGACACGAAAAATTAATCTTCTTTTTCATTCATCGCATCGATAACTTCTTGAGTTATGTCGTAGCTTTGATCTGCATGCAAAAGTGTGCCTTGTTGCCCACCGCTGTTAATTAACAAGGTGATACCCTTGGCTCTAATTAGCTCAGTTACAATTACCTGAAATTTTTCAGCCTGTTCTTGAGAAATTAGCTGTAAAGTTTGATTTCTGAATTGGTTAGTTTTTTCCCTTAGAAAATTTATGTCTTGTTGTAGAGATTGAAATTTTTGAGCTGCCTCTTGCTTATCCTCATCCGACATTGTAGGGCCGTCTTTTTGGGTTTTCTCTTGGATTTCTCTAGCTTCTGTAGCTTTATCTTGCAGTTCCTCTACAACCTCTTTCCACTCATCTGAGTTTTCGAGTTCCTCGAGCTCTTTTTTCGCAACATTTGTGCTAAATAATGCAGCCTGAGGATCAAGAGTAGCGATATTTAGATCAGCAGCAGAAAGCGTAAAAGTAAATAATGATGCCGTAAGTGCAATGAATATAGTTTTAAAAAATTTCATAGTTTTTCCTTTAAATAACCGGTCGGTGAATTCTACAGTTTTGTGAACTATTTTAGTAGCATTAAGCGAATTTAAAATTGTGTTCCAATTTCAAATTGAAATGTTTCTGTCTCATCAAGCGGTCCTTCATTTGAAGGTGCAGCTAAAGCTAGTGACATAGGTCCTAATTGAGTAATCCAAGTCACCCCTACACCATAAGAATATCTTAATTGACCAAAATCTAATTCACTACAGTTAATATTTGTTTGGTCAGTTCCACAGTCTTTTGAAAAGACATTTCCTATGTCGACAAAAAATGAACTTCTCATAGATCTTTGGTCATCAATAAATGGTAGTTTAAAGATAAAATCAAATCCTCCTTCTACTAAATAAGCCCCACCAATTGATCTGTCATCCCTGTAGTAAGAATAAGGATTCAGGACTGGGTTACCATCTTCACCAACTATTTGATTACCTTCGCTATCTAAATAATATTGAGAAGGAATAGCTCTAGGCCCTAAGGTATTTTGCTTAAAACCCCGCACTGAACTAATGCCGCCAGAATAATAATGCTCGAAGAATGGTGCTACTTTAGTATCCCCATATGCTTCTAGTAAACCTAATTCTCCTCTAAAACCTAGTACAAACCTACCACCAAAGATTGGTTTAAAATATTTATGTCTATAAGTTGCTTTCGTATAAGTTAATGAACTGCCCGGAATAGCCACTTGTAGAGCAAGAGATTGAGATTGCCCAGCAGTGGGGAATAGTCCTCTATTAAGCGTTACTTTTGACCAAATTAACTGGGTTTTGAAAACCTCAAAATTTGTTCCTTCTGATTGCGTAAAAGCTAATATCTGGGAAGCCGGTGTAGAACCTGTATCAATACTTGTATTATCGTAATTAAAGTTCAGACCAAACCTTTCAATATCACTGATGGGTAAACCAAACTGGATACCAGCCCCAAAAGAATCCGAGGTATAACTTGCTATGTTGAACTGCCCATAGTCTGACTCTCTAAAATATGCACTATAGCCTCTGCTAACACCATCAATATTAAAATAAGGCTCTCCGTAACTGAATGAATAACTCCTCTGCCATGTACTATCATTTATTCCAATGCCAATAGCTCTTCCCGTTCCGAATGCATTATTTTCATTGTAGTTCAAGCCTAGAACCATACCGTAAGCACCGTACCCTAAACTACCACCAATAGACCCTGAAAACTCTTCTTCAACCGAGAATTCAACATCTATCTGATCGTTCACGCCAGGAACGGGTATTGTTTCTGATTCAACCTCTTTAAAATAACCCAGCCTCTCCAGTCTTAATTTAGAATTTTCAATGAGATTATTAGAAGCCCAAGCCCCCTCCATTTGTCTCATTTCTCTCCTCAACACTACATCATGAGTTCTTTTATTTCCTTTGAAAATAATTCTTCTGACATAAGTTCTTTGCTGAGCATCGACATAAAAAGTTAGATCAACATTACCTGATTCTTCATTGACATCTGGCACGCCTCGCACTTCAGCAAAACTATAACCCTCATTGCCTAAAATGTTTTTAAATATCTCTTCTGTTTCGGTAATCAAGTATTGATTAAAACGCTCGCCTGATTTAATTAAAATTAAAGATTTAAGAACCTCTTCATCGATAGGTAAGTCACCAACAATTTTTACTTTATCCACTTCATAGGTCGTACCTTCTGAAATATTTAAGGTAATAAAAACTTGTGATTTATCAGCAGAAACGCTTACTTGAGAGCTTTCAAGATTAAACTCTACATAGCCTCTATTCTTATAAAAAGATTCTAGAGATTCGATATCTCCTTTTAATTTTTCTCTTGAATATCTATTATCATTTGTGAAAAATGAAAACCATCCTCCTGTTTTAAGCTCGAATCCTTTAACTAGCTCTTCATCGAGAAATGATTGATTTCCTATGATGTTGATATTATTTATTTCCGCCACCTCTCCTTCATCTATTTCGATATTTAAAGAAACTCTATTTCTAAGCTCATCTTCTGTTGTGACATCAACTTTTGCACCATATCGACCTTGAGAGACATATTGTCTTTGGATTTCTAAAGCCAGACTATTAACAATGGATCTCTTAAATACCTGTCCTTGCGATAGGCCTGCATCATCTAGACCTCTCAATAAATCTTCAGTCTTCAAGGCCTTATTTCCATCTAATTCAATAGAAGCTATTGATGGCCTCTCCACAAGACTGATTATCAATGTATTGCCTTCCCTGCCTAGTTGTATGTCATCAAATTGACCAGTTTTAAAAATAGTTTTGGCGGTAGTTTGTAAGTCATAAACATCGACAGTATCACCGACAGCTATAGGCATGACATTGAAAACACTTCCTGCAGAAACTCTTTGTAATCCAGTAATCCTAATATCATTAACCACCCATTCTTCGTTTGAACTAACGGTTTGAATTTGAATAAAAACAAGAGAAATTGCTAAGAGAATTAATTTTAAATGACTCCTTATCATTAAATAAACCTCGCAATATCATTTGCAAAAGCAAACACCATTAAACTAACAATCAAGACTATTCCTACTCTCGTTGAGTATTCTAGTATTGCTTCAGAAACAGGAGAGCCTTTTAATTTTTCAATTGCTATCATCAATAACTGCCCGCCATCCAAAATTGGAATTGGCAATAGGTTTAATAATCCAAGGTTTATACTTAGCAATGCTATCATGGATAGAAAGGTTACGTATCCAGCTTTTGCTGCAGATCCTGCTAATACTGATATTTGTATTGGTCCACCGAGGTTATCTGTAGAAATTGACCCACTTATCATTTTTCCGATAGATGAAATGATTAATAAGGTATATCTATAAGTATCTGTAATACCAACAAAAAAAGCAGAAATTAGATTTTCCTTTTTTTCGACAGTATATTCCGAAGGCCACTTACTTAAATCGTTTGATGCGAGAATACCTATTCTTCCTTTAATAACTCCTTTTTGATCAATGTAGCTTGAAGTTTCTAACATAAGCTTTTGTGGAGTACCGTCTCTGACTATTTCAAGTTCAATTAGTTGATTTGGAAGCTGACTTAAAATCTTAGAGAGGTCTTGCCAGATATATATAGCTTGACCATTTACTGACTTGATTAAATCTCCTTCATTTATTCCAAATTTTGCGGCAGGGCCATCATCTTGTAACTGGCCAACCAAAGCAGGTAAAAAGGGTTGTAATCCTAATGCCAGATAAGGTGAAGTCTGGTCATTTCCAGATAGCCATTCCTTTATTGGTATTGATGCAAGAGCCTCTGACCCCTGACTTATGTATTTTATATCTATGGAGCCTGTGTCACCAATTCTATTTGAGAGGATTAAATTAATATCATTAAAGGCATTTACGCTCTGTTGATCTATTTCAATTATTTTATCTTTCACTGCAATACCAGACATTTGAGCTGGACTTGATGGAATAACTTCACCTACATATGTTGAGAGCTGTATTGTTCCAACAAAGGCGAGATAAAAATATACAAAGATGGCAAGAACAAAATTTGCAAGAGGCCCGGCTACAGTCACAGCAGCTCTTTCACCTGGTGATGCATCTAAATATGATTTTCTGTCTTTTAATGGAATATTTTTATTTTCTTGCGGAATATTATTTTCTCCAAGCATTTGTACATATCCGCCTAAAGGTAAAATGCCAAAAGAATAGCTACAGTCCTGCTTATCTTTGAATGAAAATAATTCTTTACCAAAACCTATCTTGAACTTTAAGACGTGAATATCAAAGTATCTTGCAGTCAAAAAATGACCTAATTCATGTATTCCTACTATGATACTAATGAGTAAAATGAAAGAAAATATAGTAAAAAGTATATCCATTTAATTCAATCTAATAATATCTAGCGCTGCTCTTCTTGATTTAGTGTCTGCTTCAAAAACATCATCCAGGCCTTTGACCTCAGTAATGTCAGATTTATCCAAAATATCTGAAATAATTTTATATATATCCAAATAACCTATCCGGCCTTTAAGAAATGATTCTACGCAAACTTCGTTCACTGCATTTAATACAGTGAAACTTGTGCCGCCTACTTTAAGGCAATCTTTTGCTAGTTGTAGAGATGGAAATTTATTCACATCAGGTTTCCTAAATGAGAGATTATTTAACTCTTCGAAATTAACTTTCTTCGAACCTGAATTTATTTTTTCAGGAAATCCCAGTCCGTAGGCAATTGGAATCTTCATATCCGGAATAGAGAGTTGAGCTATTATAGAATTATCTGTAAATTCAACCAAGGAATGTATGATCCCTTCAGGGTGAATAAGGACATCAATATTATCATTATCAAAAAGCCACCTAGCCTCTATGATCTCTAGGCATTTATTCATCATTGTTGAAGAATCAACTGATATCTTATCCCCCATGCTCCATACTGGGTGAGCGATTGCCTCTGCCGGAGTGATTGACGAGAAATCATTGACGTCTTTATTTAAAAAAGGCCCCCCTGATCCAGTCAGAATAAGTCGTGAAACTGAATCTTTATTACTTACACCCTGCAAGCACTGATGGATAGCACTATGTTCGCTATCAATTGGAAAGATCGTAGATTGATTTTCTTTTGATAGATTATTAAGAAGCTCCCCAGCGACCACATAAGATTCTTTGTTGGCTAGCAAAACATGCTTTCCGCTCTTGACTGCATGATAAACTGGTACCAATCCAGCCACACCCACCATAGCAGCAACTACCATGTCCACATTATCAGATTTCAAAACCTCTTGTATTTCTTCTTGCCCTGAAAGCAAAGTTGTTTCAGGCTTCAAGTGACCAACTTGCGATAAAAAAGAATTTTTAGCCTCGTCATCATGAAGGTAAACGAACTTGGGATTAAATTCATTATATTGTTCAATCATCAATTGAAAATTTGAATTTGCCAATAAAAGCTCTATTTTAAATTTATCTTTATTATGTCTTATAACTTCTAAAGTAGATTGTCCTACTGATCCAGTAGAACCCAAGACAGCTAAATTTTTAATCATGAGAGGATATTTAAAAGGAAGATGAAGCATGGAAATGCTGCTATGTGGCTATCTAAACGATCAAATAAACCTCCGTGTCCAGGGATGAGATTAGAATAATCCTTAACTTCTACAACTCGCTTCATTAGGCTAGCGACGGCATCACCAATAACAGAAAATATACTTACTAAAGATAAAACAATAAAAACCAAAATAATAGGTAGCTCAAATGCTTGAGAGGAAGTCAAAAGGAGAAATATTGGAGTTATAGTGACTGCTGAAAGGAAGCCTTCCATAGTTTTATTTGGGCTTACATTATTTATGAAAGGCTTTTTACCGAAATTCTTTCCAATGAAAAAAGCTATTGAATCCATCAATACACTTATAAGAACAATATACAAAATAAATAATCTGTCGTTACTGAAATTTAAAGATAAAGAAGATAATGGATCGGTAGATATAATCTGAAATACAGAAGCAAAAAATCCTAAGTGAATTGAAAACCCAATGAATAGCCAAGTCAGACTATTTTTAAGAAAAGTTTTATTTAAAGGGAAGCTAAGTATAAAAATACTGGCAATTGCATAGATCAATACGCTTAAAGTAATAAATAGATTATTAAAAAAAGGAAAATGAGCAACGAATATTAAGCAGATAAATATTAATAAACTTGTAAATGTAATCAGGTTTGAAAACCTTATTATCAAAAATTCCCATAATGACAGACCGGAAATTATGGCAAGAAAGTAAACTAAAAAATTACTTGGAAAGAAAAGTACTATTGAGGCAATAAAAAAAACTAAAAATAATGCACTGATAATCCTCTGTCTCAACATAGTTATAGTTGGAAATTAGATTTATCGCCGAAGCGTCTTGACCTTTTTGCATATTCCATGAGCGCAGATTCAAACTTATCATCATCAAAGTCCGGCCAAAGAATATCTGGAAAATATAATTCAGAATAAGCCATTTGCCATAAAAGAAAATTACTTACTCGGATCTCATTGCCTGTCCTAATGCACAAGTCAGGATCCTCAAAAGCTGAAGTTGATAAAAAAGAGCTAAAAGTTTCTTCAGTAACTAAAATATCTGTTTCTTGATTTTTTATTTCATTAATAGCATTAACGATATCCCATCGTCCGCCGTAGCTAGCTGCTACAACTAAATCAAGATTTTTGTCTCTTCCTTTACAAGAAGTTAAATGTTCAGACTTTTTCATTTGTTCAATTAAATCTTGATCAAATTGTGATAAATCTCCTATGAAACTTAATTGAACAGAATTCTTTATAAGATTTGGAACTTCTTCTTGAAGGGCAGAATGTAAAAGTTTCATAAGGAGATTCACTTCTTCGGAGGATCTTCCCCAATTTTCACTACTAAATGCAAATAACGTTAAGGTAGATAATCCTCTTTTAACTGCATACTCAACAGCCTCTCTAGCTCTCTCAACTCCTTTCTTATGACCATCTACACCAGGTAAGCCGTTTTCGGTTGCCCATCTATTATTGCCATCCATGATAATTGCTACATGTTTAGGCAAGGTTTCAGTGTGATGACCTTCCATGTCTAAATTTTAAAAATCTAGTAGATCTTTTTCTTTTGCTTCAAAAGTAGAATCTATTTTCTCAACAAATAAATCTGTAAGCTTTTGAATTTGCTCCTCTCCTTGGCGCTCTTCGTCCTGAGATATTTCTTTTTCTTTGAGAAATTCTTTTAACTGAGTGTTTCCTTCTCTTCTTACATTGCGAATAGAAACCTTAGCATTCTCAGCTTCAGCTTTAGCTTTTTTAATAAAATCTTTCCTGGTTTCTTCGGTAAGATCTGGCAGGATAACTCTAATAGTGTCTCCTGATGTAGCAGGATTTAGCCCTAGATCTGATTCCATAATAGATTTCTCTATTTGTTGCACTACCCCTTTCTCCCAAGGCACAATCGCTAAGGTTTTAGCATCCTCGATGGAAATACTGGCAACTTGAGATAAAGGTGTTGGTTTATCGTAATAGTCCAATTTAATGCTATCTAGCAAAGAAGGAGTTGCCCTACCTGTCCTGATCTTCTTAAAAGCAGTTTCTAAAGCACCTAAGCTCTTTTCCATCCCAGACTTAGCATCTTCAACAATCTCATTTAACATTTAACTCTCTATTTGAGACATTACTTCAGTTGCAAAGTCTACCTTTTCTACTTCTATTCCTTCACCTACTTCATATCTGACGAAGCTTAAAATAGTAGCATTACTATCACTTAAAAGCTGGCTTATTTTTTTATTAGGATCTTTAACAAAGTCTTGTTCTGTAAGACTGACTTCAGCTAAGAATTTAGAAATTTTACCGGTTATCATTTTTTCAACTATTTCTGGAGGTTTTCCTGAATCTTCTGACTGAGCCTTGAATATCTCTCTTTCTTTTTCTATAACATCTTCTGGGATTTCTGCAGGAGATACGGCCATGGGATCTGTTGCTGCGGCATGCATGGCTATATCATTAGCAAGAGACTGATCACCGCCTTGCAGAGAAACGATACAGCCTATTTTACTATTACTGTGTAAATAAGAACCTGTTGTAGATGATTCTTCAGTCTTTGCCAGTCTCCTAACAACTATGTTTTCTCCCAGTTTCTGAACTAACTTTTCTCTATTATCCTCAACGCCGTCTGCTAGCAGCTGATCTAAAGACTTATCAGAATTATTTACATAAGTCTCTAAGGTTTCAGATGTAAATGACACGAAAGAATCATCTCTAGCAACGAAGTCAGTTTCACTATTCACTTCAAGCATGAAGAAATTTCCATCACTGCCTTTTAAAGCTATCAAACCATCCGCAGCCGATCTCCCCGATTTCTTGCTAGCCTTAAGACCGCTTGTTTTCCTAAGCTCTTCGATAGCAAGATCAATATCACCATCAGTCCCTTCTAATGCCTTTTTACAATCCATAAGACCTAGGCCTGTTTTTTCCCTTAATTCTTTAACTTGTGAAGCTGAAATACTCATAATTAATCCTCGTTTTTTTCTTCCTCTTTAACATCGCTTGAGCTTGCGGCTGCAGATTCATCCTCTGCAACGACTTGTTCTTCTTCGGCAGATGTACCAGTAGCTTCTTGAGCTGTCTCTGTCTGAGGTTCAGCAGATTCCAATTGCTCTTCCGATGGAGCATCGTCCACAGTAATGGTTTGTTTTTCTTCAGGAGCCTGCTCACTTTTCTCAACTTTTCTTACAATAGCAGGACCTGATTGAGGTTCTTCTTGCTTTAGACCAGTTGCCGCCTCTGAACCTTTCAGACAAGCATCTGCAACAGCTTCTGTAAATAAGGCTATAGATCTTATAGAGTCATCATTTCCAGGAATAACGTAATCTAGGCCTTCTGGATTACTATTAGAATCAACGATCCCAACAATCGGTATACCCATTTTGCTAGCTTCAGAAACGGCTATAGATTCTCTTTTGACATCTATTATAAATAGAGCATCTGGCAGTCCTCCCATTTCAGTGACACCACCTATAGATTTTTCCAATCTATCTATGTCTCTTTGAATCTTGAGTCCTTCTTTTTTTGTGAGTTTACTAAACGTTCCATCTTCTTTCTGTCTTAGAAGAGTCTCCAATCTAGTTATTGAAGAACGAATTGTTTTATAATTTGTAAGCATTCCACCCAACCATCTCTCATTAACATAAGGCATAGAACATCTTAAAGCCTCATTTTTGATGATACTAGTAGCTGTTCTTTTGGTACCTACAAAAAGAATTTTATTATTTTTTGCAGCTAAGCCTTCTATAAACTTGAGAGCCGGCTTTATCATTTCAACCGTATGTTCTAAATTTATAATATGGATTTTGTTTCTGACCCCAAAGATATGTTGTTCCATTTTTGGGTTCCAGTACTTAGTTTGATGTCCGAAGTGAACACCTGCTTGTAGCATTTTTTCTAGCGATATTTCAGCCATTTGCTCTCCTTAATTTACGAAAAACATTACATTTTTCTGGTTATACTTCCACGAATTTACAGAACTTACTAAATGATGAGCGATCTTTAGCACCTTAGATCTGAAACAATTTCGTGTGTTTCTTTTTTGAGACAAGAGCCTCAGGAGGGGATTAAAACATATTTCCTTCTTTTCAAGAAGAATAAATGTCATTCATCCCATATAAACCTTTAGGTTTAGATAATAGCCATCTGGCGCCCAACAAGGCTCCAGAAGCAAAAATTGATCTCTCTTCCGCCTTGTGAGTTAATTCAATAGACTCATTGGCTAGTAACACTCTGACCTTATGCTCGCCAGGATTAGTTCCTTCTCTAAAGCTTTCAACTGTAATATCAGAATTAGGAAAATGACTTGAGATTATTTCTTTCAAGTCTAGGGCCGTTCCGGATGGTGAATCTTTTTTTTCTTTGTGGTGAGTTTCTTCTATCTCTATAGTGCTATCCTCTGAAAATAAAGCTCTTGAATTAGTGATAATTGTTTTAAGTATAGCAATACCAGAGCTAGTATTGGGAGCCAGTAAGACTGGGACTTCTGAACTAATTTTATCTATTTGTTTTAATTGAGATTCATTAAAGCCTGTTGTGCCAATTAAAATGGGTATTTTTCTACTCCGTGCATCTTCTAAAACTAACATAGATGATTCAGGAGATGAAAAATCTACAATAATATCTATTTTCTTTTCTGGAGGAGTACCATTGGAAATCTGTATATCAATTTTTTTTTGATTGATGAGATCTCCTATATCCTTACCTAGAAACTCGTTGTTTAAATTGCAACTTCCACCTATAAGATGAAAGAAATCATTATCTAAAATTTCTAAAATGAGTAATCTTCCGACCCTTCCGGTAATGCCTGATATGAAAATATTATGCATTTATTTAATTCTTTGTATCAAAAAAAGATTTTACCTTAGAAAACCACTCTTCTTTCAAAGGATTCTGTTTTGAGTCACCGGAAAATGATCCTTGAAAATCTTTAAGAAGTTGTTTTTGCTGTTTTGATAAGTTTTGAGGAGTTTCTATAACGGCTCTGCAAAGAAGATCCCCTGTTGATCCACCTCTAATTGGACTTATGCCTTTGCCTCTTAGTCTGAATAGCTTTCCTGTTTGAGTTCCCTCAGGTATTTTTATTTTTACCTTACCATCTAGCGTAGGGATCTGTATCTCTCCACCTAATGTAGCATCTATAAATGTAATGGGTGCTTCACAATATAAATGCTTTCCATCCCGTTCAAAAACATCATGCGGTAAAACCTTAATTTGAACAAAAAGGTCTCCTGACGGCCCACCATTTAGCCCTGCCTCACCCTCACCTGATAGCCTGATTCTATCTCCTGTATCAACACCAGCAGGAATTTTTACCGACAGTGTTTTACGTTTTTCTACTCTTCCTTGGCCTCTGCAGTCTTTACAAGGATTGCTGATCGTTTGTCCTGAACCAGAACAATTGCCACATGTTTGAGCTACAGAGAAAAAGCCCTGTTGTATCCTTACCTGGCCTGCACCACCGCATGAATTACATGTGATAGGCTCACTCCCTTCACTGGCACCTGAACCGTCACAAGTAGAGCAACTTTCTAAGGCAGGTATAGCTATCTTTTCGGTTACTCCTCTTACAGCATCTTCTAGATTGATTGTCATTGAGTATTGAAGATCTGATCCTTTATTAGACCTCTGTCTTCTACTAAAAGGGTCTCCACCACCAAATATATCGCCAAATATATCACCGAATATATCATTAAATCCTTGAGAGCCTCCTCCACCAAAACTGGAGGCATCTACTCCATCATGACCAAACTGATCATAAGCATTTCTTTTTGAGGAATCAGATAGAACTTCGTAGGCCTGCGATGCTTCTTTAAACTTTTCTGGAGCATTTGGATCATCAGAATTTCTATCTGGATGATATTTCATAGCCAATTTACGATAAGCCTTTTTTAACTCATCTTCAGATGCACCTTTTGGTACACCAAGAACGTCATAGTAATCCTTTTTAGACATCTATTTCTCTAGCCTAATAGAATTTCTAATTAAGAATTTTGGTTTTCTTTTTCTTCTGTTACTTCTTCAAAGTCAGCATCAACTACATCTGCTTCTTCAGATGCTCCTTCCTGCTCTGCGGCTTCTTTATTTTTTGCCTCTTCTTCATATAATCTCTGCGCAAGAGGTGCTGAAGCCTCTGATAAAACTTTTACCTTTTCATCTATTGTTTCTTTATCTTCACCTTTTAAAGCTTCTTCTAATTCTTGAATACCATTTTCTATAGATTCTTTTTCAGCATCTTCAACTTTTTCTTTTGCTTCTTCGAGGGTTTTTTTGCAACTATGGATTAGGTTTTCTCCTAAATTTTTTGCCTGGACTAATTCTTCAAATTTTTTGTCGTCTTCAGCATGAGCCTCTGCATCTTTAACCATTTGGTCTATTTCATCGTCTGATAATCCACTTGAAGCCTTTATCTCTATTGATTGCTCTTTATTTGTTGCTTTGTCCTTAGCTGATACATTAAGAATACCATTTGCGTCCAGGTCAAATGATACTTCTATCTGAGGCATGCCTCTTGGAGAGGCTGGTATGTCTGTTAAGTTGAACTGACCTAATGTTTTATTTTCAGTAGCCTGCTTTCTCTCTCCTTGAAGGACATGAACGGTTACTGCAGTTTGATTGTCTTCAGCTGTTGAAAATACTTGAGATTTGTTCGTTGGTATAGTTGTATTTTTATCAATGAGAGGTGTCATGACTCCCCCCATGGTTTCTATCCCTAAAGTTAAAGGCGTAACATCTAAAAGTAATACGTCTGTGACATCCCCTGCGAGAACTGCTCCTTGTATGGCTGCGCCAACGGAAACGGCTTCGTCAGGATTCACATCTTTTCTAGATTCTTTACCAAAGAATTCTTTAACTTTTTCTTGAACAAGTGGCATTCTTGTTTGACCGCCTACTAAGATGACTTCATCAACATCAGAAGGTTTCAAGCCTGCATCATCAAGTGCAGTCTGTGTTGGTTTTATAGTTCTTTCTACAAGACCTTCTACTAAAGATTCTAATTTTGCCCTAGTTAGTTTATGAACAAAATGTTTAGCTCCTGATGAATCTGCTGTTATATAAGGGAGATTGATCTCTGATTGTTGATTGCTTGAAAGCTCAATTTTAGCCTTCTCCGCAGCTTCTTTTAATCTCTGTAAAGCCGCCGAATCATTATGGAGATCTAATCCTGACTCTTTCTTGAATTCATCTGCTAGATATTCAATTAACGTGATATCGAAATCCTCACCACCGAGAAAAGTATCTCCATTAGTAGATAAAACCTCGAATTGGTGCTCACCATCGACCTCAGCTATCTCAATTATTGATACATCAAAAGTTCCTCCTCCAAGATCATAAACAGCTATCTTTTGATCACCTTTACCTTTATCCAGACCATAGGCCAATGCAGCTGCAGTAGGTTCGTTTATTATCCTTTTGACTTCTAGTCCTGCTATTTTTCCTGCATCTTTAGTTGCTTGCCTTTGAGAATCGTTGAAATAAGCAGGCACAGTAATAACTGCTTCTTTCACCTCTTGTCCGAGATAGTCTTCCGCGGTCTTTTTCATTTTCTTGAGTATTTCTGCTGAAACTTGCTGTGGTGCAAGTTTTTTTCCTTCTGCTTCAACCCAAGCATCTCCATTATCGGCCGAAATTATTTTGTATGGCACCATAGCGCTGTCTTTTGTTACGACATCATCATCATGCTTTCTGCCAATAAGTCTTTTTATGGCGTACAGGGTATTCTCAGCGTTTGTTACCGCTTGGTTTTTAGCTGAGTCCCCTACCTTGATTTCATCTCCGTAGGCAACAACGGAAGGAGTAGTTCTTTTTCCTTCTGAATTTTCTATAACTTTCGCTTGATCACCTTCCATCACAGAAACGCACGAATTTGTTGTTCCTAAATCAATACCTATTACTTTTGCCATTATTTTAACTCCACAATATGTTGTTTTACATAAGATGGGGCTTATGTTTCTAATTTCAAGAGGTTTTTTACTTTTCTTCGGTATTTTTTGAAACTACGACTTTTGCAGGCCTAAGGGTTCTGTCCATAATCGTATAGCCTTTGAGGACAACATCAATGATAGTATTTGGTTCGAGCTTATTGTCTTCGATAAGGGAAATTGCTTCGTGTTTTTCTGGATCAAAACTTTGATTTTCGCAATCTATGAGCTCAATTCCTGAAGTTTTTAAAGAAGTTTCAAGGCTCTTGAGAGTCAGTTCAAGACCCTCTTGTATGACATTACCATCTTCCTTGCTTTGACAAGAAATTATTGCTCTTTCTAAATTGTCACTGACAGATAAAAACTCACGTGCCAAAGATTCAACACCAAATAACCGAGCTTTGGTAACTTCCTGCGCGGCTATTCGCCTTACATTTTGAACTTCTGCCTTTGCTCTAAGAATCTGATCTTCTAGATCATTAATGATGTCTTCTTGAGAAATTTCTTCTTTGCTATCAGCTAGAGAAGCTTCAATGTCTATATTATCTGAAGCCATATCCAGATTTATTTCTTCTTCCGGGTTTGTATTTTCTTGTTTTTTGTTTTCGTTCAATGATTTCTCCTTTCAAACCCTATATGGGGCTTAAAAAAGTCTATTCAAGTTAATTAGTCTTTAAGAGGTTTTACGTATAAAACCATACTGTGATCTATAATTTCGTAACCTTTTTCTTCGGCAAGTATTTTTTGCCTTTCTTCGATCAAGTCATCTGAAAACTCAATAACATCACCAGTATCTAGACACACCATATGATCATGATGATCTGAAGGGGTTAATTCATATACAGCATGACCTTCTTCAAAATTATGCCTTATACAAATTCCAGCTTGTTCGAATTGAGTAAGAACCCTGTACACAGTTGCAAGACCTACTTCTTCACCAGCATCAATTAAACGTCTATATATTTCTTCAGCACTAAGGTGAGACTTGTCTCCATCTTCAAGAAGTTCAAGAATTCTAAGTCTTGGCAGAGTTACCTTTAAGCCAGCTTTTTTTAATTCTGCGTCGTCAGTCAATTTAATTACCTTTTAATTATGTAAGCATAAGTTAGAGTTGCTATTATAATGTCCAAAACTCCTTAATAGAAAATAAATGAGAAAAAATTTATCAATTGCTCTTCTAACGGCCTCAACACTCTTAATTGCTAGCTGCAGCTTACCAAGAACATATCAAGTAGTAATCAGCCAAGGTAACCTTGTAGATCAAGAAATGATTGATAAATTAGAAATTGGCATGACGGAGTCTCAAGTAAAATTTGTAATGGGAACTCCATTAATATCAGACACTTTTTCTCCTAATCGATGGGATTATTTTACTTCTGTAACACAAGGGGAAACGATTTATACAAAACAAAAAATTACACTGTTCTTCAAGGACAAAGCATTACTTAGATGGGATGGTGAAATTGTCTCTAATGAATAGCCTAGATAAAGAAGTATAGAAAAACACAACTCACCATGACAGGTGATACATATCGAATACTGAAATACCAGAACCTAAAAATAAAATTTTCCTCAACGTCCAGTTCATTCAAGACATGTTCTTTTTTCATTACCCAGCCCACAAAGACGGCAATAAAAATACCACCAAGAGGCAGCATGATCTGATTGGTTAAGAAATCAGTAGCATCAAAAAAGTTTCTTCCAAAAATTGTAAACTCAGACAGAAGATTAAATGACAATGCACTAAAAAGACCTATAAACCAGGCCAAGAAGCCTAAAATTATAGTAGCTGTAATTCTTTTAATCTTTAAAGATTCAATTAACCAAGCCACTCCTGGTTCTATGAGTGATATAGAGGAACTCAAGGCTGCTATGCTTAATAAAATAAAGAATAATGTTCCAAAAAAAACACCTAACGGCATAGAGCTAAAAGCAATAGGTAGGGTTACAAAAACTAGTCCCGGACCCTCTGATGCGGTCAAGCCATTTGCAAAGACTATAGGGAAAATTGCTATTCCAGCCAGCAAAGCAACTCCTGTATCCAAAGCAGCAACGGAAATAGCCGTTTTTCCAATATTTTGGTCAGCCGGCATATAGGCTCCGTAGGCCATAATAGCTCCCATTCCTAGGCTTAGAGTAAAAAATGCCTGCCCAAGGGCCTCCAACATAACTTCAGGTGTAATTTTACTGAAGTCAGGTTTAAAAAGGTAAGTAAGACCTTCAAGAAATGCTCCTGTTGTTGTTGCGTAGAGGCAAAGCATAAGTACGATTACAAACAACATTGGCATTAGAGTATTTATCCACTTCTCAAGACCATCCAGTATTCCTCTAGCAACAATAAAAACGGTAACCGATATAAAAAGGGTATGCCAAAAAATTAATGAAGATGGATTAGAGAGAAGACTATTGAAACTCTCTGTAGAGCTCTCAGGAGTTATATTTTGAAACCCATTGAATACATATGATAGAGCCCAACCAGCGGCAACACTATAAAAAGAAAGGATTAATAATCCAGCTAGTGCTCCAGTGGCTCCCAGTAAAGTCCATGCCTTGGTAGTATTAGCCTCAATTGCAAGGTTTTTCATAGTATTGGCAGGACTACTTCTACCCCTTCTTCCTATCATGATTTCACCAAGCATAATTGGTAAACCGATAACGGCAATACAGGCTAGATAAACCAGAACAAAAGCTCCTCCTCCATTATCACCTGCCATATAGGGAAACTTCCATATATTCCCAAGACCAACTGCTGATCCTGTAGCGGCTAAAATAAAAGTCCAACGGCTCGACCATGTTCCATGAATAGATTTTTTTTCTTCTAGCATTTTAATTGTAGATTTCGATAGGATTAGTGTAAGGATTCAGCCAATAAACTAAGATTAACATAAGACAAATACACAAGATAATGCTTATTTTATTAATCAGATCTACATAATTTTTGTTTAAAGTCTTAGTGATTGAAGTGACATATTGGAAATGCCTTGAAGCATAGACTGCACATAATAAGAAACTTATTCCCCAAATAGGAGTAACAAAGAAGGTCAAAACTCCACCGACTATTGCAAAAAGAACTGGCATCAAGGAAATGTAAGTAAGCTTAGAAGCTAATACATTTTTCTTGCCTTTGATAGACCAGATATTTCCAAACAAAAAGAATAACAAAACAGAAAAATATAATTGCGCAAGGTGTGCCAAGACCATTGCTAAGTTATCGGGTGTAAACCACAAAGATGCTGTTAAAACAATTAAAGGTGCAATTGATATATACGATATTCCCTTAATGGATCTAAATAAAACGTCTTCATCTTTCATGTCTGCTACAATTTTATAACAAAGTTTATACTCGAGTTGTGGGAAAAAAGAAAAAGAAAGCTGAAAACTCTATTTCAGAAAACAGAAAAGCAAGATTTGATTTTGAGATATCAAGTAAATTTGAGGCAGGCTTGTCCTTACTGGGATGGGAAACTAAAAGTATCAGAGAAAATAATGCTCAAATAGCCGAGGCCTATACGCTCTTAAAAGATGGTGAAGCTTGGTTAATAGGTTGTTACATAGACCCACTTAAAAATAGCAATTTATCTATGGATCCAACAAGATCAAGAAAACTATTACTGAACAGAAAGGAGTTAAATGAGATTATCAAATCTACATCTCAAAAAGGTAATACTTGCATTCCTACAAAACTTTACTGGAAAAATGGTCTCATAAAATGCGAAATAGCTTTAGCAGTAGGAAAGAAGGCTCAAGACAAAAGAAATACAATTAAATCAAGGGATTGGGACCGTCAAAAAGCCCAAGAACTTAGAGAAAGAAACAAAAATTAGAGAAGTTTCTTAAGGAAAGGTATACTTCGCTAGCTTTTTTGGGGGCGAACTGGCTTCGACAATAGATATAAACCCTCAAGTGCATGTCGAGAAGGTAGTAATTCTCGTTAATAAATTGCTGCAAACTTGTTAGTTGGCGAAAACGCAGACTACGCTCTAGCCGCTTAATTGGCTAGCTGTCCTTGGTAACGTGCTCGTGCGCCTCCAAAGACAGACGATTTCACGAGATGCTGAAATTATTCTTCTCATTAATAATTTCTTAAGAATAAATTGAGATCGTCTTTTGAACCCTGTTTATCGGGCGAAAAAAGATCAAATTAATAGATAAAACTAAACATGTAGATCTTGTGGCAGAGTACTAATGGACGCGGGTTCAATTCCCGCCGCCTCCACCAAAAGTGCTATCATATTTTCATGGTAGAACAACAAATTCTCATAACAATAGCAACGCTTGCTGTAACTTTAGCCGGGTTTTCAGGTGTAGTTGGTATTTTTTCTAAAGAAATTTCTGATGTTAAAAGTTATAAGCTAGAAACTTTATTATTTCAAAGTGGTGTGGCCTTATTTGCTTCTCTAACTGCTTTAATTGCTTCTCAGGTCGGAGGAGGTCTTAAGAGTGAGGAGGAGTTTAGAGAATTTTGGATCATCTCTAGTTGGATTTATATAAGCATTACAGTAATCGCCTTAATTTTTGCAACTATCGACATAATCAGAAAGGAAAGTTATAAAAAGATTAATTACGATATTCTATTTTATTTTTCTTTCTTCATTGTAATAGCGCTGCTAATTTTTAATGCACTATATGTTCAAGATGCTTATTTATTTCATATAGCTTTGGAGATAAACCTAGCTTTTGCATTCGTGTCTTTTTACACTCTAGTAATGCCACCAAAAGGATAAAGTAATAATAAAGATTGGGTCTTCTTTAGTTTCAAATACTAAAAGTCTGCCTAAGGCCTTCAATAACGAACTCAATAGCTAGTGCACCCAGTAATAGTCCAAAAGTTCTTTGCAAGGCTGATGAAATTGATGTCGGTAATCTCTTTGCTATCTTTCCTGAAGCCCACAAACTAATAGCATTAAGAAACAAAACTATAATGATAGGACTAAATCCTATAATTTGATTTTCAATAGAATTTCCAGATTTCTCAGAAAGCAACATAACCAAAGTTATAGCCCCTGGTCCTGCCATTAAAGGAATGGCTAATGGAAATGTGGCTAGTGAAGAAAGCTCCTCATCATCCATTGCCTCCTCAACTGTTTCTTCTCTTCTTTTCTGCCTTTGTTCAAATACCATCTGATATGCAATAATCATTAAGAACATGCCTCCAACTATCCTAAAGGAGTTAATATTTATTCCCATCAATTGAAGTAAAGCACTTCCAAACAACCAAAATACAAGCAAAATACCAAAGGCTGTTAATGTACTTCTAAGACATAGAGTTATTAAATCTTTTTTGTTCAACCCTTGGGTAAAACTAGCAAAGATTGGCAATATAGTAATTGGATCAATAGCTACAAAGATTAAAACAAAATTTTCTAAAAAGAGATTTAACATGCTATTAAGGCCTGCCTAGCCCTGGTACATCTACTTCTACGATTTCTATCTTGCCTGATTTTTCTCTTAAAGCAGAATCAGGATCTACCCCTGAAGCATTAGAAGTACAGATAAATAAAGTTTTAAGGTCATCTCCACCGAGCATACATGCGTATGCATTAGTTTCTACAGGTATACTTTCCAGTATCCCTCCGCCTTCTTTTACTCTAATAACCTCTGCAGTTGAAGGAGAAGCAACCCAAATTGCTCCTTCGGCGTCTAAACATATTCCATCTGGAACAGGAACATTCCCATCGTCAACACTGTTAGTTAAATCAGCCCAAACTCGTCTGTTTGATAATGAAGCATCATCATTAATATCAAATGCCGTTAATTTAGCAGCGTATGTCTCTCCCACTATTAACGTTTTTCCATCTTCAGTAATAACAGTGCCATTTGGAAACATAAGATCATCAGCGGCTACACAAGGTTCTTCGCCAGGTCGAACTAAAATAAGATTAGTTGATTTAACTTCTTCTCCTGCATAAGTATTAAAGCCAAAATTACCTATATATGCATTTCCATGAACATCAACAACCATATCATTACAGTGGAAACCAGCTAGCTCGCTTAAATCAGCCATTTCTTCTAAAACATTATCTTTAAAGCTAAGTAGCTTTCTGTCTTTCATTGAAACGATAAGCATCGTCCCATCTGGCAACCAACCTAATCCGGAAGGTTGATTGGGGACTTCCACAATTACATCGTAATTTCCATTAAGATCTAAGGCATAAACCTTATGGCTATAAAAATCAGAGAAATAGAACTTATTCTGATACCATCTTGGGCCTTCTCCGAAAGTCAGGCCATCCATTAATGTTTTAAGTTTTCTTTCCATAAATCTCTCCTTCTTTATTGTGTAAGCGTTTCATCCACAAGCACCATTACATCATCAACTTCTATTTTCTGAAGGTCTTCTTGGGAAATAATTTGTGCTCTATCGGACCAAGGTTTCCAATTCACAGGGTTACTTGGCCCAAATAAAGTTATCGACTCTTTATTTACTGACGCTGCGATATGGGATGCCACGGAATCTAAGCCAATGAAAAATTTAGAACCATTTATTAAAGCTGCTAAACCCAAAAGGCTTGTTTTGCCGGCAAGATTTAATACTTGTTTATCAACAATATCAGCTTTCCCTAATATGTCTTCTACATAACTTATCTCGTGAGGATCTGGACCTGAGGTGATAACAATCGAAAGACCTTTTCTAAGTAAAAGGTTAATTAGTTGCCCAAACTTTTCTTTATCCCATAATTTTTTCTCTCGTCTTGATGTTGGATGGATTAAACAATAAGAATTTTCTTGGTTCAGAAAGGGGAAAGAATCACAGAGAGCTTTATATTCGATATCTAAATGCTTAGGGTTAAGAGTTAAGTTTTCATTAAATATCTTGAGTCCTAAACTTTCTAAAGCTAGTAGATTTCTTTGAACAATATGTTTTTCTAAAGCCTCAGGGAATATTACAGAGAAAGATTTAGTCCAAAGATTTTTTCTTCTTTTTTTGTCATCTACTGCCGCTTTCATTGCTTTACCTATTGACCAGCTTATAGGAACGACCCTCCATTGAGTGGTCAAAAAGAATGCATAATCATAATTTCTAGTATTAATTTTCTTCCAAAGTCTTATCTCTTTTTTAACCTTTTTATAAATATTTTCTTTTGATGAGGCTTCTATTTCAATAATTTCAGAGACATTATCTTCTTGTTCTAAAATAGAACCTGTTCCCTTATATACCAAAAGATCTATTTCACTATCAGGATCATTTAGTTTTATGTTGTCTAGCATAGGTTTAGTGAGTAGTACATCACCATGAAATCGCAGTATTACAATTAAATACTTATTAGACATTATTAGATATTGTTACTTGACACCCTGTTATTCAGAATGCATTATGCTCGCCTCTCAGTGATATACAAGATTAATGGCAAATATTAAATCAGCAATAAAAAGAGCTAGACAGAACGTCAAAAGGAATGCTCTCAAAAGCTCCCAAAGAGCTTCAACCAGAACAGCAGTCAAAGCTGTACTCGGTGCTATAGAAGAAAAGAATAAAGATACAGCTAAAGAAGCACTAGCCACAGCTGAAAAAACACTTGATGCGATGGCCGGTAAAAAGGTGATTTCTAAAAATAAAGCATCAAGAACGAAATCTAGACTCTCAAAAAAAGTTAAAGCACTTTAATCTAGCACCAAATTATTTCTATGGATAACTTCCTCTTCTGAGAGGTATCCCAATTTTGCTTTAATTTCTTCAGAATTTAGCCCCTTTATAGAATTCATTTCTGTGTGGTTGAAATTTGACAAACCTCTAGCTATTTCTTCACCTTGAGCATTAGAACATTCGACTAGATCACCTTTATTAAATTCTCCTATAACCTCAATAACACCGACCGGAAGAAGGCTTTTTCCCTTAGAAGTCAGTGCAACACAAGCCCCTTCATCTAAAATTAAAGTACCAGAAACTGCACCAAATGAAGAAATCCATAATTTTCTTGACTGAAGAATTGACTTTTCACTTGAAATCTTTGTACCAATAGACTCGTTATTAAAAATCCTTACTAAGGTATCTTCCTCAAAACCACTAGCCACCCAAGTTAAAGCACCTCCGTTAAGAGAAGTTTTTGCCGCTTCAATTTTAGTTCTCACACCTCCTCTACCTAAGAGCCCTGAAGAGCTTTTTAATTGCTGAGAAAGATCTAAGTGCTTATCATCAAGATTTATATGGCCTAGCAAAGTAGCAGTATTATCAACAGTTGGGTCATTTGAAAAAATACCATCTTGGTCAGTAAGCATAACAAATTTATTTGCTCGGACTAAACCTGCCAGTGCAGCCCCCAAACGATCATTATCTCCAAAAGAGATCTCTTCTGTTGCAACACAATCATTCTCATTGACTATTGGAATAATTCCCATTTCTAAGAGAGATTCAAAAGTATTTTTAGCATTTAAGTATCTTGTACGATTAGCTATATCGTCATGAGTAATAAGTACTTGCGCAGTTTTATAACCAAAAACTTGAAGGTTTTTTTGATAAATCTCGGTAATACCTCTTTGACCAACAGCAGCACAAGCTTGCAAAGTAGCCAATGATTCAGGCCTCTCTGTAAATCCTAATTCACTCATACCTTTTGCAACGGCCCCTGAAGATATGATGATTACATCTTGCTTATTTTTTTTTAAGAAATCAATCTGGGATGAAAGCTTGGAAATGAAATCACTATTTATTCCTGAGTCATTACCTGAGACTAAGCTACTACCTGCTTTGATAACCCATTTATTATTCTTGCTCATCAAAAGACTCCATGTAAGTTCCTATTTCTCTCATTAATTGTTGCGTACCCAATTTTTTAGCTGCAGAAATACAATATATATTTAAAGCTCCCTCATACTTTATCTTAAGCTCATCTACTAAAGCATCTAATTCTGAATCATCAATAAGATCTATTTTGTTCAATACTAACCATTTTACTTTCTCAACTAAGTCAGAATCATAATCCTTAATCTCTATTGTCAATTCTTCTATTTCTTCTATTACATCAACTGGAGATTTTTCATAAATATCAACAATTTGCACAATCACTCTAGTTCTAGCTAAATGTTTCAGGAATTGAATACCTAAACCCACTCCTTGAGAAGCACCTGCTATAAGTCCAGGAATATCTGATATTACAAAACTTGAACTATCGGAATAGTCTACAACGCCTAGACTTGGGTGCAGGGTTGTAAAGGCATAATCTGCTACCTTTGGTTTTGCGCTAGATACAGCCCTTACTAAGGAAGATTTTCCCGCATTAGGTTTCCCTAATAGTCCAATATCCGCCAAAAGCCTAAGTTCTAATCTTAGTGATAATGACTCTCCTTCTTTCCCTTCTGTAAATTTTGTTGGCGATCTGTTTGTTGAACTCTTGTACCTTAAGTTTCCTAAACCTCCTCTGCCTCCATTACATAACAATAATTGATCTCCATCGTTAACAAGGTCAGCTAAAGAATTATCTGTCTCCAGATCATAAAGAAGAGTTCCACAAGGCACGTCAATAATTAAATCACCCCCATCTGAGCCAGTTTTATTCTGACTACCACCCCGTTTACCATTCTCAGCTTGAAATTTCCTTTGAAATCTAAACTGAGATAATGTGTTGAGATTATTAACAGATTGAAAAATTATATTACCGCCATGTCCACCGTCTCCCCCATCCGGGCCACCTTTTGGAATATTTTTTAAACGCCTGAAGCTAGATAGACCGTTACCGCCATCACCAGCCTTGACGTCAATGGTAACTTCATCAATGAATTTCATTGATATATTATATTTGAATTATTGGGAAGGAGGTTCTGCCTTTTAGACAGGCTCTACATTGACGAACTGTCTTAACTTGGGACCTTTCTTGATAAAAGAAACCGTACCATCCACCTTTGAGAAAAGTGTGTGATCTTTTCCACAACCTACATTTTTCCCAGGGTGAAATTTAGTTCCTCTTTGTCTTACTATGATTGAACCAGCAGAGATGGTTTGTCCACCAAAACTCTTCACGCCCAATCTTTTAGAATTGGAATCTCTTCCGTTCCTACTACTTCCACCTGCTTTTTTATGTGCCATGTTATCTTTTATTTACGAACTTATCGATTCGATCTTAATTTCACTAAAGTTTTGTCTATGACCGTAAGTTCTTCTGTAATCTTTTCTTCTTTTCATCTTGAAGACACGTATTTTATCATGCTTACCGTTAGTAACGAGTTTAGCAGTTACTTTTGCATTTTCTACATAAGGACTGCCAATTTTTGAATCTGCCCCATTAGAAATCATTAACACTTTATCAAATTCAATTGTTGAACCTTCTTCCACAGATAAAAGTTCTACTTTCAAGCTTTCGCCTTCTGTAACAGTGTGTTGCTTTCCTCCGCTCTCAATTACGGCAAACATATTTTCTCCAATCACGAATTTAGGGATGTGCACTATACGAAAAAGATGAACTAATCGCAATATAATTCCATGAATTACTCTTCTTAATTTAAAATAGCTGGACTATGGAATTAATCTATAAACAGTTACTCGCTAATGAATTAGATTCTTTAGAAGCAAACCTGGTGGAATCAATAAGCTCAGAAATTAAACTAGCAAGCGAAGTATCAAATCATCTTGTAAGTTCAGGAGGAAAAAGAATAAGGCCTGTTGTGTGTATTTTGATTGCCAAAGCTTTTAGTTATCAAGGGCAAGATCTCATAAAGCTGGCAAGTTCTATTGAACTGCTTCATTCAGCCACGCTCATACATGATGATGTGGTCGACCAAAGTCTAATCAGAAGAGGCAAACAAAGTATTCACACTAAATGGGATAATGCTCATGGTGTATTAGTGGGAGATTTTGTTTACTCTAAAGCATTTCAATTAATGGCTAGTTTTGAAAATCCAAAGATTATCAGAACTCTTGCTAACTCTACAAATAGAATTTCTGAAGGAGAAGTGCTCCAGCTTGCTTTAAAAAATAGAGAAGTTTTAACCGAAAAAGAATATTTTGAAATAATCGATAGAAAAACTGCAGAGCTTTTTAAATCAGCAGCTCTAACTGCGGGAATTCTTTCTTCTTGTTCAGAAAATCAGCTTTCTAGTTTAGCTAAATTTGCCACCTCCCTTGGAATAAGCTTTCAAATTCAAGACGATATTCTTGATTATTTTGGAAATGAGAGTCTTACAGGAAAACGTATCGGCAAAGATTTTGAAGAAGGTAAATTTACCCTTCCTGTTCTGATAGCTCTAAAAAATATGGACTCTAATGAAAGAGATATTTTTTTAAAATTATTTGAAAACGGTGAAAAAGAATCCTTTCCTGAGGTCTTGCAAATGCTTAGCACTTCAAATATTCGTGAAGAAATTGATAAAACATTTAATTATTATTCAGATATATGCAAAGAAGAGATTAAAGGTATACCTGATAACGAATACAAGACAGCATTAGAACAGATTGTCTCTAACTTAGACTCAAGATTAACTTAATTTTTTTATAACTATTTTGATGTATCATTAAGTTTTTAAAATTAAAAATACAAAGAAATGTCTTTCTCGCCCAAAAGCAACTACAACAAAGAAGAAATACTCGATTGTGCTGAAGGTAATCTTTTTGGCCAAGAAAATGGCAGACTTCCGACTCCCAACATGCTCATGTTTGACCGCATCACAGAAATCAATACTGATGGAGGTAAGTTTTCAAAGGGTGAGATTATCGCTGAATTAGACATCAATCCTGATCTATGGTTTTTTGATTGTCATTTTAAAGGTGATCCTGTAATGCCTGGTTGTTTAGGTCTCGATGCTATGTGGCAGCTGGTAGGTTTCCATTTATGCTGGCTAGGCAAGCCCGGTCGCGGAAGAGCCCTTGGTGCATCCGAGGTCAAATTTTTTGGGCAAGTATTACCAACTGCAAAGCTTGTGACAATTAAAATTGATATCAAAAGAATACTTAATCTCGATCTTACAGTTGGAATAGGTGAAGGATCCATGCTTGTAGATGGAAGAGAAATTTACAGCGCCAAAGGACTTAAAGTGGGTTTATTTCAAGATACCTCTAGTTTTTGATATGCGCGAAGTAGTAGTAACGGGCATGGGGATAGTCTCTAGTTTAGGGAATAATACTTCTGAAGTAACAGATTCTTTAAAGAATTTAAGATCTGGCATCTCAGAAAATCCAGACAATAAAGAGATAGGTCTTAGAAGTCATGTTTCAGGTTCAATTAAAGATTTAGATCTTAAAGGACTCATCGATAGAAAACTTTATAGGTTTATGGGCGATGCAGCTGCCTATGCATACTTAAGCACTCAAGAGGCAATAAAGGATGCTAATTTATCTCAAGACGAATTATCTAATGTCAGAACTGGTCTAATAATGGGTTCAGGAGGTGCTTCTTCTGAAGACCAAATAGAATCCGCAGACATCCTAAGACAAAAAGGTTTAAAAAGAATAGGACCCTACAGAGTTACTAAAGCTATGGGAAGTACAGTCTCCGCCTGTCTTGCAACATCTTTTGGAATAAAAGGAATCAATTATTCTATTTCCTCTGCTTGCGCAACTAGTGCGCACTGTATTGGATCTGGAATGGAACAAATACAGCTCGGCAAACAAGATATTGTTATTGCAGGTGGCGGTGAAGCTGAACATTGGGGAATGACCAGTTTATTCGATGCCATGGGAGCCTTGTCTACAAAATATAATGACAATCCTTCTGTTGCCTCAAGAGCTTATGATAAAGATAGAGATGGTTTTGTGATCGCTGGAGGTGGAGGGTCTTTAATTCTTGAAGAGAAAGAACATGCCATTGCTAGAGGTGCAACAATCTATGCAAAATTAACTGGTTATGCTGCTACCTCTGACGGTGAAGATATGGTTAGTCCTTCTGGAGAAGGTGGGAAGAGGTGTATGCAAGTTGCCTGGGAGATGTGCGGCAAGTCAAAGATTGACTATATAAATGCTCATGGAACAAGTACTCCGGCTGGAGATATCACTGAGCTCAATGCCATTAAGTCTGTTTTTGGAGATAAGATACCTTGGATAAGCTCAACCAAATCGCTTTCAGGCCATTCTCTTGGGGCCGCAGGAGTTCAAGAATCTATATATGGACTTATAATGTTAAAGGAACAATTTATAGTAGGCTCAGCCAATATAGAGAATCTAGATGAAGGTGCTGAAGACTTTCCAATAGTTAGAGAAAACCTTTCAGCAGCCCTGAACAGTTTTTTAAGTAATAGTTTCGGCTTTGGTGGTACGAACGCTACTTTGATTTTTGAAAAACCTTAAAAAGGTATATCGTCATCAGTAATACCGCTATCTGGTAAATTTTGAGAGCCCATATCTTGATTGGCATTCTCATAAGAAGAATTATCTGAATTAGAACTTCCCCTACTATCCAAGAACTGCATATCTCGTCCTATGACCTCTGTGGTGTATCGAGTTTGGCCATCCTGTTCCCATTTCCTGGTTTGAAGCTGACCTTCTATATAGACTTTAGATCCTTTTTTAAGATATTCACCTGCAATCTCAGCCAACCTTCGCCATAAAACCACCCTATGCCATTCAGTTTTCTCTTGATCAGAGCCCGTGTCCTTATCTTTCCATGATTCAGATGTTGCCAGACTCAGTGTTGTGACAGCGGCTCCGCCGGCTGTATATTTAACATCAGGATCTTGTCCTAGATTTCCTACCAAAATTACTTTATTGATTCCGCTTCTAGCCATAAAAATTTTAATTTAGTTAATATTACTAACTCAGATTATAATCTGTTTTCTAAACTTAAGTTCCAAAACATTATTTTTTTTCATGAAATACATCAAAGTAAGAGGTGCACGTCAGCATAATCTTAAAAACATAGACATAGATCTTCCCCGAGATAAGCTAGTAGTCATAACAGGTCTGTCCGGTTCAGGTAAATCAAGTTTAGCATTTGATACTCTCTATGCTGAGGGGCAAAGACGATATGTGGAATCTTTATCAGCTTATGCAAGGCAATTTCTTTCTATGATGGAAAAACCTGATGTTGATCACATTGAGGGGCTCTCTCCTGCAATTTCTATTGAACAGAAAACAACTTCCCATAACCCTAGATCTACCGTTGGAACTGTTACTGAAATCTATGATTATTTGAGACTTTTGTTTGCAAGAGCCGGTACACCGATATGTCCCGATCATAACCTGTCTCTGGAAGGACAAACCTCAAATCAAATTTGTGACAAGATACTTGAACTCCCAGATGAATCTAAAATAATGATCTTGGCTCCATTAATAAAAGAGCAGAAAGGTGAACACCTCCATGTATTCGATGATCTTAAGATGCAAGGGTATGTAAGAATGCGAGTTAATGGAATTACCATTGATGTCGATGATAGTCCCAAACTAAACAAAAATAAAAAACATTCAATAGAAGCTGTTGTCGATAGATTGGTATTACCTAAAGATGCTGATGAAAATTTTCAATTAAGATTAGCAGAATCAATTGAAAATGCACTTAATCTTAGTGATGGTAATGTGATCATATTCCTTTTAGATGAGAATAAGGATATTTCTTATAGCTCGAAAATGGCATGTAATGAATGCGGTTACAGCATACCTGAACTTGAACCTAGATTATTCACTTTCAATAATCCTGCAGGTGCTTGTCCTGACTGCGAAGGACTCGGAGTGAAGTCATATGTAGACGTTTCTAAGGTAATTCATGAATCTACAGCTAGTATAAGCGAAGGTGCCTTAGTTGGATGGGATATGAGTCACAGATATCATTTCCACCTTCTTAGATGTCTTTCAAGGGAATATAACTTTTCATTAGAGGAATCTTTTGAAAACCTAGATGAAGAGATAAAGGATATTATTTTAAATGGAACTAATGGAGTACCTGTGAATTTTAGTTGGAGAAATAAAAGAGGTAGTTTGGTGGAACGAATCTTTGCTTTTGAAGGGGTCTTAAACAATATAGACAGAAGATATAAAGAAACTGAATCTAGTTATAGTAGAGATAACTTATCTAAACTTATCTCTCTTTCTTCCTGTAAGGCCTGTGCAGGAACTAGATTGAGAAAAGAAGCCAGAAATGTATTCATAGAAAATGTGAATCTTCCTGAAATTACTTCTTACACCATAGATCAAGCTTTTGATTTTTTTAATACTATGAATTTAAAAGGTTCAAAGGGAGAAATTGCTGAAAGGATAGTAAAAGAAGTAAACGAAAGATTAGAATTCTTAGTAGACGTTGGATTAAATTATCTTACTTTAGATAGAAGTGCTGAAAGCCTCAGTGGAGGGGAAGCTCAGAGAATTAGATTGGCTAGTCAGATTGGAGCAGGACTTGTAGGAGTAACTTATATTTTAGATGAACCATCGATAGGTCTTCATCAAAGAGATAATGAAAAGCTCCTCAAAACGTTAAAAAAATTGAAAGATCTTGGCAACACAGTAATAGTTGTGGAACACGATCATGAAACAATGCAATTTTCAGATCATGTAATTGACATAGGTCCTGGAGCCGGAGTTCATGGTGGAAAAGTATGTGCTCAAGGAACAGCATCAGAGATAGCTAAATCTAAGCATTCAATTACAGGCCAGTACTTGTCAGGAAAAAGAAAAATTGAAATACCAAAGAAAAGAAAAGAATTAGATCAAGAAAGAATAGTTAAGCTCACCAAAGCCGATGGTCATAACTTAAAATCTGTAAATCTTGAACTACCTCTAGATTTATTTGTTTGTGTTACAGGAGTTTCAGGTTCTGGAAAATCAACTTTAATCAATCAAACATTGTTACCAGCTATATCAAATGAAATCTCTAAAGCTGAAAAAAGAGATACTAAACCTTTTGCAAAACTATCAGGAATAAATGATATCGATAAGATTATTGAGATTAGCCAAAGCCCTATAGGTAGGACTCCAAGATCTAACCCAGCAACATACACAGGTTTATTTACTCCATTAAGGGAGTTATTTGCCGGAACACAAGAATCTAGATCTCGTGGTTATAAAATTGGTAGATTCAGTTTTAACGTGAAAGGTGGTAGATGTGAGGCATGTCAAGGAGATGGTGTTATTAAGGTCGAAATGCACTTTCTTCCTGATGTATATGTAAAGTGTGATGTATGTGATGGTCAAAGATATAATAGAGAAACTTTGGATATCAAGTACAAAAGTAAGAATATTTACGAAGTATTGGATATGACAGTTGAAGATTCGTTAAAGTTTTTTGATGCAATACCTTCCATAAGAAAGAAATTAGAGACCCTTATGGATGTTGGTCTCGGGTATGTGAAATTAGGACAACAAGCCACCACCCTATCAGGAGGGGAAGCCCAGAGAGTGAAATTAGCTAAAGAGTTATCAAAAAGTGCCTACAATCATACTCTCTATATTCTTGATGAACCTACAACAGGGCTTCATATGTATGATATTGAACTGCTTCTAAAGGTACTTAAAAGACTTAGAGATAACGGTAATACAGTAGTTGTGATAGAACACAACATGGATGTCATCAAAACATGTGATTGGGTGATAGATTTAGGACCCGAAGGCGGTTCAAATGGTGGAGAAATTATTGCTATGGGAACTCCAGAGGACCTTATTAAAAACAAAAAATCCCACACAGGAAAACATCTTAAAAAAGTACTTAAAACTTAAGCTGTTTCTTCACTAACAGGTTGCTCCCCTGCAATATTGTCTTCTTTTACAAACTCTATTTGAGCTGCAGGAGATTTATCACCAGGCCTAAGTCCACGTTTAACGACTCTCAGGTAACCTCCTGGTCTGTTCTTGAACCTAGGTCCTAATTCATCAAATAACTTGGCTACTGCCTCTTTAGATTGAAGTCTAGCATATGCTAATCTTTGATTTGCCACTGTATTCTCTTTAGCAAGAGTAACTAAAGGTTCCAAGAAGCCTCTAATCTCTTTGGCTTTAGCAAGAGTGGTTTTTATAGATTCATGTTCTATGATTGAAATAGCTAAACCTTTCTTTAAGGCTTTCCTTTGAGGACTATTCCTATTGAATTTTCTTCCAGCTTTCCTATGTCTCATTTTATTTCTTAATTATTTTCTGGTGGCCAATTATCAAGTATCAAGCCCAATGAAAGGCCTCTTGATAAAAGAACTTCTTTTATTTCATTTAAAGACTTCTTACCTAGATTAGGTGTCCTAAGCAGATCTGATTCCATTCTTGTGACTAAATCACCAATGTAATGAATATTCTCTGCCTTCAAGCAATTAGCTGATCTTACTGTTAGTTCTAATTCATCCACAGGTCTTAACATTATTGGATCAATTTTTGCCTCTTCTTTTTCTTCGATGACCTCTTCAAGTCTTCCAAGTTCGGCAAAGGCTGATAGTTGATGCTGAAGTATAGTAGCTGAGATTCTTAATATTTCTTCTGCTTCTAAGGTTCCATCGGTATCAATGTCTACAGTCAGTCTATCAAGATTTGTTCTTTGTTCCACTCTTGCATTATCAACCTGATAAGTAACTCTTCTTATTGGAGAATAAGTTGCATCCAATCTTAAGAGCCCTGTCTCTTGACCCTCATCTTCATCCAGAGGTTTAACAGGAACAAACCCTCTTCCTCTTGTAACTTTTAACATCATATTAATTGAACCTTCTTCATTCAAAGTAGCAATATGATGATCTGGATTGATTATCTCTACACCAGTTGGCAAATCAATGTCAGCCGCTGTTACTATTCCACTTCCAGATTTAGATATTTTTAATTCTGCATCTTCCACTTCAGTGAGTCTCACTGATAAATCTTTTAAATTTAAAAGTATGTCTATAACATCTTCTTGTACGCCTTCTATTGTGCTGTATTCATGAAGGACACCATCAATTTTTACTTCTGAAACTGCAGTTCCTGGCATGGAAGATAAAATAATTCTTCTTAGGGCATTACCTAAAGTGTGACCGAAACCCTGCTCAAGAGGTTCAAGAACAATTTTAGACCTAGTTGGTCCTGATTCTTCAACAACTATTTCAGTTGGTGTTAAAAAATCTTTAATAATATCGTAATTATCTGTCATATTTTTCCTCTTTTATTTTGAATAAAGTTCGATTATCAAATTCTCATTGATATCAGTATCAAGAGATGATCTTTCAGGAATGTTTTTATATGTTCCTGAATAATTTTTAGAATTCACATCTATCCAATCAATCTCTTCTCTATTTTTTGCTATTTCTATAGCTTGTTGAACCCTATTTTGTGATTGTGCACCTTCAGTTAAAGAAACGGTATCTCCAGGAGTAATTTTAAAACTTGGGATGTTAACTTTCTTGTCATTTACTAGAACGGCTTTATGGCTAACAAGTTGTCTAGCCTCTGATCTAGTTGAAGCAAAACCCATTCTGTAAACAACATTATCAAGTCTACTTTCAAGCATTTGAAGAAGATTGTCACCTGTGACCCCTTTCATTCTTGCTGCATGCTTATAATAAGTCTTGAACTGTTTTTCCATAACACCATAAATTCTTCTTACTTTCTGTTTTTCTCTTAACTGAACTCCATAATCAGAAATTCTAGGACGTCTAGTACGTCCGTGCTGTCCAGGAACTGTTTCAGACTTACACTTTGAATCATGAGATCTTATTCCACTTTTTAACAGAAGATCTGTTCCTTCTCTTCTGGATAACTTGCATTTAGGTCCAATATATCTAGCCATTAAACTCTTCTCCTTTTAGGGGGCCTACAACCGTTGTGAGGGATTGGAGTTACGTCAGTTATTTTAGTTATTTTGAAGCCTTTAGAATTTAGTCCTCTTATTGCTGACTCTCTTCCTGATCCAGGCCCTCTTACTTGAATCTCGAGACTCTCCACTCCTACCATTTTTACTTTATCTCCTACTGCTTCAGCGGCCCTTTGCGCTGCGAAAGGTGTACTTTTTCTAGAGCCCCTAAAGCCTTGAGCACCAGAACTTGATTGAGCAATAGCATTTCCTTGCTTGTCAGTAATACTAATCAATGTGTTATTAAAGGAGGCATGAATATGAGCAATACCTTCGCTTACTCTTTTTTTTGTAGTCTTTTTTGTAGCCATAGTTTTATCTTCTTATTGGACGTTTAGGTCCTTTTCTAGTTCTCGCGTTATTTTTTGTATTTTGTCCTCTTACAGGTAGATGTCTTCTGTGTCTTATGCCTCTATTGGTACCTAAGTCTTGAAGTCTTTTAATATTTGTTGCTACTTCCCTTCTTAAATCGCCTTCTACCATAAATCTACCTACCTCTGCTCTTACAAGCTCAAGTTGATCTTCAGATAAATCAACAATTTTTGTAGATGGATCAACTCCTATAGAGCTGCAAATGCTTTTTGCTCTAGTTTTTCCAATTCCATAAACATAAGTTAATGAAATCTCTGCATGTTTATTATCCGGGATATTTATTCCTGCGACACGTGCCATTCTTTTCTCCTTTACCCTTGTCTTTGTTTATGTCTTGGTTCTGTTGGACATATAACAAAAAGTGTTCCTTTTCTTTTTACTATTTTGCAATTTCTGCATATTTTTTTAACTGATGCTCTAACTTTCATTTTTATCTTCCACCTAATGGATTACCACCATAACCTTTTAAATTAGCTTTTTTAAGAAGTGACTCGTACTGATGTGACATAAGATGAGATTGCACCTGAGCCATGAAATCCATCACTACCACAACTGCTATTAGCAATGAAGTTCCTCCTAAGTAAAAAGGAACACCGGCTGAAACAATCAAAAATTGAGGCATAAGACATACCAATATAAGGTATCCAGAACCCCAAACTGTTAAGCGGGTCATCACTCCATCTATATAATCTGCTGTTTGATCTCCTGGTCTTATACCAGGCATATAAGCACCAGATCGTCTCAAATTTTCTGAAATTTCTTTTGGGTCAAACTGTAAGGCAGTATAAAAGAAACAGAAGAAAGCAATCAGAGCCGAAAATAGAATTACATACAAAGGCTGGCCGGGACCTAGAGCAAGAGTGATTTCTTGAAGCCACTCGAACCCTTCACCTTGTCCAAACCATGATGAGGCTGATGCCGGAAATAACAGCAAACTACTTGCAAAAATTGCTGGTATAACACCTGCTTGGTTTATTTTCATAGGAAGATAAGAAGCTTGACCTTGAACCATCTTTCTTCCTTGTTGTCTCTTGGCATAATTTACAGTTATCCTTCTCTGACCTCTTTCTATCCAGACAATAAATGCTATTGCAGCAACCGCTACTAAAGCGATTGATAAGAGCATAATGAGATTGATATCTCCTTGCCTTGCCCCCTCGAATGCCTGCCCCACTGCCCTTGGTAACCCAGCAACGATGCTAGAAAAAATTATTATTGATATGCCATTACCAATACCTTTTTCAGTAACAAGCTCTCCTAACCACATTAAAAATACTGTTCCTGATACCAGCGAAGTTACAGCTACTATCTGAAACATTACTCCCGGTTCTAAAGCTAAGCCTTGATTTTGTAACCCTAAAGCCAGTCCACTTGCCTGAATGAGGGCTAAGAATACTGTTCCATAACGGACATAAGACGTTCTTAATCTTCTACCTTCCTCACCTTCTTCTCTAAACCTTTTCTTCAGAGAAGGTGTAGTTCCTTCTAATAGACTCATGATAATCGATGCAGTAATGTATGGCATGATATTGAGGGCCATAATACTCATCCTTTCAAGAGCTCCGCCTGAAAACATATTGAACAAGTCTAGGAGTGTTCCTTGATTTTGTTGAAAAATATTCGCTAGCTTATCTGGATCAATACCTGGAATTGGTATGTGTGTTCCTATCCTATAAATTATGACAGCCATAAAAACAAAACGAAGCCTCTTCCATAACTCTGAAAGTCCTTTGTTTTGTCCAATAGCTGAAGGATTTACTGACATGACTATGCTTCTATTGTGCCTCCAGCTTCTTCAATTAATTTTTTAACTGATGCTGTTGTATGAATGCCCTTAAGATTAATTTTAGTACATGAATCTGCGTCTAAGAACACTTTTACTTTTTTAGTAGAGTTTCTAATAAGATCAGCCTCAACAAGACTTTCTATAGTTACTTCAGTTATACCTGAATTAAGTAAGGTGCTAAGTCTTAATTGCTCAGTATTTCTATTTCTTCTTGATGAAAAGCCAAATTTAGGAGTTCTTTTTTGGAGAGGCATTTGACCACCCTCAAACCCTATTCTAACCCTTCCTCCAGAACGAGATTTCAAACCTTTGTGTCCTTTACCACTTGTTTTTCCAGAACCACTACCCGTACCTCTGCCAATACGCTTGCTATCCTTTACTCTTTTAGGATTTGGTTTTAATTCGTTGAGTTTCATTTTGATCCTTTTAATTTACTTGCAATAAATGAATAGCTTTATTGATCATTCCTCTATTTTCAGGAGTATCTTGAACAGAAACAGTTTGTCCAATTTTGAATAAACCTAGTCCTCTTACTGAATTTTTTTGAAATTCTTTAGAGCCTATAAGACTTCTAGTGAGCTTAACTGTAATTTGTTTATCTGACATCGTTAACCTCTACCTAATCTCTTCGCAACTCTTGCAGGAGATTCCATTTCTTCTAAAGCCTTCAAAGTTGCCCTTACTACATTTACAGGCGTTGTAGAGCCATAACACTTTGCTAGAACATCTTTTACACCAGCTAACTCCAGAACAGCTCTCATAGCACCACCTGCTATAATTCCTGTACCAGGCGCCGCAGGTTTCATAAAAATTACTGATGCTCCATATTTAGATTTAATTGGATATTGAATGGTGTTTCCCTTTAATTCTATGCTCACCATATTCCTTCTGGCATGATCTAGAGCTTTCTGGATAGCAATTGGAACTTCTCTTGCCTTGCCTCTTCCAAAACCAATTTTTCCATTTCCATCACCCACTACCGTTACAGCAGTAAATCCGAAGATCCTACCGCCTTTCACAACTTTAGCTACTCTATTAACTTGTACTAGTTTTTCTTCTAAGACTTCAGAGCCAAGATTATCTGTAACAGCTTTATTTTCCATATTTTTTTTTCCTAAAATGAGAGGCCTGCTTCACGAGCCGCCTCAGCGAGAGCCTTTACTCTCCCATGAAATTTATAACCAGATCTATCAAATGCTACTTTGTTTATGCCTTTTTCAAGGGCTCTTTCTCCGATCAATTTACCCACTTTTGAAGCCGCATCCATATTCCCATTATTTTCCGACTTCAATGCTTCTTCAGCTGTAGATGCACTTACAATAATTTGTGATCCATCACAGGTAGAAACCTGTGCATAAATGTGAGCATTAGACCTAAAAACACTCAGCCTATTGTTTTCAGATAGTTCAATTTTTGATCTAGACTTTAGAGCTCTTTTTTGTCTTTTTAAATTCTTTATGGCCATTTTTTTATGCTTTTTTGGATTCTTTTCTTATTATTCTTTCATCGGCATACTTCACACCTTTGCCTTTATAGGGCTCAGGAGGTCTATAATCTCTTATTTCAGCAGCAACCTGCCCTACCAGCTGTTTATCCATAGATTTAAGAATAATCTCTGTATTACTCGGTAGTTCAGCAGTCACCCCTTCAGGTAATTCATGTTTAACAGGATGAGAAAAGCCTAAACTAAGATTTATGGTTGAACCTTCTAACGCTGCTCTGTAACCAACTCCATTTATTTCAAGTTTCTTCTCAAAACCTGTAGCAACTCCCTGCATAAAATTTGCTGTTAATGCTCGCATGGTGCCTGTAATTGCCAAAGATTCCTTGGATTCTTTATTGGGACTGAAGCTGATTGAATTCTCTTCTTTATTTATGTCTACGTCCTCATGGATTTCTAAAGACATACTGCCTAACTTTCCTGAAAAAGTTATAACCCCTTGGTTATTTTCTAGAGTTACTCCATCTGGAATTTCTAATGCTTTTAAAGATGTTCTAGCCATAATTTATTTTTAAAATACTGAACAAATTAATTCACCGCCAACTTTCTCTTCTCGAGCTTGTTGATCAGTCATTAATCCTTTACTGGTTGAAATGATTGCCACACCCAAACCTCCATTGACTTGAGGTAAATCTTTATAGTGTGAATATTGTCTTAACCCTGGTTTGCTTATTCTTTTAAGCTGCTTAATGACAGGGGAGCCTTCAAAATATTTAAGTTTTATTTCTATTTCTGGTTTTGCTCCTTCGGAAGAAGAATAAGAGTGAATATATCCTTCCTGTTTGAGCATAGAAAGAAGTGCTAATTTTTTTGTAGATGAAGGAACTTTTACAGTTTCTTTATTCCTACCTTGAGCATTATTAATACTCGAAAATAAGTTTGCTATAGGATCTTGAATACTCATATATTTTTTACCAACTTGATTTTACTAATCCAGGAATATCACCCTTCATGGCCAGTTCTCTTAATTTATTTCTTGCTAAACCAAATTTGCGATACACAGCATGCGGTCTTCCAGTTATCGCGCACCTTCTTTGCATTCTAATAGGACTAGCATCTCTAGGCTGTTTTTGCAGCTTGATTTGTGCAGCTTCTTTTTCTTCTTGAGAAAATTTAGGACTTCTAATTATCTCCTTAAGTTCAGCTCTTTTTGCTGCAAATCTAAGAACCGTTTTCCTTCTTCTTTCTTCTCTTGCTTTCATTGATGTTTTTGCCATATCTTTACCTTTAAGTTTTGAAAGGGAATTTTAGTGCTCTAAGAAGAGCCTCTCCAGACTTATCGTCAGCAGCTGAAGTGGATATGCAGATATCCATTCCTCTTATTTTATCTACTTTGTCATAATCTATTTCAGGAAAAATGATGTGTTCTTTGATACCCATTGAGTAATTACCCCTTCCGTCAAAGGATTTAACTTCCAGTCCTCTGAAATCTCTTTCCCTTGGAATAGCGATACTAATAAGCCTCTGAAGAAACTCGTACATCCTATCGCCTCTTAGGGTTACTTTACAGCCAATTGGCATTCCATCTCTGATCTTGAAGTTGGCTACAGATTTTCTAGCTTTCGTGACTAGTGGTTTTTGTCCAGCTATTAGAGTCATATCTTCAACAGCTCGTTCAAGAACTTTTTTATCATTCATTGCCTCACCTACTCCCATATTGAGGGTTACTTTTGTAACCTTCGGAACAGCCATAACTGATGCAAGTCCTAAACTGTCTTTCAACTCTTGAACAATAGTATTTTTATAATGATCTTTTAATGGAATCATGACTATATTTCCTTACCTGAAGATTTGAATACTCTTATTTTTGAACCATCTTCTAGAGATTTAATCTGCACTTTATCTGCCTTCTTAGTGGAAGGATTGAAGATTGATATATTTGAAACGTTAATTGATGCTTCTTTTTCTACAACGCCTCCGGCAATGCCTGCATTAGGGTTAGGTTTTGTGTGTCTCTTAACCATTTGAACTCCTGAGACATAACATCTACCGTTATTTAAAAGTTTTGTTACAGAACCTTGTTTACCTTTATCTTTTCCAGCAATTACGATTACTTGATCGCCTGTTTTGATTTTCTGCATAATTAAATTACCTCCGGAGCTAAAGAAACAATTCTCATGAACTCTTCACTTCTTAATTCTCTTGATACTGGGCCGAATACTCTTGTTCCTATTGGTTGTTTTTGAGCATTAATTAATACAGCTGCATTATCATCAAATCTTATAGACGAGCCATCAGATCTACGAAGCTTGTTCTTAGTTCTTACTATGACAGCGTCAACAACCTCTCCTTTCTTTACCTTACCTGTTGGGATAGCTTCTTTGATAGAAACTTTTATTACATCACCCACTTTCGCAAACTTTTTCTTAGATCCGCCCAGTACTCTTATACACATGAGCTTCCTGGCACCACTATTGTCTGCAACTTCTAAATAACTTAACTCTTGTATCATCTTTTTTTATATTTCTTGTGTTTTTTGCTCTATCTTAAGTAGATTCCATGATTTACTTTTCGAGATTGGCTTACACTCTTGAATAGTAACTAAATCTCCTGAGCTACATATATTTTCTTGATCATGTGCGTGAAGTTTTGTTGACCTTCTCATAATCTTTTTATACAGAGGATGCTTAACTTTCCTTTCAACAAGAACTGTTATCGTCTTATCTCTAGAAGAGCTGATCACCCTACCTGTTTCTGTTCTTGTTCTTTTATCCGTCATTCTTTTCTTGTTTATTTTGTTCTTTATTTAAAGTTTTTAGTTGTGCAATTGATCTTCTAATTTCTCTGATTTTGTGAGTTTCTTTCAACTGTCCAGATGAATGTTTTATCTTTAACTCAAGTAACTCTTTTCTGAGTTTTCCTTCTTCATCCGTAACGTCTGTAGATTTATTTCTTAATTTATCTAGAAAGCTTTCTTTAGCCATTAGACTCTCCTAATAAAAGTTGTTGCTATAGGCATTTTTGCAGAGGCAAGTGCGAAGGCCTCTTTGGCTAACTCCTCATCCACTCCTTCCATCTCATATAAAATCTTTCCAGGTTTAATGGGACATACCCAATATTCTACATTTCCTTTACCTTTACCTTGTCTTACTTCAAGAGGCTTTTTTGTTATTGGCTTATCAGGAAAAACTCTTATCCAAATCTTCGCACCTCTTTTGACATGACGCGTCATAGCTCTTCTTGCTGCCTCAATCTGCCTTGACGTGAGTTGCCCTCTCTGAGTAGCCTTTAAGCCAAAAGTTCCGAAGCTTAAGGTTGCGCCTCTTTGAGCATTACCAGTATTTCTACCTTTCTGCTGTTTTCTGTATTTTGTTCTCTTAGGTTGAAACATTTATTTCCTTCTAGTCTGAGTCTTTATTTTGGTTATCAAGAACTTCGCCTCTAAAAACCCAGGCTTTAACTCCAATAACGCCGTATGTTGTATTTGCTTCGGCCAAACCATAATCTACGTCAGCTCTTAGCGTATGCAGAGGTACCCTTCCTTCTTTTTGAATTTCAGCTCTTGCAATTTCAGCTCCACCAAGCCTGCCGGCAACTCTAATCTTTACGCCTTCAGCACCTTGTCTCATTGCATTCTGAACAGCTCTTTTCATAGCTCTTCGGAACATAACTCTTCTTTCAAGTTGCTGAGCTACACTTTCTGCTAAAAGTTTTGCGTCGAGATCTGGTTTTCTTATCTCTTGTATGCTGAGAGTGACAGGTATTCCCATTCTCTGAGTAATATCCTCTCTCATTCTATCGATATCTTCGCCTTTTTTTCCTATGACAATACCGGGTCTTGCAGTGTGAATAAGTACTCTCGCATTATCTGCTGTTCTTTCTATCTCTATTCTGCTTACTGATGCGTGAGAGAGTTTATTAGTTAGATGCTCTCTTACCTCAATGTCTTTAAGAAGATTTTCCGTATACTCAGATTTTTCAGCATACCAATTAGAGGTGTGTTGAGTGGTGATTCCTAATCTAAAACCTATTGGGTGTACCTTTTGTCCCATTATTTTCCTTTTTCCTGAACCGTTAACGCAATATTGCAGCTTCTCTTAAAAAATCTATCAGCTCTTCCTCTGGCCCTAGGTCTTACACGTTTCATTGTGAAGCTCTCATCTACAGCTATAAAAGAGACAAATAATGTATCTATATCTAATCCTTGATTATGCTCAGCATTCGCAATAGCAGACTCTAGAATCTTCTTGATGATATGAGCAGATTTTTGTGGAGCAAAAGAAAGAATGCCTAAGGCTTCTTCAATGTGTTTGCCTCTTATCTGATTAGCAACTAGTCTAGCTTTCTGGCTAGAAACTCGAGCGCTTCTTAGTTTTGCAGTAGCTTGACTCATTTTTTACTTCCTATCTCCAGAATGCATTTTAAATGTTCTTGTTAAAACAAACTCACCAAGCTTATGACCAACCATATCTTCTTGAATGAAAATAGGAACATGTTGTCTTCCGTTATGCACGGCTATATTTAGTCCTACCATATCAGGAGTAATCATTGATCTTCTTGACCAAGTCTTTATTGGTTTCTTGTCGTTAGTTGCAACTGCTTGATCCACTTTTTTTAACAAGTGTAGATCTACAAATGGTCCTTTTTTTAATGATCTAGGCATTTTTAATTTCTTCTTCTTACAATCATTCGATTGCTTGGTTTATTTTTCTTGCGAGTTTTATATCCCTTAGTCGGAACTCCCCATGGTGTAACTGGATGTCTACCACCAGATGTCTTTCCTTCACCACCACCATGTGGGTGATCTACTGGGTTCATTGCCACACCTCTAACAGTCGGTCTTATGCCCAACCATCTTTTTGCACCTGCTTTTCCTATTGATCTCAAAGAATGCTCTGAATTAGATACGCTACCAATAGTAGCTCTACACTCAGACAGAACTCTTCTTACTTCGCCACTTCTTAATCTTAAAGTTGCATACCTACCTTCAATAGCTAAAATTTGGGCTGAAGCTCCTGCACTTCGTGCCATCTGAGCCCCCTTTCCAGGAAATAACTCTATACAGTGAACCACTGTACCTAATGGCATGTCCTTGAGAGACATACAATTTCCGGATGATATAGGCGATTCTTTTCCAGATAGAATTGTTGAACCTAGCTCCAATCCATCAGGTGCTATTATGTAAGTTCTTTCTCCATCAGCATATAAAAGAAGAGCAATATTGGCTGATCTGTTAGGATCATATTCCAAGGTCTCTACCTTGGCAGGGATGTTGTCTTTCAACCTTTTAAAATCAATAATTCTATAATGCTTTTTATGACCACCACCACGATGTCTTGTAGTGATTCTTCCCTGATTATTTCTGCCTGACTTTTGTTTTTTAGGTTCTAAAAGTGGTGCATGTGGTTCACCCTTGTGAAGATCATCTCTTGAAACCCAAGATCTGAATCTTCTTCCCGGCGAAGTAGGTTTTGATTTCTTTATTTGAGTAGCCATTATTCTGAAGTCACCTCAATTGATTGACCTTCTGCAAGCCTTACATAGGCTTTCTTCCAATCTGATTTTTTTCTGATTCTAAACTTAGATCGTTTAGTCTTTCCTTTAACTTTTATGATGTTTACATTCTCGACATTGACAGAGAAATAACCTTCAACTGCTTTCTTAACTTGGAGTTTTGTTGCATTAATATCAACCTTAAAGGCATATTGATTTGAGTCACCCATTAGAGCAGAAACTTTTTCTGTTAAATAAGGCGCTTTGATAACTTTATATAGCTCTGTTTTCATTAGGATAGAGCCTCAGTTAGTTTTTCAATAGTTTCAGAAGTAAGAATGACATTCTCAGCTTTGATTAACGCCGAAGGGTCAATCGAATTTATAGAAAGCACATTACATTGAGTTAAGTTTTTTGATGCCTTGATTAAATTATCATTATTACTGCTGAGGACTATGAGAGCACTGTTTAATCCAAGATTAGACAGAATAGTTTTAACTTGAGATGATTTTACTGGTTCATCGATTTTTAATTCATTAACAGCAACTATTTTATTTTCTTCAGCTATCTTTGACCATATTGATCTCATGGCTGATCTATACATTTTCTTATTTATTTTCTTGGGGTTAACATTTTGATATGTGGCTGCAAAAGTGACACCTCCACCTCTCCATATTGGAGATCTTATGGTTCCAGCTCTAGCCCTACCTGTTCCTTTTTGCTTCCAAGGTTTTCTTCCGCCACCCCTTACTGCAGACCTATTTTTTTGAGCTTTAGTTCCCTGATGACTATTATGAATATAAGTAGTAACAAGTTGATGTACTAAGTCTTGGTTGAACTCTTGCTTAAAAACCTCATCAGCCAGAGAAATTTTCGATTCTCCGGAGCCATTTTGATTTAATACTTCTAATTCCATTTTATTTTACTGCTGGTTTGAGAACAACATTGGAACCCGTTGATCCTGGTATAGGTCCTTTAATGAGTAGTAGATTATTCTCTGAGTCTATAGAAGCAATTTTAAGATTTTGAATTGTTTTCTTCTCATCCCCCATATGTCCTGACATTTTCTTACCTTTCCAAACTTTACCTGGAGTTTGGCATTGGCCTATAGATCCGGGTGCCCTATGTGAAATAGAATTACCATGCGTGGCATCTTGCATCTTAAAGTTCCATCTTTTTACAGTTCCAGCAAAACCTTTACCTTTTGATTTACCTTGAACATCAATTTTTTGCCCTTCTTGAAATATATCTATATTTAATTGACTGCCCACCTCTAGGTCTGCCAGATCTTCAGCATTTACTTTAAATTCCCATAATCCGTCTCCAGGATTGACAGATCCTTTTTTATAATGGCCTGCTAAAGGCTTAGAAAGATGCTTTTCTTTCTTTGTTCCGGTAGTTACCTGAATAGAAGAATAACCATCTACTTCTTCTGATTTAATTTGAGTGATTGTGTTTGGATCTACACTTACTACACTCACAGCAAAGGAATCCCCTTCTGGAGTGAATAATCTCGTCATTCCTTGTTTTTTTCCAATTAGTCCTAAGCTCATCTTATTTATTCTCGTCTAGGCTTATTTGAACGACCACACCGGCTGAAAGTTCAAGTTTGGTTAAAGCATCTAATGTTTTCTCTGAAGGTTCAAGGATGTCTAGAGTTCTTTTGTGGGTTCTTATTTCGTACTGGTCTCTAGCGTCTTTATCTTTGTGAGGAGAAATGAGGATAGTTGTTTTGTGTTTCTTGACAGGCATAGGGATAGGACCCTTCACTTTGGCTCCTGTTCGCTTGACCGTCTCAACTATCTCTTTAGCAGAGCGATCAATAAGCTTATGATCAAAAGCTTTCAATCTAATTCTAATGCTTTGATTTTGCATATTCTTCCTTTTAAGCTCAATAAATAGAGCGTAAAACCACCCCCCTACAGTGTAGGTTGATAAATTAATTAATTTGCCTTTTACCTGTATTCACCAGGATAAAGGCCCCTCCAACAAAACGAGCGGTGATTCTAGTTTTGTGACCACTATGTGTCAACTAAAAAAGTAGAAAAAACCTATATAAAAAGGGGTTTTTCTATCTACCTAACTAAATTACTAGTCGTTTTTACTTATTATGGCTTCAGCAACATTTGATGGTACTTCTGAATACTTCAGAGGTTCCATTGTAAAAGTAGCTCTCCCTTGAGACGCAGACCTGATATCAGTTGCATAACCAAACATTTCAGCTAATGGCACTTCACCGGAAACTATTTTTCCTGAAGGTCCATCTTCCATACCTTGAACAACACCTCTTCTTCTGCTCAAATCTCCTACCACATCACCCATGTACTCTTCTGGTGTGACTATTTCAATACTCATAATAGGCTCTAACAGCACAGGGTCTGCTTTCTGAGCGCCCCCTTTAAATGCCATTGATCCAGCAACCTTAAAAGCAACTTCACTAGAATCAACATCATGGTAAGAACCATCATAAAGTGTCACTTTGACTTTAACCAGAGGATAGCCAGCTATTACGCCTGCTTCCATCTGTTCTTTACAGCCTTTGTCTACTGCACCAATAAATTCACGAGGTATTGCTCCTCCAACAATTTCATTAACAAATTGATAATTCTGATCTTTTTCCTCATCAGGTTCAATTAGAGGCTCCATTTTTATATAGACATGACCATACTGACCTCTACCACCTGATTGACGAACGAATTTAGCTTCTTCTTCAATATATTTTTTTATAGATTCTCTATACGCAACTTGAGGTTTGCCAACATTTGCCTCTACACCAAATTCTCTTCTCATTCTGTCGACTAAGACGTCCAAATGAAGTTCACCCATACCTGACATAATTGTTTGACCTGATTCTTCGTCTGTTCTTAATCTAAATGAGGGATCTTCTTGAGCTAACCTCCCAAGTGCAATGCCCATCTTTTCCTGATCTTCTTTTGTCTTTGGCTCTACCGCTACTGAAATCACTGGTTCAGGGAAGTTCATGGATTCCAACGTAATTTTATTCTTTTCATCACAAAGGGTTTCACCAGTTATTGCTTCTTTTAGTCCTATAACTGCGCAAATATCTCCGGCCCTTGCTTCTGTTATTTCATCTCTCTTGTTTGAATGCATTTGTAACATTCGCCCTATCCTCTCTTTCTTTCCTTTGATAGGTAGATATACCGAATCTCCTGTACTTAGAACTCCAGAGTAAACTCTGACAAATGTAAGGGATCCTACGAATGGATCAGTTGCGATTTTAAAGGCAATTCCTGAAAAGGGTTCAGCATCATCTGATTCTCTGCTTCCTTCTTCTTCATTATCAAGTATACCTGTCACTGCTTTAACTTCATTAGGGGCTGGCATGAAATCAACGACCGCATCAAGCATTGTTTGAACGCCTTTATTCTTGAAAGCAGAACCGCAAAGACAAGGGACTATTTCGCTTCCTAATGTTCTTTCTCTAAGCCCTATTTTTATATCTTCTTGTGACAGATCTCCTTCTTCGAGATATTTATCCATGAGTTCTTCATTAGCTTCGGCAGCTGACTCAACCATTTTTTCTCGCCATTCTTCAGCTAGATCTTGTAAATCTTCTGGTATATCTTCTTCTGTGAAGGTTGTACCCATGTCGTCACCATTCCAATAGATTGCCTTCATTTTTACAAGGTCAATAAGACCTTTAAATTCATCTTCTGCACCAATTGCTAGCTGTATAGGCACTGGATTTGCACCCAACCTCGTTTTCATCTGGTCAACAACCTTTAGGAAGTCTGCACCAGCTCTATCCATCTTGTTGATGAAAGCTATTCTTGGTACTTCGTACCTATTGGCTTGTCTCCAGACAGTTTCAGATTGAGGCTCGACTCCAGAACTTCCGCAGAAGACTACTACTGCACCATCTAAAACCCTCAAAGAACGTTCAACTTCAATAGTAAAGTCAACGTGACCAGGAGTATCAATTATGTTGAATCTATGTTGCTTATACTGTTTTTCAGTACCTTCCCAGAAGCATGTAGTTGCAGCTGAAGTGATCGTTATACCCCTTTCTTGCTCTTGCTCCATCCAGTCCATAACAGCAGCGCCATCATGTACTTCTCCAATTTTATGAGATATTCCTGTATAAAATAAAATTCTTTCTGTTGTTGTTGTTTTACCTGCATCTACGTGTGCACATATACCAATATTTCTATACAGGTCTAACGGTGTAGTTCTGGCCATAATTTTTTAAAATTTGTAATTAAAATCTGAAATGTGAGAAAGCTCTGTTTGCTTCAGCCATTCTGTGAGTATCTTCTTTTTTCTTGACTGCTTCACCTCTTCCCTCGCAAGCATCCAAAAGTTCATTGGCTAATCTAAGTGTCATGTTCTTTTCAGATCTAGATCTTGAATAGGTAGCAATCCAGCGCATTGCAAGAGCACTTCTTCTAGCAGGTCTAACTTCCATTGGGATTTGATAAGTAGCACCACCTACTCTTCTGGCTTTGACCTCTACCATTGGACCTACTTCGTCTAGTGCTTTCTCAAATACTTCTATAGGTTCTTTATCTGATTTCTTAGAAATCTCATCAAAAGCGCCATAAATAATTTTTTCAGCCACAGATTTCTTTCCATGTGACATTATTTGATTCATAAACTTTGCGACTTTAAGATTACCAAATTTTGGATCTGGTAATATTTTTCTTTTTGGTGCTGCTTTTCTTCTAGACATATTTACTTAGGTTTCTTTGCGCCATATTTAGAACGACGTTGTTTTCTATCATCAACTCCAGCTGTATCCAGAGTTCCTCTAACTGTGTGATAACGCACACCTGGCAGATCTTTTACTCTTCCGCCTCTAATAAGTACAACTGAGTGCTCCTGAAGGTTATGACCTTCACCCCCGATGTATGATATGACTTCAAATCCTGAAGTCAGTCTGACCTTACAAACTTTTCTCAAAGCTGAATTGGGTTTTTTAGGAGTGGTTGTATAGACTCTTGTGCACACACCTCTTCTTTGGGGTGATCCTTTTAAGGCAGGTACGTCTGTTTTCGTGACCTTTCTTTTACGTGGTTTTCTTACTAATTGATTAACTGTTGCCATATTTATTTCTTATAAAGGTCGCGGATTGTAAAGAGGCAAAGTATCCACGTCAACGTATTACTCAGCTTCATTTAATGCCTCACTTAAAGCTTTCTCTAAATCTATCTCAAACTCTTCTTCAACATTTTCAACTTCCGAAGTGAGCTTAGCCAAACCTGATCCTGCAGGAATTAATCTTCCAACAACCACATTCTCTTTAAGCCCTCTCAAATGATCGATCCTTCCCGTTGTAGCAGCTTCTGTCAAAACTCTTGTTGTTTCTTGGAAAGAAGCAGCTGATATGAAAGATTCAGTAGCTAAAGATGCTTTTGTTATACCTAACAAAATTCTTTCGAATACTATCTCTGCTTTTTTGTCTTTTCGTAAAGCTAAGTTAGTTTCTTTAACCTTTGAGTACTCTGCCTGCTCTCCAATGATGAATTCTGAATCGCCCGGTTCAGTGATAACAACCTTTCGAAGCATCTGATTAAGAATTACCTCTATATGCTTGTCATTAATACTGACACCTTGCAACCTATAAACTTCCTGGATTCCATCAACTATATAGTCTGTAAGTTCTTCTAATCCTCTTAAGGCAAGAATATCATGGGGACTCATAGCTCCATCTGAGACAATATCACCCCTCTCAACTCTCTCTCCCTCAAAGACATTTATATGTCTTGTCTTTGGAATAAGAGTAGCCAGATCTTTGCCATCTTCATCTGTGATAATTAATCTTTCTTTTCCTTTAGTTGGTTTTCCCCAAGAAACAATTCCGGAAGCTTGAGCTAATAGTGCAGGCTCCTTTGGTTTTCTTGCTTCAAATAAATCAGCAACCCTAGGAAGGCCACCAGTAATATCTTTTGTCTTAGTTGAGGCTTGAGATATTCTTGCTATTACTCCACCCACTTCAATGTCTTGGCCGTCGGTTAACTGCAAAAATGCATTACCTGGAAGAGTATATGTTGCAGGAGCTTCAGAATCAGGAAGGGTTTTTTCCTTACCCCTGCCATCAACTATCTGAATTGAAGGGCGTTTTTCTTGCGCCTCTCCCTTTGGTCTTTCTGTAACATCTATAATCTCGATATTACTCAATCCTGTAAGTTCATCTTGCTTTACTCTAGCAGTAATTCCATCTTCGATATCTACGAATCTTGCCTTACCCGCAACTTCAGCTATAACTGGCCTAGTTAAAGGATCCCATTTGGCTAAAACATCTCCAGGAGCGACTTTACTATCAGTAGGAAAATTAAGGACTGTTCCGTAAGGTACTTTATGGCTTTCAACAACCATACCCCTGTCATCAATAACATTAACTTCTGATGATTGGGCTAGAGAGATGAAAGTTCCATCTTTTTTCTTAACAGTTCGAGTGTTGTATACAACCTTGCCTGGAAGGTTTGTTTCTATGTTGTCTTCTGCAGATGTACCGGAGGCAGCGCCACCTATATGAAACGTTCTCATAGTAAGCTGAGTTCCTGGTTCACCAATCGATTGTGCTGCTACAATACCTACAGATTCTCCAATATCAACCTTATGACCTCTTCCAAGATCTCTACCGTAACATTTAGCACAAATGCCATGGATTGTGTCGCAATGAATTGCTGATCTTACGTTAATCTCGTAGATATTTTTATCATCTAAAGTATCAACTATATCTTCATCTATGAGCGTTCCATTTTTTAAAAGAACCTCAGCTCCATCCTGCGACATTACATCGGTTGCAACTGTTCTACCTAATACTCTATCCCCAAGAGCCACAAGTACTTGGCCTCCATCAATGATGGGTCTCATTAATATACCATTGCTTGTTCCACAATCTTCTTCGCTAACCACCATATCCTGAGCCACATCAACCAACCTTCTGGTCAAGTAACCAGAGTTAGCGGTTTTTAGTGCGGTGTCTGCAAGTCCCTTCCTGGCTCCATGAGTAGAGATGAAATATTCCTGTGCAGTTAACCCTTCTCTGAAATTTGAAGTAACTGGTGTTTCAATGATAGATCCATCAGGTTTAGCTAATAAACCTCTCATTCCGGCCAACTGTCTTATTTGAGCGGGTGATCCTCTAGAACCAGAATCTGCATACATAAACACTGAATTAAAAGAGTCAGACATTATTTTAGTACCGTCAGCTGTTTCAATTTCTTCTTGCGAAATATTATCCATCATGGATTTGGCAATCATTTCGTTTGCTCGTGTCCATATGTCGATAGCTTTATTATATTTTTCGCCTTTGGTCACTAGACCTGAAGCAAATTGAGATTCTATATCTTTCACTTCTTGTTCTGCTTCACTAACTATTCTTTGCTTATCATCAGGAATAACAAAGTCGTCTATTCCTATGGAAGATCCAGACTTAGTAGAAAACTCATAACCCTTGTACATCAAACGGTCAGCAAAAATAACTGTAGCTTTAAGTCCAGCTTTTCTGTAACAAATATCTATTAATGCAGATATTTGCTTGCTATCAAGTGTTCTATTAACTAAATCAAAGGACATTCCTTCAGGAAGAAGTTCATACAAGAGAGTTCTTCCAGTTGTTGTCTCAACTATCTGTAAAGGCTCATCATCTAGTTTATTAGGCTTAAGTCTTACTTTAATTTTAGCTTGTAATCCAACAGTTCCAGAATAATAAGCTCTGTTTACTTCATCTGGAGAAGACATTATTCGCCCTTCGCCTAAGTCATTTATTTTTTCTCTTGATGCATAGTAAAGTCCTAAGACTACATCTTGGGAAGGATCAATAATTGGCTTTCCGTTTGACGGGGAAAGAATATTATTCGTTGCCATCATTAAAGCTCTACACTCTAGTTGAGCTTCTAAAGTAAGAGGAACATGAACTGCCATTTGATCACCATCAAAGTCAGCGTTATAAGCCTTACATACTAAGGGGTGCAATTGAATTGCCTTGCCTTCTACAAGAACTGGTTCAAAAGCTTGTATACCTAACCTGTGAAGAGTAGGTGCACGATTTAGCATGACAGGATGTTCTCTAATCACTTCATCCAAAATATCCCAAACCTCTGGCTCTTCTCTATCAACCATTCTTTTAGCTAATTTGATAGTATTTGCCAGTTCTAATTGTTGTAACTTTCCAAACACAAAAGGTTTGAACAATTCAAGAGCCATTTTTTTAGGAAGACCACATTGATGAAGCTTTAAAGTTGGACCTACAACTATTACAGAACGACCCGAGTAATCTACTCTTTTTCCAAGAAGATTTTGCCTAAATCTTCCCTGCTTACCTTTAATCATATCTGCTAAAGATTTTAGAGGTCTTTTATTTGAGCCAGTAACAGCTCTGCCTCTTCTTCCGTTGTCTAAAAGAGCATCTACAGATTCTTGCAACATTCTTTTTTCATTACGAGTAATAATATCAGGCGCGTTCAAGTCAAGAAGCCTCTTAAGCCTGTTATTTCTATTGATAACTCTTCTGTAGAGATCATTAAGATCAGAAGTAGCAAAACGACCTCCCTCTAGTGGAACCAATGGTCTAAGATCTGGCGGTAAGATAGGTAAAACTTCTAGCACCATCCATTCAGGTCTATTTCCTGATTCATTGAAAGACTTAAGTAACTTGAGTCTTTTAGCATATTTTTTGAGCTTAGCCTCTGATTTAGTTAGAGGCATTTCCTCTTGTATGTCTTTAATTGCAGCTTCTAGATCTAAATCTTTCAAAAGGGTTTGTATTGACTCAGCTCCCATTCCTGCTTCAAATTCATCACCCCAAGTCTCTAATGCTTCATAATATTCTTCGTCTGTTAATAGCTGTCCCACTTCAAGGTCAGTCATACCAGGTTCCATTACTATAAAAGATTCAAAATAAAGGACTCTTTCAAGATCTTTTAGTGTAAGGTCTAATGCGAGTGCCAATCTGGAAGGTAAAGATTTTAAGAACCAAATATGAGCTACAGGAGCTGCCAGCTCTATATGCCCCATCCTTTCTCTTCTAACCTTCGATAAAGTTACTTCTACTCCACATTTTTCGCAAACTACACCTCTATGTTTCATTCTTTTGTATTTTCCACAAATACATTCGTAATCTTTAATTGGACCAAATATCTTTGAGCAGAAAAGACCATCCCTCTCTGGTTTAAAGGTTCTGTAATTTATAGTCTCTGGTTTTTTGACCTCGCCATATGACCAAGATCTGATCTGCTGAGGAGACGCCAAGCCGGCCCGAATTGAGTTATATTCAACTCCATGGCCTTGTTGTTTTAATAAATCTACTAAATCTTTCAAGTTTTTCTCCTAGTCAATCTGTTCTAATTCTAAATCTATTCCTAATGATCTAATTTCTTTCGTAAGAACATTAAATGATTCAGGAACACCTGTTTCCATTTCAAAATTACCGTCAACTAGATTCTTATAAACCTTAGTTCTACCGGCAACATCATCGGACTTCACTGTCAGCATTTCCTGTAAAGTATGGGCAGCACCATAAGCTTCTAATGCCCAAACCTCCATTTCACCAAATCTTTGACCTCCAAACTGCGCCTTGCCTCCTAGAGGTTGTTGAGTAACCAGACTATAGCTTCCAGTAGATCTAGCATGCATCTTATCTTCGATCAAATGGTTCAATTTGAGGATATACATGTAACCCAGAGTTGTTTTACGATCAAATTTCTCTCCAGTTCTTCCGTCAAATAATTGTGTTTGCCCACTAGAAGGTAAGTCTGCCAATTCAAGCATAGCTTTTACTTCAGATTCTTTGGCTCCATCAAAGACAGGAGTAGCCATTGGAACTCCTTCTCTTAAGTTTTCTGCCAAATCTAGAATTTCATTGTCCTTCAAAGAACTCAAATCCTGAGATCCATCTTTTTCATAAATATCAGATAAGAAACCTCTTATCTCTGATGCTCTCGCTTCGGAATCGATCATGTTACCTATCTTGGTACCTAACTCTTTAGCGGCCCACCCTAAATGAGTTTCAAGAACCTGTCCTACGTTCATACGAGACGGAACTCCTAAAGGATTTAATACAACATCAACCGGTTCTCCGTTCTCATCATATGGCATATCTTCTTCGGGCATAATCACTGAGATAACACCTTTATTACCATGTCTTCCAGCTAATTTGTCTCCAGGCTGGATTCTTCTTTTTATAGCCAAGTAAACTTTAACTATTTTTAAGACACCCGGGGCTAAATCATCTCCATCAGTTACTTTTGATCTTTTCTTTCCAAATAGCACCTCGAGGTCTTCCTTATACTCTTTCAAGCTTTTAGAAATATTCTCTATTTGCTTATTTGAAGCCTCATTATCAACTCTGACCTTGAACCAATCATCTTGATCTATTTCTTCTAAATCAGACAACTTAATTGTAGATCCTTTTTTTAGACCCTTACCAGATGCAACTTTCTTGCCTACTAAAAGGTTTTCTAGTCTTGATAAAGCAGCTTGTTCTAATATTTTTAGTTCGTCTTTGATGTCTTTTTGAATTTCTGACAATTGAGATTCTTCAATTGACTCTGCTCTACCATCTTTTTCAATTCCATCTCTAGTAAAAACATGGACATCAATGACCGTTCCATCAGCTCCGGAAGAGACACGTAGTGAACTGTCTTTTACATCAGAAGCCTTTTCTCCAAAAATAGCTCTTAAGAGTTTTTCTTCAGGGCTTAATTGAGTCTCACCTTTAGGAGTAACTTTACCGACCAAGATATCACCAGCTTTCACTTCTGCACCGATATAAACTATTCCGAATTCATCAAGCTTAGAAAGAGCATTGTCACCAACATTAGGAATATCACCAGATATTTCTTCGGGCCCCAATTTAGTGTCTCTAGCAACACAGGTTAATTCTTGAATGTGAATGCTTGTAAATTTATCATCCCTAACGAGTCTGTCAGAAATTAAAATTGAATCTTCAAAATTGTAACCATGCCAAGGCATAAAAGCTATCCTCACATTCTGTCCGAGAGATAACTCTCCTAGATCTATTGAAGGTCCATCAGCCAAAATATCGTTTTTATTTATCTTATCTCCTTGTGAGACTATAGGCCTTTGATTTATGCATGTATTTTGATTGGAACGTGTGTACTTAATCAGGTTATATATGTCTACGCCTGAATCTCCAGCTTGGATTTCTTTCTCATTGACTCTAACGACAATCCTGCTTGCATCTATACTTTCAATTGAACCACCTCTTGAAGCAGTTACACAGGATCCAGAATCTCTGGCAACGAGTCTTTCCATACCAGTTCCTACAAGTGGTTTCTCAGCTTGAAGTGTTGGAACTGCTTGTCTCATCATGTTTGAGCCCATTAATGCTCTATTAGCATCATCATGTTCTAAAAAAGGAATTAGTGATGCTGCAACTGAGAAAGCTTGTTGAGGAGATACATCCATGAAATCAACTCTTTCTGGAGGCATAAATGAGAATTCATTTTTATACCTGACAGGAACAAGTTCTTCGGTAAATTTATCATTAGAATCTAAAAGTGCACTCGCTTGTGCAATTACAAAATCTCCTTCCTCAATGGCAGAGAGATAATGAAAATCCATTGAAACTTTACCATTTTCTGCTTTCCTAAAAGGACTTTCTAGAAATCCGTATTCATTAGTTCTAGCGTAAGCTGCAAGGGAATTTATTAAACCGATATTTGGTCCTTCAGGCGTTTCAATTGGACAAACCCGTCCGTAATGAGTTGGATGAACGTCCCTAACCTCAAAACCTGCCCTCTCTCTTGTTAAACCGCCCGGCCCAAGTGCCGAAACTCTTCTTTTGTGAGTGACTTCAGAAAGAGGATTATTCTGGTCCATAAACTGTGATAGCTGACTGGAACCAAAAAATTCTTTAACCGCAGCAGAAACAGGCTTAGCATTAATAAGATCTTGAGGGCCTAGATCGTCTGCCTCAGCTGTTGCAAGCCTCTCTCTTACGGCTCTTTCAACTCTTACAAGACCTATTCTGTATTGGTTGGAAACCATTTCTCCAACTGACCTAATTCTTCTGTTACCAAGATGATCAATGTCATCAACTGTACCTTGACCATTTCTTATAGAGACTAATGTTTTAAGAGTGCTTAGGATGTCATCATCACTTAAGATGCTGTTACCTTCTGATCCTTCAATACCAAGTCTTTTGTTGAATTTCATTCTACCGACCGCAGAAAGGTCATAACGTTCTGCATTAAAGAAAAGATTATTAAACAGTGTAGTTGCTGCTTCCTTTGTAGGAGGTTCACCAGGTCTCATCATCCTATAGATCTCTACAAGAGCTTCTATTTCATTAGTTGTAGAGTCTGCTCTTAAGGTATCCGCAATGTAAGGACCAGATTCAATATCATTTATATATAAAGTTTCTATTTCAGTCAGATTGAGTTCTTCAAGAATAGGTAGAGTCTCTTCATCAATAATAGTGTTAGCCTCTATTACAATTTCACCAGTAGATTTATCTAGAATATCTTTAGCTATAACTTGACCGTATAGTGCTTCCTTGGGTACATCAAGTGACTTGATCTTTCCGCCTTCAATTTTTCTAATATGCCTTGCGGTGATTCTTTCTCCCTGCTTAACGATTACTTCGCCTTGAGCTTGAATATCAACAGGTGCAATTCTTCCCATTAATCTTCTTGCTATAACTTGTAATTGGTATGTTTCGTTCTTTTTGTTTTTATAAATTTCCGTCTCGTAAAATCTATCAAGAATATCTTGATTGGTAAGTTTAAGAGCCTTTAAGAGGATTGTTGCGTAAAGTTTTCTTCTTCGGTCTATACGAACATATACTAAGTCTTTGGCATCAAATTCAAAGTCTAACCAAGATCCTCTGTAAGGAATAACACGTGCTCCGTACAAAACCTTTCCAGAAGAGTGACCTTTACCTTTGTCATGATCAAAGAATAATCCTGGTGATCTATGAAGTTGAGATACAACTACTCTTTCGGTCCCATTTATTATGAAAGTCCCATGAGCGGTCATTAAAGGAACAGTTCCCATATAAACACTTTGAGATTTACCTTCTTTCAATTTTCCTGAATCTTTATCGATAAAGAAAAGATCACAATTTATATGAAGTGATATCTCGTAAGTTATACCTTTAAGCTTACATTCTCTTTCATCAAATATAGGTTCTCCTAAAGTAAAACCAGAGTATTCCATTCTGGCAAAACCATTGTGACTTTCGATAGGGAAGATTGAATTTAGGACTTGTTCTAAGCCTGCATTCAATCTTTTATCCGAATCCACATATCTTTGCAGAAAAGCATCATAAGACTGAACTTGAGTTGCAAGTAAATTTGGAAGCTCCATAACGCTGGAGATTTTCTCAAAACTCCTTCTTACTCTTTTTTTCTCAGTATATGAAAAACTCATAAAGACCTCTTTATTTGATTTAAATTTATATTTTTTTTGTTAGATTATTTAAGCTCAGCTTTTGCGCCTGCATCTTCTAAAGCTTTAGCGTGCTCTTCAGCCTCTGCTTTATTAACACCTTCTTTGATAACTGAAGGCGCTTCATCTACTAATGCTTTCGCATCTTTTAGACCTAATCCTGTTATAGCTCTTACCGCTTTTATAACATCAACTTTTTTGTCTCCAACTTCTGAAAGATGGATATCAACAGGTGCGTCATCAGCTTCTGCTTCACCACCGGCATCACCAGCAGCAGCAGGAGCAGCAGCGGCTACGGGAGCTGCAGCAGATACTCCAAATTTTTCTTCCATTGCTGATATTAAATCAACAATTTCTATAACGCTCATTTCCGATATCGCGTCTAATATTTCTTCTTTACTTAGTGCCATTTTTTATTCTCCAAATGTTTTTTTTAAATTAAGGTTAAGCCGATTCTTTTTGTTCCTTCACAGCTTGTAGTGTTCTGACAAGCTTCGAAGGGACTTGATTAAGAATAGTTACGAATTGACTCATAGGTGCATTGAGTAAACCTGCCAGTTGGGCTAAAGCCTGATCTCTGGAAGGCATATTTGCAATCGCGGAAAGTTTTGAAAGTTCAAGTAATGAATCTCCAAGTGATAATCCTTTTACTGCAAATTTACTATTCACTTTTGTGAAGTCATTCACTAACTTTGCCGCACTAGTAGGATCCTCAAGTGAGAAAGCCAACATAGTAGGTCCAACTAGTAAATCTTCAAAACAAGAAAATTTAGTATCAGTCAAAGCTTTTTTAGCAAGCGTATTTCTAATAATCTTCAGATGAACTGATGTATCTCGTGCATCTTTTCTAAGTTTGGTTAACTCAGTTACAGATGCGCCATGATAGTCAGCAGCTACAGCTGAAGTTGCTTTATTAGCTACATCTTTAAGCTCTTGTACAGCAACTTTCTTGTCGTCAATGCGCATTGGCATTTTCCTATCCTCCAAATACCAATAATTGGTATTATCTTTTGGTGTTAACTAATAATAGTTAATTACCATCTGCGTAGGCCGAAATAATTAAGTAAGGAACCCTTCCTTACACCTACGGTCTCCGATGGGCGATAAATCGCACCATACTCAAGAAACTTTTGTGTCTCTAAACGTTTAAAACGTTAATGAAGACAAATCTATCTCTACTCCAGCTCCCATTGTGGAAGATAAAGTCGCTTTCTTAATGAAAACGCCCTTTGCTGAAGGGGGTTTATTCCTCTTCAAATCATCTAATAGAGTCTCTAAATTCTGTTGTATTTGTTCAGGTGTGTAGCTTATGTCTCCGATTCTTCCATGGATAATCGCACCTTTTTCAGTTCTATATCTTATTTGTCCTGCCTTAGCATTCTTTACCGCAGTGGCGACGTCTTTAGTGACAGTTCCTGTCTTAGGATTTGGCATAGTTCCTTTTGGACCTAGTACTTTTCCTAGTGGGCTAACTATCTTCATAGTATCTGGAGTTGCGATTATGACGTCATAATCAACTTCACCTTTTTTTATTTCTTCTGCTAAATCTTCCATGCCGACAGCATCTGCTCCGGCTTCTTTTGCTGCTGTGGCTTGATCTCCCTCAACAAAAACAGCTACGTTGCATGGTTTTCCAGATCCTGCAGGAAGTGTAGTTGCTCCTCTAACATTTTGGTCAGATTTTGTAGGGTCAACTCCTAGGTTTATGGCTACATCTATTGATTCATTAAACTTCACTTTTGGAGAAGCTTGAATGAAATTCATGGCCTCAGTAACGTTATACTTTTTTTCCTCTAAAGTACTAATATATTGCTTTCTTTTGCTTTGACTCATTACTAACCTTCTACCTCTATTCCTGCGCTTCTTGCACTACCAGATAATGTTCTTACAGCTGCATCCATATCTGCTGCAGTTAGATCTGGATCTTTGATTGTTGCTATTTCTTCTAATTGAGCTCTGGTAACTTTTCCAACTTTGACACTATTTGGTGTTCCGCTACCTGACTTAACTCCCGCGGCTTTTTTTATTAAGACAGCAGCCGGAGTTGTTTTGATTACGAAATCAAAACTTTTATCTTCATATACTGTAATGACAACTGGACAAGGCATACCCTGCTCCATGTCTTTTGTTCGTGCATTAAAAGCGTTACAGAAATCCATCAAAGGTAAACCGTGCTGTCCTAATGCCGGACCAACAGGTGGACTAGGAGAAGCCTGCGCTGCAGGAACTTGGAGTTTTATATACGTATCTATTGCTTTTGCCATTAGCCTTTCTCTATTTGGTTAAACTGTAATTCGACAGGTGTTGACCTACCAAAAATTAATACCGCAACCCGAACTTTGCTTTTTTCGTAATTCACTTCTTCAACAACCCCACTGAAATCATTAAACGGACCGTCTACAACTCTGACCATCTCACCAGGTTCAAATGAGATTTTTGGTTTAGTAATATCTGAGCCCTGCTCTAATTGCTGCATAATGCCCTGCGCTTCAACATTTGATAGAGGAGACGGCTTATCCTTAGTGCCTCCTATGAAACCCATAACTCTTGGAGTATCCTTAACAAGATGCCAGCTATCATCGTTTAATTCCATATTTACTAAGACATAGCCAGGAAAAAATTTTCTTTGAGTTTTTCTTTCCTGTCCGCCTTTCATTTCGACCACTTCTTCTGAAGGAACCATGATTTCTCCGAAAAGATCATCCATCCCCAGTCTTTCTATTCTTTCTAGAAGGGCTTCTCTGACCTTCATTTCATATCCAGAGTAAGCATGTATTACGTACCATTGTTTATCCATATCTACCCCAGTAATGCCGCAGTTGCCCAACCGAATAAGGAATCAAGTCCCCATAGAATTAATGCAGCAATCGTTATGGCTACCAAAACTATTAAGGTTGTTTGGGTTGTCTCAGTTCTTGTAGGCCACACAACTCTTCTTATTTCAGTCCTAGAGTCAATAACTGTTTTGAGTGCTTCGCTACCTTCTTGGGTTGTGGTTAGGACAAAAAGTCCTACGCTAGCTATTATAATTACGCCGATAACTCTATATAAAAGAGGTTCTTGAAAATAATAAGAATTTCCATATACAGCAGCAGCCACGAAGGCTAACCCTACAATCCAACGGATGTAATTTTGCATACTTATAGTCTTATTTCCCATATTTTAGGCTAAGCTTTTTTTGGCGGAGTGGCAGGCCAGGAGGGAATCGAACCCCCAACCTACGGTTTTGGAGACCGTCGCTCTGCCAATTGAGCTACTGGCCTACTATTCAATAATTTTTGTTACTACTCCAGATCCTACTGTTCTACCACCTTCTCTAATAGCGAAGTTCATTCCATCTTCCATCGCAATTGGAGAGATCAATTCAACAGTCATATCTATATTATCTCCAGGCATAACCATCTCGACTCCCTCAGGAAGTTCAACGGCACCTGTCACGTCAGTAGTTCTAACGTAAAACTGAGGTCTGTATCCTTTAAAGAATGGAGTATGACGTCCACCTTCTTCTTTAGATAAAACATACACTGTAGCTTCAAACTTAGTGTGTGGATTTATAGCTCCAGGCTTAGTTAATACTTGACCTCTTTCAACAGCATCTCTTTCCGTGCCTCTTAAAAGTATACCTACGTTTTCACCAGCCTTACCTTCGTCTAGAAGTTTTCTGAACATTTCTACACCAGTACAAACAGTTTTTGTTGTTTCTCTTATGCCCACGATTTCAATTTCTTCGTTGACTTTTATCTCACCACGCTCAATTCTTCCAGTTACAACAGTTCCGCGACCTTGAATAGTGAATATATCTTCAATTGGCATTAAAAAAGGCTTATCAGTATCTCTAACTGGCTCCGGAACAAAGTCATCTAGAGCTTGCACAAGCTCTTGAATTTTTGCTGAATATTCAGCGTCACCTTCTAGTGCTTTTAAAGCTGAACCTACTATCACAGGTGTATCATCACCCGGGAAATCATATTCAGATAAAAGCTCTCTTACTTCCATTTCAACAAGCTCAATTAATTCAAGATCATCAACCATATCAGCTTTGTTTAAGAAAACTACGATATGAGGCACTCCAACCTGTCTGGCTAAAAGAATGTGCTCTCTAGTTTGAGGCATTGGACCATCAGCAGCATTTACTACCAATATAGCTCCATCCATTTGAGCAGCACCGGTAATCATATTTTTGATGTAGTCAGCGTGACCAGGACAATCTACGTGGGCGTAATGTCTAGCTTCTGAATCATACTCAACGTGAGAAGTTGAAATTGTAATACCACGTTCTTTTTCTTCAGGTGCATTATCAATACCATCAAAGGCAATTGCTTCTCCACCGAGAGCTTCTGCTTGAACTTTTGTTATAGCAGCTGTTAAGGTTGTTTTGCCATGATCAACGTGTCCTATGGTTCCTACGTTGACGTGGGGTTTGGTTCTTTCAAATTTTGCTTTAGCCATTTTTTGTTCCTAAATTTAAATTACTGTTACCTGGAGCTCATAACCGGAGTTGAACCGGTGACCTCTTCCTTACCAAGGAAGTGCTCTACCTCCTGAGCTATATGAGCAAAAATCTATATTTTTGCTGCTTTATTTAGGGTGTAAGAAGTTTTTTTCTGTCTTACCAGAAAAAAATTATCGATATTTATGTAACGAAATAAACCTACAACCCAAAGCTCGGAGCGCTTTTATAGTATTTTTAGCCTCTTAATGCAAGCGTTTTTGCATCTTTGAGGTAGTTTTTTTAGTGGTGGAGGGGGAAGGATTCGAACCTTCGAAGCACGAGGCGGCAGATTTACAGTCTGCTGGGTTTGACCGCTCCCCAACCCCTCCTAGATATAATGCCTAAAAAACAGCGCGCAATTCTGTAACTGCAAGCTTATTATGTCAACTTAAATTATAAAATTCGACAAATTTAACGATATGAAACAAACTCTTTCTTCTCTAGATTCATCTCAAATTATAAATAATCTTAAAAAAGGTTTGCTAGATTACTCTCCTGAAATTTTGATAACCAAAACAACAGCATCAACAAATGAAGACGCTAAATCTTACCTAGAAAAACAATCTTCGCCTTTATCTATTCATTTATCCGAACAACAAGTAGCAGGAAAAGGAAGAAATGGTAAAAAATGGGTTAGCCCTAAGGGAAAAAATATTTACCTATCGATAGGATGGATATCTCCCCTTCAATATTCTGAACTAAATGGACTGAGTTTGGCTGTAGGCACAGTCCTAGCATCTACTTTGAATAAATATGCTGGAAATCTTATTAAAATCAAATGGCCTAATGATTTATTATTTAAAAAAAAGAAGATATCTGGAATTTTAATAGAGACTGTTGATCTTGGAGATACGGTAGGAGTTGTTATAGGAATAGGTATTAACGTTCATATGACTAAAGAGGAAGGCAGAGATATCGATCAGTCCTGGATTTCTCTTGATGAAGCCACAGACTCTATAAACGACAGAAATGAAGTTGTAGCGAACTTATTAAATGAATTATTCAATCTCACCATCTCTTTTTCTCAAGAAGGCTTTAAGCCCTTTAAGGGAGATTTTGAAACCTTAGATCTCTTAAAGGGAAAAATGTGCAACGTAAGCATGGACGGTCATAACAGAGTAGTTGAAGTTATGGGCGTGAATGACAATGGGGAATTATTAGTTAAAGATAATTCAGAAAATCTTACTCTTCGATATGGCGAAGTTTCAATAAGAGAACTATAATGCTCATCGCGCTGGCGTAGCTCAGTTGGTAGAGCAGCTGATTTGTAATCAGCAGGTCGTAGGTTCAAATCCTATCGCCAGCTCCATTTTTCCATGGAGATATAAGACTAATCAGTAGGTGGATTCTCTGCTTGCAGCAAAACTTCTTCCGGTAAATTAAAGGCACCTCTTTCTAGAGTCCATATATTTGCTATTTGATCTGTTCTAAGCTCAGAATATAAGTGAGGAAAAGCGCTTTTTCTTTTTCCTTCGTTCGGGTAAGGCTCTTCGAACAAAATCTTATCGTTATCAATCTTCCCTAAATCTAACTGAAGAAGAAAAACTTCATCAGAGTCTTGAAAATAAAAGGATAATGTTGTCGCAAGCTGCACAGCAGTTGAAAGATGAATGAAACCGTCTTCATTATCTAAGTCAGTGATTATTTTTCCCGTATCCGAGGCAGCTTCCCACTCCTTTGCTCTTAGCACCTTGTAAACTTTATTCGTCATTGAAAATTCCTCATTAGTTCCTGGGTCCTCTGTCTCATAAGCCAAAAGAATAGATGAAATTAATAGGTTAATTAATAAAAGAGCTTTAATCCTCATTTAAGATTTCGTCTGGTGCTTCATTTAATCCGCCATAGTCTAGGATTGGAGCAGCATCAATTTCTTCTGCACCTATGAATTGGGCAACACGCTGTAAGCAAGAAACAATCATACTCTGCTCCCAATCATTCAAGCTTGAAAATTGTTCTTTAAATTTATCTTGTAAAACATCAGGTGAGGATTCAAGAATTTTGAAGCCCTGCTCAGTAATATTCAAATACTGAATTCTCTTATCATTGATACCTTTTTCTCTTGTGATTAAATCATTAGAAAGTAACTTATTAATCACGGTAGCAATGGTTGTATGCCTGAGAGTTGTTATATAAGAAATATGACTTGGAGTGGTATGCTTTTTATTGGCAATTATCTGTAAAACAATATGCTGCGTAGGGGTCAATTGTGATTTTTTAGCTAAAGAGAGTGAATTAATCTCAGTAGCGCGCATCACTCGCCTTATAGCAACCAAGGCCTCTTCAAGATGATTATCTTCCATTAATTTCTATCCTTTTTTGCGGATCATAAATTTCTATATAGATGCCGCGCAATAAACTTATCGTTGCAGCAATCAAAATAAATATAAAAGGTGCTGCCATTGATATGGCTCCTGATTGTATAGCAGATAAAGCATAAGATCCTCCGCCAACAAGCAAGACTATAGCTAACAAGCCTTGAATGACTGCCCATATAACTCTTTGAATTCTAGGCGGATCACTCTTTCCACCAGAGGTGATTGTATCTATGACCAAAGATCCAGAATCCGAGGAGGTAACAAAAAAGAGAACCAACATAAACAACGCAAATAAACTGGTAAAGATAGGAAAGAACAGATTATCGAGCATATAAAAAAGAATTAAAGAAATCTCTCCTACAGGTTCACTTAGATTACCTAAACCTCTTTGGTGTTGGTCAATAGCTGTTTCACCAAATGAAGTGAACCAGATCAAATTAAACATCAAGGGTATAAACATAACTACTGATAAAAACTCTCTTATAGTTCTACCTTTAGATATTCGTGCAATGAACATCCCAACGAAAGGAGACCAAGATATCCACCATGCCCAGTAAAATATCGTCCAATCATGATACCAAGCCTCATCATCTGGTCTATTCCAATTACTTAATCTGACTATATCTTGAAAGTAGTTAACTAGATTATCACCATAAGATAATAGTATCTTGACGGTAGGTCCTGCTATTACAACAAATGTAAGTAGGATAAGCGCAAGTCCAATATTGATGTTACTAAGCACTCTTACTCCTCTGTCTAAGCCACGAAAGACTGAAAAAATAGCTACTGAGGTAATAAAAATAATAATTAAACTTTGGCTTAAAATATTATTTGGTAACTCAAATATATAAAGTAAACCTGCAGAAGCTTGCTGAGCTCCTAAACCCAGAGAGGTAGCCAGACCAAATAAAGTTGCAAGAACAGCTATGATATCTATTAAGTCGCCCTGCCAACCCCATATTCTGTTACCTAATAAAGGGTAAAAAATGGATCTTATAGTTAAAGGTAATTTCCAGTTATAACTAAAGAATGCCAGGGATAGACCAATAATTGCGTATACCGACCAGCCGCTCAGACCCCAGTGAAAGATCGTTGCACTAAATGCCAGCCTATAGGCTTCTTCAGTTCCAGGGCTTACATTTAAAGGAGTTCCAAAGACTCCCGTATAGTAAGAAAGAGGTTCCGCTGCTCCGTAAAAGGTCATACCAATTCCAACTCCTGCAGCAAATAACATACAAGTCCAGGATATGAATCCAAACTCAGGGATAGAACCGTCTCCCCCAAGCCTTATTTTTCCAAATGGAGAAATGATTAAAAAGAATATGACCAAAATGAAAGAAGACATAGAGACCGTAAATAAAGTATCAAACCAGTTCAAAACAAAATTTCTTGTGTCAGAGAGCAACTCTGTGGAAGCTTCGGGAAATATTAACACTAAGCTTGAGAAGAGAATCGTCAAACCTGAAGTGAACAGAAAGACTGGCAAATTCACATCCAGTCCAAGGAATTTAACACTACTTAGCTTATCGTGATTAGGATAATTGGTTAAATTTTCTTTCATATTTTATTTAGTTATTTATAAGTGAAATATCTTCAGGCTTAAGTAAATCGTCTCCTAAACTTTCTAATAAAGGTTTTAAATTTTTTGAATAAGGCTTCCATCGCTCCATTCCATCTTTGTTTACAGGCTTTCTAACCTGTTCAGAACTTGGTGTCCTTACTAATCTTTCAGTTTCATGGAAAGATATGCATGCTTCTTCAAAGGGTATTTCTAGAAATTCAAGCATTCTCGAAACTTGTCCTTCAAGATCATCAACAACATCTTCATTGTTTACTCTCAAGATCTTACCAGGCAGAACTTCATCCCAGTGATTCATTAACTTAACGTAACTCTTATAATAACTACCTGCCTCTCTGAGCCCATAGGTAAATTCTTGACCCTGTGCGAAGAGTTGTTTGAACATGCTGAAGCAGCAATCTAACGGATATCTTCTTGCATCAATAATTTTTGCATTTGGCATGATTAAGTGAATCAATCCTATATGCCTAAAGTTATTGGGCATTTTATCTGTAAACATTGGAGCATCTTTTCTATGCATCCTTGTCTCTTCAATGAAGCTTTTTCCAAAATTTCCTCTTTGTTCCAAAGTTAAAGACTCCATGCTTTTAGGGTAATTACCCTCTTTGCCATAAATATCATCTCCTCTTAAACTTTGCGCCATTGAGAGAATATTAGGCAGTTCAAGTGTTCCATCAATCATAGAATGCGAAGCTAAGATCTGTTCAATAAGTGTGGATCCGGCTCTTGGCAAACCAAGAATAAATACAGGGTCTCTAGTATCATGACCTCCTTGGCCTAATTCTTTAAAAAAAGAATCAGTACAAATATCTATTTGAGCTTGAAACTCTCTCTGCATATTCTCAATAGAGTATTTACTTTGATCATTCTTAATCTGATTCCCTCTATCTAAATGAAAGAATGCTTCTTCATACTCCCCTTGAACTTCGCAACCTTGGGCCAAGGCAAAATGAAAATATGCCTTATCTCTTAAAGATAGATCTACTCTTTCTATTTGCTTACGCATGCTATCTAGTTCATGGCTAGAGAAAGTGTAAGTCTTTAAGTTAGAGAGAGAGAAGAAAGCCTCACCATGGTCTGGTTTGACTTTATAGGCTGACTGATAACTTTTTATAGCCTGATCAGTACTTCCTAAAGTTTTTTGTGCATGCCCTCTTGAAGTCAGTGTGCTGAAGTTATAAGGGTTCTTCTCCAGAATATCATCAAACATAGTTATTGCTTTGGCGTGATCCCCCCCTTGCATAACATCACTAGCTTTTTGTGCCTGATAGTTGAGATTATTAGGAAATTGATCACACAAAATATTCACCTGTTCGGTTGTCTGAGCAAATTTTTGTTTTTTTCTAAGAATGGAAGCATACTTCAGTCGAAGATCACCATCTTGAGGTTTGAACTCAACTGCTTTTTGAAGTAAAAATTCTGCATCATCAAAGTACCCAAATCTGTTAGCAATTTCTGCCAGCAAAGACATGGCATAAGTATGAGTAGGGTTTTCTTTCAGAAAAGCTCTGCACTTTGTCTCAGCCAATCCCAACCTTCCTTCATTAAGAATCTGCTCGATAAATAAAAGTAATCCAGGCAGTGTTTGTAACTTCTTTATTTGCTCTAGAGCATGAGAAGCTGCAGGCTCGTTTTCAATTTTTTGGAAGTATTGATACAGATAATTCCAAGATGAAGGTAGTGCCGGATTAAGTTCACATGCCTGTCTGTAGTGCATAACTGCTTTTTCTTCATTTCCCATATCTCGATTTAAATGGCCTAGCTCTTGATATGCGCGACCCATATCGGGAGCATTGAAAAGCAAATGTTCTATATGTTTACTTGAATCATCAAATTTCTTTAAGAATCTTGTTGAAACTGCAGACAAATACAAAATATCTATATGGTTTGGATGTTCTTTAAGAAGAACCTTCAACAAACTCAGCGCATCTTCAAATCTACTTTCTTTAACTGCTTGAGTTGCGTCACTCAGGTCTATTGAAAGCGTAGTCTCATCTAGATTTATTTGCTCTTCTTTCATTTCTGTACCATTTTAACAAAGATCACATAATAAAAATTACATAAGAGAAGCAAAAAGGGAGCCGTGGCTCCCTTTGAGATATCTATTTATGAAGATTAAAAGTTTAGCTTGTATCGCAAACCTATAGTCATAGGTCTTATTACAGCTATTCTTTGCCTATCAAAAACATAGTTATTACTAATCTCAGCCCTTTCATCAGTAATGTTATCAATATAAAGTTCCGCCACCCAATCATCATTGCTAATACCTGCTCGGACATTTACATAACTATAACTGTCTTGTTGAGCCTTATTAGGTTCAATAATATCAGAGAAACTCTTATCAGAAGCTATAAGCTGGCCTTGAATATGACCCAAGTTACCCGATGACATACCCCACTCGTATCTTGATGTTAAATTAGCCTGCATTCCAGGTGCAAATGCCAAGTCTTGTCCAGCTAGAACATCACTAGTAGTGAGTGACTTTTTAATTTCCGTGTCTAGGAAAGAGAAGGCTCCCGAAATCATCAAACCATCGATATTTGGATAGTAAACAAAGTCTCCTTCCAGTCCTCTAATATCTGCATCAGCAGCATTGTCTGAGAAGAACAAATTAGCAATACTCGGGTCAAATATTGTTGTTTGTAGCCCTGAAACATCAACCATAAAAACACTACCATTAAATCTCAATCGACCATCTTGTAAAACTGTCTTCCAACCGAATTCATAGTTAGTCACTTCATCGGAATCAGTAACAGGTCTAACTGTATAAGATCCATCTGGAGTTGATTGACCCGCCGGACGATTTAATAATCCCGGCCTGAAACCTTCTGACCAAGTGACGTAATACATAACATCATCAGACTTATTCCAAGACAGAGTTGCTTTTCCAATAACTCCATCGGATTCCGCTTTATCGGGATAATTTAATTCGTCTATAAATGGATTACCGGTTACGACTCCAGGTTTATTAAATGCCGCTGATAAATTAGTACCAAACCTTTGTTGGTCGCGTTGCTCGGCTCCTCCAAGGAAACCAGTGGTAAACCCTGCATTAGCAGCACCTTCTAGATCAACTGCTATGTCATACCATCGCGCACCAACGGTTAATTCCAATGTATCTGATAAATCAATAGCAAGCTCACCAAAGATACCTTTTTGCTTGTCCGTTCTCTTAATATCATTAACAAACATTACAGGAGGCATATATGGACCTCTGCCTGAGTGCCATCCATCAGCTGCATACTGTTTGGATTTAAGGTTGCCGTCACCATCTAGAAGGGCTTGGTAACCTGCCACAGAAGTGTCCGTTAAGGCATAGTTTGGTCCCCATCCAATATCACTTTCAACTGCACCAGGATAAGTAAACATGGCATGTTCCTTCAATTCTAGATCGCTCATAAATGCACCAGCTGTAATACTCATATTGTCGCTGATAGGAGCATTTATTCTGATTTCATGTGTTTTAACCTTAGCATCTGTTAACGAATCAACAAACATATCAGGAGCTGGACAAGCACCGGTAGGTACATTTCCAGGAGCATATTTTGTGTAAGTTACATAATAATCACAAATGTAATAAGGAAGATATTGACCAACAAAAAGGTAGTCTGTGTAATCAATAATCTGATCAGAAGTTCTGTCTGTGTAAGCACCAGCATACACTACTTCTAGATCACCAATTGAACCTTCAATAGTCAAACTCATATTGTCAAACTCATCTTCAAGAGTATCGTTATGAAATCTTTGAACTTCTAGATCACCTAAAGTAGGATCTGTGAAGAAAACCCCATCTGACTCTATAGTTTGATTAGCAACTGATACTAAAGCGTCCCAATTATCGTTAATTTCTTGAGCTACACTCAATCTGAAGCCCTCATAAGTAACTTCGTTAACATCTTCTTTTACAATAGAGTTGGCATCTGCAAAAGTTACATTTGTAAGATCTGCTCCAGCTTGAAAACCATTTCTAGCCTCAGAAACAGGGAGTCCGTTACTTCTAATAGTTCCTGAAGGTCTAAAACGAGCAGATTGTCTAGCATTTACGCTTCCAGCAACTTGATCTATGTAGCCGCCTTTCTTATCTCTGTATGAAACAAATCTTGCAGCAGTCGATTCACCAAGAGGTATATTAGCAACTAATTCTAGCTTGCCTCCATTCTCACCTTCTGACATGTGCCTAGACTCAACTTCTATATTAGTTGACGATTCTCCTATGACAGGCTTGTTAGTAATCATTCTAACCACACCTGCTTGAGAGCTAGCTCCGAAAAGAGTTCCTTGAGGGCCTTTCAATACTTCTATACGACCAATATCAGCTGCGTAAACATCTAAGTTTCTTCCAGGTTGAGCTAGGGGTTGCTCATCTAAATAGAAAGATACGTTTGGTGCCAAACCACCAACTCCTGCTGTTGTCAGGTTTGGTGTTGTAGACGCCAGACCTCTAATATATATAGTACTTGTTCCTGGACCTGCACCACCGGCAGTGACACTTGGAAGTTGTAATAGATAATCTTCGAATACATTCACTCCTAATTCTTCTAAAGAGCTTTCACGAAGAGCAGATACAGATAATGGAACATCTTGTAAGCTTTCAGCTTTCTTTCGAGCGGTTACTACAATTTCTTCTATTGCAGCTTGTGACATTAAAACTCCACTAAACGCTGATGCATTTAATAGGACTAAAGTTGAGATATAAAAAGTTAGTTTCTCTTTAAGTCTTGTAAACATTATTGGTCTCCCCATAAGCAGTAAATATACTCATTTAAATTAAATTACTACGTAAAGTGTAGTATATGGTGAGAAATAATCAAGTCCGAGTAGAAGAGAAGAAAGTTTATATAGCTTTATTGGTTCGAATTACGTAATTTAAAGTTCAGTACCTAAACTCAAAAGAAAACTATATAAATTAATAATAAGCATATAGAAGCGCCTCCGAAGAGTGATATATTTTTGCTTGGTTTGAAGACCATTAAAAGACAGATAAGGAAAATTATTATTGATGCTAAGTAAAAACTAAATTCCATAATTAAAATTAAATTTTAAGATTGAGATATTCAACAACATGCACAAGAATTTAAACCAGAAGGAAGAATCAACCGTGTAGTTACTCCTGATGATTGTGATTGAGATTGTTGATTGATTTGTTCATTTATAACGAGTTGCTTACTAAGTCTCTGTTCTGATTCTTTTGACAAAAAGTAACCTGTTTCTATTTCAAACTGATGATGCCTAATATCAGTATGAATGAGTATTTCGGAAGAGCTTAATATTTCAAAATTTCTGAAGTCGATACCGTCGCATATAATTTTTATCTTACTGGTATCAGGGATATTAATTACTTCTATAGAAGTTAATTGATTTGATTTTGTTTTATCTCCATCAAGAATATTAAAGTAGAGCTTTCCTTTTTGATCATCATGGTTAGCTTTACTTATATATAAAGAAGGAAAATCAATGCCCTGAATACTTGGAGAATAATACTTAGTAAAATTTGGTTTATTAAAAAGATTTTCCCAAGAATCTACTTCGCAAACTTCTGCACACATCGCCAGAGCAGATAACTGTCCTCTAGGCCAGCTCTCTCCAAGATTGAACCAAAAACCAAACTGGCTATCGTTTGGACCAAAAAAACGTGGTTCAAAGTTTTCTTCAGCATGTTTTTTTAGTCGCTCATAAGTAATCTGATCATCAAATTCTTTTGATACGGTTAGGCCTAAAGCAAACATACGTGGGTCAGGCATAAATTCATTTGATATAGGGACTGCAGGATTATCCCAACCCAGAAATTTCACCGCTCCTCTATAGAGTAGTTCTGCAAATTGCGGATCTTGAGGTTTGGCATAGAAAGCAACTGCAAGGCCATGCGGAGGTAAAGTTCTGTGATGGTGATTCTTTATTTGATCAAAATACATGGTGACCCACTGCAAAGATCCATCTTTATCAAATCCGTAATATTTATCTTTAGTAAAAGAGAGCCAATCTGAGTAGGCGCTGTGATAATTATTATCAAAAACCTTGTCATACATCATCAAACCCAAGCCAGCAGCCGATAGACAAAAAGGCCAAGCTTTAGTGTTTTCGCAATGAGGTCCCATTGGAGTCTTAGTCCACTGTTGATGAAGGTGATCAGCTAGCTGATGTTGGGTCCACTCAAATTTAGAACGGTAGGCTCCTGAAAGGCTAAATGGTGAAGACCATTTATCATACCCACTTACATAAGTATGAAGGGCTTGAGTTAGGTTTAGCCAACCTTTAAAAAAAAGATTTCCGTCAGCACCGATTGGATCCATTTGAAAACCCCATGGAGCTATTCCGTTTGCAGTCCATCCTGGTGCATCGTAATTTCCCCAAAATTCTTCAGGTATTAATGTGCCCTTCCAAGATTCAGGATAATCTTTTCTGTCAGGATCGTGACCAAATTGAGAGAGCCAATCAACAGCAGCCCAGTAAGTAATTGAGCGTTCGGCTATTTCATCAAGTATTTCAGAATAAATCTCTCTCCATGCAGGAGTTTTATCTGCCATTAGGCCTATTGCATAAGTAGATTCCTGAAGATCAAATCGAGGAAATGAACACATAGGGGCAGTAGATGTTTGGTCCCACCATTCATTGGGGGTTCCATCTTCAGTCCAATCATCCGGCGTAGTGGCTTTGAGATATAAAAAGTTTAACCATCCTTGAGCTCTTTCATTTAATTCAGGATGTGTACTTTGCATAGGTCGTTATACCTTTGAACTGGCTCTGGATAGTATTTGGTTATGCCACCTATATAGTTCCGTTAGGCTCTCAGAAGGTTTGAGATTAACCATGCTGGATGCAAAATCAATAGCTGAAAGCAGAGTAATATCCGCAACTGTATATCTATCGCCAGCTGTAAATTCAGATGATGAAAATTCTTTATTTAATCTTTCGTAATAGACCTCAACATTCTTATCACTAGCCTTCTTGGCGTCAGGAATTTGATTAAAAATTCCCATTGCACCTACTATAGGTCCATTCACCCAAGAAGTTCCGATTTGGCTCCAGAGCTCGAGTTCTATGAATCGATTTCTACTCTCAATAAAAGAAATTTCAAAAGGATCTTTTCCAAATAAATTAGGCTCAGGGACTAAGCTTTCAAGATATCTACAAATTGGAATTGATTCTGCAATACATCTACCATCATCAAGCTCTAAAACTGGAATCTTTCCACTAGGATTTTTGCTTAAAAACTCTGGCGACTTATGCTCTCTTTTTGCCATATCGCAGTTAATCAGATCTAAGGTGATATTTTTTTCTTCAGCAAAAATTTTTACTCTTCTAGGATTAGGCGCTCCAGGAAAATCATATAATTTCATATTTTTAACTTATCGCCGGTGCATCAGAGCCAATGAGCTCTTCTCTTAGAGTTCGCTTTAAAACCTTTCCGGTAGCATTTCTTGGCAATGCTTCAATAAACTTTACAGAATAAGGAACTTTAAATTTAGCCAGGTTATCTATGCAGTGCTGAATAACATCTTTTTCTTCAATACTTTCGCCTGCCTTTAAGCTAATGAATGCTACCCCCGTCTCCCCCCATCTGTCATCTGGAACTCCTATAATTGCTGCCTCTGCAATCTGAGGAAGTTGATAGAGAACATTTTCAATTTCAGCTGGATAAACATTTTCTCCTCCTGAAATATACATATCCTTCCATCGATCTACTATATAAATAAAACCTTCATCATCAAATCTTGCGGCATCTCCTGTCTTCAGCCAATCTTCTTCGAAAGAACTTTTGGTAGCTTCAGGATTATTCCAATAGCCTGGAGTAATATTTGGCCCTCTTATATAAAGTTCTCCAACCTCCCCCCAGGGAAGCTCTTTGCCTTCTTCATCAACAACTTTGACCTCAGTGTGCAGAAGTGGCTTGCCTGCAGACCCAAGTTTCCTCTCTGCATCTTCTGCGGGAAGCCCTATGCCTCCAGGGCTAGTTTCTGTCATGCCCCACCCTTGAATCATTGATACCCCTCTGTCTGACCAGGTTTTTAAGATGGCCTCCGCGCAAGGTGCTCCACCAATTCCAGCTATCCTGAGACTAGACAAATCCGTCTTGTCAAAATCAGGATGATTCATCATGAATTGATAAGGAGCCGGAACAGCAAAAAAATGAGAAACTTTGTACTCTGAATTACCTAAAATGGATAAAGCCTGTCCTGGATCAAACTCCCTGATAAGAATTAATTCACCTCCGTTATGTAAAACGGGGTTAGCGTAACAATTCATTCCTCCAGTGTGAAAAAGAGGCAGCACAACCAATTGAACGGAATCTGATGAAACGAAGGCTGGAGAGGCTAGATTGATTACATTATAAAGTTGCATTTGATGATTAATCATTGCTCCTTTAGGGTGGCCCGTCGTTCCGGAGGTATACATGATCATAATGAGGTCTTCTTGATCAATCTCAGGCTGGTCGTAAGTATGATTAGATTCAGAAAGTGTCAGCTCGTATTGGCTATTTGGATCTTCCTTATTTATTTCTAAAGAATCAGAAATGCTGCAATCAGAGACAAGGTCATTAGATATTTCAGAAAAGGAGTGATCATAGATAATTACTTTGGGGGTACTATCATTAATAATGTATTCAAGTTCTGGCTTTGTTAATCTCCAATTCAAAGGCAGTTCTATTGCACCTATCTTGGCACAAGCAAATTCAAGCTCAAAAAATTCTGCACAGTTTTGAGATAAGAT
>Ga0209425_10000064_pt1 | contig 114168 bp, 93 predicted proteins | sample COG_05_FD_184749 | JGI IMG/M metagenome (GOLD analysis project Ga0209425, IMG submission 184749) | Pelagic Microbial community sample from North Sea - COGITO 998_met_05 (SPAdes) (version 2) | ecosystem: Environmental > Aquatic > Marine > Neritic zone/Coastal water | place: Helgoland, sampling...
ATGTAAACAGCACTCGTACATTAAAGTGCCCGGCATAACCCGATCATCGACAAAGTGACAAGTCAGAAACCAATCGTCTGGACGTATATCGGCTTCGCCTGTGATCTGACCGATACCAAATCGTCCACCAGCAGGATTCAGATTAAGTATGCGATGAACTAAGGTCATACGACCGCTAGGTAGACCGACCGGATTATTTAAGCCTATCTTTGCAAAGTCATTTCCAAAACATGAAACAAGATCGCCATCGCGCAAGGAATTCAATTGTTCATCGTCATAACGTTCGACATTCATCGTCACAAGTTGATGCCAGTCTTCAGTTAACTTACCCTCGGTTTTTTGTTTTTCGATACTGGTCAGCACAATACCCTGCCCGGCATCGAGTTCATGTTGGCTAAAGAAACCGGCACAACCCTGTGTCATGGTGAGTAGTGGTTGACCGTTTACAGTCCCTTCAAAGTTAAAACGGAATAGACATGTATCACCTTGGCTAAAAAACTGCTCGATATGGATATCGTAATGAATCGTTTGCCCTGCTGTCGGTAATGATCCATGGAAAGTAATACGGGCATCGAGTAAGCGATAGACCGCCAAACCTTTCGTAATATGATCTATGCCTAAATATCCCGACAAGAATAAGTCGGCCTGTCCTGCTTCCACGGCGACACAGGTTGGAATACGACCTAAATCTAGATACCAGGCACCGGGCAAGACATCATGCTCTGTGATGATGCTACCGCTTGCAGCTAAGTCATGCGTTAAGGCGTCTGCCTCGCCATTCACTTCGAGAATACGGTCAACCAACATTAATGGCTCATCGGGCAGACGCACCCGTGAAGGATATTGATCGATGTCAGCAAAATTCTCACCCAACATGTTACCAATAGACCCGACGGCAAACTCCAAACATGCCGCTCTATCAAATTGACATTCGATCTCTTCGCTGCGTACACGTTGTTCTAGACAATGAGAAGATGGTGACATCTCTACATCAGTCTCTGCCATTAACTGCATTTGCATATTGATAGCTTGCTCGAGCGTCTTTGTCATACTTTGACTGACACGCAAGAAAGCTGCTTGCGCTTCCGCGCGTGCTTGTCCTGCGAGTTGCATCTGTTCGATAATTGGTTGCAGCCCGTCGTTAGCATCCATCGGTAAAGAGCTCATATTGTGTTGCTGCCGATCAATCTGAACAACTTCTTCCCTTGTCTGTTTCTGCTTTAATTCAACGACGGCTGAGCTTATCTCATCTTCATTACCCTTTGGCGGTAAGGGTACTTTAAAAGGTTCACCGCCAGTCTTAACGCTAATATAATTTTTATATTCTGTTTTATTAGTTTCTTTTGGACTATCAAGCTGCGACAAATCAACTGACACACCTTCGACATAGAGTCTTGCCAATAATTGCATGACATTATCAATACTATCCTGTCCTTTGACACATATTGCTTTGGCAAAATATGGTTTATCGATAAGGATTTGATCAATCATTCGGGTACAAGAACTACCCGGCCCCATCTCGATAAAACAACGCACACCATCTTCATAGGCACTATTAATGACCTTGGTGTAATCAAAAGGCGCCAACGCCTGATCCAAAATTGAATCTGCAGCAGAGTCCTGAGTAACGTTATACGCACCACCACGATTACCACTATAGAAAGTCACATCGTCGGGACATGTTGTTTCAAAGAGATGTAAATCGCGATAGGACTGCGCAACAGGCTTTGCGACTTCACAATGAACCGTGGTCACCCCTGAAAGCGGATGATATTGAGCTGCGAGTACTTTGACTACCTTATTTAATGCTGTGCGGTCACCACCAATCACACATTCATTCGGTGTATTGATAATCAATAAATACACGTGCTTATAATTTTCTAATACGATTTTAACATTATCTGCACTGGTATTAATCACACCTAAGGCCCAATCAATTGGCTCATTCGTACCCCAGGCTTTTTGTACTGAGGTACAGGCCCCTGCAAGCTCTTCGGTAAACAAGGTGCTTTTCTGAATACGCTGTAGCATTTCATCCCGCGCCGTCCAGGTACGTGTTGAGAAAAAACCAGCGGTCTCACCGAGACTATAGCCAATGACCGCATCTGGTTTAATCGCAAAACTAGTAACAACATCACTGACGAAAGTCCCTAACCAAACCTGACCGAAGATAACCTCTTCATGGCTTAATACTTTATCAAGATTTGCTTTACTATTTTGTGACTGCCAAAAACGTCCTTTGGCAAATTGTGAAGCCAATGAATCATTTTCTGAATTCAGTTTTTCTAATACGTTTGGGAAGGCGACACCCAATTCCTGTCCCATACCCCAGAAGTGATTACCGGAGCCGGGATATACAAAGGCAAGTTTACCTTGTGATGCCATAGGGGCAACGGAATAAAAACAACGACCGTTATCTATGGGCTGATTAGTCTGTATAGCATTGATAGCCTCATCACAGGCAAGATTAAATTCATTATTATCATTCACAAATAATGCAACGCGTAATTGTCCGTCATCATGATTATATTGAGGCGCGTCAGAAAATAATAACTTTTTAATCTTATTTATTAAGGTCTGTGAATTTTTAGCAGCAGCAATGAATAGTTTTGCGGAATTTATTTTAGCTATTGGCGCTGTATCATTTTCTTCAAGTAGGACACTAATAGCATTACCATCGAGGCTAGTTGCATTGACTAAGTTTTTTCTTGTTCCTTTGATGCGATCTTTTAGCCAGTAATGTACTTGAGAATCTTGTGTTGTTGGTAGTAAACGATACCGTAAACTGCTAACTGCACTGGCAACAGCAAATAAACCCGTCGCAGCACCGCTATGCCCTAATGGAAACTCATTTATACTTACATTTTTAAAAATTGGAATATCTGCCAGATATCCTGCTTCACTGGCAAGTGTAATGTGATCGATGTCATCTAGATGACATCGCGCATCTATACATGCATTTTGAATCGACTCGACTTGAGCAGCGAGATTATCCTTTTTGTCATCACAGCCACCCGCCGAGGCGGCGCCAAACCCTTTGATAATGGAATAAATCTTATCACCATCACATAGTGCCTCTTCATGACGCTTCAAAATGAATGCGGTGGCACCATCTGCAACGTTTGTGTGTTGATGATATTCGATATGACCTTTTACGGCTCTTAGATCGCTAGCCAGATCAACTGAACCGACGATGACCTGGTCTAATTCATTTTGTTGTAAGGCACGTAAACCAGATTCCAACGCACGCAGTCCTGAGGTCTCTTCTGCGGAGACGGTGAATGACGGACCACCAATTCGAAACGCACGTGCTATGCGGCTGGCAACAATACCACCTAATGCACCCATGGTACGGTTCGCAGTCAATGCAGGGCCGCTAGCCTTACGAAGTTTCACTATCCATTCATTTAATTCGCTTTCATTTAATACAATGCCTAAGCCTTGTAACCATTCACGCGCATACTTTTTCTGCAGCCAACGAAAATGAAAATTCGTCGTATTTAAATCAAGCGCAATACCGATAAAGACACCAGTTCGGCATTGTTGCTCAGCGGTAAGTTCTGAAAGACCTGCATCCTCCAATGCATTTGCAGCCACTTCTAACATCAACAGTTGTTGCGGCAGCATCTCTTTTAATTCCGCAGGGGGTATTCGATAACGCCCTAAAGGTATTTTAATTTCATCAATTAAATAACCTTTGCAGTCGTTTGTTTCAGCACCCCACCAATTTCTTGGTTGAGCTGCAGACTCATTTTCGCCAAACAAAACAGCCGCATCAAATTCTAACTGGTCATGCCAAGGCCCCAGATGGGAATCCATGCCAACGATGGCAATATCTGCTTTGTCTATTGGTGCTAAAGATGCACTATTTTTAGCAACTGTGCCTGTGTCATATTGCTCAAGTAGCACATGTGCGTTTATACCACCGAAACCAAAACCACTAATTGCTGCTCGTCGAGGTATATTGATTTTCACTTCCCATGGCGCTGCTTCGGCTAAGACTTTAAACGGACTATTTGCTAAATCAATTTTATTTGAGGGCGTCTCATAATTCGCTGTCGGTGGCAGGACACCATGCTTCATCGCCAGTAATGTTTTCATCAATGCCGCTGCACCCGCCGCCGTTAATAAATGCCCCACATTACTTTTTACGGAACCAATCACACACTCGCCTTCGACATGATATTGTTTCCAAAGATTCTTTAGAGAATTGAATTCAACACCATCACCAACAGGTGTTCCGGTACCGTGGCATTCAATGTGCTGTACTTGATTTGGCAACCAGCCAGCCTTAGCATAAGCAGATTGCATCGCACGAGACTGTCCTTCTGTGTCCGGTGACATAATATTGCCTTCAATATCATTCGAAAGCCCAATCCCTGCTATCGTTGCATAGATATGATCATTATGTGCAATTGCATCTTCTAAACGCTTAAGCACAAAAATGCCAGTGCCTTCACCGACAACCAGACCATCGGCCTTGCTATCGAATGGAGAACAACGACCAGATTTTGAAATAGCATTGAGTTGAGAGAATCCCATCTGCGTATAGAGACTATCGGGGCGTGATACACCGCCGGCTAACATCGCATCAGTTCGGCCCGAGACTAACTCATCTATCGCATACTTCAGTGAATAGAGTGACGAAGCACAAGCTGCGTCTAAAGTATAGGCACCCGCACCAAGACCTAGGGCCTTTGCTAATAACCCACCCGGTAAACCGGCAACGTAACGATTAAGTGCTTCAGTAGTGTCAGATTTGCCATTGGAGCTTATCTTTAATTGCGTTTCGAATAATGTTTTGAATTGCTCATCACTTAACAACGATGATGATTCGGTAGGTAAAACAATATTGCCTATGATGATGCCCACACGACGTTTATCTATCGCATTGGTGTTGGTATCTACCCAGGCATTACGCCCAGCATGCAACAAAATCTGATACATAGGATCTAGACGATTCAACAAATCTGCATCTACATTGAATCCCTCAGGATCAAATTCAAAATTCTGTATTAAGCAGGCGCGTCGAGAATTAACTTTATCGGCTTCCTGCTTTGGAGAATACAAATCATCAGGGTCCAGCCGCCAACGATCTGTGCCTACATCAATAGCAGAATCTTTAGCGGACAAAATATTTTGCCAAAATTCATCCAGATCGCATGCGCCGGGGAATACTCCGCCAATACCTACAATTGCAATACGTTCTGCCATTAGATTCAAAGAGAAATATTATTACTTAATCTTCAATGCTAAGCGCATTTTCCTTAAACGCTAATTTTAATGAACTATCACGAACACATTCGTAACCTTCCATTAATGCAATCAAAGTACCTTTATTATCCACAAATTCGATTGAGGCATTAGCACGATGATTCGTATGTTCGATGACATCCACTATTACTTTAGCACCGTCCCTTGGATAGCATCGACTATATTGTCGGTAGTGGGCTATTGCCGTGGGTAATGAACCAACCCCCTGTTGCTCAAAGCTCCATAAGATCATCATCTGAAATGCAGAATCTAGTATTAATGGATCGGTCAACCAGCTGGAACGTATTGGTTGCTTCATCCAAGCCGTCGGTGGTGGAGCTGAATTTACATTAGCAACAATACCTTTTCCACTGCAGTGCGTTACTACTTTTATGCCGTGCAGATGCTGACCATGAAACAACTGTCCATTTTTATAATACTCACCTTGTTGATATTGGTAAGTGCCTTTGACCGCTTTAAGTTTTGGTAACACATTTTCATCATAATCATCAACCAATACCATGACGGCACTGGCGTATAATATATCATCCGAACGTAACTCAACCGGCACTAGTGATAAATGACCTTGCTGAACCATAGTCCCTGCCAGGATCCTTAAATGAATATTTTCATTTATCTTTAATGTGATGCCTTTTAATACGCGGAAATCATCGAAGCCATGAAATTGCATGCCCGGATTCGAATGCAACGCGCCATGCGCAAACCATTCGATGATCACGGCTACGGGTAACACGGCCTGTCCGTTCATGACATGCGAATTGAGAAAATCATTCGAACTAACTGCAAGATTACGCTCGAATGCAATGGTCAGATTACTACGCTCTGTTAAAGGTAATGACTTATTTAAAGGTATCGCCGTGAATATGTTGTCTGTTTCGCCGAGGATAACTGTTTCCACGGGTCCAGCTGATTCTATTTCTTGTATCAGATAATCTGCGCCCGCGTTTAAACCAATGACCCCAACGCCCTCTGCTGCAAACAGTTTTTTCAATGCGGGTGTTACCATCCCGCCATCCCAAGGCCCCCAATTGATAGACAAGACCTTACAGTCTTTTCTTATTTGATTTTCAGATTGCGCAATTTTATTTAATATTTCATTAGCCGCCGCATAATCAACCTGTCCCTTACGCCCTAATCGTGCTGTGGTAGATGAATACATGACTATCAACTTCAATTCATCATTTCGAGTAGCTGAGAGCAAATTCTTTAATCCATCTACCTTGGTAGCATAAACAGCGTCGAACTGTTCAGTTGTTTTATCTTCGATTAAGCGATCAGCAAGAATACCTGCGGCATGAATAAAACCTGTCACATTACCTAACTCTATACGTGCCATATCGATCACATTGGCAACGGCGTCAGCATCAGTAACATCTACAGATGCGTATTGGACCATCGCGCCTGTTTTCTCGATACGTTGTAGAGAGTTTCTTACCTCACGATTAGCTAATATCGATTGATAACGCATTTCCAAATCAGCAGGCTTAAGCTTTTCTCCTGAATTATTGAGAATTTCTTTTTTCATCATTACTGGTTCAGTTAATGTCGTCAACCATTCAGGTTCATCTTTCGGGTTCTGACTACGACCTAACAATAAAAGATTACATTGATAGGTGCCTGCCAGTTTTATCGCCATCTCTGCGGTTACACCACGTGCACCACCTGATATGACGATACAATCTTTTTCATTAAGCAGCTTATGTTCTGTTTGTGATTGTGATTGTGCTAGCGTTTCCTCTTGTAATGACAGTTGGAAAAGTTGTTCGCCTACCAACCCTATTTCTAACGGACCTTTAAGAAAGATCTCTTGCTGGAGTAAAGCTATCGATAGTGAGTCAGAATCAATATCAATTGATTTACAACTGACATCATCCCATTCCTTATCTGCTGTTTTTATGAGTCCGAAGAGACCGGCTTGATCGGCACTACCTTGTACATTGCTATCGAATCCAAAATTACCGCCTAGAGTAGTAATCGAAACCAGAAGTCCTTTTGACTTTTTTAGTGATACGCTACAGGTCTGCATTAATGCAAAAGCATCCAGCAAAGTTTGTTTGTCTGATTGATTGTTAGCAAAGATAATTAAAGCGCCCAGTTTATCACTAGGTTTTACATTCTTGGCAACGAATCGTGTCTTGTAACCGTTACTTTTTAATTCTTCTGCTAATTGCTTAGCTAACTCACCACCGCTTTTGCTTAACCAAATCTCTTTAGCCTGATTGAATGCAATCGTATTTCTTTTCTCTGCATGATCAAGAGACCTTGCATGAACAACACTGCGCACTAATCTCGATTCTTTGACATCACGACACTTGCTTGGTTTTACCTGATGCACCTGACCCGTTTTTGGAGCTATTACTCCTATTCGCGCGTTCATATAGTCAATGATTTGTTGCAGGGTTTGTAAGGCGGACATATCATCTGAGCTTACTGAGGGTAATTCAGGGACGAGTTCCTGAATAGCAGACAATATTTCTACCCGCTTGATTGAATCTATTCCCAGATCGCTATCCAGATTCATATCTAAATTTAATGTTTCTGTCGGATAACCGGTTTTATCTGCCACTACTTCTAAAAATTTTTCTGTAAAATCGTTGTCATGCTTTTTTGTTTGAGGTGCAGACAATATTGCCGACTCTGGTGCATTCTCAGTTTGTTCTGATATAAATAATTCTATTATCGAACTTAGGGTTTGTAACTGCCCCAACTCATCAGGACTAACCATGGGCAAATTGGGCATAGCATCTTGTAATGCCGACAAAATCTCAACGCGCTTAATTGAATCAATACCCAGATCGCTATCCAAGTTCATCTCCAGATCCAACATCTCAATCGGATAACCCGTTTTTTTAGAGACAATATTCAATAACACTTTTTCAAAATGCTTGTCAGCTGGTGTAGTCTGTTTTGTCTCAGCGACTACCGCTATCTGTGTTGATTTTTCAACAACGGGTCTTCCGGCAACGATGAACTCAACAATATGCTGTAAAAACTGAAAGGTCCCTAATTCTTCCGGATTCACTGCAGCCGACCAGGGTAGTTTTTCTTGCAACGCTGAGAGAATCTCAACACGCTTGATTGAATCAATACCCAGATCAGTGTCCAGACTCATATCAAGGCTAAGCATCTCTAGTGGATAACCCGTTTTTTCAGAAACGACACTGAGCAAGAGATTATTAATATCAATGTCTATCTGTTCAGCAATTTCAGTACTTGCTGCTCTTGGTCCTTCGGCCTCTTTAATAATTGGTTTTTCAATCGCTGATGGCGCTACACTTTTTTCTTGAACAGGCACCTTCAATTTGATTTGCTGTTGTGCGGTTTGTTCTATTACTTCCTGTATTACTGGCGCCAATGGTAGACCAGACATCAATCGTTGTTGTTCTAACAATGATTGAATCGATTGTTGCGCTATCTCTTGTCCTTCAAGATATTGCTGATGCAGTCGTGCTGTTTGTTCCTGCATCTTTTGCAGCGCAAGGATACTCTCCTTCGTTGCCTGTAATAGACCTTTATTTTGTTGTGGCACAACCGGAGCAGCCCCTTGAGATGTTCGTTTTACTTCTTCCGTCATATTGATAATGGTCTTCTTTGGTTTGCTAGATGGGCGTGATTCACGCGGTAACATGACATTTGCACCACTGATCGATACTGTCATCGGCGGTTTGGCGTCTGTCGCTGACCTTTCTAATCCTGAACAACGCGCATCCCATTTTGTCAGATCAACATCAACACCCTTTGTTGCGAGACGGGCCAATGCTATGGCTAAATCATGTTGACCTTGCTGCTTACCGGCAGAAGCATCTATCGCAATAGCAGTAAACTCTTTATCTGCGAGAATTGCGCCTACAAGTCCCGTCAAGGTTTTGCCAGGTCCCACTTCAATAAAGGTGTTAAACCCTTCCGCATACAATTTTTCAATTTGCTCAACAAATCGAACTGGAGATGCTAGCTGGTTCGCTAGTAATTGCTTCGCTGGTTCAGCCGCTATTGGATATGCATCTGTGCTTGTATTTGAAAGCACCTGATATTTATTCTCTGAAAACTCAAATGAGGCTAATGCCTCACCGAAAGGTTTTACTGCATCAGCAACAAACGGGCTATGAAACGCAGCCGCAACCGGCAGTTTTATCGCACGTATTTTTTCTGCTTTAGCTATTTTGGCAAAGTTATCGATTTGTTCCGTCGCACCAGAAAGTACCACCTGACTCGGCGAATTATGATTAGCAATAATCAACTCAATATTATTCTCTTTGAGTAATGATTCAACTTCTTCGAACGCTGCAACCACCGCCAACATAGAACCACGATCACCCTCACCTGCTGACATAAGTTCACCACGGATGAGTGATAACCGGTATAAGGTCTCTGTATTGTAAACTCCCGCTGCAGAAAGCGCAGTTAACTCGCCATAGCTATGGCCAATTGCTGCCGTTGGTGCAACAGCAAAATGATTTAATACATTTAATACACCGATACTCACCGCACCAATAGCCGGTTGCGCGTTTTGAGTTTGGCGCAATATGTTTTCTTGTTCTTTTTCATCCGCCTTGGAAAAAACAGGTATGGGATATAAGACATCTGCCAGGCTTTGTTTACCTGTCGCTTTAATAAAAATTTGGTTTGCTTCTTCGAGTGCTGTGGAAAACTGTGGAAATTGACAAGCGAGGTCACGACACATACCGACGTATTGAGAACCTTGACCAGGGAAGATGAAGGCAATGTTATTATCTATTTTACCAGAACTATAGGTTACACCGTTTAATTTTTGCCATGTTGACTCAGAAGTATCGTTAAGCTGTTGTTTAACGTCTGCAATTAATTTTCCTAAATCTGGACTCGTCTGATTAACAACTATCGTCAAACGATATTTTGCATCCGCTTTAAATACCTGGCATGAATCGTAAGCGAAAAATCGAAGCTCCTCTGATGAGGCTAATACGGAAGCATCAGGTAATTGATTTATTAAATCAGATTTTGAATCGGCGCTGAGCCCGATAATCAATATTTTTCCGTCCCACTCAATCTCTGTCTTTGTTTCTTCTGCCTCTTCCAGTACGCAGTGAAAATTACTCCCACCGAAACCAAAAGCGCTTAACGCTGCACGCCGTGGTGTGCTTAGTGTATTTAACCAAGGACGCTTGACTGAGTTAAGATAAATAGGTGCCGTTCCCGGGTTGATAATCTCTAGAGGTTCATCGACCTTAATACTCGGTGGTAATACTTTATGTTTTAATGCCATTGCCGTTTTTATAAGACCGGCGACGCCTGCAGCTGCTTTTGTGTGACCTATCATCGACTTGACTGAACCGAGTGCACACCATGTTTTGTCTTCATTACCCTGACTATAAACACCAGACAGGGCTTTGGCTTCAACCGCATCACCAACGGCTGTTCCGGTGCCATGTGCCTCGACTAATTCAATACTTCTCGGCGTCACATCTGCTTCGCGATACGCATTCCAAAGTGCTTTGGTTTGACCTTCTGCACTAGGTGCATAGATAGCATTACCCTTTCCATCAGAAGAAGAACCCATACCTTTTAAAACCGCGTAGATTTTATCACTATCTCGTTCAGCATCTTCTAAGCGTTTTAATATCACTGCACCCAAACCTTCTCCAAGGATCGTGCCATCACCTTCTTTTGCAAATGGACGGCTATTACCTGTGGGTGATAACGCCGGTGTTTTACTAAAACACATATACATAAATATATCGTTGAAGGTATCCATGCCGCCCGTAATCGCCATATCAACACGACCAGCACTGAGTTCTAATGCGGCGAGATGCACCGCACTTAGAGAACTGGCACAAGCCGCATCGACCACACAGTTAGTACCACCAAGATCAAAACGATTCGCTATTCTTCCTGCAGCAACATTGCCTAATAGACCAGGGAATGAGTTTTCTTGCCAAGGGACATAACCATCAGCAATACGTTGAACAACATCTTCGGTTGTTTCTGGGTCTACACCAGCATCGGCAAGTGCCTTACGCCAGATGGGATGACCAAGTCTTGCGCCTAATGGAATAACTAATTCAAGCGTGCCGGTAATGCCAAGAATGACACTGGTACGATCGCGATCGAACTCACGACCATCGCCTACCTCTTTACCTGTCGAGTAACCCGCATCAAGCAAGGCCTGTCGTGCAACCATCATACCTAACAGCTGAGTCGTATCTGTTGCTTCAATATTATTCGGACTCAAACCATATAATAGTGGGTTGAAGTCCATAGCATTAATAAAACCACCACGCTTACCGTAAGTCATATCTGGCGCTGATTTATTTTCGTCAAAATAATCTGATGGTTTCCAATGTGTTTCTGGGATATCCGTTATCGCATCAACGCCTTCTCGGATATTGGCCCAATATTCTTCGGCATTATTTGCTTTAGGGAAGAAACAGCCAATGCCTACTATGGCAAGTGGTTTCATCTGATTGTTTTCTTTTTTCTTAGACATAATTTATTCAGTTAAATATTTTTCAATCGTATCAAGTTGCATTGGTTGGTACTGAATTAATTCTCCAGCAAGTTCTACACCTTGTTTTAAAATACTATTTGCTCTACTCAAGACTGCCGCACCAAACATAATATTTATTGCCACCGTTACCACATCACGACGATCTGTTGTTGCCAAAAATGTATCACGTGTCCACTCATTGAAGGCACCCATGGCTGGTCCACACCAGACTTGATAATCTACTTGGCGGTCTGCTACGCCAGCATTCGCCCATCGCGAGGAAAGACCCAAATACCAGCGAAAGATCAGTGCCATTTTATGCTTCTGATCATTTTTTGCTTTTTCGACTTGAACAGGATCACGTTCGCTGAAAAACTCATGGGTCTTTTGCCAAACATCTTCCAATGTCATTTTAAATATTGTTTTTTCTAAATTGGCTCTATCAACTGAAGGTATCTCATCAATCGATGAATATTTTTTATAGAGGTTGTAAAGTTTGTTACCGCGCATGGCAAACATAGAACCACGTTTTAATACTTGTAACTTCACACCCATTTCAAACATATCAACAGCAGGTGCCATGGTGACATCAGCTTGCCCGGTGTTGGCTAACATCTCCCTAACAATATCTGATGAACCCGATTCTTTGCAGGCCTGGTTTACCGTGCCCGTAACGATGTAGGCCGCACCCATCGCAAAAGCACCTAAGGCGGATGCGGGTGTGGCAATACCGCCTGCGGCACCGACACGTAACTCATGTGTATAATTATATTGTGATTGTATTTGATCACGTAGGGCCAGCATTGTGGGTAATAAGGTTATAGCTGGACGATTATCTGTATGCCCGCCTGAGTCTGCTTCAACAGTCAGGTCTTGAGCCATCGGAATTTTTTTAGCTAACTCAGCTTCTTCATTCGTAATCGCGCCTTGCGCTAATAATTCCTTCAATAATTTTTCAGGTGGTGGGCTAAACCATTTACTAGCTAGCTCCACACGAGATGCCTTAGCGATGATCCTATTAGGTACAATAATATTACCTTGAATATCTTTATGAATACCTTTAACTCGATACCTAACTACCGGTAAAGTTAGTTTCATATAAGCTGAGGCTTCTACCAAATCAATACCATAACGAAGATACAGATCGACTATGGCATCTTCATGACCCTTTTCATTCGGACTATGAATAAGGTTAAAGCAAAACGATTTATCTGGAATAGCTGCTTGTAAGCGCTGAATTGCTTTTTCAACTTCTACCAGCGATAAACCTGCAGCACCAAATGAAGCCAGCATATCAGCCTTGGCTATTGCCTCGACTAACTCCACAGAGGCAATGCCATTAGCCATCGCACCGGTCATATATGGATATTTAATATTGTAGTCCTGACAGAATTGTTTATTACCCAATGCCTGAATCGTTTGCTTCGGCACGAAGGCCAAATGTTGATAAGAATTATCATTATCAATGTTATCATCGAGATAAATTGAGCCACCGAGCCCTAATTTAACGTCCGACTGAACTGAAATCACTGAAAATGGTACATTAAGTGAAAACAGCCGTTCAGACAACGTTACCAATTCAGATAGCTGACCATTTTGACCGGCATGCCAATAAATTTGACCCGGTTGATTGTCGGCGTCAATCATACCTGTCGTTAGGATAATGTCAGAAACTGAATTCACTCTAGTTACTCTCTATATGCAAGTTTTATAAAATATCGTAAAAAATTCAAACATTTAAATTCTATTCATTTAAGTTAGCGTTGGGGATTCATGATTGATTATTTGCATCCATATTATTCAGGCTGTAATGTGCAGCACCGAATCGCTCTGATTATTGAATTGTATCATTTTTCTAAAATTATACCCTGTATGATGATGATTTCTGAGTGTTTAAGCTAGGAGCATTTAATATATCCTAAAACAGCATCCATTTTTATAACATATTGTTATTTATAATATTATTCAAAAGAATGAAGTCAAAAAATGAATTTAAGACCAAGCTGGATGATATCGCCTACCAGAATCAGATATTGCAGCATGTGTCACGTACATTTGCACTAACCATTCCTCAATTGCCAGAATCACTCTCTGAGGTCGTGGGCAATGCCTATCTCTTATGTCGTATAGCCGATACGATTGAAGATGATAAATTGATGACGACAGTATTGAAACGTGAGTATGCTGAACGATTTATTAGTGTGGTGAGAGGCATTGACAGCGCTGAAACTTTTTCTGAAGAGCTGTTTCCTCTATTATCCCCGACCGCTTCTGAAGCAGAACATGATCTAATTGCCAACACAACTCCCGTAATACGACTTACTCACAGTTTTAATGATCGCCAGCGGGCAGCGCTCGAAAAATGTGTCTCGATTATGGCCGAGGGTATGGTTCGATACCAAAATGCCGAGACGTTAGATGGAATGATTGATCTGAAAGACATGAGTCAATATTGTTATTACGTTGCCGGTGTCGTCGGAGAAATGCTGACAGAGTTATTTTGTGATTATTCCCCTGAAATTGATTCTCAAAGAAAAGAAATGATGAAATTAGGAGTATCTTTTGGTCAGGGATTACAAATGACTAATATCTTGAAAGATATCTGGGAAGATCATGAGCGCGGAGTTTGTTGGCTGCCACGCGATATTTTTAATAAACATGGTGTCGATATACGTCATAAGGTAATCGGCGAAAATGAAACCGGATTTGATGAAGCCTTGAGTGAATTGCTTGGTGTTGCACATGCTCATATTCATAATGCTTTACTATATACTCAAAAAATATCTACTAAAGAAAAGGGTCTGCGTCGTTTTTGTTTATGGGCCTTGGGAATGGCTGTGTTGACACTTGAAAAGATACGGCAAAAGCCTAATTTTACTACAGGCAAAGAAGTAAAAATAAGCCGCTTCAATGTCAAATCGACGATATTTTTTACCAACCTCTTTGTTGGTAATAACTGGGCCTTAAGGAAGCTTTTCCAATTTAGCGGACGACGTTTGCCTATAGCCGACATTCATGAGAAAATCTGAGAATATCATAATGTTGTTATATGAAACTGATAAAAGCAAGAGTAAAATAAGGGTAACCAACGATGGTTTATTTATTCCTTTAGCTTTGCATCTTGATTAAGCTCTTCTGCGAAACAGCAAGCGAAAGCAATGAACTTCGAAACACGAAATGAAAGTATCACCAATTATCAATTAGATGAATCTCATTCATCTAAAAACATAAATAACTTGGATGAAGCTATATCATCTGCAAGAGATAAATTACTTGAACAACAGCATGATGATGGTCATTGGGTCTATGAACTAGAAGCCGATTGCACTATCCCCGCAGAATATATTTTAATGAATCATTTCGTCGGTGAAATCGACGATACAATAGAACAAAAGATCTCTCAATATTTACGTGACCAACAAAATGAAGAAGGTGGTTGGTCTCTCTATACCGGTGGCGATTTTGATATCAGCTGTTCAGTGAAAGCATACTATGCCTTGAAGATCGCTGGCGATGATCCACATGAAGAACATATGATTCGAGCTAAGAATATGATCTTGAATCACGGCGGCGCATCACATGCTAATGTATTTACACGAATAACAATGGCCTTGTTTGGGCAAGTACCGTGGCGAGCTGTCCCATTTATCCCTGCTGAAGTAATCATTTTACCAAAGTGGTTTCCATTTCACATAGACAAGGTTTCTTATTGGTCGCGTACGGTAATGGTACCACTATTTGTTTTGTGTACGATAAAACCCTTAGCAGTAAACTCACGTGGTATTGATATTAGAGAATTATTTATTATACCACCAGAAGATGAGCAACATTACTTCAAGGTTACAACAATGCTGAGCAGAGCTTTTCTATTACTTGATAATGTTGGCCGCTTAGCAGAAAAATTAGTACCAAAATTTATACGTCAATACTCCATTCGTAAATGTGAACAATGGTTTTTAGCTAGGATGAATGAAGGACATGGCATTGGTGGTATCTTTCCAGCAATGGTTAATGTGTTTGAGTCTATGGTCGCGTTGGGTTATCCAAAAGAACATCCCGCTCGCAAACTAGCACGCCAAGCTATTGATTCACTTTTAACAAAACGTGGTAATAGCATGTACGTCCAACCTTGTGTATCTCCCGTATGGGACACATGTTTGGCAGGGCAAGCAATGATCGAAACGGAAACTGAAGCAAACATTACTCCAGAAATTGAACATGCGCTAGATTGGCTTAAAGAACGTCAGCTAAGTGATGAACCAGGTGATTGGCGCATACCGAGACCTGACCTGCCTGGTGGAGGCTGGGCGTTTCAATACAGTAATTATTTTTATCCTGATCTGGATGATACTTCCATGGTCGCTTGGGCAATGTATCGTACCGGAAACGAGAAATATTCAGAAGCAATTCAACGAGCAGCAATTTGGGTTGCAGGTATGCGATCTAACGGTGGCGGCTTTGGTTCATTTGAAGTCAATAATACTCAGTATTATCTCAATGCCATTCCTTTTGCAGATCATGGAGCCCTACTTGATACTCCCACAGCTGATGTAACTGGTAGAGTGATAGCATTATTGTCTCTCGCTGATAAAGAAAAGTATAAAACAACTATCAATGACGCTATTAAGTTTTTAAAATCAGATCAAGAAGAAGATGGTTCATGGTTTGGTCGTTGGGGCACAAATTATATATATGGTACATGGTCTGTAATGACAGCTCTTGAACTTACCGAAGAAGATCTTCAACAGAAATATATTAGGAAATCTGTTGAATACTTACAAAACATTCAAAATGAAGACGGGGGCTGGGGTGAGAGTAATGATAGTTATTATCCACCAAGACATTACCGTCCATATCAGAGCACATCCTTCCAAACGGCATGGGCTTTACTTTCACTATTAGCTGTAGGTGAAGTTGACACAGGCGCTGTAAAACGCGGGATTAACTATCTTATAGCGAATCAGTCTGCGGATGGCCATTGGTATGATGACAGTTACACGGCACCAGGATTTCCACGAGTATTTTACTTGAAGTATCATGGGTATACGAAGTACTTTCCTCTTTGGGCGATATCACGATATCGCAACATCATAAAAGATCAATCTTGAATAGAGTCGGCATCATTGTTGCCTTGCCAGCAGAGGCTAGGTGTCTTTATAGTAAAAAATTAAAAATAGGGACTCCTGTTGAAATACAAAAAGATATTTTTTTATGTCTATCTGGTATTGGTTATGAATCCGCTTTATCTGCTGCAAAAAAGCTAACTGTATTAAGAGTAGATGCCTTGATAAGTTGGGGAGTTGCTGGAGCAATTGATAAATCTTTAAGCTCGGGCGATATTATCTTAGCTAATTCCATCATCAATGAAGATAAAAATTATTCAACAACAAGAGATTGGTTAAGTCGCGTATCGGATCATCTTCAATCAATTTTTTCAATATCAAATGGTGATATTGTATCAAGCAAAGAAATTTGCGCGTCGCCTACGGATAAACTCCATCTATTTCAAAAAACAAATGCCATAGCCGTGGATATGGAAAGCGCCGCTATTGCAGAAACTGCATCGGCAAATAATCTCGATTTACTTCTGATACGAACAATTTCTGACGATACAGATACAGCTATTCCTGAGGCAGTCTTAAAATACACTAATAATTTAGGGCAACCTAGGATTTTAAATTTCATGTTGTGCTGTATTTCAAATCCTAATCAAATTCGAAATATTTTTGCATTGAAAAACGGCTATAAGAAAGCATTGGCATCTCTATCCGAAATTGCACAAGTTCTAAACGACAGGCAATTTCTCTATTTTGACAGTTAATCGCTACTCTCACTTGTCATATATTACTAACTGGTTTATAAGGGCGACATCATTAATTTTAAACACCATCCACTATGAGAATAAGTAACGAACAAATTGAAGAATTTAATAGCACCGGATTTCTTATTATACGACAATTATATAACGCTGAGAGAATGCAGGAAATTATTGAATGGACTAAAGAGGTCACAAATTATCCTGAGGTCCCCGACAAATATATGATGTATTTTGAAAGAAGTAAACTGAGCTCAGCAGATCGCATATTGTCACGAATAGAAAACATAGAACCTTTCCACCAAGGCTTCAGTAACCTTTTCATGCGTGGTGAGATACAACAAATCACATCACAGCTTTTTAATGATAAAGCAATCTTATTTAAAGACAAAATAAATTTCAAGATGCCAGGCGGTGATGGTTTTAAAGCGCATCAGGATGTACAAGCGGGCTGGGACCGATATGCCAAATTACATATTACAGCTTTGGTTAGTGTTGATGCTTCTACCATTGAAAATGGCTGTTTGGAAATTGCCAGTGGTTTTCACAACAAAGGATTAATAGGTGAAGCATGGAAGCCACTTGAAGAAGATGCCCTGGATTATGTATCAGTATCAACCAATCCAGGCGATACAATTTTTTTTGATTCATTTACCCCTCACCGGTCAAAACCTAATATGACAAATGAGCAACGAAGAGTACTTTACGTTACATATAATGCTGCAGCTGAAGGCGATAACAGAAGACAATATTATGATGAAAAACGTCTTAGTTACCCACCTGATATAGAACGCGATGCTGAAAAAGAGTATGTGTTTAGAGTCTAGCTATTATCAAAAAAACCCTTTAGATTGCCAAGCAAGACTGAATAATAAATAATGAATCAAGACTATATACTGGTATCCGATCATATAGTACATAACTGGTTGCAACTCATTGATAAATTTCGGATTCCGATAATCATCGGCATGACTGTATTCACTATTACCGCCGTACTTTATATCAAAGATAATCTTGAAATGAGTACCAGTACTACTGACATGCTATCTAAAGATCTACACTGGCGAAAACTTGATATTGAGTACGAGAAATTATTTCCACAATTTAACGATAATATCCTAGTTGTTATAGAAGCCAGAACACCTGATCAGGCAAGTGATACCGCAGAATTATTGTATTCTGAATTTAAAAATAATCTAACATTCTTTAATGATATCTATTATCCCGCAGTACTTCCCTATTTTCGTCAGTCCGCTTTTCTATTTCTTGATATTAATGAATTACAAGACCTGTCTGATCGATTAGCAACAATCCAACCTTTCTTAGGAACTCTGATAGAAGACCAAAATTTGCGTGGTTTATTTAATATGTTAGGTGATGCAATTCAAGCAAAACAAGACGGCGAAGATATAGAGATTAAACCTTTGTTACTTGAAATCAATCATGCGCTCGAAGATGAAGATCATCAAGTATCTTGGCAACGTTTAATAAAACCTGATGATGAAGTTAAAGATATCTATCGTGATTTCATTGTATTGCAGACTAAAGATAACAGCAGATCATTATTGCCTGATGAAGACATAATAGAATATGTCCGATCAACTATAGAGTCCTTGAAGCTAGCTAGCAACACTTCGATTCAAGTTCGATTGACAGGCGGGGCTGTCCTTTCTTATGAAGAGCTGAAGAGTGTCTCTGAAGCAAATATACAAGCTATTTTAGTCTCTTTTATTTTAGTTGGTATTATCCTATCAATAGGACTGGGTTCTGTTTATCTAGTCTTTTCTTGTTTGATCACATTAATATTTGGTTTAATCACTACTACTGCTTTTGCAACTGCGACAATTGGTGAGTTGAATCTTATATCAGTCGCATTTGCGGTTTTGTATATCGGTCTAGGAATTGATTTTGCAATTCATCTACTCTTACGTTTTCGAGAAGAAAAAATTTCTATATCGAATAGCAGACATGCTTTACAAATTTCAATAACCCATATTTCCAAATCATTAATACTCTGTGCGGTTACCACAGCGATTGGGTTTTATTCTTTTATACCGACTGATTACCTGGGTGTCGCTGAGTTAGGTTGGATTGCTGGCAGCGGCATGTTTATCAGCTTAATATTCACTTTTACTTTTTTACCTGCACTGTTAACTTTCATTAAGTCGACACCACGACTAGACCTTCAGAATAAGTGTATGAATCCTGTATTAGAGATAATAATTAACATCCCATATAAATACACAAAGATAATACTACTTCTCACATTAATGATTATAATTGGCTTGAGTTTTCAATATGACAAATTAGACTTTGATACAAATACACTAAACCTTCAAGACCCTGGAAATGAATCCGTCCAGACTTATCGTGACTTATTAAAAGATAGCAAAACATCACCATGGAATGGTATTTTACTCAACAAGAACTCTATTGATATTCAATCAGTTAAGACTGATATTGAATCGCTACCATTAGTTGACAAAGTTATTTCTATAAATGATTTTATCCCTGAGGAACAAGAAGATAAATTATTTATTATTGATGACATTAATTTATTATTAGGAACTCTTTCCTCATCTGGAACAAACTCAGAAATTAATAATAAAGAACGTTTTGATACAATCAAAATGATAATTGGCAAATTAGATTCCATGTCGGAAGACGTCATGGACGAAGAACTGACATCACTTAAAAAAAATCTGTATGACTTATCATTAAAACTAGTCACCTCTACTAGTGATGAAAAAATAAATAGGGTGGAGCAACAACTGCTGAAAAGTTTTCCTGGCAGGATACGAACTTTATCTGAAGCGCTTAATGCAGAACATGTAGACTCAAATAATATCCCTGCTGAAATTCATGACCGTTGGGTTAGTGAAAATCATTATAAGATAAAGATATCGCCAGTTGAAAACCTTAATGATAATGCTGCAATGAAAAGATTTGTAAAAGAACTACAAGCATATGATAACAAGGTCATTGGTTCACCTATAATTAGTATTGAAGCGGGAAAAGCAGTAATAACTGCATTTAAATCTGCATTTACTTATGCATTGATTGCAATAGTAATATTATTAATTTTGTTGATAAAGATAAAAACAGACGCATTAATTATATTATCGTCTGTTTTCACTGGTGGTGTCTTCACCTTTGGGTTTATGCTGTTATTTAACATACCACTCAATTTTGCAAATATTATTGGCCTACCTTTATTACTAGGTATTGGTATCGATAGTGGTATTCATATTACTGACCGTTTTCGTCAAGAACATAATTCAAAGAAAAATATTTTTATGACCAGTTCTTCTCGTGGTGTTTTTGTTAGTTCATTGACAACAATCTGCAGTATTGGAAACTTGGCCTTTTCGTCACATCAAGGTACTGCGAGCATGGGCTTACTATTGTCTATAGGACTCACCTCAATGATGATCTCTACAATGCTAGTACTACCTGCATTTTTAATATGGCGAGACTCATTAAATCCTGGTGTATTAAATCATGATTAAATATAATAATTTTTTCATATGAAAACACTAATAACTGGCGCGAATGGGTTTGTTGGTTCTGCAGTATTACGACTGCTTATTAAAAACGGCCATAAAGTATGTGCCTTGGTTAGGCCTGGTTCAGACAGACGCAATTTTGATGGCATTGACCTTGAAGTTATAGAAGGAGATCTAAGAGACACTGGTTCTCTAGAACGTGCTGTCATTGGTTGTAATATCTTGTTTCATATTGCTGCGGACTATCGATTATGGTTACCTGATCCAGCGTCAATGTATGCAACAAATGTAGATGGAACGCGAGATCTAATTATAGCCGCTACTAAAGCCGGTATTGATAAGATTGTCTATACCAGTAGTGTTGCAACACTGGGTATTAATAAAGATGGCACACCCTCCGATGAGACCACACCAGTAATATTTGAGAATATGATTGGCCATTATAAGCGTTCAAAATATCTAGCTGAACAAGAAGTCCACAAATTAATTAAAGAAATAGCTAGCCCAGTTGTTATTGTCAACCCCTCAACACCAGTCGGTCCACGCGATATCAAACCCACACCTACTGGAAAAATCATCCTTGACACAATTCGTAATCGGATGCCAGCTTATGTTGAAACTGGTTTGAATATAGTACACGTTGATGATGTTGCAAATGGACATTTACTTGCACTAGAAAAAGGTCATATTGGTGAAAGTTATATCCTTGGTGGCGACAATATGTCATTAGCACAGATACTAGAATATATTTGTTGTAACCAGGGAATGAAGCCACCATCGATTAAGTTACCTCATAATTTCGTTTTACCTATTGCCTGGGTAATGGAACGTATTGCCAGCATTACCCATAAAGAACCCAGAGCTACTGTAGACAGTGTTAATATGTCTAAAAAAATTATGTTTTTTTCCAGTGATAAAGCAGTAAAAAAAATAGGTTATCAATCAAGGCCCGGTATTGAAGGTCTAGATGATGCCATACACTGGTTTAACGCACAGAAGTACGAATAGAATAAGTTAGCAGCAGAAATTTCATTGTTTGTTGATCTTCCTTAGCATAGATACTTTCATCATCGTATTAATATATTTTAACTAATCTGAAACTAGACTTTAATTAAAATTAATTTACTATCTCAGTGATGATAATTATTTTTTGATAGTATTCATTCACAAAAAAAGTCGCTTGCCAAGAGATAACCGATTCTTTAATTTATTAAAAATATTATTGATTATTAAATTGGCACACCTACGAAACGGTCATTTACCAATATATGTACCCAAATACTAGCGGTATAGCCTAAGGCTATTGCCCAAGTCCATTTAAGATGTCCAAAAAATGTGTATATGCCTCTAGCCTGTCCCATAACCGCAACACCTGCAGCAGAGCCGACGGAGAGTAAAGATCCGCCAACTCCAGCAGTTAATGTAACTAACAACCATTGAAATTCATCCATATGAGGCATCATCGTTAACACCGCAAACATTACTGGAATATTATCAATTATGGCTGACACAATACCAACTAGGACATTAGCCGTTGTAGGTCCTAACTCGACATACATAAACTGAGATAGTACAGCAAGATATCCCATAGTTCCTAGTCCGCCTACACATAAAATCACACCATAAAAAAACATCAACGTATCCCATTCGGCCTTTGCCAATATACCAAAAATATCAAATTTTTCTTCTTCAGAATGTTCACTCGCACTTATCGATTCTGTATCTAAAGCACCAGCACCAGAAGTATGTTTATACTCTTCTTTTTTCTTTTTCAGAGCCCGCGTTTTCTTAATCTTCAAATAATAACCAAATAGTTTCAATAAACCCAATCCTGTCATCATGCCAATTACTGGAGGCAAATGCAGAAAGTTATGCGCACAAACCGCCATCGTAATCGTCATTATAAACATGCCAACAACAATGAAAGCACCTTCTTTTAATTCAACTGTCTCTTCAATAGCATCTGGTTTTTCTTTAGCAACGAAGAATGACATGATCACTGCGGGTATTATCCAGTTAACTATTGAAGGTATAACTAAGGCGAAAAAAGTTATGAAAGGAATAACGCCTTTTTGCCAGACCATTAAGGTGGTGATATCGCCAAATGGACTGAATGCACCACCCGCATTAGCAGCCACCACTATATTAATACAAGCAATTGCAATAAATTTAATATTTGTGCCTCCTACCGCCATCGCAACAGTCGACATTAACAATGCGGTAGTCAGGTTATCTGCAATGGGTGATAATAAGAATGACAATACACCGGTTATCCAAAATATATTGCGTAAAGAAAAGCCACGTGAAACTAACCAAGCTCGTAACGCATCAAACACATTACGTTCAGCCATGGTGTTGATGTAAGTCATAGCAGCGAGTAAAAATAAAAATAATTCGGCAAACTCCAACAGATTATGACGGATCATAATTTCTGCCGTGTGTTGATCCCCACTTTGTGCATAAATAATAGCAACAAACATCCAGATAATACCCGCAGCAACCATTACCGGTTTAGACTTTCGCATGTGAAGTTGATCTTCGAAAACAACAAAAGTATAGGCAATGGTAAAAACAATAAGACAAACTATACCAGCCCAATGAGCAGTGAAATCCTGCAAATGTGCATCACCCACTGCCAAAACTACAGTAGGAAATGATAAAAATATCGATAGCATCAAAACTGAAATTGTCTTCACGTTAACCCTCATTACATAACTCCTGATTATTTCTTTCCGTATTTATTATTGTGGTGCTTTTAAAGTAGGCAGTAATAATGCCACATTTTATCTTATTTAGTTTAACAAATAATTAATCTGGATGAACAACAACATGTGTCAAACTTGAACGTATCAAGACCGTAAATGGTCAGAATTGAAACATTAAATAAGTCACCTTTTAATAGAATTAAAATACTTGCTTTAATCATTATGAATTTATAGTTAGTCAACCGAGTTTTATTTCATATTCTTTAACGAATTTTTGATAAATCTTAATAAGAAAGCTTTTTTATTAAGATTTATCATCAGCTTTATTCAGGTATAATGTTGTAATGTTAGATAAACTCAGCAAAAACATGTTTTTAATTCCAACTGTGATTATTCTCACAATACTCGTAATCAGTGCTGGTTTTTACGTATCACTAAAACAAGCCCAACAGTCTAAACAAGTGAAATCTAATATAGAAGGGTTATTTTGGCCAAATCCAAAAAAATTAAATGAGTTTTCTGTTCTTGATCAATATGGTCATAATTTCAGTCTAAATCAGATGAAAGGAAAATGGTCTTTTATATTTTTTGGTTATAGTCATTGCCCAGATATTTGTCCAATCACAATGTCTGTGATGGCCGATTTCTATAAAGAGCTCATCGGCGAAAGTGAACAACTACAGGTCATATTTGCGTCAGTCGATTCAAAACGCGATACACTAGAGAACTTATCCCAGTATGTTCATTATTTCAATCCTGATTTCATTGGCCTCGGTGGTGGTGATGAAATGATGAGTAGTCTCACAAGCCAAATCGGTGTGGCATATTACATTAATAAAGAGAATGAGAATGAAGACTATTTAGTAGACCATTCGGCTTCAATATTTCTATTTGATCCTTTAGGTCGAATGGTTGGGAAACTATCTCCACCGCACACACAGAAAAAAATCATTCAACAATTCACTAAAATAAAAAACTTTATCTATGAACAAAGTTAATTTATATTTATTTAGCATCTTTTTTTTTCAGATACTTTTTCCCAGTTCAGCATTTACTGATGAAAACATCAAGGTTTCTATTTCTGATGCCTGGATTAGTGAGGCTCCAACAATCGTGTCTATCCTTGCAGGATATGCAAACATTCATAATCCTTCAAAAACATCGATTTCATTAATAGCTATTTCTAGCCAAGATTTTTCTAAGATTGAAATTCATCGTAATGTATTTAATGGGGAGATGGTTTCCATGGAAAAACAAGAGTCATTGGAAATACCCGCGAAAAGTACTATCCTAATGTCGCCCGGCGATTTTCATCTAATGTTATTTAATCCAAGTAAACCATTGCGCTCTAATGATATTGTAACACTCGTCTTTTCATTTTCTAATGGCCATAATGAAACAATAGATGTAAAAGTAAAGCGTCGACATACTGAAGATCACTCACATCATCATTAATTATGCCTGAAACATCATCGAACAGTTCTCGAATAATTGACTGTATTAAAGTCTGGCCTCAATATCTTATTCCACAGCATGGTCTATCAAAAATAATGTATTGGCTGATGAGGGTTCGATGTAAGCCATTGAAAAACCTAATAATCAATCAATTTATCAATCTGTACAATGTCAAACTAAATGAAGCTGAGAGAGAATCCGTAGATAAATATGTATCATTTAATGATTTTTTCACACGTCATTTAAAAAAGTCCGCAAGAACATGGAGCTTGAATGGAAGTAGTATTCTTAGTCCGGTAGATGGAACCATTAGCCAAATTGGGAAGTTAGACAATAATAAAATAATACAAGCCAAAGGAAAAACCTATACCATTGATACACTCTTGGCTAATGATGTAGATACTATCGCTAAGCTAAACGACGGTTTTTTCACGACTTTATATTTATCACCTAAAGACTATCACCGCATACACATGCCAGTTAGAGGCAAACTAATCAAATCCATTTATGTTCCAGGTAATTTATTTGCTGTAAACAATGCAACAGTTCGTAACGTAGACAACCTGTTTTCTCGTAATGAACGATTCATTAGTATTTTTGAAACTGACCTAGGACTGATGGCAAAAATTATGGTCGGTGCTATCTTTGTTGGTAGCATGGAAACTGTATGGCTAGGACAATTAACGCCACCTTACATACATCAATTAGATATTAGAGAATACAAAGAAGAGCCCGTGGTCTTCAAACAAGGGGAAGAGTTTGGACATTTCAATATGGGTTCAACAGTCATTCTTATTTTTGAAAAAAAATATCTACGTTGGATAACTAGTCTAAAATCAGATGATTCTATTCAAGTTGGACAAGAATTAGGAAAAGTTATTAACTAAATGATAATCAAACTATAATTTAACACGACCTACAATATTCATTCAGAAAAAATAGTAATCCGAATACACCAACTCGCAAGGTTTCTATATATGTCCCTGAGAATGTCAAAGAAATTCTAACCAGCTAATGCCATTAAGCATAAACTCATCAAAATGTTTGGTGCAAGACCCAATACTAATATTAGTATTCCATTAATACTTAATACAAAGTGCATTTTTTTTGATGTTTTAATCGTTGTCATTGAATCTGGTTCATCAAAATACATTAGTTTAATAATACGAAGATAGTAGTAAACACCAATTATTGAAAATAGAACAGCGATAACTGCTATTTCAACAAAACCTGAGGCAACAAGCTCTTGTAACACGAACCACTTAGACCAGAAGCCTAGGAAAGGAGGAACTCCTGCCATTGAGAACATTATGCATAGCATAACAAAGGCAAACCAAGGGCTTCTTTGAGACAAACCCTTAAAATCAAAAAGCATGTCTGCTTCGAGACCATTACGTCCAAGCAGGATAATCATGCCAAATGCACCCATAGTCATTAATTCATAGCTAATGATATAGAACATTGAGGCGGAGAATCCTGATGCTGTTCCCGCAATAAAACCAAGAAAGAAGAATCCAATATGGGCTATTGTTGAGTATGCTAACATGCGTTTCATATTAGTTTGCGCGATAGCAATAATATTTCCGGTAGCCATAGATAATACAGCTAGAATTATTAGAATTGATTGCCAGTCACTAACCAAAGGCATTAAACCATCGACCAAGACACGCATCGCCATAGCAAATGCAGCCAACTTAGGCGCCGTACTAATAAATAATGTCACCGATGTAGGAGCGCCCTGATAAACGTCAGGCACCCACATATGGAATGGTGCGGCACCAAGTTTGAATGCAATACCAACGATTAAAAAGATCATGCCGTAAATCAGGTGCATGTGACTTACATTATCGACATTGATTCTTTCAGAAATGGTAAGTAAGTCTAAAGAACCTGTTAGTCCATAGATTATTGAAATACCATATAGCAACATACCCGAGGCTATTGCACCCAATACAAAATATTTCATAGCCGCTTCTGAAGCAGCCTTTGACTCACGTTGCATGGCAACCATGGCGTAAAGAGAGAGAGATAATAGTTCAAGACCTAGATAGACAGATAATAAACTATAGGCTGAGGTCATAATCATCATACCAAGTACTGCAAACAAGCCAAGTACAAAGTACTCACCTTTTAGAAATTTATGTTCTTTTAGATATTCATACGAATAAAGAAATACCACAGAGGTGATACCACACATTAATACCTTAAGAATTGCACTCATGTAATCACTGACAAAACTGCCATTAAAAGCAACCTGCGCTTTGTATGGAAAGTAAAATAATACTAGCGCCATGACGACTAATAGACTTGCTTGAGTAGTCCAATACGTCAACAGATGTAATGGATCTTTACTAAACGCATCCACCATCAATACCAAACATGCCAAAGCAAGGAGTATTATTTCTGGTAATATAATGATTAAGTCAACATTCATAGTTCAACATTTATAAAATCTTTGTATGGATTATGTGCTCGATTAGTTTTTCTACTGTCGCATGCATGACTTCGAATATCGGTTCTGGCCAAATTCCGAATATTAAAACAACAACTGCTAATAAGAAAAGAATAAACGCTTCTCGCATATTAATATCTTCTAATTGCGCAATAGATTCGCTAGTGACCTCACCAAATACAACGCGTTTATACATCCACAAGGTATAAGCGGCACCTAAAATCAGCGTTATTGCTGCTGTAAATGCGACCCAGAAACTGGTTTCGAAGCTGCTAAGAATAACTAGAAACTCACCAACAAAACCCGACGTCCCTGGCAAACCGGCATTAGACATAGCAAACAACATCATAAAGGCAGCAAAGTACGGCATAGTATTTACTACACCACCATAATCTTTAATCATACGACTATGTATGCGGTCATACATAACACCAACACACAGGAACATCGCCGCAGAGATAAAACCATGAGAAATCATCTGCATCATTGCGCCTTCCATACCCATAATAGCACCTGAAGATGACCCGCTAGCTGTAAAAATACTAAACGGCAAAAAGAACCCGAGTGTCACAAAACCCATATGCGATATAGAAGAATAGGCAATCAACTTTTTCATATCTTCCTGGACCAGAGCAACAAAGCCTATATAAACAATAGCAATGAGTGAGAGTACAATCATTGCATCGCCAAAATAGGCACTACCATCAGGAGTTATTGGTAAACTTAATCTCAAAAAGCCATAGCCACCCATCTTCAACATGACCGCTGCCAGAATTACAGAACCACCGGTTGGCGCTTCTACGTGGGCATCTGGCAACCATGTGTGTATTGGCCACATTGGTATTTTCACCGCAAAAGCTAAAAAGAATGCCACGAAAATAAATTTCTGAACTGTTAAAGACAGTGGCGCATCGTGTAACGCTTCAATATTAAAACTACCTACAGTTGTATAAAGGTATAGAAATGCTACTAGCATAAATACTGAACCGAGGAAGGTATATAGGAAAAACTTGATTGTGGCATAGACTCTATTCGGGCCACCCCAAATTCCAATAATCAAAAACATCGGAATTAGCATTGCTTCCCAGAACACATAAAATAGAATTGCATCGAGGGCGAGAAACACACCGTTCATTAAACCAGTCAATATCAAGAATGCACACATATAATAAGAGATATGTTTTTCAATCACTTCCCATGCAGCCAATATAACCAGGATAGTGGTAAAGCTAGTCAGCATTATCAATGGTAAGGCAATCCCATCAACACCTAGATGATATTTAATATCGAAGGCTTTTATCCAATCTGATTCTTCAATAAATTGCATCCCTCCATAAGAAGGATCGAACTGACAATATAGAATGACAGCAAATATAAAAGTAATTATGGAAACAGCAAGTGAAAAATACTTAACTGTTTGTTCTTGTCGATCGCCCACAATCAATGCCCAAACACCACCAATAATCGGCGTATAAATAAGAATGCTTAAAATGGGCAAATTATTTAATAACATTATTTAAGATTTACTATTTTACAGTTCTTATGTTCTTTTAATTAAGCTTTATTAGCTCAATCAAGAACACCATGTACAAATATTACTAGGAGCACAAGCAAGCCGATGATTATTGAAAAAGCATAATGATAAAGATAGCCGGACTGTACATGACGAATAAAACTTGAAAATATACGTACACTTCTCGCCGTACCATTGACGAAAAAGCCATCAATAATATTGATGTCCCCTATCCGCCAAAGTAAATGACCAAGTCTTATAGTACCTTTTGCAAATATAAGTTGATTGAAGTCATCAAAACCATACTTATTAACAAGTAATTTGTGTGCAGGACCAATTTTACTAACCAATTTATCAGGAGTATCTGGGAACTTGATATAACATAACCAAGCAACAAAAAAACCTGAAGACATCAAAATGAGAACTAGTGGATGCTGAATGGAATGTAATAAAAAACCACCAATACCATGATAATCTTCAGCCATCCGAGCAAGGACATCATGGCCATCGGTGCTCGCAACATAAATTGCGTCATCGAAATATTTACCGAACAACATTGGCTCAATTAAAAAAGCACCTAGTATTAATGAAGGAATAGCTAAAACAATCAATGGCGCAATCACAACGGCAGGTGCTTCATGCATACTTTTCCAGGTTCCTATATCCATCTTTTGGTCTCCATGAAAGGTCATGAAGAACAAACGAAAACTATATAAGGCCGTGATAAACACACCGGCCATAACCGAGAAATAAGCGAAACTAGACCCTGCTAAAGTAGAGTGATGAACTGCTTCGATTATGGCGTCTTTAGAAAAGAAACCAGACGTGCCAGGAAAACCGATCAATGCGAGTGTTCCACACAAACAAGTAAGCCAAGTAACCGGCATTACTTTATACAAGCCACCCATTTTTCTCATATCTTGTTCATGATGCATGACAATAATCACTGCACCTGCACCAAGGAACAACAATGCTTTGAAAAATGCATGCGTTACTAAGTGAAACATAGCTGCTGCATAAGCTGAAGCCCCTAAAGCAACAGTCATGTATCCTAACTGGGATAAAGTTGAATAAGCCACAACACGCTTAATATCGTTTTGTACTAATCCTAATAATCCCATAAATAATGCGGTAATCGATCCAATCACCAATATAAAACTAAGTGCCGTTTCTGATAATTCAAATAATGGTGACATTCTCGAAACCATGAATATGCCAGCAGTGACCATCGTCGCAGCGTGAATCAATGCTGAAATAGGCGTCGGACCTTCCATTGAGTCAGGCAACCAAACATGCAGTGGGACTTGTGCTGATTTGCCCATAGCACCAATGAATAAACAAATACAGATTACAGTCATTAATGACCATGACTCATCACCCCATATCGTTATGGTTGAATCAGCATACTGAGTTACATTACTAAATATTTCAGTATAATCAAGTGAATCGAAAGTCATTACAATTGCAGCGATACCCAGCAGAAAACCAAAGTCCCCTACTCTATTTACCAAAAATGCCTTCATGTTTGCGAAAACTGCGGTTTCTTTTTTATACCAAAATCCGATCAATAGATACGAAACTAGACCAACGGCTTCCCAACCAAAAAACAACTGTAGAAAGTTATTCGACATAACTAGCATCAGCATGGCAAACGTGAATAAGGAGATATAGCTAAAGAAGCGCTGATAACCCGGGTCTTCATGCATATACCCTATAGTGTAAATATGAATCATCAATGAAACAAAACTTACAACGACCATCATGGTGACCGAGAGTGAATCAATTAGAAAACCAATTTTAAAATCAATGCCACCACTACTCAGCCATGTATATAAATTTTGATTGTAAATTTCACCACCATCAAACATATGATATTTATAAGCCACCATAGAAAGAATACTGGATATAGCGACACCAATTATAGTTGCCCAATGTGCACCACTTCTTCCGACAAACTTACCGAACAGACCAGCGACCAAAGAGCCTATTAAAGGTGCCAACACAATAGCAAGATATATTTGTTCGATATTATTCATGATTGACTATCCTTTCATGCTATTCAGGTCGTCAATATTAATCGAGCCTTTGTTACGAAACATAACAACCAAAATGGCTAACCCAATTGCTGATTCAGCAGCTGCAACAGTCAATATGAAAAAAACAAAAATCTGCCCATGTATATCGTCAAGAAAGTGAGAAAAAGCAATGAAGTTCATGTTGACTGATAGCAACATTAACTCAATACACATTAAGAGAATAATCACATTCTTTCTATTTAAAAAAATACCAGCAATACTAATACAAAATAATAGCGCAGCTAATGATAAAACTTCGGGCAAGGTGATCATTGTTTAGATTTTCTTACTCTGTATATTGGACTCAGCTTTCATCTCAATGACTCGTAATCGATCTGTTTTTTTAACAATCACTTGTTCCTCAGAACTTATCGACTTATTAACTTTCGACTTACTCATACTAAGAGAGATTGCAGCAATGATAGCGACTAATAATATTGCACCAGCTATTTCGAATTGGTAGAGATATTGGGTATATAAGATCAGTCCTAATTCTTTAGTATTACTGTAATCAGGCCCAATAGATTTAATTACCATATATGTGTCGGACATAAAGTAGTCAGAACTCACAACCAATCCCATCGCCGCAACCATCAAAACTGCAACAGTAATACCAACAGGTAAAAATCGCGTAAATCCTTCACGCACGGTTACCAAGTTAATATCTAGCATCATGACAACAAACAGAAATAACACCATAACTGCGCCGACATAAACTAACACCAGCGTTATGGCTAAAAATTCTGCTTGTAACAGCAACCAGATTGCAGCAGAAGCGAAAAAAGATAGCACAAGTAATAGAGCAGAGTGAATTGGATTACGCATGATCACGACCATGGACGCAGATAGCAGTAATACTCCGCCAAAAAAGTAAAAGACTATTTGTTCTATCATTTATGTTTATCTTGTTTATAAATAAATATATTTTTGTTAACGGTACAAGGCATCTTTTGTTCGATCTTCTGCTAATTGTTTCTCGACTAAATCACCAATTTCTAGCAGTCTTTGTTTTGTCATTAATAAGTCACCACGTTTCTCACCATGATATTCGAATATTCGTGTTTCCACGATAGAATCAACTGGACATGACTCTTCACAAAATCCACAAAATATACATTTAGTCAGATCAATATCATATTTAGTTGTACGTCGACTACCGTCGGCACGCGCTTCCGATTCAATAGTTATAGCTACAGCTGGACAAACAGCTTCGCATAATTTGCAGGCTATACAGCGTTCTTCACCATTAGGATAACGACGCAATGCATGCAGACCACGAAACCGATGTGATTGAGGCGTCTTTTCTTCAGGATACTGCACAGTAATCTTACGCTTAAACAAATATTTTCCAGTAAGACGTAAACCTTTAAGTAATTCCCAAAGGAATAAGCTGGTAACATAATTTTTAATGTTATCAATCATTATGATTAATTAAACCAAGGTGAGGTATTAGTAACAACCAATGCCGAAACCACGACTAACCAAACTATTGTTATTGGAATAAATACTTTCCAGCCCAGACGCATAATCTGATCATAACGATAGCGTGGGAAAGTAGCCCTAAACCATAAAAACAGGAACATAAAAAATGATGTCTTGGCTAATAACCAAAACATGGGAGGTACCCAGTTAAAAAGTTCCTCAAAAATTGGAACACCTTGAAAAGGTGACAGCCATCCACCACAAAACATAATGGCAGATAATACAGATATCAAAATCATATTGGCATATTCAGCCATGAAGAATACAGAAAATGCCATTCCACCATATTCAACATGGAAGCCAGCAACAATTTCAGATTCACCCTCTGCCACATCAAATGGCGCCCGATTTGTTTCTGCTAAGCCAGAAATAAAATAGATAATAAATAATGGAAATAAAGGTATCCAAAACCAATGAAACACACTACCTACCTGTGAATTTACTATATCACCCAGGTTTAAACTTCCTGCAGCAACTAAGACACCAACCAAAGCAAACCCCATTGCAATTTCATACGCGACAATTTGTGCTGCTGAACGCATCGCGCCCAGAAAAGCATATTTAGAATTTGAGGCCCAACCAGCAATAATTACACCATAAACTGCTAATGAGGTCAGTGCTAGCACATACAGCAAGCCAGCATTAATATTTGCTAATACCTTAGTGTCATCAAAAGGGATGACTGCCCATGCTGCTAATGACGGCGCTAGAGAAAGTATCGGCGCCATAATAAACAAAGATCGATTTGAACCCGTCGGCACTATAATTTCTTTAACTAGAAGTTTTACAGCATCGGCGATAGGCTGACCTAGTCCCCATAAACTAAAACCAAAAAAGCCTACTCTATTTGGGCCGATACGCCCTTGAATAAAGCCTATGACTTTTCGTTCGGCATAAGTAAAATAAGCAACTGTGATTAACACAGGTACTAATATTGAAAAAATTTTAATTACGGTCTGTAATACAGTCAGCGCCTGAGCTTGATAATCAACTGGCAAAAGAATTGTTGTTATCGGTAGTAACACGTTTTGACTTATAAATTGATAGACTATTTCTAACATTGCATCAAGCTTTTGCGATCCTGATCGGACCGAATGAACCACCTAGATCAATCTGAGCCGGATGTGCCGATTGAATCAAAACACAATCATCAGGAACTCTATCATCAATGACTACATTCAAGTTCACAGCACTATCATCTTGTTCAACATTTGCAGTGTCTGTATCACTTAAATTATTTTTATCTGCCAAAACTCTATTGATATGAATCGCACCATCAGAAACATTATCGGTTTGTTGCAATGAAAAAGCACGTCTACAAAGTGAATCAATCATATTCATTGGTGTTTCAGTAATACGTTGCAAATCTGTACTCTTTTTTTCGATAGCGACAGGTGACCGCCAATGACCCATGTTTTCAGCTTTAATATCACCTATCGTTTGCATTACTTCAGCATTTACATCTGATGAAGACTGATATTCAAAACCATCCAAGTTAAAAGTATTGCCTAGAACTCTTAATAATTTCCAAGCTGGTCTTGCTTCACCAAGCGGTGGCACTGCCCCGGTAAAGCTTTGGCTAATACCTTCATTGTTGATATAGGTACCAGAGGTCTCAACAAATGCTGAAATAGGTAACATAACATCGGCGTAGTTTTCAATTTCACCACTGCGATATGCTGTTAATGAAATGACTAGCTCAGCATCATTCATTGCTATACGCGCGGCACGACTGTCCCAACAATCCAGTTCTGGTTCTGTACCCAACAGAACATAAGCTTTTAATTTTGCATGCAACATTTCATTACTATTCATACCAATATTGGCACATTGTTTACCACCAGCATGGCGATGTGGAACTGCGCCTGCTAACCAAGCACCTGAACTATTTGCCGCTTCAGATAAATATCCCAAATTTGAGTTGCTAATCTTGGCAATTAAACCAGCAAGTGTGCGTAATGATGAAAATTGAGGATGTGCAGTTGCCGTATTACCCAGTAGCACGATTGCTCTTTTCGAAGATATAAGTTTGCTCGCTATTATTTGATGTACTTCAGTAAAGTTTACGTTTTCGACATACTGTTTTGCTTGGGTATCGATGGGACCATCACTCATTTCAATAACTGCCTTTAATATAGAAGTCAATTCAAGCGGCAGTTCTTCAGGAGCAACTATACTTTTTACTTCTAGCGGGTAGTTATAGTCATAATCAACCGGGTTCAACAGCATAATAGCAGCACCTTTCAATGCAGCCTTGCGCAGGCGATGATTCATGATCGGTTGTTCCTTTCTAACATTACTTCCTATCAAGAGTGCCGATTGCAATGTTTCTAATCCTGAGACGGTCTGCCCTAAATAAGGAAACTGTGAAACTAAATCTTGATCTGAAAAATCAGCTTGTCTTAAGCGGGTATCGATATTACTCGAACCAATACCACGTGCGAATTTCTGTAATAAATAAAGCTCTTCTAAAGTTGCAGAAGGAGACGCTAATAAACCTACCTGTTCTGCACTATTCGACTCAATTACGCCATTTAGTTTTTCTTTAACAACATCTAATGCCGTTTCCCAATCCACTTCTTTCCAGGAATCGTCTTCTTTAATCATCGGCATTTGTAAACGATCATCGCTATAAATACCTTCATAGCTAAATCGATCTCGATCAGAAAGCCACACTTCATTAATTGATTCATTTTCTGCTGGTGCCACTCGTTTGACACGATCACCTTTCACATGAAGGTGAATATTTGATCCTACTGAATCATGAGGCGCAATGCCGTCTTTTTGTACCAGCTCCCAAGTTCTTGCAGAATAGCGAAATGGTTTTGAGGTTAATGCACCAACAGGGCAAAGATCGATTATATTACCCGACATTTCAGAGCTGACACTTTTTTCTATGTAAGTTCCGATCTCCATATTCTCGCCGCGACCAGTTGCGCCCATTTCACGTAAGCCTGCCACCTCTTCACCAAAACGAACACAGCGTGTGCAATGAATACAACGAGTAAGATCGGTTTGTATTAGTGATCCAATATTTTTATCTTTTACGACGCGTTTCTTCTCTTGATATCGAGAAACATCACCGCCATAACCCATGGCCAAATCTTGCAATTCACATTCACCACCCTGATCACAAATTGGACAGTCTAGCGGGTGATTAATTAACAAAAATTCCATGATTGATTTCTGTGCATCAGTCGCTACTTTAGATTGCGTTTTGACTATCATGCCATCCATTACAGGAGTTGCACACGCGGGTAGCGGTTTTGGCGCTTTTTCAACTTCAACCAGACACATTCTGCAATTAGCAGCGACGGTTAATTTTTTGTGATAGCAAAAACGTGGCACATAGATGTCATTCGCGTCCGTTACCTCAATCAGCATCTGTCCTTTATCTGCCTTTAAGGACTTACCATCTACTTCAATTTTTATATGATTGTCTGACATACTATTTATCAAGCTGCCTCAGAGTTATTGGCAAGTTTTGAACCTACCATGCAACATTTATGATCGATATGATACTGAAATTCATCTCGAAATTGTTTGATAAAACTTCTTACTGGCCATGCAGCTGCATCACCGAAGGCACAAATAGTCCGTCCTTCAATTTTGCTCGCAACGTCATCGAGTTTATCCAAATCGCCTTGTTCGCCTTGACCATCTTCGATGCGTTTAACGACACGATATAACCAACCGGTACCTTCACGACAGGGAGTACATTGACCGCACGACTCAGAAAAATAAAAACGTGACAACCGTTCCAATGCCTTAACCATGCAGGTAGTTTCATCCATTACTATAACAGCGCCAGAACCCAGCATAGAGCCAGACTTGGCAATTGCATCATAATCCATATTAGTTTCAAGCATGACATTGCCATGTACTACCGGCATAGAACAACCACCAGGTATAACTGCTTTTAAATCTCGACCATCACGCACGCCTCCGGCCATTTCTAACAATTTAGAAAACGGAGTGCCTAATGGAATCTCAAAATTACCAGGATTATTAACGTGTCCACTAACAGAAAAACATTTAAAACCACCACTATTAGTCACGCCTTTTTCGGAAAACCACTTACCGCCACTACGTATAATATTTGGGACTGAAGCAAAGCTCTCAGTATTATTGATAGTTGTTGGTTTGCCATATAAACCAAAGTTTGCTGGAAATGGTGGTTTAAATCTTGGTTGACCTTTCTTACCTTCCAACGATTCAAGTAAAGCAGTCTCTTCACCACAAATATAAGCACCTGCGCCCAAACTTGCATGTATGTCAATACTGATATCGCTACCTAAAATATTGTCGCCTAACAATCCTTCCTGTCGCGCTTCTTTCAAGGCATTATCGAAACGAGGAAATGGCTCATCCATAAACTCACCACGGATATAGTTATAACCAACACTAGAGCCTGTTGCATAACAAGCAATGATCATCCCCTCAACAATTGAATGCGGGTTGAAACGAAGAATGTCCCGATCCTTACAGGTACCTGGTTCACTCTCATCAGAATTACAAACAATATACTTTTGACCTTCGAAATTTCGCGGCATAAAACTCCATTTTAAACCAGTCGGAAAACCGGCACCGCCTCTACCTCGTAGGCCAGAAGATTTAACTTCTTCAATAACATCATCCGGAGAAATTTTATCATTAATTATTTTCTTCAACGCTTCATAGCCACCAACCTTCATGTAATTATCTAAGGTCCAGGGCTCGTCAAACTGAAACGTAGCAAAACAAACTTTATTTAATTCCATAATATTAATCCAGGCTATCCAGAATCTTGTCGACTTTGTCCGTCGTTAAATTCTCATAGTATTTATGGTCAACCATCATCATTGGACCACCACAACAGGCAGCCAAACATTCTTCTTCACGCTTAATATAAAATTTTCCATCGCCAGTTGATTCCCCAGTTTTAATGTCTAGTTTCTTCTCAATATGATTAACAATGTCATCAGAACCCATTAGCAAACATGAAATATTAGTACACACCGAAATACTGTGTCGGCCTACGGGTTGTGTTTCAAACATGGAATAAAAAGAGGCGACTTCATAGACGGCAATATTCGACATGCCAAGATAATCAGCAACAGCATTCATATATTCTGTTGTTAAATAACCTTCGTTTTGATGTTGTGCTTCGCGTAAGGCTACCAATACGGCGGATTGTTTTTTATCTTCAGGATACTTTTTTAGCCACATATCGATTTCTGATCGAGTATGTTGTGAAAGTATAGTTTTTGTAGTTTCAGTCATTATATTATCTATCGATCTCACCAAACACGATATCTTGAGTACCTATCACAGCAACGACATCTGACAACATGTGACCTTTAACCATTTCGTTCATTGAAGATAGATGAGCGAAACCAGGAGCACGGACCTTTAAACGATATGGCTTATTTGCACCATCCGAAATCAAATATATTCCAAACTCACCCTTAGGATGTTCTATAGCCGAATAATATTCTCCTTCTGGCACGCAGTAACCTTCAGTGAATAATTTAAAATGATGAATCAATGACTCCATACCTTCTTTCATTTCTTCACGCCTAGGTGGAACCAGCTTATGATCATCAATCATAACGGCGCCAGGGTTTTGTCTGAGCCAATCGACACATTGTTTTATGATTCGATTAGACTGTCGCATTTCTTCAACACGAACCAGATAACGATCATAACAATCTCCATTTGTACCAACCGGTATATCAAAATCCATTTTGTCATAGACTTCGTAAGGTTGTTTCTTTCTAAGATCCCATTCAATACCCGAACCACGTAACATCGGACCAGTAAAACCTAATTGTAATGCGCGTTCGGGACTAACCACACCAATACCAACTGTACGCTGTTTCCAGATTCGGTTATCTGTTAGTAAGGTTTCATATTCATCTATACATCCCGGGAAACGGTCGGTAAACGAGGCGATATAGTCGAGTAATGTTCCCTGTCTATTTTCATTTAACCGATCGACCTCTTTCTGCTTATGCCACTTGGAAGCTTCATACTTCGGCATCATTGAGGGTAAATCTCGATAAACACCACCAGGACGATAATAAGTCGCATGCATGCGTGTTCCAGAAACGGCCTCATAACAATCCATCAAGTCTTCGCGCTCACGAAAGCAATAGAGGAACATCGTCATAGCGCCAACATCTAACCCGTGTGTCCCTAACCACATCAGATGGTTTAAAACACGCGTAATCTCATCAAACATGACACGAATATATTGCGCACGTAGTGGTGGTGTTACACCTAATAATTTTTCTATTGCCATGACATAAGCATGTTCATTACACATCATAGAAACGTAATCGAGTCTATCCATGTAACCAATACTTTGATTAAATGGCTTGCTCTCTGCTAGCTTTTCGGTTCCTCGATGTAATAGACCTATATGTGGATCAGCCCGTTCAATAACTTCCCCATCCATTTCGAGGACAAGCCTTAGCACACCATGAGCCGCAGGATGTTGAGGACCAAAATTCATAGTCATATTACGAATCTCAGGCATCATTTTGCTCCTCTTCTGGTGTGGCAAAGCGATTATCATTGCGAATTATTCGAGGCACCAGTACTCTGTTGGTAATTGTAACTGGTTCATAGACCACTCGCTTTTTATCTGGGTCATAACGAACTTCTACGTTTCCTTCCAAAGGAAAATCTTTACGGAATGGATGACCTATAAACCCATAGTCTGTCAACAGTCGACGCAAATCAGGGTGTCCCTCAAACAGGATGCCGAATAGATCAAACGCCTCTCTTTCAAACCAATCGGCTGAACCCCAGATACCTGAGACTGAAGCAATGCGAGGGTATTCATCAGACATGTAGCAGCGAAGTCGCAAGCGAATATTGTGTTTTATTGATAGTAGGTGATAGACGACAGCAAAACGTTCGTTGATGTTATGACTACTTTCCTGATCACTATCTTGACGACCACGACTGAAGCCAGTTGAAGTTGATTCCTTAGTAGACCAATCAACTTGTCCGTAAGTTAAATAGTCAACGCCACATAAATCGGACAGTTGCATAAAAGCGAATTGTTCATCATCGCGTAATATTTTGCACACTGACAACAAATCATCCGCGGCTACTGTTACTGTTACTTGATCATGAACGGTGGTGCAATGAGTGAGCTCATTGCTAAATCGTTCTTCAAGTTTTTTCGCAAGACTGGCGTGAGAATCCGTCATACCTATAAAATATTTAGTGATGTTATCGAGCTATGGTATTAGTTCGTTTTATCTTTTTTTGTAATTGTATTATACCAAATAACAAAGCTTCTGCGGTTGGGGGACATCCCGGGACATAGACATCGACAGGGACGATTCGATCACACCCTCTTACGACCGCATAAGAATAATGATAATATCCACCGCCATTTGCACATGATCCCATAGAAATAACCCAACGTGGCTCTGCCATTTGGTCATAAACCTTGCGCAACGCGGGTGCCATTTTATTCACTAATGTTCCTGCAACAATCATCACATCAGACTGTCTAGGACTCGGTCGAAAAACAATGCCGAATCGATCTAAATCATATCGAGAAGCACCGGCTTGCATCATTTCAACTGCACAACATGCAAGACCAAACGTCATCGGCCACATCGACCCCGTTCTAGCCCAATTGATGAGGTTGTCTACGCTGGTGGTGACAATACCCGTTTCGTGAATTTTTTCGTCAGCACCCATCTTGTTACTCCCAATCAAGCGCGCCCTTGCGCCATTCATAGATGAAACCAACCACGAGTACACCAAGAAATATCATCATCGCCCAAAATCCTGCCATGCCAATACCATCCAACGCGACAGCCCAAGGGAATAGAAAAGCGATTTCAAGATCGAAGATAATAAATAGAATGGCAACGAGGTAATAACGGACATCAAATTTCATGCGGGCATCTTCAAATGCCTCAAATCCACATTCATAAGGAGATTGCTTTTCCGAATCTGCGCGAGCATGCCCAAGCAATTTACCCAATCCGAAACCCAACGCAATCAGTACTATACCCATGACCAAACCAACAATGGTAAATATAAGAATAGGAAAATAATTCGCCAGCATTTGTTTATTCCAAAACCTTTAAAAAGTGAATTTATAACTACTATGTATACTATCAAGATTCGAGCCAATAACCTAAAAACATTGATATTTGTTTATATAATTAGTTTATTTTCCGATGGTGTAATAAATTCTATCCATATGATATAAAAGATCGATCTAATTGTTCTTTAAAAATCGATAAAAAATGGATCTATCGATTAAAAATATGGTCAAGATCAGGACGGATTTCATACATTACACTAACGGAACCTGAACCTTAAAAGTAATTTCAAGTACATTATTTGTTTTGACGCTCAAATCACCACAAGATTCACTTTAAAGTTTTAACATCATTATTTTGTATTGATATTGATTTATTTCATCAGAGCTTTCAGAAAGCATCCCCAGGAACACGAGCCCATCCTTCCATAAGAACTCGTGCACTACGGCTCATTATCACTTTGGACGCAGTCCATTGACCACCATCATGAGCAGCTTCAGCACCAACTCGAAGGGTTCCCGAAGGATGCCCGAAGGTTACCGCGTTCCGCTTACCACCACCGGCGACTAGGTTCACTATAGTCCCGGGAATTGCAGCTGCGGTACCAATTGCCACAGCAGCAGTACCCATCATGGCATGATGTAATTTCCCCATCGATAACGCTCGAACATTTAAGTCGATATCTGCAGCATTAATTCGTTTGCCGCTAGATGCAACATAATCTAAAGGCTTGCCTACAAAAGCAACCTTGGGAGTATGTTGTCGATTCGCGGCCTCTTCGATGTTCTCAATCAAACCCATACGCACCGCACCATAGGCTCGTATAGTCTCAAACATTGCTAGTGCTTTATTATGATTGTTAATCACTTCCTGCAATTCTGTTCCTTTATACGAGATGTCTTCCGCTTTTAGGAAAACTGTCGGTATACCGGCATTAATCATGGTAGTTTTGTATGTGCCAACACCCGGTACCTCTAAATCATCTATTAAATTTCCGGTAGGAAAAATCGCACCATCACCATCGGTAGGATCCATAAATTCGATCTTCACTTCCGCCGCAGGGAAAGTCACACCATCAAGTTCATATTCACCAGTTTCCTGTACTTCACCATTAGTCATAGGTACATGTGCGATTATTGTTTTTTGAATATTGGCTTGCCAGATACGCACTATAGCCAGACCATTATCTGGAATAAGGCTGGCATCAACCAGACCATTACTGATAGCAAATGAGCCTACTGCTGCGGTTAAATTGCCACAATTACCACTCCAATCGACGAAGGCCTTATCGATAGATACCTGACCAAACAGATAATCAACATCATGTTCCAGCTGAGTGCTTTTTGAAAGTAGTACCGCTTTACTAGTACTTGAAGTCGCCCCCCCCATACCATCGGTTTGCTTGCCGTATGGATCTGGGCTACCGATTATTCTTAATAACAAAGCATCGCGCGCAGCACCCGACATCTGTACTGATTCTGGCAGGTCTGCAAGATTAAAGAACATTCCCTTGCTTGTACCTCCACGCATATATGTAGCGGGGATCCTGATCTGAGGTGCATGGGTCATGTTACCCTCCTAATTAAGCCGCATTAGATTCAAGAAAGTCTTGTGCAAAACGTTGCAGGACACCGCCTGCTTCGTAAACATAAACCTCTTCAGCGGTATCAAGACGACAGGTCACAGAAATTTTCACAGTATCGCCGTCGGAACGAATCATCACTACCGTCAAGGCTGCTCCTGGGGAGATCTTACCTTTCACGGTATAAGTCTCCGTCCCGTCTATAGAATAAGTGTTGCGATTATCACCTGTCTTAAACTCTAATGGTAATATGCCCATACCCACCAAATTTGTGCGGTGAATACGTTCAAAACCTTCGGCCATAATGACTTCCACACCGGCTAAGCGAACACCTTTCGCAGCCCAGTCACGAGAAGAGCCCTGTCCGTAGTCAGCACCGGCAATAATAATCAACGGTTGCTTGCGCTCCATGTAAGTTTCTATCGCCTCCCACATACGGCTCTCTTTACCTTCCGGCTCGATACGGGCTAAAGAACCCTGCTTAACTTCTCCATTCTGGTCACGGCACATCTCGTTTAGTAATTTCGGATTAGCAAAAGTTGCGCGCTGTGCTGTCAAATGATCACCACGATGTGTCGCATAAGAATTAAAATCAACTTCTGGTAGACCCATCTTATCCAGATAAGCACCAGCAGCACTGTTCAACATAATCGCATTCGAAGGCGAAAGATGGTCGGTTGTAATATTGTCACCGAGAACAGCTAGTGGACGCATGCCTTTCATCGTACGTTCACCTGCAAGTGCTCCCTCCCAATAGGGAGGTCGACGAATATATGTGCTTTGCGAACGCCATTGATATAAGGGACTTTCAGTTACTGCTCCTTTAACTATATTGAACATTGGAGCATAGATCTTCTTGAACTGCTCAGGTTTGACACTTGCTTTAACAATGGCGTCGATCTCTTTATCGCTAGGCCAAATATCTTTCAGTGCTATTCGATTACCTTTTTTATCTGTACCCAGTACATCCTTTTCGATATCAAAACGAATAGTACCTGCAATTGCATAGGCAACCACAAGCGGTGGTGAAGCAAGAAATGCCTGTTTGGCGTAAGGATGAATACGGCCGTCAAAGTTTCGATTACCCGATAATACAGCTGTTGCATACAGGTCACGATCGATAATTTCTTTTTGAATCTCGGGATTTAACGCACCACTCATACCATTACAGGTGGTACAGGCGAAGGCCACTATACCAAAACCAAGTTTTTCTAACTCGGTCAATAGACCAGCTTCTTCCAAATACAGTTGAACTACTTTAGAACCCGGTGCGAAAGAAGACTTAACCCAAGGCTTGCGGATTAATCCCAATTCATTCGCCTTGCGTGCTATCAGACCTGCGGCAACCATGTTTCGTGGATTACTCGTATTTGTGCAGGAGGTGATCGCCGCAATTATTACCGCACCATCTGGAATCTTACCTTCTGCTTCTTGCGCATGAGCCTCATCAAGTCCGACCGCTATACCACGCGACTCCAGTTCCGTCGTTGCTAAACGACGATGTGGATTTGATGGTCCTGCCATATTGCGAGATACCGTAGAGAGATCAAATTTGAGTGTACGATCGTATTTAGCTTGCTTAAGATCGTCAGCCCAAAGTCCAGTTACTTTAGCGTAGTTTTCTACTAGTGCAACCTGCTCTGGTTCACGACCAGTCAGTTTCAGATAATCGATAGTCTGCTCATCGATATAAAACATACCCGCAGAAGCACCATATTCAGGTGTCATATTTGAGATGGTAGCGCGATCGCCAATGGTGAGTTCCGTAACGCCCTCGCCAAAAAATTCAAGGTAGGCGGAAACCACTTTCGCATTTCGTAGAAATTCGGTTATTGCCAGCACAATATCCGTAGCAGTTATACCCGCCTGGCGGTTACCAGTAATATTGACACCGATAATATCCGGTAGTCGCATCATAGTTGGCCGACCGAGCATGACGGTTTCCGCTTCGAGACCACCAACACCGATGGCAATAACACCGAGTGCATCAATATGAGGGGTATGACTGTCTGTTCCAACACAGGTATCAGGGTATGCCAGACCATTACGTGACTGAATTACTGGTGACATCTTTTCTAAATTGATCTGATGCATAATGCCATTTCCCGCAGGTATTACATCGACGTTATCAAAGGCCGTTTTAGTCCACTCGATAAAGTGAAAACGATCTTCATTACGGCGATCTTCGATGGCGCGATTTTTTTCAAAGGCATCTTTTTCAAAACCACCATGTTCAACAGCCAGAGAGTGATCAACGATCAGCTGTGTGGGTACCACAGGATTAACCTTGGCGGGATCACCACCTTGATCTGCAATCGCATCACGCAAACCCGCCAAGTCGACCAGAGCAGTCTGCCCCAGAATGTCATGGCAAACTACACGAGCTGGATACCATGGAAAATCTAGATCTTGCTTACGTTCGATGAGCTGATTTAGGGCATCTGTTAACGCAGACGAATCACAACGTCTAACAAGCTGTTCAGCTAATACACGAGATGTATAAGGCAAGCTCATATATGCACCAGGTTTAATCGCTTCAACCGCCTCATGAGTATCGAAATAATCCAATTCAGAATTAGGGAGTGGTTTACGGTAATTGGTATTCATATTATTTATTCTCAATTTTTAGATTTTACCTATTTACAAACACGTACTCTGCAATCGCTAAAATAGGCACATGAAAAATTTCATGCATTGCTTTATTTGTAAGAAAATTGTCATATTGTTTGTAACCACAGTATCAAATAAGAATATTAGCTGATTTCAATAATCAATTGTCGACATTTAAGGTGCCAGTTTAGCAGAGAATCATGATGCTTATACAAAAGCGGACCTCGCGAAGATTATGTTTTTCAGTCTCCGCCTACATAACTCATAAAACTTTGCAAAAGCTTTGCTATTAGCTGTTTTATAAAAATTGTTTCTTTCTAGAAAATCGGTATAACATCAATCGACACTAACACTTCATGATATTATATATGTAGTATGTTGAGTATTTTAAACAAACCTCAGACCTTCGAATATAATTCTGTACCTTTTTGTTTGAACTCTTTTGCCTTTTCTTTCATTCCTTTTTGTAACGCTTTATCAACATTATCAATGCCTTTTTTATCAGCATAATCTCGGATATCTTGCGTTATTTTCATTGAACAAAAATTTGGACCACACATAGAACAAAAGTGAGCAACCTTATGCGCATCTTTTGGTAAGGTTTGGTCATGAAAATCTCGTGCTTTATCCGGATCCAGACTTAAATTGAATTGATCTTCCCAACGAAATTCAAAACGCGCTTTTGATAAAGCGTTATCACGCAACTGAGCAACTGGGTGGCCTTTTGCTAAATCTGCTGCATGTGCAGCTAATTTATAAGTTATGATGCCATCCTTAACATCATCTTTATTTGGTAAACCCAAATGCTCTTTTGGTGTTACATAACAAAGCATCGCCGTGCCATACCATCCAATCATCGCCGCACCAATTGCAGACGTAATATGATCATATCCCGGAGCAATATCAGTCGTCAGCGGACCTAATGTATAAAAAGGGGCTTCATTACATTTTTCTAATTGCTTCTCCATATTTTCTTTAATCTTATGCATAGGGACATGTCCAGGGCCTTCAATCATGGTCTGCACATCATGTTCCCAAGCGACTTGTGTAAGTTCTCCCAATGTTTCAAGTTCACCAAATTGAGCGGCATCATTAGCATCAGCTATACAACCTGGTCGGAGTCCATCACCCAATGAAAAAGACACATCATATGCCTTCATGATTTCACAGATATCTTCAAAATGTGTATATATGAAGTTTTCTTCATGATGAGCAAGACACCATTTTGCCATAATGGAACCGCCACGAGACACAATCCCCGTCAAACGTTTCGCTGTTAGTGGAACATAGGCTAAACGTACACCAGCATGAAGAGTGAAGTAATCAACACCCTGCTCAGCTTGTTCGATTAATGTGTCTTTAAAGATTTCCCAAGTCAGGTCTTCTGCTTTACCTTCTACTTTTTCTAATGCCTGGTAAATAGGGACAGTGCCTATAGGCACTGGAGAATTACGAATAATCCATTCACGCGTTTCATGAATGTTTTTGCCAGTCGACAGGTCCATGACATTATCAGCTCCCCAGCGAATAGCCCAAGTCATTTTCTCTACTTCTTCTTCGATGGATGAACTGACTGCAGAATTACCAATATTAGCGTTAATCTTGACCAAAAAATTACGGCCAATGATCATCGGTTCAATTTCTGGATGATTAATATTTGCTGGAATTATCGCACGACCTTCGGCTACTTCCTTTCGAACAAATTCTGGTGTGATGTTACCCGGTAAATTGGCACCATAATCAATTCCTTGATGATGCCATGCTAATTTTTTATCCTGATACTCATCAAAACGCTGATTCTCGCGTATAGAAATGAATTCCATCTCCGGAGTAATGATACCCTTCTTCGCATAGTGCATTTGACTTACGTTTTTACCAGGCTTAGCTCTCCTGATATTATTTTTTTGATTAAAGCGTAGTAATGCTAATTCAGGATCTTTTAATCGGCTCTGACCATATTCCGAACTTGTTTCACCAATAATAATTGTATCGTCACGCTCTTCTAACCAGCTTTGTCGCAAAGCAGTCAAACCCTTACGTATATCAATATTTGCATCAACATCTGAGTAGGGACCGGAAGTATCATAAACCGTCAATGGTGGGTTTTCTTCCCCGACTTGACCATTATGAGTTTTAGATAGAGAAATCTCGCGCATGGGAACACGAATATCTGCACGGCTACCCTGTACATATATTTTTTTTGAATTAGGAAAACTTTCTACAGCCTTTCCATCAACAACGGCTGTTTGACTTAGCAAGGTATCGGCGGTGGCACTCATAGTTCACTCCATATTACATTATGATTACATCAGTGTTCGCGCCCAAACGGTTCGAAGATGCTTGCTTTCCTACGCCGGCATAACCCGGTTCAGGTTCAAGGGTCTCTCTCAGCCCGTTCGGGCACCCCTAGCTTTAATATCAGTTTTTTCATTTTAATCCGATTAATACGAATCGAGCTTGTTTGAAAACTAACTACACTCAAATAATACACCGAAGGATAAAGTAAGAGAATAGAAATCTTATACTTAATCTATTTCACTTATTTAAATACGCCATTTTAATTTTAAACTGTGCATGCTTCAGTTTTTTTTCTATTATTTTTTTTTATCAGATAACCAAAAATAGCGCCTGTGATAAACATGAGCAATGAGTAGGTGACAGCTGGAATCATCATAGTATTGTTGCCAATCAAAGTTCCAGACACAACAAGTGCCAAAGTACCATTCTGAATGCCTACTTCAAAACCAATAGCGGTGGATTGTTTGCTATTGAGTTTTGCCCAGTTAGCAATCTGATAGCCGGATATTAAAACTACTATATTAAGAACTAAAGTAGCAGCTCCTGCTTGCGCAAAAAAATCTGCCATATTTGCAAAATTTTTCATAACGATCAAACCAATAATCAAAAACAGGAAAAATATTGAAAACCATTTGAGTACGTTTTCTATTTTCTTAGCTACTAGTGGTAAGCATGATAAAACAAACATACCTAGAACAATAGGTATCACGCTAATTACTAATAACTGCAACATTGTTTTAACGATAGACAACTCAAATTCTGTATTACTACTCATAAAGTAGATCATACTCAAAGAAGCGATCAAAGGAATAGTAAAAGGTGTAATCAAACTAGTGAGCAAAGTTAAACTAATAGATAATGAAATATCACCTTCAAATAGATAAGTGAACATATTAGATGTCGCACCACCAGGAGCTAAAGAAATGATGATTAAACCGACGGCTAACTCAGCGGGCAACCTGAAAATAAGCGCGAGGATGAAAGCAATAAGGGGTAGTAAAATCAATTGCCCAATTAATCCAACAATAATAGCTTTAGGATAATTAAAAATATTTTTAAAATTAGAAAGCCGTAAAGTCATTCCAATTCCTAACATAATCAAAAAAAGAGATGAAGGAAGAATCATCTTAGTTAAAACATCAGCTTGCACACCAGTCCCCACAATAAAAAAACATACCTGCAACCAATAAAAAACTAAAGAAGACTACTCCACGGCTATTAAAGGGCTCGTACTTCATTACTATCTATCTTTTGTTAATTCAATTAAAGACCGAAAATTGTCAGATGGAATTAAAGTATGCTTTACATATTCGCTATGTTTCCAATATACCAGATATGCTTTCTTGTTTTTCTTTGATGCAAGAATACGATATTTATCATCTTTAACATGTAAAGCGGCACAATTTTCTATGCCAACTGCTACACCTTTAGTAACTTTCATCATCGCTTTTAAGGCGGACTGACGATGTTTCTCAACATCATAATGCGGACAGATCAACACATCAGCATAATCCAATCCCCTTACTTTTATGAGCGTCTTATTACTCTCGTCTTTAAACTTACGAGAATCACTATTGCCTTGTCGAAACCAACAAATCGAACCTGCACTCAAACCAGATAATACAACACCACGTTTTCTAGCTTTATCTAAATATTTATCAACACCCAACTTACGCCATAAATTCATCATGCGCAGTGTATTACCACCTCCTACATAAATAATATCACTTTGTAAAATAAGCATTTGTATCTTTTTGTTGGACGGTCTATTTCGATACAGTAACAAGTCCTCTACAAGGCAGCCTAAGCGTTTTTGATACTGATCGTAGAACGCTTTGCAATAATCAACATTGTCTTCACTGGCAGTAGGAATAAATAAAACCTTGGGTGATTTTTTATTTACCTGATTTATAATACATTGATCAATCGATAAAGTTTGAGGCTCACGATTTTTAGATACCATTATCTTTCCACCACCAATGGCAATAATATTTCTTTTCATCGTTTCTAATTAGTTAATTTATATAGTTTTATATTAAAGATGAAGATTATTGCATCTAAATATTGAAGATGGTAAATAAAAAGAAATGATATCTTAAGAATTGCTAATTGGTGCCGATGGGCGGACTCGAACCGCCACGGGATTGCTCCCACTACCCCCTCAAGGTAGCGTGTCTACCAATTCCACCACATCGGCTGCATATGAAATTATCGATTATTGTGCGGGTAGTCTTGGCAGATCTGAATCCAGTTGTTCTTTTTTTTGTTCAATAATGGCAGGTATATCTTGTTCTACCGTTTCTTGTTCAAAAACAATACCCGGCTGATCCAGTAAACTAGTCGGTGCCGTTTGAATACTCTGAGTTGCCAAGTATGCGAGCAATAAACTATTTCCGAGAAAAATAACAGCTAGCGCTGTTGTAAGCTTGGTTAGAAAACTTGATGAACCTGAGCTACCAAAGACAGTTGCTGATGAACCGCTACCAAAAGCTGCTCCTGCATCTGCACCTTTTCCATGCTGAATCAAGATCAATACGATTAATGCCACAGCAACTAGCACTTGTAATACAAACAATAGTGTATGAGTTGTTTCCATTTCGTTACTTACCTCGCAGAGTGACAGATAGTCAGGAAATCATCCGCGACTAGCGATGCACCGCCAATCAGACCTCCATCAATATCTTCTAATTCAAAAAGTTGTTTTGCATTATCTGCTTTAACACTACCTCCATAAAGGATTCTAATGCCATCAGCAATTTCATGATCATGTCTTGCCAAACGTGATCGTATAAATTCATGTGTTTCTTGTGCTTGTTTCGGTGTCGCTGTTTTCCCGGTACCTATCGCCCATACTGGTTCGTAGGCAATGACTGCTTCTTTCATGGCTATAATACCAGCTAATTCAATTACGGCATCCAACTGTCTTGAAATAACTTCTTTTGTACAATCTGATTCGCGTTCTTCCAACAGTTCACCAACACATAATATAGGTATCATTTCATTTGCTTGCACAGCAACAAATTTTTCCGCAACTCGCAAATCGTTTTCACCATAAAAAACTCTTCTTTCAGAATGTCCAACGATCACATATTTACATGCAAAATCTTTGAGCATTATCGGCGCTACTTCTCCGGTGTGAGCTCCACATTCCAAATGAGAGACATTCTGCGCTCCAAGTCCAATATTGGTCTCTTTTAACATCCCAGCTAACTCTGAGATATACAGAGACGGCGGACAAATAATCACTTCTGACTCTGTCCCTTGTGAAACACCCTGAGATATTACACTCACAAGTTGACGAATACTGTCGAGTGAACCGTTCATCTTCCAATTTGCTGACACTAAAGATCGACGCTTTGACATGACTCAGTCACCCTATAATAAGAGGCCGCAAAGATTACAGAGTGGACGCTATGAAATCAATATATTCCCTAAATATATTCAAATTACACCATTATAATTCTTTGAGCCTTGCCACCTCAACAAGAACCACTATGAATAATTTTTAAAACATCAAAACTTCACATAAGAATATAGCCAAAGATAAATCTTATCTTCCTGAATATGATGACTATTTTGACCTTTTTATTATATTTTTATTTGTGATTACAGCTTGTATTAACGTTTTAATTTCACTTTCTTCAAGACGCCAATTTTGTCCAGCATGTTTTTTACGTGGAAGTATATAGGGACCGAATCGAGTACGTATCAAACGATTTACCTGAAAACCTTGAGATTCCCATAAACGACGCACTTCACGATTGCGTCCTTCCATAATAACAACATGATACCAATGGTTTGCACCTTCACCGCCAGAATCAACAATATCTGTGAACCTTCCCAATCCATCCTCAAGTTCAACACCATCACGCAATATCTGTAATTGTCGTTTATCTGCACGTCCAAAAATACGCACAGCATACTCACGCTCTATATGACTAGAAGGATGCATTAATTTATTAGCTAAATGTCCATCCGTAGTAAATAACAATAAACCTGTTGTGTTAATGTCCAATCGGCCAATATTTATCCATCGACTATCTCTTAGCTTTGGTAGTCTTTTGAAAACGTTGTTACGTCCTTTTTCATCTTTTCGCGTGCAGACTTCACCAGCAGGTTTGTAATAGGCAATAACTTTTGGTTTAGATTCAGGTTGTTGAGGTAAACGTATTTGATGAGAATTTATACCAATACGATCTTTATGGTCGATTTGTTGACCAAGGATAGCCAATTTACCGTTGACGGTGATCCTGCCGTCGCGAATAAGAGATTCTATTTCACGCCTTGAACCGTGGCCTGCATTGGCAAGAACTTTTTGAATACGTTCTCTCATTAGTAGTAAACAGTTATTGGATAGCTATTCAATTTGTAAAGGGGGTGACTTTTGCTCCCTCATCAGTATCTCTTTCACTTTTTTTTTCTTCGCTAGTGTCAACCTTTTCAGACACTGGTGATTTAGTATTGATTGATTCGAAAACAAGTTCTTCACCTTCTTTGATTGTTACTTCATCGTATATTTCATCTACTGTTCCTTCAATCCCTTTAGATTTAGTATTGGTTGGACCATTATTTACTGTATCAACATCATCTTTTATTTTTCCTGTCGCTAATTTCGTTTCACTTTCCAAAGCTTCAAAAAGATCTGGATTGATTAAATCGTAGTCCTTTATATCTGCCAATGCGGGAAGATCTGATAATTTTTTAAGATTAAAATAATCAAGAAAAGCCTTAGTTGAAACTAGTAACTCTGGTTTACCTGGAACATCTCGATGACCAACGCCTTTAATCCACTCACGCTCAAACAATGTTTTAATTATCGTGCCGCTGACACTGACACCGCGTATCTGTTCTATTTCCCCGCGTGTAATCGGTTGTCGATAAGCAATGATTGCCAATGTTTCCAGTAGCGCACGCGAGTAACGGGGAGGTCTTTCATCAAATAAATGATTAACCCATGATGCATACTCATTTCTCGCTTGGACACGAAATCCACTAGCAATTTCAGCCAACTCTATGCCACGACCCGAGTAGTCTTCTTGTAATGTTTCAAGTGCTTCACGAATATCATTTCGCTCGGGTTGTAATGATTGCTCACTCTCAAACAAACTTAATACCATGTTAATACTCAATGGCTTTGTTGAAACCATTAAGGCTGCTTCAATAATGTTTTTAATTTTTTCTTTAGTCATGATGCAGCTTTAACATAAATTGGTCCGTTGATTTCATTCTGCAGAAGCTGAATTAACGAATCTTTAACAAGTTGTAGTATGGCTAGTAGCGAAACGATCATACCACCACGACCTTCTTCAACATTGAATAATTCTTCAAAATTCGTAAAGGTATTTGGGTTTACTTTTTCCAGCACAATTCCCATCCGTTCACGAACAGATAGAGTCTCACGATGAATCATATGGTGTGAGAACATCTCTGCTCGTTTTATCACCTCTGCAAATGCGTGCAAAATTGAGTCCATAGATACTTTTGGAGGTTCATGATTAATTTTACGTCCTGGAAATTCTGCAAGAGTCGCAAACAAGTCACGTTCATATCTTGGCAGGTTGTCAATTTCTTCTGCAGCTTGTTTGTAGCGTTCGTATTCTTGTAACCGTCTGATTAACTCTGCTCTTGGATCGTTCTCTTCCTCATCTTCCGTATGACGTGGTAATAACATTCTTGATTTAATCTCGGCTAGCATTGCTGCCATCAACAAATACTCACCCGCTAACTCAAGATGAATCGTCTCCATTAAGTCGATATACGACATATACTGCTCGGTTATTTTTGTCAATGGAATATCAAGAATATCGATATTTTGTTTTTTAATAAGATATAACAATAAATCGAGTGGACCTTCAAACGCCTCAAGAAATACCTCTAGTGCATCGGGGGGTATATATAAGTCTTTTGGTAATGCCGTAATCGGCGTTCCCTGGAGCAGAGCAAACGGCATTTCATCTTGACTAGTCTTGGTCTTTTTGATTTCTTCATTCATCATTAATTTCGACGTTTTTGAGATTATCGATAAATAAGCCCCATTGAATCGCGGACTTCTTCTAGGGTTTCTCGAGCAACATCACGTGCAGCTTCACAACCTTCTGCAATAATACCTCGAACTATTTCAGGATCATTCATATATTCACTAGCACGTTCTCGAATGGGTTGTTGTTCTATTAATACAGCCTCGATTAGCGGTTTCTTACAGTCAAGGCAGCCTATTTTTGCATTAGTGCATCCATCAACAACCCAGTTTTTCAGATCATCATCAGAATATACCTGATGTAAATTCCAAACCGGACATTTATTAGGTTCGCCAGGATCTTTTAGCCTAACTCTAGCCGGATCAGTAGGCATAGTTCGCAACTTTTCTTCCACGACACTTGGATTTTCTCGAAGTGGGATCGTGTTGCCGTAAGATTTAGACATCTTTTGTCCATCTAAACCCATCATCTTTGAGGCTGGTGTCAAAAGTGCCTGTGGTTCTGGAAATATGGCCTTACCGATCCCATCCAGATACCCCGATAGACGCTCACGGTCACCAATACTAATATTCTGCTGTGATTCAAGTAAGGCTCTTGCCTTTTCCAATGCTTCAGATTCACCTTTTTCTTGATAACTTCGGCGTAAATTATGATAGAGACGTGCATTTTTTTTGCCCATTTTTTTAATAGCGGCCTCTACTTTTTCCTCAAAGTTATGCTCACGCCCATACAAATGATTGAATCGTCTCACTATTTCTCTCGCTAATTCAACATGCGAAACCTGATCTTCACCAACAGGGACATATCCCGCTTTATACATGATGATATCTGCTGTTTGTAACAACGGATAACCCAAGAAACCATAAGTTGTAAGATCTTTATTGGACAGCTTTTCTTGTTGGTCCTTATAACTAGGCACCCTTTCTAACCAACTCAGCGGCGTAGTCATTGATAGTAATAAGTGTAATTCAGCATGTTCAGGTACACGTGATTGTATAAAAAGCTTTGCTGAACCCGGATTAATTCCTACAGCAAGCCAATCAATAACCATATCCCAAACATTTTTTTCTATTATTGATGGGTCTTCATACTCTGTCGTTAAGGCATGCCAATCAGCAACAAAAAAGAAACATTCATATTCTTGCTGTAATTCCAACCAATTTTTAAGAACACCATGGTAATGGCCCAGATGCAGTTGACCTGTCGGCCGCATACCCGACAAGACCCGCTGTTTACCAGTTGTAGACAATCAAGAATCTCCCATAGTGGTTTTCTAAGATGTAGCATTGAAAATACCCATTATACCTAGACTGCCAAATCGTGACAGAATTTTGTATGCTAATTTAGAGCTAAATCAGCTAAACCTAAGCCCTCTCGTAGAATAACTAGCTCATCTCCAGTCAAGTCTAGAATGCTCGTAAAGTCCATGCCGCCAGCTTCACCATCTATAATTAAGTCAACTTGCTTACCTATTTTTTCGTCTATGACGTTAGCTTCCGTCTCTGGTACGTTTTCATTAGGTAAAACTAAACTAATGCTAATCATCGGCTCTCCAAGAGAGGTCAATAAAGCCAGCGATATTGGATTATTCGGAATACGGATACCTATAGTTTTCCGTTTTGGATGCTGTAATCGTTTTGGCACGTCATGTTTAGCGTGCAAGATGAAAGTGTATGGTCCAGGTGTTAATGATTTTATCATGCGAAATGCAGAATTATTAATCGAAGCATAAGATGCTATTTCAGATAAATCTCGACAAAACAGTGTCATATTTTGACTTGCTGATATTTGACGCAATTTTCGAATTCGCTCCAAAGCTGTTTTTTGTCCCATACAACAACCTAAGGCGTATGATGAATCAGTGGGATAGGCAATAACCCCACCTTGGCGAAGAATAGATACTGATTGAAAGATTAGCCTCGCTTGAGGATTTTTTTTGTGTACTTTAAAATATTGAGCCATATATGTAGTCAGATAGAAATTAGGTTATGATTGTAACCACATCCAACTTAAGTAATTACTCATGAAATTTCTGTTTGATTTTTTCCCTATTGTTGCATTTTTTATTGCATTTTATATCCCAGAAGATAGAGAACAAGGCATTTATATAGCAACATACACTATAATGGTGGCATCGTTTATTCAGATTTGTCTGTATTGGTTGCTATACAAGAAATTTGAAAAAATGCATTTAATCACATTTGTTGTAGTTATTATAATCGGTAGCCTTACTATTTATTTCCACGATGAACGTTTCATCAAATGGAAGCCCACTATTGTAAACTGGTGCTTTGCCATAGCATTGTTTGGTAGCCATTTTATCGGTGACAAAACACTCTTTCAGCGAATGATCAATTTAGCAGAAAATAAACTTGTATTGCCTAATCAAGTATGGCGAAAAATCAATATGAGTTGGGTAATATTTTTTATATTTATTGGCTTTGTAAATCTCTATGTTGCCTTCAATTTTAGTACTGAATTCTGGGTCAATTTTAAAGTTTGGGGTATGACTTTATTAAATCTGACGTTCCTTATTGGAATGGGAGCATATATGTATCGTTACATAAAAGAATCAGACTCGATATCACAGGAAAAATAAGAATGTATTACATGATAGTTAGTCAAGATTTCGAAAACAGCTTTGATAAAAGATTGGCCGCTAGACCAGAGCATATTTGTCGGTTGCACGAATTACAGAATGCGGGCCGCTTGTTAATTGCAGGTCCTAACCCCCGTATTGATAGTGAAGATCCTGGTCCTGCTGGATACAGCGGCAGCCTAATTGTGGCTGAATTTGATTCACAAGAATCAGCACAAACATGGGCTAATAAAGATCCTTACATTGTTGCTGGAGTTTATGAAAAAACCATTGTTAAGCCATTTAAAAAAGTTTTTCCCAGTGCTTGAATCTTACCGCATAGAAATGATACGTCATTTCATCGAAACTGAACTTGCTCCTACAGAGCTTGAAATTATCGATGAATCGCATATGCATGCCGGACATACTGGGCACGGTGGTGCTGGTCATTTTAAAGTCAGAATAGTCTCAGGAAAGTTTAATGGTCAACTCCCTCTTGCTCGTCACCGCATGGTCTATGCGGCGGTAAACAGCCTGATGCCTTTAGAGATTCATGCGATTAGCATTGAAGCTCTAGCAACTGATGAGAATAGTTGAATATGTCATTTATAAAACCTTTTTTGAAATGGCCAGGAGGAAAATTTAAACTACTCGATCGTATTCGTAATCGTCTCGATTCTGGAAGTAGACTAGTTGAACCATTTGTCGGTTCTGGTGCGGTTTTTTTAAATGCTGGCTTTAAAAAACATTTATTGGCCGATACGAATCCCGACCTTATCAATCTTTATCATCATGTTCAGGGTAAAGGCACGGGTTTTGCCGAGTACTGTCAGTCATTCTTCACACCAGAAAATAATTGCGAAGAACGTTATTATGATTTTAGAAAACAATTCAACTCAACATCTGACTTAAAATATAAATCGGCGCTTTTCTTATATTTAAACCGACACTGCTATAATGGACTATGTCGTTACAACTCAAAAAATAAATTTAATACCCCATTCGGTCGATATAAAAATCCATATTTTCCAAAAAAGGAATTGGGTGCTTTTTATGAATCATCAAAATCAGCAAAATTTATACATGCTGGTTTTATTGACACAATGAAGAAAGCAAGAAAAGGTGATGTGATTTATTGCGATCCGCCCTATGTGCCATTATCAAAAACAGCATGTTTTAATCATTATTCTTCGGGTGGATTTTCATGGAAAGAGCAAATTGAATTAGCTGAATGGGCTGGTAAACTCGCAAAAAAAGGAATTCCAGTGATTATTTCTAATCATAATACTGACAACACAAAAGCTCTTTACAAAAATGCTGGTGCAACGATAGAACGTTTTTTGGTGCGCCGAACTATTAGTTGTAATACGAGTAATCGCGGTAAAGTTGAAGAACTACTCGCCGTTTTTCAATAAAAATTCATCATGTCTGACATAATAAAGCTCACAAAAGAATTAATTAATCGAAAATCTGTCACTCCTGAAGATGAAGGTTGCCAAAAATTAATCTCCGAACGACTAAAAAAACTCGGTTTCAAGGCAACCCACTTACGCTTCGATAATGTCGACAACCTCTGGATTACTCACGGTAATACAGGTCCCTTGTTTGCCTTCGCCGGTCATACGGATGTTGTACCAACAGGTCCATTAGAAAACTGGAAAACAGACCCTTTTAAGGCAGAAATAATTAATGATATGCTATTCGGTCGTGGCGCAGCTGACATGAAAGGCGGTATTGCTGCCATGGTTATTGCTGCTGAAAAATTTGTAGAAAAAAACCCGAATCATCATGGAATCATTGCTTTACTTATTACAAGCGATGAAGAAGGTCCTTCAATCAATGGTACACGTAAAGTCATTGATTATTTGAATGAAAACAATATAAAAATAGATTGGTGTGTCGTTGGTGAACCATCGAGCGATAAACAATTAGCAGATGTGATACGTATTGGTCGTCGTGGTTCTTTAAACGGGGTGCTCAATATAAAAGGAATACAAGGTCATGTTGCCTATCCTGATGCAGCTGATAACCCTATTCATAATGCCAGTGCCTTTCTAGCAGAGATAACTGCAGTTGAGTGGGACCAAGGTAATGCTTCATTTCCTGCAACCACCTTTCAGATCTCTAATTTAAATGCGGGCACAGGGACTGAAAATGTTATACCTGGCAATTTAAAATTGTTGTTTAACTTTCGCTATTCGACTGAAACAAGCCAAGAAGAACTACAAGAAAAAGTGACTAATATCTTGAATAAATATAATTTCAACCATGACCTTGAATGGAAACTATCTGGTCTGCCATTCCTTACTGAGTCTGGAAAACTTATTGATGCCACTCGCAATGCCATAAAAAAAATCTGTGGAATAGAGACAACATGTTCAACCGGTGGCGGCACTTCAGATGGTCGTTTTATTGCTCCTACGGGTACTGAGCTCATTGAGCTAGGTGTCATTAACGAAAGTATTCATAAAGTCAATGAATCCGTGAAGGTCGATGATTTGGAAAAATTATCAATAATTTATTATAATATACTTGAACAATTACTGATTGAATAAAATATGGAAAAAACAATAGAGAAGACTTTATTTGCCAGTCGCTGGTTACTAACACCGATCTACCTTGGTCTGTCTCTATCGTTAATATTACTAGCTATTAAATTTTTTCAAGAACTATTTCATGTTTTTAGCATAGTAATATCAATCAGCGAATCTGACCTCGTATTGTCAATTCTGTCCATGATAGATATGACGTTAGTGGGCAGTCTGATTGTTATGGTTATGTTTAGTAGCTATGAAAATTTTGTTTCCAAGATTGACCTTGACGAAGATGATGAAAAATTAGATTGGTTAGGAAAGTTAGATGCTGGAACATTAAAGCTAAAAGTAGCAGCATCAATTGTTGCAATATCCTCGATTCATTTACTTCAATTATTCATGAAAATCGATGAATTAAATAATGACAAATTAATGTGGTACGTAATTTTTCATATGACTTTTGTATTATCTGCATTATTACTTGCGGTGTTAGACAAAATTGCATTTTCTGAACATCGAGAAAATTAATTGAAGCAATTTGTAAAAACTAACTAGCACTCCAATTAAAATCTATCACTAAAAAAACCCCGCCTCAGCGGGGTTTTTAATTTCTACTTAAGCTAAGACTATTCTTTTTCGTCGAACTGAGCTTCTTCGGTAGAACCAGTTAAGGCTGTAACTGAAGACGCCCCACCTTGTATTACAGTAGTTACGTCATCGAAATAACCTGCACCCACTTCTTGTTGATGAGAAACGAAAGTATAACCGCGCTCACGACCTTCAAATTCTGGTTCTTGAACCATTTCAGTGTAGTGCTTCATGCCCTCGCCTTTCGCATAGTTATGAGCAAAATCGAAAGTTCGATACCAATTTAAGTGAATACCTGCCAATGTAATAAATTGAAACTTATACCCTAGTGCAGACAAATCTTCCTGAAAATTAGCAATCTGAGAATCGTTCAAATTCTTTTTCCAATTGAAAGAAGGTGAACAATTGTATGACATCAATTGTCCAGGAACAGCTTTTTGTACAGCTTCAGCAAACTCACGAGCAAAGCCAATATCTGGTGTGCCTGTTTCACACCAAACCAAATCAGCATAAGGCGCATAAGCAACACCGCGGCTAATAGCTTGTTCCATACCATTTTTAACACGGTAAAAGCCTTCAGGTGTTCGTTCACCTGTGAGAAATGGTTTATCATTTTTATCAAAATCACTAGTAACTAAATTTGCTGCTTCAGCATCAGTGCGAGCTAAAACAATTGTAGATGTGCCCATAACATCAGCTGCCATACGAGCAGCAGTCAATTTCTGTATAGCTTCTTGTGTTGGAACCAATACCTTACCGCCCATGTGACCACATTTCTTAACAGCAGCAAGTTGATCTTCAAAATGAGCACCCGCAGCACCAGCAGAAATCATGTTTTTCATTAATTCAAATGCATTCAATACACCGCCAAATCCGGCTTCAGCGTCAGCTACGATAGGGAGAAAAAAATCGATAGCATCTTCTTCAGAGACTTTCCCATCTGCAATATTTTTCCATTGAATTTCATCCGCACGTTTAAAAGTATTGTTGATGCGACGAACCATAGTTGGAACAGAATCGTATGCATACAGGGATTGATCTGGATACATAGTTTCAGAAGTATTTCCGTCAGCAGCAACCTGCCAACCTGATAAATATACCGCTTCTAAACCCGCTTTAGCTTGTTGCATTGCTTGACCAGCAGTAATGGCGCCAAAAGCATTCACATAGCCTTTCTTAGATGTTCCATTCACTTTTTCCCAAAGCTTTTCAGCTCCTAGTTGTGCAAGAGTATGCTCAGGCTGAACACTACCTCGAAGACGTACGACGTCTTCCGCACTATAATCACGTTTAACATTTTTCCAACGTGGATTTTCTGCCCAATCTTGCTCTAATTCTTTTATTTGCTCTTCTCTAGTCAAGGTATTTCTCCAGATTTTGTTAGTCTATTAAGGACCGGTAACAATCAATAAAAACCGAATCTTAATATTTCAGATTTTGTAAATCTCACCCATGTATGCGTTATAAAAAAGCTATAAGATATCTATCTCAGTAGACCAAACATTCAATTTGAGTTATTTTGACCACAAAAATAATGAGTTCTTTACTATTTAGCAAGCTAATTATGTTAATAATTAGTATAAATAATACTAATACTTGAACTGTAATTGCGACCTATGACCCGTTTTTATTATAAGCAAAACCGCATTAAACAATTGCGAGCATTTTGTTATGCCGCACAGTTTAAAAGCATGTCCAAAGCTGCTGAACAAATGTTTCTTAGTCAGCCTTCGATATCAATCTTAATTCAATCACTTGAAAAGGAACTAAAACAGCGTTTATTCGATAGAAAAGGTCCTAAAATTAATCTTACAAAGGAAGGAATAATATTGTTTGAAATGTCTTTGCCATTGCTAGAAGGACTCGAAACACTCCCAGAAAGCTTTGAAGAGAAGTGCAAGCATTCTGTTGTCGGCAGTCTAAATATTGCTGCCGTTGAGGCAATAATCCTTTATACGTTGCCAGAAATCATTAAACGCTATACTGACTCATTTCCAGATATCCATATCAAACTCAATAATTGTGCAGCAGCTGTTGGTGTCGAAAAAGTTCGTAATGGTGAAGTTGATTTTGCCATCGGGTCAACACTTAATGTTCCTGATGACATCGCTTATTTGCCGGTTTATACATTCGAGCCAGTATTAATCACTCCAATCGGTCATCAACTGGCAAAAAAAAATCAGGTTACTATAAATGATATTAGCCAGTATGGACTGATTTTATCACCTCAACATATGTCTACATGGCAAATGGTTGATTTAGTATTTAAACAATATAATGTTGATTATAAGGTAAAATTAGAAGCAGGTGGATGGGAGGTGCTGAAAAAATATGTCGAGAAAGGTTTGGGCGTGTCCATAATCACGGATATATGCTTATCTGGCGAAGAAAATCTTGAACGAGTGCCGTTAACTCAGTTTTTTCCTAAAAGAACCTATGGCTTATTTCTTCGCAAAGGCAAGGTTTTATCGCCAGCCGCACGTGAGTTTATTCAATATATTGATCCACACGCAGTGGAGATGTTCAGAACTGAAGAAAATCGCAAGGGGAAAAAATATAGAACTTGATATCCGACCATGAGTCACAATATAAATTGTTATACAAATTATGTGTATAATATTTTGAAAATTAACTTGAAACTAACCACTAGAAAGCAGCATTATTTATAAACAACGTTATGAGAAAGAACAAACGCATCAAAATCACAAAGATCAGGGCTTAGACAGTTATGTCAGACAAAGCTGATAACACTATTGATGATGACTTGGCAATTGAAGAAAGCAAGCCACAAATCAAACGACCTCCATTGTATAGAGTCATTTTACTGAACGATGACTATACTCCTATGGATTTCGTTGTGCATGTTCTGGAAATCTTCTTCTCAGTTGACCGAGACAATGCTACTCGTGTCATGTTAGAAATTCATACCCGCGGCAAAGGTGTGTGTGGGATTTTTACCCATGAAATCGCAGAATCAAAAGTCTCACTGGTTAATGATTATGCGAAAGAAAACCAACATCCACTCCTTTGCACCATGGAAAAGGTCTAATAGGTAAATCAATATGCTTGATAAAGAATTGGAACAATCGCTTAATAATGCATTTAGGGAAGCAAGAGAAAAACGTCATGAATTTATGACTGTTGAACATCTTTTGCTTGCCTTGCTTGATAATATGTCAGCAACCAACGTACTCAAAGCTTGTGGAGCGAATTTGAACAGCCTTCACAGTGATATCACAAACTTTATTCAAGAGAATTCTCCTCTCATAGAAAATGAAGATGATCGAGACACGCAGCCTACACTAGGATTTCAAAGAGTCTTGCAACGTGCCGTTTTTAATGTTCAATCGTCTGGCAAAAAAGAAGTGACTGGTGCTAATGTACTGGTAGCAATTTTTGGTGAACGCGAATCACACGCAGCTTATTTTCTAAGCCAGCAAAATATTGCTCGACTAGATGCTGTTAACTATATTGCACATGGCATCGCCAAGATAGACGATGAACATGGGAATGAAGAAAATACAAATGATATCGAAGATGGAGCGAATCAAGAGGATGTAGCTACTAGCCCGCTCGAAATGTATGCGGTCAATCTTAATGAAGAAGCAATACAAGGCAAAATAGACCCACTTATCGGAAGACAAGTTGAAGTACAACGTACAATTCAGATACTTTGTCGTCGTCGCAAAAATAATCCTTTATACGTTGGTGAAGCTGGTGTTGGTAAAACAGCTATCGCAGAAGGTTTAGCAAAACTAATTGTTGATGGTGATGTACCTGAAGTTTTACTAGATTCAGTCATCTACTCTCTTGATTTAGGTGGCTTATTAGCTGGGACTAAATACCGTGGTGATTTTGAAAAACGCTTGAAAGGCGTTATAAATCAATTAAAAAAACAAGATCGTTCGGTACTGTTTATTGATGAAATACACACAATTATTGGTGCAGGTGCTGCATCAGGTGGGGTCATGGATGCATCTAATATTATCAAACCTGTTTTAGCGTCTGGCGATTTAAAATGTATAGGTTCAACTACCTATCAAGAGTATCGCGGTGTTTTTGAAAAAGATCGAGCGCTTGCACGTCGTTTCCAAAAGATTGATGTGTCAGAGCCTTCTATTGATGAAACAGTGAAAATTCTCGAAGGATTAAAATCACGTTTTGAGGAACACCATCAAATTAGATACACGCGTCAAGCTCTTCGCACTGCTGCTGAGCTAACCGAACGTTATATTAATGACAGATACTTACCAGACAAAGCAATTGACATCATCGATGAAGCTGGCGCGGCCCAACAGTTATTAACCCCATCAAAAAGAAAGAAAACCGTCGGTGTTAACGATATTGAAAATATTATTGCCAAGATTGCACGTATTCCAGCCAAGACAGTCTCGTCTTCCGATAAAGATGTTATTAAAAAACTTGAACGTAACCTAAAGATGGTTGTGTTCGGTCAAGATGAAGCTATTGGCACTCTATCAAATTCAATTAAAATGTCACGATCTGGCTTAGGCAATCCGAACAAACCCATAGGAAATTTTCTTTTTGCTGGTCCAACAGGTGTAGGTAAGACAGAAGTTACTCGTCAACTTGCAATACAAATGGGCGTTGAATTGATTCGTTTTGACATGTCTGAATATATGGAACGACATACTGTTTCAAGATTAATAGGTGCCCCTCCTGGTTATGTTGGCTTCGACCAAGGTGGTTTATTGACGGATGCCATCAATAAACAACCTCATTGCGTTTTATTACTAGATGAAATAGAAAAAGCACATCCGGATGTGTTTAATATACTTCTACAAGTATTCGATCACGGCACCCTAACGGATGCCAATGGTCGTAAATCTGATTTTCGTAATGTCATAGTAATCATGACAACAAATGCGGGTGCTGACAGAATGAGTCGTGCTTCCGTAGGTTTCACAACACAGGACCATACTGGTGATGCTATGGCAAGCATTAAAAAAATGTTCAATCCTGAATTTCGTAATCGACTGGACGCTATTATTCAATTCAACACTCTTGATAAACGTACTATTTCCAATGTGGTCGATAAATTTCTGATTGAACTCGAAGCACAACTCGATGAGAAAAAAGTCACAGTTGATGTCACAGAAAAAGCTCGTGAATGGCTCGCAATTCATGGCTATGACAAGACTATGGGCGCACGCCCTATGGCTCGATTAATTCAAGAAAAGGTAAAACGTGCATTGGCAGAAGAGCTTCTATTTGGCGAGTTAGAGCACGGTGGACATGTTGTTATAACAGTAGAGAATGAAGATATTGCCGTTGAAATAAAAAAAGAAGAATTAGAAGATACTGTTTAAGCACTCGTTAACAATTATTAAACGTTTATTCTTTTTATCAATACCTTTGAATTGCGTTGATAATTATAGGTTTCCTGCTTCTCAATTGGTAAAGAACTTATCTCCGTTTCAACAAATCCCTTTTCAATAAACCAATGTTCTGTTTGTGTAGTGAACACCAGTAGCATCTTTGCGCCGTTATTGTTCGCCAACGCTTCAATAGATTTATACAGCATTTCACCCATAGACTGATTTTGATAATCAGGATGTACTGCAACACATGCTAATTCCATCACCTTTTCTTTGGGGTAATCGTGTAATGCAGCACAAGCAATGACGGTACCATCTCTTACCAAGACAATATAATCGTTTATATCATCTTCAATTTTATCTAATGAGCGTTTAACAAGTATCCCTTGATGCTCTAGGGGCTCTATCAATTCATAAATACCAGCAATATCATTTATCGATGCTTGTCGAATTGTATCAAACGGAGTGCTTGTTAATAATGTTCCTACGCCATCAAGTGTAAAGAGTTCTTGTAATAGGGCACCATCGATGTTCTCGTCAATATAATGAATGCGTTTAACACCTGACTCACATGCCTTGATGCCCTGTGCTAACGCGTTCGCAGATGTTTCATCTATATTTTTTTTAGAGTCAGCATCTAGGTTCGTTTTTGCTTCAGCACAGGTTATTTGTCGAATCGTTTCTCCGTTATCACCTTTCAATATTCGTGAATTATTGAACATGATGAGTTTGTCCGCAGCGAGTTCAATAGAAATCTGTGTTGCAATCTCTATCGAGCTCAGATTAAAGACTTCACCGGTAGTAGAATAACCCAAGGGAGTTATCAACACTATCTCACCAGCCTCAAGACGGTTATTGATGGTTTCTTTTTCTACACTTCTGACCTTACCTGTAAGGTTGAGGTCAACACCGTTAAAGATACCATAAGGTCTCCCCGTTACATAATTACCAGAAGCAACCTTGATGGCAGAATCTGCCATAGGAGAGTTGGGCAAACCCATAGACAACAACGCTTCAATCTTAATTTTTACATCACCAACTGCTTGCATGACACTATTAATCGAAGCCTCATCAGTGATACGCAGAGGCCCACAATATTCTGACACAACATTTTTTTCTTTTAATATTTTATCTATCTGTGGTCTTACACCAAAGACAATAACCAATTTAATTGCCAAACTATTTAGCAAGGCCAAGTCATGAATTAAATGTGAAAAGCCATCCGATGCAACAACATCGCCACTTATTTGCAAAACAAATATTTTTCGCGTGTGCGCATGTATATAAGGTGCTGCGCCTCTAAAACACTCTATAAAAGAGTTTTTATCATTCATTTCTTTTTTTACTCTTTATTATTTCATTATTTTGATGCACAAAAATGATTCATCATCTTTGATATAATATTGATTGATGGTTCAATTCTATTAATCTGTAAATATTCATTCGGTTGGTGTGCAACATGAATATCACCGGGACCAAGAATAACTGTTTCTAGTCCCATGTCATTAAAAAACGGCCCTTCGGTACCAAATGCAACTGAACTGGAAATTTGTTGAGTTACTTTTTCGCTTATCTTAATAATTTCACTATCAGTCGAGGTCTGCATCGGTCGCGTACCATTAAATAAACTATTGAATTCAACTTTGAGTCCAGAACCGGCCAAAGTGTCATTAACGATTCGATACAATTTTTGTTTTAGTGGTTCTAGTTCCATACCGGGCAACATCCTAAGGTCCATTAAAAGCTCACAATTCGCACAAATACGATTTGCACTATCACCGCCCTGAATAGAGCCTAAGTTTAAAGTCGGAACAGGTATCTTAAATTTATCATTTTGGAATTCCGTTTGTAATTCATCACGCCATCGTCTCAGTGCATTCAGAACATCATTCATTCCTTCCAACGCACTATTGCCTAAAGAAGGGTCGCTGGAATGTCCTGAGTATCCCTGGATATGAATTTTTTCTATAATTATACCTTTGTGCATATGTCTTGGAATTAAACCTGTAGGTTCACCAATGATACAATAACGACCGAGTGGTTTATTGGCTTGCTGTATAGCTCGCGCGCCAGACATAGTGCTCTCTTCATCCGCAGTAGCTACCACAGTGATTGGTTTACTAAATTTGACATCCGAAAGTCTCTCAAGAGCTTCAACGATTATTGGGAAAAAGTTTTTCATATCAGCAGTGCCGAGGCCATAATAATTCTCATTCTTCTTTGTCAGCTTAAATGGATCAGTATTCCATCCGTTCGCGTCATATGGGACCGTATCCGTGTGACCCGATAATACTAGCCCACTATTTTGTTCAGTCTGACCTCCTCCGAGACGCGCGATTAGATTGCATTTTTCCGGACTATCATTGATAGGCATGATTTCACACGCAAAGCCAAGCGCATCTAGCCAATTGGCAAGTACATCAATAACCCTACGATTACTTTGATCATGCTCTGGATTGACACAACTCACGGAGGGTAAACTTATCAACTCCGCGAAACAATCTTCAAATTCTGGTGTTTTTCTCATGCTAATTATCTTTACTATTATTATTTCTATGCCTGACAAGCCGTCAGACCTAAGGTATTCTAACGCACATTTTTAAGTCATAGTGAACAGTAAGAACAGCATAGGTAATAAAATGAGCAATAAACTAAATAAATACAGTTCACGCATCACAAATCCCAAGTCTCAAGGAGCATCTCAAGCTATGCTCTATGGTACTGGTATGACCGATGCAGATATGAACAAGGCTCAGGTAGGAATCTCTAGTATTTGGTATGAAGGTAATACTTGTAATATGCACTTGCTCGAACTTGCCGGGAAAGTAAAAGAAGGTGTTATCGCAGCGGGACTGGTGGGCTTGCGTTTTAATAGTATTGGCGTGAGTGATGGCATTTCTATGGGTACCGACGGTATGAGCTACTCATTACAATCACGTGATCTTATCGCGGACTCAATTGAAACAGTCATGTCAGCCCAATGGTACGATGCTAATATCTCATTACCTGGCTGCGATAAAAATATGCCCGGTTGTTTAATCGCAATGGGGCGTCTCAATAGGCCATCAATTATGGTCTATGGTGGTACTATTAAACCGGGGCATCGTGAAGATCAGACTCTTGATATTATTTCCGCCTTTCAGAGTTATGGTGAATTTATAACTGGTGGCATTGATGATGAGACACGTCAAGATATCGTCAAAAAATCATGCCCCGGTGCCGGTGCCTGTGGTGGCATGTATACCGCAAACACAATGGCATGTGCTATTGAAGCTATGGGTATGTCTTTACCCTATAGTTCATCAACTCCGGCCGTTGATCCGGGTAAATTAAAAGAATGTTTCGATGCCGGTAAAGCGATAAAAAAATTATTAGAAAAAGACATAAAACCACGTGACATCATGACGCGTGAGGCATTTGAAAATGCAATGGTACTGATAACTGTTCTGGGTGGTTCAACCAATGCTGTATTACACCTTTTAGCTATGGCTCGCTCTGTTGATGTAAATCTTACTCTTGATGATTTTCAAGCCGTAAGTGACCGTACTCCTTATCTTGCCGATCTAAAACCTAGTGGCAAATATGTGATGGAAGACCTGCATCTTATTGGTGGTACACCTGCTGTTATGAAGTTTTTACTTGAAAATGCCTTGATCAATGGTGACTGTTTAACAGTAACCGGTAAAACGATTAAAGAAAATTTAGCGGGTCTGTCTGAGTTTAAGGTAGGACAAGATATTATCGCATCGTTAGAAAAACCATTAAAAGAAAGTGGTCATATTAGAATATTGAAAGGTAACCTTGCTCCAGGAGGTTCCGTTGCAAAGATCACAGGTAAAGAAGGTTTAATGTTTAAAGGTCCAGCAAAGGTTTATGATTCTGAAGAGGATATGCTTAAGGCTTTAGAAGAAGATAAAATTGAAAAAGGCGATGTGATTATTATTCGATATGAAGGTCCCAAAGGTGGTCCAGGTATGCCTGAAATGTTAACACCCACCTCTGCTATTATGGGAGCGGGACTAGGTAGTGATGTTGCGATGATAACAGACGGTCGTTTTTCTGGTGGCTCACATGGTTTTATAATTGGTCACGTAGTGCCCGAGGCACAAGATGGCGGTCCAATTGCTCTAGCTGAAAATGGTGATATTGTCACTGTCGATGCAGAAAGAAATCAGATCTCATTTAACGTGAGCGATGAAGTTATTGCTAAGAGAAGGTCTCGTTGGACAATGCCCCCGTACAAAGCAACTCGAGGCACGCTCTATAAGTATATCAAAACGGTAAAAACTGCTTCTGAAGGTTGTGTGACTGATGAATAAAAAACACAATGCCTGATTCAGAACCCCCTAATATTGAAGTTCAAAAAAATAACCCACTTCATGGCGTTAAACTTGAAGTCTTACTAACGGAGTTAGTAAATCATTACTCTTGGGAGAGTTTGGCAAATGCTATGAACCTCAACTGCTTCAAGAGTAATCCCAGCATCAAATCAAGCTTAAAATTTCTGCGCAAAACACCATGGGCTCGAGAAAAGATAGAAGGGTTTTATCTTTATGAATTCAAACGACTACCGAGACCTAATGATGAGCAATGCGAATTGCCACCAAGGAATAGAACAATACCTCTGGAACAACAACCTGGGTCACTAGCTGAAATAATTTCAAACAAGTCTGCATATGAAGATGACTATTCATCAAGCGAGAGTCCCACAATACCTGACAACATCTGGGGAAATTGGAAAAAAGATTTCTGATTGGATGTCAGACAAGAAACATAACCTGAATATCCTAGTATTATGTGTTGTTGTTTTCTTAGCAATAATGGTGCTCTTATTTTCACACTAGGCAGATTGTTGCATCTCTGGATTATTGCTTAGCTCATTGAGCTACGATATTCATTATAATACTTGAGAACTTTTTTGACATAATTACGAGTTTCTTTATATGGTGGAATCTTATTGCCATATTTTTTTACAGTGCCTTCTCCAGCATTATAAGCTGCTAATACCAATGTCAAATCATTCTTGAATAGCTTTAATAGATATCGCAAATAACGTGAACCGCCAGAAATGTTTTGTTTTGGATTGCGTCGATCACTTACTCCATAATGTTTTGCAGTTTCCGGCATTAATTGCATCAATCCTACTGCACCAGCACGCGAGATCGCATTTGGATCATAAAATGATTCAGCTTTAATTACAGCATGTAATAGAGCGTATGGAAGTTTGTACATCTTCGCGACACTTCTTATTGTTGGATCAAACTTTTTCTGATTTTTTACCCAGCTAAGATTTTTCGGAAATTTGGCTTCTTCCCAACCTTTCCATGTTTTAACCAGTCGCTTATATCCGATATGAGAGGGTTTATCCGTCAGTTCAACCCGGCCATACTTGTCGACATATTTATAAATATCTGCCTGACTTGGCGTCGACATAAGCCAGAGAATATAAATTAAGACTAATTTAGATTTATTACAAGGCATGTGATCTCAAAGTGATTTAAAGTTTTTTGAGATAGATACTTAATTTTATAATAAATATAGCATTATATGAATTACTATCAATGCAAAAAAACCAGCTATGTAGTCATCTAGCATGATACCAAAGCCACCATGCACCTTCTTGTCTGCTAGTGATATTGGCCAAGGTTTAAGAATATCAAATATTCTGAACAAGACAAAGCCTATTAAAATCCACAAACCACTCTTTGGGACCATAAACATTGTAATGAAATAGCCTACGATTTCATCCCAAACAATACCTGGATGGTCATGGGTATTCAATGCTCTTGCCGTGTGTCCACATAAAAAGATGCCCACAATAAATGCTAGAAGAACTATGCCAATATATATCTTCCAGTCTAGCTCAGGTAGAAGAATAAACAACAGTACGCCAATTAATGTACCCATAGTACCGGGTATTCTCGGGGTTAGTCCACTGCCAAACCCTAGTGACAAAAAATGTACCGGATTTAATAGTAATTTTAGAGGAACTTGCGTTGTGGAACATTTATCCTTAAATTGATTCATGATGTAATACTTAATACTATAAAATTAGAAATGGTTATGATATGCGTAATGTTCTTTTAAGTCTGCTACTTCTCCCGACATCAGTGCTTAGTCTTGCTGGAGAAGCAGATGTATTATCTGCTGAAGTTGAGGTTATAGGTGATGGCAATTATCGTTTTAATGTCACTATTCAACATACTGATGAAGGTTGGGAGCATTTTGCCAGAGCGTGGGTAGTGCTTAGTTTGGATGATAAAATCTTGGGATCTCGTGTTTTAAGACACCCCCATTCGAAAAAACCGTTTACTCGTTCAGCAACTATTGCTATACCAGAAGAAATTAATCAGGTTGTTATTCGCGCCTATGATCAAATTCATGAATTTGGCGGGAAAGAATTAATTATAAATATAAACAAGGATAAATAACATGTCATTAACTAGAATTCTAATAATTGCATACACACTATCTACTTTAATAACACTTAATGCACATGCTGATGATCATCAACTTTCAGCCGCAGTCAACGATCCTAGTCGAAGTGTCAAAAATAAAGCACGTGATATCTATCGTCATCCAAAAGAAACATTAGAATTCTTTCAGATCAAATCCTCGATGAAGGTGTTAGAAATATTACCGGGTCGTGGTTGGTATACTGAAATACTTGCTCCCTATCTAGCTGATAAAGGTCACCTCACCGTCGCCAGTTTTGGTGCAAACCATCCATCAAAATATTTGGCTAATCTCCATAATGATTTTGTAAAGATGATGAAAGCTAATTCTAAAACCTATGGTAAGGTCGAAATTGTATCTATAAAGGAAGACTCATTTCTTCAATCTATCCCCGATACATCATTAGATATGATTCTTACCTTCCGTAACTCACATAATTGGATTCGTTACGGTGGTATAACAGAAAGGTACACCGCCTTTAATCGTGTATTGAAATCTGGTGGTGTTTTAGGTGTTGTACAACATCGCGCAGCCGATGGTGGCGATCATAAAGTAACAGCAGAAAAAGGTTATGTTCCTGAATCGTATTTAATTCGTCTGATAGAAGATCAGGGGTTTGAATTAATGGGTACGTCTGAGATCAACAGTAACTCCAAAGACACTAAAGATCATCCAGAAGGTGTTTGGACGCTACCACCAAGTTACCGCCTAAAAAATATCGATAAAGAAAAATATACTGCAATAGGTGAAAGCGATCGGATGACTTTACGTTTTGTTAAAAAGTGAGTGAAATAAATATTACAGCTAAGTTATTTTTATTACTTGGCGCTTTCAATGCTGCCCTGGCTGAAATGCTTGGTGCTTTTGGTGCGCATTCGCTAAAAACACGTCTTAATGTAAGTATGCTCAAAACCTATGAGACTGGTGTAGAGTATCATCTCTATCATTCACTTGGTTTGATAATTGTTGGTATTATTGCAATGAACTTAACTAACAATTTTTGGCTTAGAAGTTCAGGATGGTATATGTTTAGTGGAATAATAATTTTTTGTGGAAGCCTTTACCTGTTAAGTATTTTTAATCTACGGTGGTTAGGAATGGTCACTCCGATTGGTGGCTTACTATTTATTCTTTCATGGGCAAGCCTTTTTATAGCTATATTAAAAATCAAGTGAATGGAACGTATCTTCTCCATATTGAATCGCTAATGATTCAACTTAAACTAAAACTAATCTAATAAAACATTCCAACTAGCAACTCATTCTTGCCAAGTTATTTTTAGTAACGATTTTTTTGAAACAGGGCTGCATGATAGTGAATCAGACAATCAATAAGCAGATTAATTTATAGAGAAGATGCTAAATAATGAGATGCAAAGAAAAGTTGGTAATCACATATCCCCCAGAAATAAAAAATATGTAATGGAAATAAACATTGACCAGATCACAACTATTATCATGATGCCTAACATCTTAATTTCATAATACTTATCCCATTCTATGTGCCTTAAAATTGATTCTGTTTTACTTCTTCTGGAATTAATTCGGTTACATATCTGTAGACTATCGGGATCAATATAATTTCATCTAGCAGACCGATAATAGGAATAAAGTCGGGAATAAGATCTATCGGACTAGTAATATATGCCAAAGTCAGAGTAAGAATTACTTTTGCATAGCAGAGAGTATGTCTTATCACACATCGAAGATATCAATACACTAATTATTTTCATCATACTTTATGTCCTATACAAAGGTTCTAATTTTCCCTTAGAATTTTTTAATTTTTTTTTATCATAGGATTGTGATTCAAAAAGATTTAAAAAACTAGTCCCATCCCATTCCGATATTAGACTCCCATAAAGACAAATATTTAGCTCATCTAATTTTAACTTAAAACTTTCATTACTATATTTTTTCAGTAAATTAAGGTTATTAATATTTTTGTCTGGCCAATTAAGTCTAGCCCAATCGAGCAAAGCCTGTTGTGTCAGTTTTGGATCATTACTTTTACAGGCATCTTTTATTTTCTTCATATATTTGCGTTGAGAAAGATTTACTTCGTCTTTAGTATCATCGACAAAATGGCTATGATTACTTCTCCAAAAAAATATTAATGTTAATAACCATAATACAAGTGAGAGTAAACTCATCGATTTCCAGATAGATTCTATTCTATTTGAGGTGGTCGGTGTTAAATTAGTTTTTTTATTATCAGTTAAATCAGTAACTTCACCCTCATTTATTGTTTTCTGTTGTTCAACAGCAGGATTTATGGGTAATGCAGCTGTGTTGCTCTCTATCTGTATATAACTCCCGGGTAATTTTGCAATCTCCATCTTATCAAGATTCGTATTCCACCAAGGAATACTGATAGACGGTAAAGTATAAACACCTTCTTCAATTGGAATTATCGCTACCTTGTCACGTCGGAAACCAATATAACCATTCTCATTACTAGACTCATTAAACTCGGGTTGATCAGGATACTGTTTTAATGTGCTTGGTAATTCACTTTTTATTTCAGGCAAGTGACTTGAGGCTAGTCCACTTGCTTTTAGCGTTAAGGTACGAGTTGTTGCTTCGCCCTGTTTCAGTTTTGATGGGTCAATTGACCATTGTTCTTCAATAGACAATTGTTTGGCTGGTAACCATGTATCGCCCGTAAAAGAATCCGGAATAGGTTTAACATTTAGTTCTACAGCCTTAGAGCGCTTTACAATAGACACTGATTTGTTAGATTGGTCGAAACTGAAAAAATCTGTCGCTCCTCTCGTTTGTCCTTTAAAAATAAGTGGTTGAATGGTCATCGGTCCACTATTTTGAGGAAAAATGACGAATTGGCGCTCAATCACTCTGTAGTTTTTACCATTACGCTGCGTCTCAAAATTACGATCTTCTCCAAGTTTTTTAATTACCGGTTCACTATCTATTACTTTGATTTCACCTAGACTCGCATTAGCGAATATGATTTGTTTTGCTATATACAACCTGACCGTATAGATGAGCTGTGCCTGTACATAGGGCGTATTGGTGTTTACTTCAACGTTGACAAAAACATCATCTATAATATCTGCTTGATTTGATTTGGATCTCGCAATAATATTGATGGAGAATGGTTTGGATACCTCTTTACCAAATCTTATTGAAGGTATATTTATAGTTCCAATTTTATTTGGGATCAGTGTGGCTATCCATGTTTGTAGATAATTTATTTTCCCATTACTAATTTGTGTACTACTCCGATGACGCGTATCAAGCACCGAGAATGCATTGGTTAATGAACTAAAATCAGGCTTAGCATCAACCCTCCTTTCACTTTCAAAGATAAGATGAAATGATTCATCGATCACGATAGGATCCCGATCTACTTTAATTATTATTTCTGCCAACAGTAATTTGCTAAATAGCAATAATGATAGAGCAATTAATGATTTGTAATTCATATTCTAATTACCAATATTTTTCATTGTTCGATGATCGTCTTTTTTGTTGTTTGTATTGATATTCAAATTTGCGCCTTAATAACCCAGCAGGATCATCAGGGATTCGTCGCAACCATTGCTCAGTTGCTTGTTCTTGTTCTTGTTCTTTTTCATTTAATTCTTTTTCTTTTTGTTTAGATTTTTGAGACTGTAATTCCTCTTCTTTTTCTATAGACTCTTTTTCTTGCTGCTCCTTTTTCTTTTGTTCTGATTTTTGTTCTTGATCTGATTTTCTTTTTTTTCCGTCTTGTTGTTGTTCTGAGTCATCTTGTTGCTGTTGTGAAGATTCTTTCTCTTTCGAATTATCTTGCTGCTCTGATTCCTTTTTGTCTTCTTCTGCTTTCTTTTCTTTTGACTCTGAATTTTCTTTTTGTTTCTGTTCTGATTTCTGATCTGAATCAGATTCTTGTTGCTGTTGTTTCTCCAGTTCCTTTTTAATCAAGTCGCGATTAAATATGGCATCTTCGTGTTTAGGCTCACTCTTCAGAACCTCATCATAAGCAGCGATTGCATCCTCATATAGTGATTGTTTTGCTAAAGCGTTAGCTCGATTATAAATACTACGAGTATCCTTTTGTTCATTTAGGAGTTCTGTTACTGTAGCGAAATCACCTTTTCGATAATTTGCGGCTGCTTTCCATTCTTTATTATTAAACAAATCAGAGGCTAACTCAGCCTGCTTATTATCAAGTGCGCGCATCGCCTGCTGATTTTTATTCAACCATAAATCATCCCATTCAAACGCAACAGCAATTTCTGGAGTTTGTACGAGCACACAAATAAATAACGCTAGGTAACCTCGGCGAAATCCGAATGCAACGATAGGTAAGATAAATAAAATTAACCAAGGTCCAAATTCGCGCCATCGATCAGTTTCAAATTCTGATTTGGTTTCATTATTTTTTTCAATGCCGCTATTAAATAGACGATTAAGCCGTTCTATATCACCATCCCCTAACTGACTTGTTTCATAATACCCTCCACCCCAACTAGCCATTATGCTAAGAACGTCTTCATTTAATTTCGGAATCACAATCGTGCCTGCTTTATCTTTAAGAAAGCTACCATCATCTAGTCTGACCGGTGCGCCTTCTTCAGAACCTATTCCTAATACAGATACTTTATAACCACGCCGATTAGTTTGAGTAAAAACATTATTAAACTGTTTATCTATTTCATCTGTCACTATCAATATATGTCCTTCGGTGTTACCAGCCTGCTTTAATAACTCCTGGGATTTTTTTATGGCTAAATCAACGTTGCTACCTGGAGCTGGCATAATCTGTGGCGACAATGCCTTGAGCTGTGATTTTATCGTTTTAATATCATTGGTTAAGGGTGTTACCGTGAAGGCATCACCGGCATAAACAATCAATGCTGTCTGTCCTTCTTCTCTTAAATCTAAGAGATCGGAAATTTTAAACCTAGCATGCTCAAGTCGATTTGGTTTAAGATCATCAGTATACATTGAATACGAGAGGTCCATCGCGATTACAAGTGCGGACTCTTTTTCGAACACGGGTTCAGGTAAGCGTTCCCAGCTTGGTCCAGCGAGGGCAAAGATCATTAACAAAGCTACGAACCCAAACAATGAAATATGAGTATATTTTTTTGCGCCTGTTCTACCCACTAATATGTAAGGTAATAACGCAGAGTCGCAAACACTCTCCCAATGTTCATTAATCATATTTCTTTTAGCTAAAATCCACACAAGAATAATTAGCGGTATGACCATAATAAGCCAATAAGGACGAATGAAATGAAATTCAGGTGGCATTATGCTTCGCCTCTCGCATTAACGACTCCTAAAGAATGTCGCTTCATAACAACAATACACATTAATAATAATGCGATAGCTAATGGCCAATAATATAACGCCGCTTGTGGTCTGAATCGTTGCACATCTTTTTCTATGGGTTCAAGATCATCTAACAAAGCGTAAATCTGTTCTAGTTGTTCTATGTCTCTCGCACGAAAATATCGTCCACCTGTTTTATTTGCAATAGCACTTAAGGTTTTTTCGTCGAGATCTGCGGATGGATTCACACGTCGCGAGCCGAAGATTGAACGCATAACCATTTCATCTGCGCCGATACCGATCGTATAAATTTTCAATTTTTCTCGAGCCGCTAATTCAGCCGCTGCCAGCGGCTCGACCTCACCTGCAGTGTTTGCACCATCGGTTAAGAGTATTAATACTCGGCTTTTGTCATCTTTTTCACGCAATCGTTTGACGGCCAAACCAATCGCATCACCAATTGCCGTAGATTTTCCTGCCAAGCCTATTGCAGATTCGTACAACAAAGTTTTAACTGTTAAACGATCAAAAGTTAAAGGTGTTTGTAAATAAGCCTTTTCACCAAACAAGATTAATCCAAGTCGGTCACCTACTCGTCGTTGAATAAACTCCCCTGCAACATATTTTGTTGCCGTTAAACGATCAACTTTGTCTCCTTTTATTATGAAGTCTTCCTCTTCCATGCTACCTGACAGATCAACTGCCAACATGAGGTCACGACCACTTATTGGTATCTCAATAAAATCACCTAACCATTGCGGACGCGTCGCCGCAGTGATCAGGCAAAACCAGACTATAATAGCAATCCAGATCAACTTATATTGTACATTGATATGATGATCATCATTAGAATGCATGCTGAATTCTGTCAGAAATGGAACTCGCAGCGCCGCTTCATTGACGACTTCGACAGGTGGGAACAGAAAACGAATAATTAATGGTAGAGGTAGTAGCACTACCATCCAGGGCCATTCAAAATGAATCATTTCTTGTCATCCTTACGTTCACCAACTTTGTCAACCAAGGTTGAAATTAAATCAATCAATTCATTACTATCAAATCTCGGGTTAGCTTGATATGGCGCTTCAATCAAAATACGACCTATACCATTACCAAATTCATCATTATTTGAATATTGATCTAGAAAATTTAACCACTTTTCCCCAGTCAATCCTGCAGATTCCTTGCGAGGAAAAACACTGATACTCAAACGTCGGATTAATTCCGACAGTTCTTTTATCAAGTTTGATTTATTTTGGCTGATATTAAAATCAGTTTTTATTCGTTCTAATTCTTCTTTAGCTAAATAGAATGCAGATATTTTATGATTGCGATAACGTCGAATTAAATATATTGTTAACGAAAAAAAAATGACAAAAAATATCATTAATATCCACCATCCCGACGCAAGTGGCCACAACGAAACAGGATCAGGTAAATGAATATCACGCAACGGCAAACTTGCTGAGCCAGTGTCCTGCATCATCTGGATCGAAGACCTTCTTTTATAACTTTTTCAGGATCGTCTTCAGTACGGCAACGAAGATAATTCATATGACACGATCGTGCCGTTTTGATTAATAATTCTTTGTGTGTATTAAATTTATTGGTGTGAATATCTATGAAATTTTGATTATATGTATCAAATTCTAATTCTTGTTTTCCATTTGTAATCCTATAGTTTCCGGCCGGTGGCAAGAACTCTTCTAGCCAATCATATACATGTACCATAATCACTTCATTATGTTGTCGCATACGAATAAGATGAGAGCGGCAATCTTCATCAAGTCCTCGAAAGTCACTCAATAAAATGACCATACTGCCGGGCTTTACTAATCGACGCAGATTAATTAATGAGTGTAATAAACCCTGTTGATTTTCATCATTATTCTCAGACTGTTGCCAACTAGGATGTTCGACCATCTGTTTGATAAATCTGAGTACTGCAGATTTTCCACGTTGTGGTTTTAATTCGTGATGAACTGTGTCAGAAAACACAATACCACCTACACGGTCGCCTTGTCTTTGTGCAGTCCATGCAAATAAACTAGCAAGTTCAGCCGCAATAACCGCCTTGAATTTACCACGAGTCGCAAAAAACATAGGTGCTCTAAAATCCAGCCAAAGATGAACTGGACGTTCACGTTCTTCCCGAAATAGTTTTGTATGTACTTTACCCGTTCGCGCTGTTACTCGCCAATCGATATTTCGAATATCATCACCGGGTTGATATAGTCTTGATTCATCATACTCCATACCCCGTCCTTTAAAAGCCGACTGATAATCGCCCGCTTGCAGCGCGCCAATTAATCCAGATTTAAGTGACAGACCACGACTTTTTTTACTCAAGGCGATTAAACGTGACATTGTGATATTCGCCGGTGTTGAAATTTCTTCAGAGGCTAAAATCATTTCAAAGATACTCAGGGTACAGCGATGCGAGATATTAACTCAGATATTACGGTATCGGTCGTAACGCCCTCTGCTTCCGCCTCATAATTTAAAATCAAACGATGGCGTAACACTTCATGAACAACAGCCTGAACATCTTCAGGTCCGACATAATCACGCTGTTGTAACCATGCATGAGCACGCGCACATCTATCTAAGGTAATAGTCGCTCGTGGACTGGCTCCATATTGCAACCACTGATTAAGATCATCTCCATAGACATTTGAATTTCTAGTCGCGAGAACAATTTGTAATAAATACTGTTCAATATTATCCGCCATATAAAGTGATAGAACTTCATCACGGGCAGTAAATATATTTTGCTGTTTTATCGGTATCATTACCTCAGGGTCTGGTGATTGTTTTGCTTCAGCCCTTGCCAGCTTCAAAATATCATATTCTTCTTCAGCACTAGGATAATCTATCGTCACATGCATGAGGAATCGATCTAGCTGTGCCTCGGGCAGCGGATAGGTACCTTCCTGTTCGATAGGGTTCTGTGTTGCCATCACCAAAAACAAATTAGGCAAAGTATATGTTTTCTTACCAACAGTGATTTGTCGTTCAGCCATTGCTTCTAATAGAGCTGACTGAACTTTGGCCGGTGCACGATTAATTTCATCAGAAAGCACCAAGTTATGAAATAAAGGCCCCTGTTGAAAAACAAAGCTACCCTCTTGTTGACGATAGATTTCCGTACCGGTTAAATCAGCAGGTAATAGATCCGGCGTGAATTGAATACGGTGAAAATCACCTTCGATCCCATCGGCCAAAACTTTGATAGCTCGAGTCTTTGCCAGACCAGGCGCACCTTCTACGAGTAAGTGACCATCAGCTAACAAGGCAATCAATAAACGGTTAACCAGTTGCTCTTGACCGATAATATGCTTCCCAATATATGATTGGAGTCGATGAAATTCAGAAATAACAGACATATAAAACTCTATTTTTTTGTATTAGATAGTTGTAGACAATTAAATTCAGGAAAATATCCCTTAAATTTTACAGGAAAAGTAATGTTTTCTACTAGACCATTTTTTTGAAAAAAATAACTAGCGCATAGAATAAATGTCATATTGTATCTATTTTTTATCATATGCGTTAATAATAGAGCTATATCAATATCCCAAAGTCTCTATCGAATTAAATCTTTCAGATGATTTTGAGAACTTAATCGATAGGGGTATGGACCTCGCTTTTCGCGTCGGAGAACTCGAAGATTCGAGTGTTGTTGTATTAAAAATATCATCAAGCCGACTGATTGTCTGTCCCTCGCCCGAATACCTAAAAGAAAATGGTATCCCACAAACGCCAGAGTCATTAAAGAAATATGTTTGTTTAGTAACTTCCATCAATATCATCTTCACACCACATTGGACTTTCAATATAAATGATGTGAGAACAGAGTTTGACATCAAAAGCGATTATTTGACTTCGAATATTGCGGATTCACTTCGCGTCGCAGCAATAAATGGTAGCTGCCTAACACAACTACCGTCTTATATGATTGGATTTGATATTCAATCAGGTAGGCTCAAACCTGTATTAGAAGAATTTGAACCTAAACCATTACCCATCAATTTGATATATGCTCACCGCAAGCATATGTCCGTCAAAGTCAGAAGTTTCGTTGACTACATGCAAGGATATTTTGAAACACCACCATATTGGGATAAATGGATGTTTGAATAAGAACATCTTAGTCTTATGGCACTATTTGCTACACAAAAATAACAAATACTGAAATAACAATTTTTATTTTCTTGTTTATTAATTTTAAGTTTAAAAGAGATTAAACGTTTATGACTTTTTCTGATACTCGGGAAAATCAATATAGCCTTCTTCAGTAGAGGCATACCAAATTTCTACTGATCCTTCCTCAGATAAGGGCCAATCATTTGTGAAACGTTCAACTAAATCAGGGTTACTAATAAACGGTCGTCCGAATGCAATCAAATCAGCATATTGATTGTTGATGGCTTGTTCTGCAGTTTCTAGAGTATATCCACAATTACCCATTAGAGTACCTTTGAATATCTTTCGAAAATCTGCCAGAGTCATTGCTTCACCTTGCTCATGAAAACCAAAGGCCAAGCCATCCATGACATGTAAATAAGCTAATGAAAAATTACTTAATTGTTCAATTACAAAGGTAAATTGCTCTCGAAAATCGGTGGATCCCATATCATTAAATATGCCATTAGGTGAGAGACGAACAGCAATTCTATCGACTGATACTTCTTCCATAACACCTTGTAATACTTCATCAAGAAAACGGAATCGATTAGGTATACTACCTCCATAATCATCTTTTCGTTCATTCGTTTTCGTTTGTAAAAACTGATCAATCAGATAACCGTTCGCACCATGTATTTCTACCCCATCAAAACCTGCTTTCATTGCATGTGCGGCAGCTTTTTTATAATCATCTATAATTTTTTTAATTTGTTCAGTTGAGAGCGCTGAGGGTTTTTCATAATCTTTTTTACCTTTGGGGGTTTGAATATATTCACCATTTAATTTAATTGCAGAAGGTGCGACTGGCAGTTTGCCATCATGAAAATCACTATGTGATGCACGCCCGCAGTGCCACAATTGTAAAAATATTTTACCATCTTTCTCATGTATATCATTTACAACTTTTTTCCATCCTTCTACCTGTTCATTGTTGTAGATGCCTGGTGAATTTAACCATCCTATGCCTTGTTTTGAGATAACCGTTGCTTCTGAGATAATTAGACCTGCAGATGCGCGTTGGCTATAATAGTCAGCCATTAATGCATTGGGGGTTCTATCACTACCAGAACGACCACGTGTCAATGGGGCCATCACAATTCTATTCTTTAATTTTAATGTACTGTTAATTGAAATTGAATTTAACAATCGACTAATCTTACCCATTTCAACACTTCCTTATTTTAAAATTGTTTAGCTCATTTAAGATAAAATTTTATTCCTGAAATACAGCGAATTAAACCATGAACAGAAGCAAGCATGACAAATTTAGTAGGTATAAAATAGCATTTGAGAAAAAATAAATATCAGCATGACTTGTTAATTGGGTTATACGATATCTATATTGATAAATTATTCAAATTTGCAAATAGCATCTAAGTGTAGTGTGCCTATTTAAGTTTATTAACCACACTTATTGGTACAATATCAAAATATTTTGCATGCTAGTGATCTTGGAAATGCAAGGATAACAAGTTATAACTGTATGTATGTATTTTTCAGATTATCATCATAATCATGGTATTTTTATTAAACTGTCAACACATTTATATTCTCTCGTGTAAGTTCTCGTTTACATTTGCCACAAAAACAAGAATGCAGTTTAGACATCAGCTCGTGATACTCACGCCCTCTTTACTCAACATTGTGCTTTCATTCCGCAACAATTTTATCAAGATTATTCATTAATTTTTAGTGTCTGATCGCACCCGCTTGTATGCTGATTAAATCATCAAAGATCTTAAGCTGTTTTAGCAAGGTATTCGTCAAGGGATCATCTTTATGTAGATATTCTTCTGCGTATTCAAAAATTCCACTCCGTGAGGGTAATGGTTTAGTCTGCTCAATGGTATCTTTCATTCTCGGCAGGAATATCCACTGCAACCATTGTTCAAATTTAAGAGTATCCATACAAAAAGGGATAGTGCTATTCAAATCACTAACACCTGGTTTAAATTCATCCCACTTACCATGGGCACGTAAGTTTGCCTCGACTTCTAATAATACGTCAGCAATTCGATTTGGAATATCATGCATAGACATCATTATACGTGGACTTTTACTGTTCCTAAAGTTTCGTATTAATAATTTTGAGTACATATATGATCTGTTTTCACTGGAATTCCTTCAAAATGAGCGATATTTATAATATTTTATACAGAAATAACACTTGATTTCACATATTCGGACAATCTGGTTTATACTCCGCCGTTCATTTACACGTCTTTCGGTCATCTCTGTGGAAATTCAAAATAGATGTGATCTTTGGCGGCGTCGTTTTTAAGAAACTAGATCAAAGATAGTAATCGATTTCATTAACTAATTTATATTTATAGAGTAAAACAATGGCTGATTTATCAAAGTATAGAAATATAGGCATCTTTGCGCATGTGGATGCAGGAAAAACAACTACCTCGGAACGCATTTTAAAACTAACAGGTAAAATTCATAAGACTGGTGAAGTGCATGATGGTGATGCAACCACTGACTTCATGGAGCAAGAGCAAGAGCGCGGCATTACCATTCAATCTGCTGCAACTAGTTGTTTCTGGAATGATCATCGCATGAATATTATCGACACACCAGGACATGTGGATTTCACTATTGAGGTATATCGCTCATTAAAAGTATTGGATGGTGGCATTGGTGTATTCTGTGGTTCTGGCGGTGTTGAACCTCAATCTGAGACAAATTGGCGTTATGCAAATGATTCAGAAGTCTCTAGAATAATTTTTGTTAATAAGCTTGACCGCATAGGAGCTGATTTCTATCGTGTAATTCAACAAGTTGAAGACGTGTTGGGAGCAATTCCCATCGCTATGACACTGCCAATTGGTATTGAAGATGACTTTATTGGCGCTGTTGATCTCCTCACCCGAAAAGCCTGGGTATGGAATGATGAAAACGACCCACTTAGTTATGAGATTCAAGAGCCTCCGACAGATATGGTCGACAAGATTGAAGAATGGCGTGAAAAGTTAATTGAAGCTGTCGTCGACCAAGATGATGTTATTATGGAGAAATACTTAGAAGGTGATGAACCCACTATAGAAGAGCTCAAATTTTGTATCCGTAAAGGGACTATTAACCTCTCATTTTTCCCTACCTATTGTGGTTCTGCATTTAAAAACAAGTGTATCCAATTAGTTTTAGATGCCGTTGTTGACTACCTCCCAAATCCAACTGAAGTAAAACCACAGCCTGAAGTTGACTTGGAAGGTAATCCTACTGGGGATGTTGCAACTGTCGATGCAGATAAACCATTACGTGCATTAGCATTCAAAATTATGGATGATCGTTTTGGTGCCTTAACCTTTTTACGTATCTACTCTGGTAAGCTAGAAAAAGGGACTGGGGTACTTAATACATTTACTGGAAAAACCGAACGTATTGGTCGTATTGTTGAAATGCATGCGGACGAACGTATTGAACTTGATTCTGCACAGGCCGGTGACATTGTTGCTGCAATTGGTTTAAAAAATGTTCAAACCGGACACACTCTATGCGATCCAAACAAACCAGCGACATTAGAACCAATGGTATTCCCTGATCCTGTTATCTCGATTGCGGTTTCACCAATAGATAAAGCTGCTTCGGAAAAGCTCGGTGTAGCTATTGGTAAAATGATTAAAGAAGATCCCTCTTTTCGTGTTGAAACAGATGAAGATAGTGGTGAAACTATCCTCAAAGGTATGGGCGAGTTACATCTAGATATTAAAGTCGATATTTTAAAACGTACACATGGTATTGAAGTTGAAGTAGGTAGCCCACAAGTAGCCTACCGTGAAACCGTCACTAAAACTCTAGAAGATAGTTATACTCATAAAAAACAATCAGGTGGGTCAGGACAATACGGTAAAATAGACTATTTAATAGAAGCGGGAGAAGCCGGCAGTGGGTTTGTGTTCGATTCAAAAGTAACTGGCGGTAACGTACCAAAAGAATTTTGGCCTGCAATTGAAGGTGGTTTTAAAAAGAGTATGGTTCAAGGCGTGCTTGCAGGTTATCCCTGCCTGGATTTTAAAGTCACCTTGATGGATGGCGCCTTCCATGCAGTTGACTCGTCCGCAATAGCGTTTGAATTAGCAGCAAAGGCAGCTTATAGGCAAAGTATGCCTAAAGCTGGACCACAATTAATGGAACCTATCATGAAAGTTGATGTATTTACGCCTGATGATCATGTTGGTGATGTAATCGGTGATTTAAACCGTCGTCGTGGGATGATCAAATCACAGGAAGCTGGCCCAACAGGTGTCCGCATTAAAGCCGAAGCTCCATTAAGTGAAATGTTTGGTTACATCGGTTCATTGCGAACAATGACATCTGGTCGTGGTCAATTTTCTATGGAATTTCTGCATTACAACCCATGTCCTAAGAGTGTTGCAGAAACAGTTATTACAGAAACATTAGCTCGCGAAGAAGAAAAGAAGAAAAAGTAATCGATTAATAATATTCATGACGAATTCGGCTGTAGCCGACTTCGTCATGAATAATCTTGAATTACTGCAATTCAGACACCCTCAGTAAAAAAATTATTTAAGTTAATCTTTAAAACCTCTAAATTTAATAAATAAAAATCGATATAAGAAATTTCATCATCTTAAAAAAGATCTTCAGATTATTGCATCAATAAAATTGTTCTCAGATAATATAATTAGTTTTATTCTTGACTTTAATTGAATATATTGGAAATATGATGAAAATTGTCGACAATATCTATTAAGTAATTAGATAAGTATGTATAAATCTACTAATTTAACACATATTGTCAACAATAAAGACAAGGATAAAAAGTCCCAATGTCGCTATTAAATTTTACGTTTATTGACCCTACTAAATAATAAAAAACCAGGAGAAAACTGCAGATGGCCATACCTGAAGGATATAGCATTCCTATTAATGCACCTCTTTATGAGGGCCCGACATATAAATACAGAGCGACCAATACAATTTTATGTATTTTTCGTACATCTAAAAAACTACTAGAGGCAGTTGTACCTAAACCACTTATCTACAATTCAGATCACTACGTATATGCATGGGTTAATCACCTACCAAGGACTACAGGATTTTGTCATTATCGAGAGATGTTTTTAACTATCCCGGTAGAGTATCCCGGTAAGGATGGTATGGTTGCTGGTAATTATAATGCACATCTTTATCTAGATAATGACAGTCCGATTGCCGCTGGTCGTGAGATATATGGCTATCCTAAAAAGCTCGCACGCGTTCACTTCTCTGAACAAGAAGATGTCTTGACTCGTTCAGTAGAGCGGGGTGGGCATGAAATTTTTAAAGTTTCTATTAGTCCACGTGTATCTCTCCCAGTAGATCCAATCGATCCCTTAGTTGCACAACTTGCACTTCCATTCATTAATTATAAATTGATCCCATCTGTTGTAGAAGGTGCAAAACCAGATGTGGCACAACTTACTTTAATGGAGCTTGAAAACTTTGTTTGTACCAAGCTAGACACCGGACCATCCCTTGTTGAATTCAATAGCTCTCCTGCTGACCCATTGGGTATGTTTAAAGTAGAAGAAGTTATCGCCGGTTACTATATGGAAGGCCAGTATGACCTCCCATACGGTTCAGTATTACATGACTATTTGAAATAAATTCTAATTTTATTGTCAAATAGCCACATTGAGTGGAATCGAATCTATTTTCGATTCCACTCTCGTACTTTTCAAGATGGAAATATCCGGCAAAACAATGACTCAAGACAAAGAGGAGTTCATCAAAGCGACCATAAACTATTCTTTGGATAATGGAGCTCCACTTGACTATTATTTCTATGAACCAAATCCAGCTTTTATACTGAATCCACCTGGAACAGATCTTCGCGAACTAAAGATTTTGAACGGATGGTCCAAAGTGAATGAGTTTTCACATGACCGCGAAGGATTCGAATTAAAACCAATTGACAATAGTTTTGACCAGTTTGATGATGTCGATGCCGTTAAGAAATCATTTTATCCATTGATTATTAAGTTTGTGAAAATGCATACGCAGGCGAAGAGAGTTGAAGTATTTGATCATACTATTCGTAAACCTATGTCGGAAGGTTTAAAATACCAAACAGATATACAAAGGCCAATAGTGCAACTAGCTCATAGTGACTACACATCAAAATCGGCTCCCCAACGTGTCAGAGAATTATTTCCTATTGATGCTGATAAGTTAATCAGACGTAGGATCGCATTCTTTAACGTATGGAAGCCTCTTTACCGAACAGTTGAAGAGTTTCCCTTGGCTATGTGTGATGAAACCACCTTAGTTGAAGAAGATAAGTTAACAATGGAACTTAAATACAATGATCGTACAGGTGAGATATTCGTGCTTCGGTATTCACCAACACATCGCTGGTATTATTTTCCAAAAATGAAGCCTGATCAGGCTCTGTTATTAAAAACTTACGAATCTGAACCCAACCATGCAAGTTCGATGATTCATAGTGCATTTGAAGATCCCTCCTCACCAATCAATGCACCAACTCGTGAAAGTATTGAAGTCCGTACAATGGCTTTTTTCTAAAATTTGTAAAAATAAATTTAGTCTTCATATCATTAAAAGTAACCAATCACCAATTTCAGTACAGTACAGTCTATAGCTTTTATAATTGAAGAAATATCTAGTAATTGATAAGTAAAACTGTATAACTAAAATTATTTATAAGAGGTGTGGATTTTTAAAAAATATATCGACGCTTTAATACGATTTATTCTTTTCTTCCGGATAATCTCAGCCATCATATCAAGTAATACAATAACATCTTCATAGGCTATGTCATCTGCTACCTTATCACGTCTATTATATTAATTATCCGGCTTTACGAGATGCACTTTTTCTTTCATGTTCTTTAAGATACTTTTTGCGGATGCGAATTGTTTTGGGTGTTACTTCACATAACTCATCATCATCAATAAATTCTAATGCTTGTTCAAGCGTCATTCTGATCGGTGGCGTCAAAACTATATTTTCATCAGTTCCCGATGCGCGTACATTCGTTAACTGCTTACCCCTTAGTGCATTAACAACCAAATCATTATCACGTGCATGTATACCTACGATCATACCCTCATAAATTTCTTCAGCATGTCCAAGAAATAATTTTCCACGTTCTTGCAAGGTAAATAAGGAATATCCAGCTGCCTTGCCTTGACCATTAGAAATTAAAACACCATTACTACGTTGACCGATACTAATCGGAACATAGACACCATAATGATCAAACACGTTATAAAGTAAGCCGGTTCCAGACGTCAGTGTCATAAATTCACTACGAAACCCTATCAATCCACGTGCAGGAATGATGTATTCCAGGCGAACCCTATCCTTACCATCAGGTGCAATATTTTTCAAATCAGCTCGGCGTTCACCCAATTTTTCCATCACCGCACCTTGATTTACTGCTTCAATATCGACCGTGAGTTGCTCATACGGCTCTTCTTTATGGTCGCCTAGGTCATGAACGATAACTTGAGGGCGACCTACGGCAAGTTCAAAACCTTCTCGACGCATGGTTTCGATTAAAATAGATAGATGTAACTCACCTCGTCCAGAGACGCGGTATTTATCTGCATCTTCTGTAGTTTCAACTCTTAGAGCAACGTTATGTTTTAATTCTTGTTGCAAACGATCCCATATATTACGACTAGTAACATATTTTCCTTCTTTGCCTGCAAAAGGCGAGGTGTTTGGCTGGAAAGTCATGCTAATAGTAGGTTCATCTACTGTTAGAGAAGGTAATGCATTTACATTTTCCGGATCACAAATCGTGTCAGAGATACTTAATGGGTCAAGTCCTGCTATAGCAACTATATCACCTGCCGAAGCAGATTCGACATCAATACGGTCAAGACCATGAAAACTATAGACTTGTGATATTTTCCCTTTACGTCTTTTACCTTCGATATCAACCAACGAAACTGGCATGTTACATTTTACAGTACCGCGTTTTATTCGGCCAACACCAATAATACCAACATAACTATTGTAATCGAGTGTAGAAACTTGCATCTGTAATGGTCCATATTCATCCACTTCTGGAGGAGACACTGCATTAACAATAGTTTCAAATAATGGGGCCATATCACCTTCACGGACATCTTCTTCAAGACCAGCATAACCACCGAGCGCAGAGGCATAGATAACCGGGAAATCCAATTGTTCATCTGTCGCACCAAGTTTGTCGAACAAATCAAAAGTTTGATCTAATACCCAATGCGCTCGTGCGCCATCACGATCAACCTTGTTAATCACGACAATGGGCTTAAAACCCATTGCAAAGGCTTTTTGAGTAACAAAACGCGTTTGCGGCATCGGTCCATCAACGGCATCGACCAATAACAATACCGAATCAACCATAGAAAGAACGCGTTCTACCTCACCACCGAAATCGGCATGTCCTGGCGTATCAACAATATTTATACGGTAATCATTCCAATTTATCGCTGTATTTTTTGAGAGAATCGTAATACCACGCTCTTTTTCTAATTCATTTGAATCCATCACCCGTTCTGTTAGTGCAGATCGTTCATCAAATGTACCGGACTGCTGTAAAAGCTTATCAACTAATGTGGTTTTACCGTGGTCTACATGAGCGATAATTGCGATATTACGGAGTTTTTGAGTCACTATTCAGGCTGCCTTCTTGCAAAAAGGCGGGCATTATACATAGAGATGCCTAAAAGTGGATGGATTTCTACAAATTCGTGACTTGTTTCACCAAATCTCAAGTCATATCTCCGATTCTGGTAAAGTAGCAAAAGATGTAGTCTTATAAATGTCACTGGTCATTTGTTACAATTTGTTACTGATAATTTATTTCAAATAATTATTGAGTAGTAAATTAACACTGTAGCGCACACCAAAACCGATTGTGTCCGTTGGTATATGAGCCAAACCGCCTTTCTTATTACTACTGGATAAATCCATATGCACCCAAGGGGTGTTGTTTTTAACAAAACGTTGCAAGAAGCGCGAGGCCAAGATATGGTCGACACCACTTTCCTGTGAACATTGTTTTATATCAGCAATATCACTTTTAATCATATGATCAAAGTCTTCATCTAGCGGGAATGGCCAAACTCGTTCGCCTGAATCCTCACCGGCTTTTATCAAGTCTGCATGCCACTCTTTCTTATTAGTAAATACACCACTATAAGACGTGCCGATCGAATACATGCATGCACCTGTTAAGGTTGCATAATCTATGATCAAAGAGGGTTTCTCTTTAGATGCTAAAGCCAGTGTATCCGATAGCACCATCCGGCCCTCTGCGTCGGAATGTATGATCTCGATTGTTGTACCATCTGAAGCAGTAATAACATCATTTGGTTTATATGCTTTAGGTCCAATATGATTCACTGCTAATGCCATCCAGCATTCAACAGGTCGATTAAAATTTATTTTCGTTAATGCTAAAAAAACACCTAAAGCAACGGCACTGCCCTGCATGTCTTCATGCATGCCATACATATAATTAGCCGGTTTTAAATTTACACCGCCTGTGTCATAACAGATACCTTTACCTATTAAAAAAACTTTTTTGCCTTTTGTTGATATCTTTGGCGTATAGCGCAGACGAACAATACCAGAATCGGCTTTGGGACTAGCCTGTGATACAGCTAAAAATGCACCTGCCTTTTTCTTCTTCAGAATAGGTTCATCGTAAAATTCAAGTTTCCATTTATTCTCACGCGCTAATTCTTTCACCTCTTTCAGGTATTCTGTTGGCGTTAACTTATTTGGAGGTAGAATACTAAGACGACGCGTCAATGCGTTCCCTTCTGCAATCGCAAAGCTTTCTTTAAAACCATGATTCACTCGCACACCATACAATGATAATTTTGACAAGCGAGATATCGTTTGCTTTTCAGTCTTAAATTTTGGCATGTCAGCTGCCGCTGCCAATGTGGCAGAAATTAGCGCTTCAGCAATGCGTTCCGATTCTACCTTATTAAACCCGTAAACAAACAATCCTAATTGAGCAGGATTAGTAGGTGAATGCGCAGCCACGAGCTTTCTCGCTAGCGTCAATAATTGAAAACTGCTAATACTGGCTTCAATTGCTGCATAACTAACATGACTTGAATTTTTATTAGGAAGATCAATGACGACTGGGCTGGTATCGACTGTCTTTAAACCTAGCTCTTGTTGACGTTTTAATAATTTTTCCTGAAATGGAAAACATGGTTTTTTTGTTGCTTTTTCCATTGGGTAAGCAAAGAGCATCAGCCAGTTGCTAATCGCATCTATATTTTTTTCTGTGGGCGGGCTTTCTTTTTGTTGTAGTTTAATACTAATTTTATTCACAATTTCTTACTCTTAATAAATTTAAATATGATGATAAAAGATTTTAGTCACTTAAATGAGAAAAACACTTTTGATAATCTTTTTTTAGGTAAACGATTGCCAGATTATTGCTGAATATGCATTAACAATCTATAGGAGGAGATAATACTGAAAACATACGCCTAATAATACAACCTTAGCCGAAAATTTTATAATGACAGTGGATTTGTTCGCAGATAACATAAATGACTGACCTTCATTATAATTATAAAATTTATTCTACTAAACTACTCAATTCTTGAAATTCTAACTTGCGCTACTTATTCTAAAATTTTTGTTGGATTACCTAGACCTAATCTACTTGGCTATTTACTATGTTGCTTAATTATCATGAATTCGGACAAGGGCGTCCGATCATCATCCTTCACGGATTATTCGGTTCTGCACGTAATTGGCAAAGTATTGCTCGAGACTTGAGCTGTAATTACCATGTTCTCACACCTGACCTGCGTAATCACGGCCTATCACCACATGCGGTTACTATGTCATATCAAGATATGTCTGACGATATTATCGCCTTTGCTGATCAACTCTCTCTGGATAACGTCATTATTCTTGGGCACAGTCTAGGCGGCAAGGTAGCAATGACAGCTGCATTATTGCATCCCAAACGATTTTCTGCTTTGGCAGTTGTCGATATTGCGCCTGTTAGTTATCCGCAGAATTTTGCTGAATTAATTACGGCAGTGGATGCGTTAGAATTGAAGTCACTAAAAAATCGTACTCAAGCTGAAAAAGCTTTAAGCAAAGTCATTGATGATATGAGTATCATTCAGCTCCTTTTGCAGAATCTCGTTCGTTCGGAGAATGGTTTTAGATGGCGTTGCAACCTAGAGGGCATTATGGCTAATTTGAGTTTGATAGGACAATTTCCAGATTCGTTAAAGAACAACTCGTATCGTTTACCATCTCTTTTTCTCGGTGGCGCTGAATCAAATTATCTGCGTAATAGTCATAACATCACCATTTATAATTATTTCCCCGCAGCAAAAATTAACATGCTTAGAGGCGCTGGACACTGGCCACATATCGAAAAACCTAAAGAATTTCTGAAATACCTAAAAAACTTCATCAATTCCGTCTAAGTATTGATAGTTCTGAGCTAAACGCTAGAATGAGCGACTCTCCAAGGTTGATTAAAGATAATGAGCATAAAAAAAATTAATAAAGTTGTTTTGGCCTATTCTGGTGGATTAGATACATCCGTAATTTTGACCTGGTTAAAGGATATCTATGATTGTGAGGTCGTAACCTTTACGGCTGACATTGGTCAGGGAGAAGAGATTGAGTCAGCTCGTGCTAAAGCTCAGAAAATGGGTGTAAAGGAAATCTTCATCGAAGATTTGACTGAAGAATTCGTACGCGATTATGTGTTCCCAATGTTTAGGGCAAATACTATTTATGAAGGTGAATACTTATTAGGTACATCTATCGCAAGGCCGCTAATTGCAAAACGCTTGATTGAAATTGCAAATGAAACCGGAGCTGATGCAATATCTCATGGTGCTACAGGTAAAGGCAATGATCAAGTGCGATTTGAATTAGGTGCTTATGCATTAAAACCAGATGTGCATGTTATTGCACCATGGCGTGAATGGGATTTAAGTTCACGAGAAAAATTATTGTCCTATGCCAAACAAAAAGGTATCCAAATTGAAGCCAAACGAAAGGGGGCTTCACCTTATTCAATGGACGCTAATCTATTACATATATCTTATGAAGGTGGAGAGCTTGAGGACCCCTGGTGTGAGCCAGAAGAACTAATGTGGAAATGGACGGTCTCTCCCGAGAAAGCACCTGATACAGGAGAATCGATTGAGCTAGAATTCGAACAAGGAAATCCTATTGGATTAAACGGCAAAATATTATCCCCTGCAAAACTGCTTGGTAGCTTGAATGAACTCGGTGGCAAACATGGTATAGGCCGTGATGATATCGTGGAAAATCGTTATGTTGGGATGAAATCACGTGGCTGTTATGAAACTCCTGGCGGAACAATTCTACTTAAAGCGCATAGAGCGATGGAGTCGTTAACGTTAGACCGAGAAGTAACTCACCTTAAAGATGAGCTAATGCCACGCTATGCCAAGTTAATATATAATGGCTATTGGTGGAGTCCTGAAAGAACAGCATTACAAGCCTTGATAGATGTAACACAGAAAACGGTTAATGGCGTTGTTCGTTTAAAAATTTTTAAAGGTAGTGTTTATGTGACAGGTAGAAAGTCTGAGACAGATAGTCTTTTTGACGAGTCAATCGCAACTTTTGAGGAAGATTCTGGCGCATACGACCAAAAAGATGCCGATGGTTTTATTAAATTAAACGCTCTACGTTTGAAGATACAGACTAGAAAAAAATAACAGAAAACCTATTGATTTTTCCTGCCGTAGGTTCATATGATCCTATGAGAGGCAGCAGAGAAAAAATTATTAGAAAAGCGTACTGTGTAATTCTAATAAAGTTATATAATTAATGCTTCAGACTAGGATTTGATTTTTGTCGCTATCCGATAAAGAATATGACCAGCGTCAAATCCGATTTTTAATATTGTATACTAAAAATGCTATTTTTCATTTAATCAACCGTCATGCTCATATTCCTTAAAGATCTATTTGGGCACTTTAACCTATCTATAATGCTAGTTATTATATAATTTTTCAGGAAATCTAACGAACAGTAAGAAGAATCAATCAAAGGTAATACACACTTTATTTTTTTATTCCTAATATGATGTCCTTTAATAAAAAATTCTGCATCATCTCGAAGCCGCCTTTAATTACAATTTCAGGATTTGAATGCTTTAATTCATATGCAATCTTCGTTAAAATTTCACTTCCATTATTTTTCTCATTAAATTGAAGATATTCAATCAACTTTGCTGATACCGGGTTAAGCACAATAAACCCAATCTTATAATTCTGTCTTCTATAAACAATAATGTAGGTTCTTTGACTTGGTGAGCTGTCGGGACAGTTTGTTGGACTTATCTCATGCACAGGCCATGTGTATGCAGATGCTACAGAAATAGGGTTTAATACTGGGATACCTTCAAGTAGATCACCTTTTTGATCAATATCACTTAAATCAATCTCGCGTATATCCATGGAAAGTGCTACTTCGAGCCATTCATAATGTGCTAACTCTAATAGGTAAGGAATGTTCTCTGGGGATCCTCTGCATTCGTGTTCAAGATATTGTAAAAACTCGTAAGGAATTTTCGAGAATAGAGGGGTGTGAGATTTATGACGGTTGACATAATCACGTAACATCTTATGCCATTGTTCATCTGTCATTATTTTCCGTATCACCGGAAAACTTTTTCCTATAAAACTTTGAATATTGTTGTATACAAGTTCTCGATAAACACCTATGCGTCGATCTTCAATACCCTCTGGCGCAGGGTTATTATCAGGATCACGCATATGCTGAGTGAACACATTCTGAATATCTTTAAAACCTTTAGCTTTATTCTTGTCTGATAAGGTGACCACTACTTTCATGCTCTATTTGGTATTGCCGAATAGTTTCAACTTCTTTGAGTAATATATTTAATGGTGGAATATTAAAGTCTCTTTCTAATAAAGTCGGAAACACCCCAAAATGTTTATATGCAACACCGAGTAATTGCCAGACTGGTTCAATTACGTCTGCGCCATGGGTATCGACGCACAGATCTTTTGATTCAACATAATGCCCCGCAATGTGAGCATAAATGATACGTTCACCAGGCAAAGCCTTAAGAAAATCTTCGGCATCATAACCATGATTAATACTATTCACATATATATTATTAATATCAATTTGGAACATACAATCTGCTTTTTTAAGCACCGCGTTAACAAATTCTATTTCCTCAATCTCCTTTCCAACAACAGCATAATAAGACGCATTTTCCATCGCCATACGTCGGCCAAGAATATCTTGAACCCGCATAATTCTTTCAGAAACATAATGCATTGCTTCTTCAGTGAAAGGTATCGGCATCAAATCATAAAGATGCCCTTCATCGGCACAATAACTTATATGTTCGCTATAAATAGGAATGTTATGTAAATCAAGAAATTCCTTAACTTGATGAATAAACACTTCATCCAGCGGAGCTTGGCCACCGATATTTAATGATAATCCATGACAGATTATTGGAATTTGTTCTGAAATTTTCCGGAATTGACGTCCTAATTGACCACCGACATCTATCCAATTTTCGGGCGCCACTTCCATAAAATCTATTTGAGAAGGGATTTCATCTGCAAGCGAGTTTATGAAAGCTCGCCGTAAAGCTAAACCTGCGCCCCCTATAGGGTAACCTTTAGACATACACATACCTGTGCAAACTCAAACTTATTTTTTATCGCCATATTTTCCTTCTTCTTTCTTATCACCACAGGAACCTTCGGTATTTTTATCGCCACATACACCTTCACCACATTTTCCTTCTTCATTCTTGTCGCCACAAGCACCTTCCTCAGCAACCATATAACCACTGCCAAGATCGACCATATCAAAAGGATTATCCGCAGCATCAGCTATAGAGCTAGATGCTAAGGTAATTACGAATGTAGTACCTAATGCAACAGCTAATGGGTTAAATTTATTTTTATCTGGCATCTCTTAAATCTCCTAAAAGTTTGAGCAAATTTATGTCATACAGTAAATATAACCATTTCGTATGAAAAGTTCGGGCTACTACTACATAGGTACATTGACTTATATATGTTCTAAAAGTTTCCATAAAAATTAATAATCATCATATGGTTAAACATATATTATGTCAGGCATGTCGGGTTGCTAAATTGTATTATAACTACTTATATATGATGTTATAACGTCTTCACCCATGATGAGTGGAATAGTCAAAAAATTATTCTACCACAGTCATTTGCAGTGGAAGAATCGTTTAATCTAGGACGTTCAAGGTAAAATAATTTCCCTGCAGGGAATAATTAATTATTTACGACTCATCTACTCACTATTTTAAGATCATTACTAAACAGTTATCGATGTCATCAAATGAGTATGTTAATTAAATAGCAATCTTAGAGTTATACTCAAAAACTAGGCTTAGAACGCATGTGTGGAAACAAGATCACATCACGAATGCTGGGAGAATTTGTCAAAAACATTACTAGCCGATCTATACCGATCCCTTCTCCTGCCGTTGGCGGCATACCATACTCCAACGCTGTTATATAATCATCATCAAAATACATAGCCTCAGCATCACCAGCATTTTTTTCTTCAACCTGCTGCCTAAACCTTTCTGCTTGATCTTCTGAATCATTCAACTCTGAAAAACCATTGGCAATTTCTCTACCACCAATAAAAAACTCAAATCGATCCGTTACAAACGGGTCGACATCGTTTTTACGGGCAAGTGGTGATATTTCAGTCGGATACTGAGTTATAAATGTTGCTGCTAGTAATTTTTCTTCAACCGTTTTTTCAAATATTTCAATTTGAATCTTGCCTAAACCGTAACTATCTTCAATTGGAATCTTTAAACGTTGCGCATGGTCTTTCATTTTTTCCAGTGACTGTAGATCCTCAATTGTAATCATATCATTATATTTCAGAATCGATTCAACCACAGTCATACGTTCAAAGGGTTTACTTAAATCATAGATATCGCCTTGGTAAGTTACTTTGTTATTACCAAAAATTTTTGTGGTCATATTACGTATCATATCTTCAGTAAGGTTCATCATATCCTCATAATCAGAATAAGCTTGATAAAATTCAAGCATGGTGAATTCAGGATTATGTCGCGATGATAGACCTTCATTTCGAAAACTACGATTGATCTCATAAACTCTTTCAAAACCACCAACCACAAGCCGCTTCAAATATAACTCCGGAGCAACCCGAAGAAAGAGTTTCATATCCAGACTATTGTGATATGTTTTAAATGGATGTGCTGTTGCCCCACCAGGAATGACATGCATCATTGGTGTTTCTACTTCTATATAATGTTCATTATTCAAATAAGAACGTATAAACTCAACAACCTGCGATCGAATCTTAAATGTATTGCGTGTCTCTTCATTCATAATTAAATCAACATAACGCTGTCGATAACGTATTTCCTTGTCGGTCAAACCATGATACTTTTCTGGCAATGGTCGTAATGACTTAGTTAATAAGTGTATCGAATCGATATGAATACTCAATTCACCTTTATTGGTCTTCATCACCGTTCCAGTTACTCCAATAATATCCCCAATATCCCATTTCTTGAACCCGGTATTGTAAAGTCCTTCCGGTAAGTCATCACGCCTGACATATAATTGAATTTTGCCTGACATATCTTGAATATGGGCAAAAGATGCCTTACCCATAATACGACGACTCATCATTCGACCAGCGATAGCAACCTTGACTCCAGCGATTTCAAGCTCTCCTTTAGTTTTATCTTGATATTTAGCAACCAAGTCCGCTGCCAATGAATCCCTTCTGAAGTCATTACTAAAGACATTACCTGTTTCGCGTAATTCGTTTAATTGCTGACGACGTTGTGCAACTAAATCATTTTCATCACTCATAATTTATTCTTGTTTATTTATATATGTAAATTTTTCAAAAATTGTCCTACAAGAGATACTAACAGTATCTGCTTGATATTCTATACGCAAAATCTTATAAACCACTTTTAAGACTCGCTTCAATAAACTGTCCCAGATCCCCATCAAGCACCGCCTGTGTATTGCCAGTCTCTACCCCTGTTCTGAGATCCTTAATACGAGACTGGTCGAGCACATAGGAACGTATCTGACTACCCCATCCGATATCTGCTTTGTTATCTTCCAATACTTGTTTTTCCGAGTTTAGTTTTTGCATCTCATGTTCATATAATTTTGCTCGAAGTATCTTCATCGCCTGATCTTTATTCTTGTGTTGCGATCGATCATTTTGGCATTGTGCAACAATTCCTGTTGGTAGATGTGTTAGCCTGACTGCAGAATCAGTTTTATTAACATGTTGGCCGCCAGCACCACTAGCTCGATAGGTATCAATTCGTAGGTCTGTAAGATTAATATTTATCTCAATATTCTCATCAATTTCTGGGGATACAAATACGGAAGCAAACGAAGTATGTCGACGATTACTGGAATCAAAGGGTGACTTTCGAACCAGTCGATGAACACCCGTTTCAGTGCGTAGCCAACCAAAAGCATAATCTCCCGTATATTGGATAGTGGCACTTTTAATTCCGGCAACTTCACCCGGTGAAACTTCGATTAATTCTGTTTTGAGACCGTGCTGTTCACCCCATCGTAAATACATTCGTAGTAACATATTAGCCCAATCCTGAGCTTCAGTACCACCTGAACCAGACTGAATATCAACAAAGGCATTATTAGGATCCATTTCACCAGAAAACATTCGACAAAATTCAAGTTTGACAAGATATTCTTCGTTAGCATCAAGGTCTTCCAATACTGCTGTGAATGTATCTTCGTCATTTTCTTCTCCAGCAAGCTTTAATAGTTCTATCGAATATGTAAAAGACTCTTCCAGAGATTTTATTGTATTAACGACATTTTCAAGGCTAGCGCGTTCTTTGCCTAATGATTGTGCTTGTTCAGCATTCTCCCAGACATTGGGTTGCTCAAGTTCACGCAATACTTCTATTAGTCGTTCAGACTTCTGATCGTATTCAAAGATACCCCCTTAGCGATTTAACACGCTCTTGCATATCAGAAATTCTGTTGAGGAGTAAGTTTATTTCAAGCATTTAATTGAACCTGATGACAAATCATGCATATTCTACTATAGCTATAGACACCTTGATAGTCATGAAGCGGAAGGTATGAAAAGCAGATTTCTATCAGACCAAAACGATTATGTTAGCTTCATATTTGGAGGAGATATAAAGACGATTCTTAACTATCTACGTTAATAATGAATAACTATAAGAATTTATTTTTTATATAAAAATAGAACATAAATTCTAGAATAACTCAGAGTGGGTTTAAGTATTCTATTAATAATTGAAGGCTACGATCACCACGAAAATAATTTATACCTAATCGATAGGTAGACAAGATTTCACTCGTCCCAGTTGGCCAATCTTCATCCGTAATATTAAATGCTATCGCATCCAGAATCCTATTATCAGTCTGAAGCTTGAGCTTAAGATGATTGCCTCCAACGATACGTTTCTCCAGAACTGTAAATTTTCCTTCAAACACAGGCTCTGGAAATTTCTGTCCCCAGGGGCCAGCAGACTCGATTTCTGCTGCAAGCTGCAAAGAATAATCCTCAGTAGATAACTCACCATCTGTCACACATATGTCTTGCATATCTTCCAATGAGATATAATCTTTGATTACCTCATTAAAACATTCAGAAAAAAGTTCGAATTGAGATTCTTTTATAGTTAAACCCGCGGCCATAGCATGGCCACCAAAGCTTAGGATTAGTTCCGGATTAAGCCGTGTCATATCTTCCAGACAATCGCGAATATGTAAACCATTAATTGACCGTGCAGACCCCTTAATGACACCACTATCTTCTTCACTTTCTTTTGCGAATACAATAACAGGCCTATTAAATGTCTCTTTTACTTTGGCAGCAAGAATACCAATCACACCCTGATGCCACCTAGGATTAAACAAACAAATTCCCTGCGCAATCGCACTTGATGATTTTTCTAGATAACCACCTAATTCAATAGTAGCCTGTTCCTGCATTTCAGTTTGAATTGAGCGTCTTTCTTTATTCAACTGATCAAGTTGCTCAGCCATTTTTTTTGCTTCCTGAGTATCATCTGTCAATAAACATTCAATGCCTAAAGACATGTCAGTTAGCCGTCCAGCAGCATTTAACCTCGGTGCTATACAGAAACCTAAATCGCTTGCGGAAAGCGTTGGTAATGGTCTTCCTGCCATATCTAATATCGCTGCTATACCTGCGATAGATTTATCTTTTTTAATCAATTTCAACCCATGGGCTACCATAATACGATTATTTTTATCAAGCGGGACAACATCAGCAACAGTTCCAAGTGCAACAATATCTAGTAATTGTGCAAGATTTGGTATGCTTAAATTAGCCTTATCAAACCAACCTTGCTCTCTTAATGCCGCGCGTAACGCTAACAAGATATAGAACACAACACCAACGCCTGCCAGATTTTTGCTTGGAAATTTATCTCCGTTGAGTTGTGGATTTACTATTGCATCGGCATCTGGCAATTGATTTCCTGGTAAATGATGATCGGTGATTAACACTTTCACACCATTCTCTCTCGCTCGCTTAACACCTTCAATACTTGAAATTCCATTATCAACTGTAATCAATAAATCAGGATCATAATCTAATGCGACATCAACAATCTCGGGAGTTAGTCCATAACCATACTCAAAGCGATTGGGTACAACATAGACAATATCTTCAGCGCCCATCAGTGTTAATCCACGAATAGCCAAGGCACAACTCGTAGCACCATCTGCATCAAAGTCAGCCACGATTAATATTCGTGATTTCTTTATTATTGCTTCTTGCAATAATAAAACTGCATTACTAATACCAGTCAGTGTATCGTATGGGAAAAGAGAGGAGAGTGAATAATCCAAATCATCAGTGGTTTGTATGTTTCGTGAGGCATAGACTCGTTTCAGGACAGGATGGATTGCCTTAGGCAAACTGTGTGCATTAGGGATATCACGTTGAATTATTTTTTTAATTTTCACAAAATATTATTGCTTAATTTCATATATATTCTTTTGTTTTTTCCAAATCTTATAGCGAGAGCTTTTACACAAATTGATAATATTTATATCTGTTTTTATATTTAACTGATCAAGTTCTCGTCTCTTTAATGCATCTCTTAAAGGGGAAAACCAATTTTTTTCATAGATTATCAACGCTTCTAGCCAGCCTTCGAGATCATCATAATAAATAAATTTTTTAAATGCATTCATTACTAGCAACCCATTGTAATTAGTATTCGTATCTTTGATTCCACTATATTTATCAGGCAAATCATTAAATGGCGTAGAGGCTATCATAGAGAGTCCTTCTGCTAATATCTCATCACTAGCAATAAACGACCATTGATGATCAATGAACTTTGGTAACGCGCCATACCCCCAAAACCATAGGCTATTTATCGGCAACATTTTTTCTTGCTCGCGTTTTTTATTAACATCGGAATCATGCAAAGTCATTTGTATATCATTCATTAATTGGGTCAGATTAGAACGACCATCGCCACTAGGCATAAAAGGTAAAATGTCTCGGCCCACGACCGAATCTATCGGTGCTGTTCTTATCTTCAGATCATCTTTTATTCTTAAATACCATCGATACGGATCAGGAACCTCAAGCTCAAGCTCATATGGTTTTAATATAATATTAATATCAGAAGCAAGTGCCAGAGCATCATGCTGGCTGATAGTAAATTGATTGTTATCGATCAGAATCAAACCATCACGATCTGCTCTGATATGAACCGGATCAGCACGCAACCAAACACCTTCCGATGGTTGATTATCATCTATTAAACGCGATATTGCCGCGATAGGTAGATCATTTTCTTCTTTTGCAGTTAAACCGAATAATTCACAGAGATCATAACTCGCAGAGGATGAATTTAACGTTTGATAATTTCCTTTAGAAAGCATCCAATTCAATGAAGGTAAATTAGGAAAATCATCCGAATGAATTGCTACATCAGGTCCAAATAAACCTGATATATAAACGGTCAAACTACGCATTTATAATCTTATTCATGTGTGGCATGGTGATTACCTGTTAATCAATGAGATTGCTTATCCATCTCACTATTTACTCAATCATGTTCTCGAGAATTGCAGATTTTACTTGACTTAATTTTGCATCAACTCTAATCACAGGCGCAGTACTTTGTTTTATAGCTGTGTCAGGATCCTTAAGCCCATGTCCAGTCAAAGTACAAACAACACAACTATTTTTAGGGATTTTGCCTAAATTGATATCTCGCAGAGCACCTGCAACTGATATTGCTGAAGCCGGCTCACAAAAGATACCTTCTTTTTCTGCTAGTAATTTTTGTGTCGCAAGAATTTCACTATCGTCACATTCATCGAACCAGCCACCTGATTCTTCACGTACTATCCAGGCATAATCCCATGATTGGGGATAACCAATTCTTATTGCGGTTGCCACCGTCTCAGGTTTATCTATCATTTCACCACGCATAAAAGGTGCGGAACCACTCGCTTGATATCCGACCATCTTAGGTCGAGCAGTTATAATCTGTTCATTAATATATGGACACACATTATTACAATGCGTGCAAGCAGCGGTAGCTTGTTCACCCTTTATACAAGCGTATTCACTATAACCTATCCAATACGCTGTAATATTACCGGCATTACCTACGGGTAGGTAATGAAAGTCTGGCGCGTATCCTAACTCTTCAACAATCTCAAACGCAGCTGTTTTTTGTCCCTGTAAACGATATGGATTGATTGAATTAACAACGGTCACCGGTGCTTCATTAGCAATTTCCTTCACTAATCGCATACCATCATCAAAATTACCCTTGACTTGAAGTACTACAGCTCCCTCCATCATTGCTTGTGCTAACTTACCTTGTGCTATTTTACCATCAGGTATTAACACAAAAGCGGTTATACCAGCACGTGCTGCATAGGCGGCGGCGGCGGCGGAGGTATTTCCAGTAGAAGCGCAGATGATAGCTTTTGCACCATCCTCAACTGCTTTAGTAACCGCCATAGTCATACCGCGATCCTTAAATGAGCCAGTAGGATTCAAACCTTCATATTTAACATAAAAGTTAATCTGCTCATCCTGTAACTCAGAAATATTATTTAATTTAATTAGGGGTGTATTACCTTCGCCAAGACTAATAATGCGTGTGCTATCACTGACCGGAAGCCGGTCACGATAAGTCTCAATTAATCCGGTATATCGTGTTCGAAAAGTCATTTTATCAATTACTCTAGTGTTTCCATTCGAATGCGCATCACTTCACCATCAATAACGTCAAGTTGTTCTATATTAGCAATTGCATCATTCATATTTTTTTCTTTAATACGTTGTGTCAAGAATATTATGGGAACAAAACTAGCATCAATCGCGGGTTCTTTTTGTAATATAGCTTCTATACTTATACCAGAATCACCCAGTATTCGTGTCACCTCTGCTAATACACCAGGCTCATCTATCGCATGCATGCGTAGATAGTAAGCTGTCTCTGTATCTTCCATTGGCAATATATTAATATCAGACAAAGCATTAGGTTGAAATGCCAAATGTGGAACACGATTTTCAGGGTTCGTAGCCAATGAACGAACTACATCAATAATATCCGCAACCACTGCAGATGCTGTTGGTTCAGAACCTGCACCTGCACCGTAATATAAGGTGGAACCAACGGCATCGCCCATCACTAATACAGCATTCATTACGCCATCAACGTTAGCGATTAATCGACGTTCTGGAATTAGTGTCGGGTGTACGCGCTGCTCTATTCCTTTAGCTGTTTTACGTGTTATGCCAAGATGCTTAATACGATAGCCTAATTCACCCGCATACAATACGTCTTGCTGTTCAATTTTTCCTATGCCTTCGGTATATGTTTTGTCAAATTGCAATGGCATGCCAAAGGCAATCGAACTCAAAATAGTTAACTTATGCCCGGCATCAATACCTTCAACATCAAATGTTGGGTCGGCTTCAGCATAACCTAATGCTTGTGCTTCTTTAAGGACGTCATCAAAGTCTCTTCCCTTATCACGCATCTCGGTAAGGATATAATTACCAGTACCATTAATAATACCAGCAATCCATTCAATCTGATTTGCAGCAAGTCCTTCTCGCATAGATTTGATTATAGGAATCCCACCTGCAATTCCCGCTTCAAAAGCAACGGTAACGCCTCTTCTCTGAGCAGCTGCAAAGATTTCATTACCGTGTAATGCAATCAGTGCCTTGTTTGCAGTAACAACATGCTTGCCATTTTCAATCGCCTTTAATACCAACTCTTTTGCTGGAGAATAACCACCAATTAATTCAATAATGATGTCAACCTCGGGATCCTCAACAACAACAAAAGCGTCATCCGAGATTTTTTCAATCTGCCCGATACCCTCTATCAACTCAGGATTGTAATCTATGGCTGCTGCATGAGTTATGCGAATAATACGCCTAACCCGACGCGCAATCTCATGGGCGTTGCGTGTTAGTATACTAACAGTCCCGCCGCCAACTGTACCCAGCCCAAGTAATCCTATTTTAACAGGCTCCATAATGTCTATTTCTCACTAATTCTTAAATTGATTGATTCTTAAACCACATCAGACTGTGGATTTTCTTCCCTTAGCATCGCTCGTATTGCACGAATTGCTTGACGACTTCTGTGTTCATTTTCGATTAATGCAAATCGAACATACTGATCACCATAACTTCCAAAGCCTATTCCTGGTGATACTGCTACCTTCGCTTCTATTAATAATTTTTTTGAAAATTCGAGTGAGCCCATCTTTTTAAATTGTTCGGGTATCGGAGCCCAGACGAACATAGTCCCCTTGGATTTTTCAACTTTCCATCCTGCTGCGTTCAAGCCATCACACAAAACATCACGCCGATTGCAGTACATATCACGAATCTCAACAACACATTGCTGAGATTCCTCAAGCGCAGTAATTGCAGAAATCTGTATTGGAGTAAATGTACCGTAATCTAAGTAGGATTTAATTCGCGAAAGTGCAGCGACTAACGTGGAATTACCCACCATAAAACCAACACGCCAACCGGGCATATTGTAACTCTTTGACATAGAAAAAAATTCAACGGCAATATCTTTAGCTCCAGGAACTTGCATGATTGATGGTGCAATGTAGCCGTCAAAGACAATATCAGCATAGGCTAAATCCTGGATCACCCAGATCTGATGTTCTCTAGCAATTTCGATAATCTTACTAAAGAATTCTAGATCCACGCACTGTGTTGTTGGATTGCTTGGAAAATTAATGAGCAATGCTTTTGGTTTGGGCCAACAATCTCTTATTGATTTTTGCAATTCTTCAAAAAAATCTATGCCCGGACCAATCGGAACATGTCGCACATCCGCACCAGCTAAGACAAAACCATAAGGATGAATCGGATAAGCCGGATTAGGGACTAATACAGCATCACCTCTATCAACAATAGCCATAGCCAAATGAGCCAAACCTTCTTTAGAACCTAAAGTTACTATCGACTCTGTCTCAGGATCCAGTTCAACACTGTATCGATTTTTGTACCAATTACAGATTGCACGCCTCAGTCGAGGGATTCCGCGCGAAATGGAATAACCATGAGTATCATCGCGGTTTGATGCCTCGACTAACTTATCAACAATGTGTGTTGGTGTGGGCTGATCTGGATTACCCATCCCAAAATCGATAATATCTTCGCCACGATGACGAGCCTCCATCTTCAATTCATTGACAATATTGAAAACGTAGGGTGGTAATCGATTGATTCGTGCAAAATCTTCGTTCACTTTCTGACCCTAAAGTTATAAAAAAACTGGTCATTATACGGTATACATTAAAAACGTTACAGGCCTGTTTGTGTTGTTTGAACATTAGGGACTGCCGTATAATCAGCCTATGATAAATGTTGCCGCTATACAGATGGTATCTACCACTACTGTTAATGAAAACCTAAATATTGCCCAAAAAATTATTGCTGAAGCAGTTTCTAAAAACGCTAAATTTATTACTTTGCCAGAAAATTTTCCATTAATGGCTAGACAAAACAATGATTACCAGGCGATTATTGAAAAATTTGGTGATGGACCTTTACAATTTTTTCTTTCTGAACAATCAAAACAACACCATATCTGGCTATTAGGCGGGACTATCCCACTCGAGTCTGATAAATCAGACAAAGCACTTGCCGCAAGTTTGCTTTATAACTCAGAAGGTGAGTGCGTTGCATCTTACGAAAAAATACACCTATTTGATGTCCTTGTTAACGAATTAAATGACGAATCGTATAATGAATCCAATATTTTTGAACCAGGAGATGAGCTTGTAGTAGCACAAACCGAGGTTGGAAATATTGGACTCTCAGTCTGTTATGATCTGCGATTTCCAGAATTATACCGAAAAATGCATGATGATGATGTGCAAATTATTACCGCTCCATCGGCTTTTACAGCAACCACAGGAGAAGTACATTGGGAAACACTATTAAGAGCACGAGCTATAGAGAACTTATGTTACGTTATAGCCTCTAATCAGGGTGGGATGCATGAAAATGAACGAGAAACATGGGGGCATAGTATGATTGTTGACCCATGGGGTAAGATACTTGCATGTGTTGATAGAGGTCCGGGCGTAGCCATAGCCGCCATTGATCTTGATAAACAAATCAAACTTCGCAATAACTTTCCCGCACTATCACACATAAAGTAGCATAATGAACTGGATAATTTGATTAAATGACTAACGCATTAGACACAGCTGAAAATACTTTACTAACTCAACGTGGTCTTGATTTAAATGATATTCAAAAATCATTAGACCAGCTGGCACTCTCATCAATTGATCAGGCTGATCTTTATTTTCAATCCTCTCATTCGGAATCATGGGTATTAGAAGATAGTATTGTCAGAGAAGGTTCTTATAATATTGATCAAGGCGTTGGTGTACGTGCCATCAGCGGTGAAAAAACCGGTTTTGCCTATTCTGATGAGATTGTATTACCAGCACTAAATCAGGCAGCAACTGCAGCACGATCAATTGCCAGTCATGGAGATAATGGTCAATTACAAGCATGGCACAAAACAAGTACACCTATTCTTTACAGTGATGAAGACCCTCTAAAGTCAGTAACAACTGAAGAAAAAATTAATCTGTTAAAACAGCTGGACCAAGCTGCACGAAAAAAAGATCCTCGAATTAAACAAGTTATGATTGGCTTAGTTGGTTCTCAATCAACTATATTAGTTGCCAATAGTGAGGGTATGCTGAGTGGCGATATCAGGCCTCTGATTCGACTTAATATTAATGTCATAGTTGAAGAAGATGGCCGTATTGAAAAAGGTGGTTCTGGCGGTGGAGGTCGATTTGGCTATGATTATTTTTTAAATGAAGGCATGGCTATGTCATACGTTGACGAAGCTATTGAACAGGCGCTAATTAATCTTAAAGCCGATGCTGCACCGGCGGGTATGATGCCAGTTGTACTTGGATCGGGTTGGCCTGGCATATTACTACATGAAGCTATCGGGCATGGATTAGAGGGTGATTTTAATCGTAAGAAAACATCCGCATTCTCTGGCAGAATTGGCGAGCGAGTTGCATCACCCGAAGTTACTGTTGTTGATGATGGCACTATAGAAAATCGACGTGGCTCTTTGAATGTTGATGATGAAGGGACGCCAACAGCTTCGACGACCTTAATAGAATGCGGAGTCTTAAAAACTTATATGCAAGATAAACATAATGCTCGATTAATGGGCGTAGCACCTACGGGGAATGGCCGTCGCGAATCTTATGCTCATTTACCAATGCCGCGGATGACAAACACTTATATGTTAGGTGGAGATCATCAGCCGGAAGAGATCATTGCCTCAGTTGATAAAGGCATCTATGCGGTACAGTTCGGTGGTGGTCAGGTTGATATCACCAATGGCAAGTTTGTATTTAGTGCTAGTCAGGCATATAAAATTGAAAAGGGTAAAGTTACTACACCTATCAAAGGTGCAACGATTATTGGTAACGGTCCTGATGTGTTAACCCGTGTAACGATGGTCGGCAATGATATGGCGCTTGATTCTGGCATTGGCACTTGTGGTAAAGATGGTCAATCTGTTCCTGTCGGTGTTGGACAACCCACAATCAGAATCGACGATATTACCGTCGGCGGCACAAACGTTTAGTTTTTTCATATGTAAACTAATGAGTGGAAGACTAAGAGTAGTTATTTTTTAATCCAAACCAAGCAATAAGAATACCGATCGCACTCAAAATAGCAGCAAATAGAAAGGTCTGCATGGAGCCAACCGAATCCCAAAGATAACCACTAATTAAACTGCCTAACGCTAAACCTGCACCAAAACTTACGCTACTATAGAGAGCTTGACCTCGTCCCTGATGAGAGCCTTTAAATTCAAGGTGAATATATTGAATCGCTACAGCATGATAAACTCCAAAAGTAGCGGCGTGTAGACATTGCGCAGATAATAATATGGTGATATTGTCCACAAAAAATGCGATCAATAACCAACGCAGCGTCGCAAATATCACTGTTAAAATCATCAGTCTGCGTAATCCAAAACGGCCTATCACTTTATGCATAAAGAGATAAATAATTACCTCTGCAAAAACACCCAACGCCCAACATATACCAATAAATCTATTTGAATAATCATGTTCTTCAAGATAAATAGAAAAGAATGTGTAATACGTACCATGGCTTGCCTGGATCAGAAAACATACAGCCATTAAAGCAATGACCCGTGGTTTAAATAAAATAGCCTTGAATGTTGAGTTATCAGACTTTTGGTAAGATGAAGGAACCTCTGGAATAAATAAACTATGGAACCAGACCAATGCCATTGAAAAAATAACGATGGGCAATAGATAATTTATGGAATAATAATCAAAGAAATTACCCAGAGCTACTACGGCTATAATAAAACTGATAGAGCCCCATATTCTCACAGTAGTATACCTATCACTTTCCTCACCAAGATGAGATAAAGTCGTGGCTTCTACCTGAGGTAACGCGGCACTCCAGAAAATTGAAAAAATTAATAAAATGATAAACAGCGACCAGAAGTCTTGAAAAAACAAAACAAAACAAAATGATAATAATGAAAAGAACGAAGTATAACGAATCACATGCATTCGTTTACCCGTATAGTCAACGATCCAACCCCAGATAAATGATGAAAATATTTTTGTTACGACAATTATTGCAGATAAAATTCCAATCGCTTCTGCGTTCATTCCTAAAGATTTTAAATATAAAGACCAATACGGCATGAAACAACCGATGGTAAGAAAGAATAGGAAATAAAAACCAGACAGTCGCCAATATGGCAAGCCATCGACTTTAATCATTTTTATATACTTGCGGGAATTATGGGTGTTTCAGATTGAACATCTACGTTCTGTGCACGATGTCGAAGTACATGGTCCACTAATACCAGTGCTAGCATCGCTTCGGCAATCGGTGTTGCTCGAATGCCAACGCAGGGATCGTGGCGACCTTTGGTTATTACTTCAGCCGGCTGCCCAGCTTTATCAATAGTCTCACCTCGCAAGCGAATACTAGAGGTGGGTTTTAAAGCGATACTAACCAAAATATCTTGTCCTGATGAAATCCCACCTAAAACACCACCGGCATTGTTACCTACAAAGCCTTCAGGCGTCATTTCGTCTCGATGATGAGTTCCTTTATGTTCTACTGATTCAAAACCTGCGCCTATCTCAACACCTTTGACCGCATTGATACTCATCATCGCTCTAGCGATGTCAGCATCTAGACGATCGAAAATAGGTTCACCTAAGCCAACAGGAATATTTTCAGCAACAACATTGATGCGTGCACCAATAGACTCACCCTCCTTACGTAATAAATCCATATAATTCTCTAGTTCAGAAACACGTTCTATATCTGGACAAAAGAATGAATTATTTTCCACTTCATCCCAGTCCTTATGCTCTATCTTTAAAGGTCCTATTTGCGCAATATAACCACGTATTGTTATATCAAATTTTTCTTTTAGATATTTTTTTGCAATCCCGCCAGCAGCTACACGCATACATGTTTCACGTGCAGATGAACGTCCTCCACCCCTATAATCACGGACTCCGTATTTTTGTTGATAGGTATAATCTGCATGCCCCGGACGAAACATATCCTTAATGTTACCGTAATCTTTTGATTTCTGATCTTCGTTTTCAATTAATAACCCAATAGGGGTTCCGGTTGTCACACCTTCAAAAACACCTGACATTATTTTGACTGTGTCTGATTCCTTGCGTTGAGTCACATGACGCGATTTGCCTGGCTTGCGTCGATCCAAATCATGCTGCATATCGGCTTCTGTTAAATTTAAACCTGGTGGACAACCATCAATAATACACATAAGAGCTGACCCGTGACTTTCTCCAGCACTGGTGATAGTGAATAGTTTTCCAAATGTATTTCCAGACATATAGCAATATTGTATACGGGAACGCTTTTGCCGTCATGTTGATCTGAAAAATAATTGAGTAGCCAGAGTAATAAAACACATACATCATGCTACATTGAACATGTTGTGATCTATTTTAATTTGTTGTGTATTATTAATATTATCAAAATCAAACTAAAATCAGCCGAAATCCCCTTAATTCATATTTCCGATAATTGTAAATCTTATTAAAAATAATAAAGAGTTCAACCTAATCATCGAAATGCTCAACTAAGCTTCTATCTAAGTGTCTCTTCTATTTTGTAAATATTTATAAAACCACCTTCATTTGGCATTCTAACTTTTGGTAATTTCGATGCATCCATAACCTCATATTCATCAATGATATTATTCAAAAATAGTAGATATGCAGTAAGAGCATAAACTTCATCATCACTTAGCGACCCTGGAGCAGTCATCGGCATAGAACGTCTTATCACATCAAACAGAGTAGTAGCATAAGGCCAATAACTACCAATAGTCTGTTCCGGATATTCACTAGTTAAGTCTAATTGTGCTCCAGCAAGTTGAACTCCCGTCGCCGTACCTAATCCATTTTTACCGTGACACATAATACATCTACTTTTGTATAGTACTTCTCCACTTTGAGCACTGCCTTCACCTTTAGGTAATCCTTCTCCATCAGGAAAAACACTAGTATCCCACGCAGCTATTTCCTCCGACGAGACGGCGTATCCTAAATTAGGACCGTGGCCCTGAAATGATTTAGCGTTATCAGGATTAATCCCAATCGCTATCAATATTAATATCAGAGTCTGTCGTTTCATTTTCATTTTTGTCATATACATGCGAAACAAAACCATCACTGTCTACATGCCAATTAGTAATCGCGTTGTAATGAAAGAAACCATGTCGTCCGCGTTTCTTAACAAGCTCCGTTCGTTCAGGCTGAACATAGCCTGTTTCGTCTATTGCGCGACTTTTCAGCACCGTAGGTTTACCATTCCAATGCCAAGGCAAACGAAACCGAGTAAAAGAACGATCGAGTATAGGTTCTTGTAATGCTGCTTCTGCCCATGTTTCACCTCCATCTGCGGAAATTTCAACTTTACTTATTTTACCTCGTCCAGACCAGGCCAAACCCGTTATTTGGTAGAGACTTGGTCCTTTTAATATCATGTGTGCAGAGGGAGAAGTGATTAATGATTTTGCTTCAATAGGAAAGGTGAACATACGAGCTTTACCCGAAGGCTGTAATTCAGTATAACGTGATGTTTCATTGCGCGCCATTACTGGGCGATTTGTTACTTTTAACCGACGTAACCATTTTACATTCAATACACCTTCCCAACCCGGCACAATCAAGCGTAAGGGATAGCCGTTTTCCGGTCGAATACGTTCTCCATTTTGATACAATGCAAGAAAGGCATCATCCAATGCCTTTTCGATTGGAATAGATATTTGCATAGCGAAAGCATCTGCACCTTCTGCAACAAGCCATTTTGATTTTTTCCTTAAACCAACTTCAGCTAACAATACAGAAAGCGGAACACCGGTCCATTCTGAACAAGATGCTAAACCATTAAAATAACCTGCTTCAGATTGAGAAGGTTGTTTGTTCCAACCAGCATTACTATTACCACCACATTCTATAAAACAAATTTTTGATTTCATGGGGTAACGTAGTAAATCATCGATACTAAATATCAAATCTTTCTTTACCAGACCATGTATCAACAAGCGGTGATTTTTTGGATTGATCTTCGGCACACCATTATGATGTCGTTCATAATGTAAGCCATTGGGTGTTATCGTACCTTCCATCAAGTGTAATGGTGTCCACGAAACACCATTACCGGGAACAATCTCATTTTGCACTGGGAAACGTACGACATCATCTTCATATGCTGAGGGCTGACCATAAATAGAAAATGGTTCACCTGGTTCATGCATCCAGGTTGGATCTATCAAATCAATATCGGTAGTGGTCTTTGCGAAGCCATTAGTCGGCATGATATTAGCAATTACACCTAACTGTATTCCTCTTAATAAAAATAGGCGTCGATCGAGTAAGCCGTTTCCAGCAACCTCATGCTCTTTCAATGACAGATCGTTTTTACGATCTTTTTTCATTTACTCACCTCACTGTTAATTATATTTGATATACGTAATCAGACAATTACTGAAGTGAATCTGATATATTTTCTCATACTATATAAATACTTTACTTTATAATTCTACTAATATTTATATTATAAGATATAGACAGAAAATCTTATTTTTTTAAATAATGAATAAATATAATTCGTGAAGTTCTTGAGCTAATTAATGTTCATCTCTGAAGCTAAGCCAACTTTTGGTTTAAGCCTAAAAAAATGCCAGCATCGTAGAGAATTTCAATTATATATGAGGTTCTTGTAGATGCTCTAAACTTACAATAGCGTGAAAAGATTGTTTTATATATAGACAACGGGAGAGTTATTCTTATTTACTAGCTATTCTAGCTTAGTCGTCCTACGATAAATGAGCTAACCTATTTACATAATAATTCATCATTTTATTTAATTGCCCTTCTTTTTTAAGAATCTATTTATATTGTAAATATTAAACATGTATCAGGAACTTGTGCTTATTTCGTAGCTTGAACTAAACGCATTCTTTTTAGTATCTGTTCCTTTTACTGTCATCACTCCCTCTTTTTCAGGCGTAAAGTAAAATCGAATAGCTGGGTCCATGCTGAGCGAAAAGGTTAAAAAAGCTTTCACGATTAGCTTATCATTATAAGTTACTTCTAAGGAATCCATAAAAAAAGCTGGAGGAATCACACGAGAACCAATCTTCAGCGGCGCCATTCCCGTGATATTAGGATGCCTCACTTTCACTTGCATCAGATTTGGTTTCCCCAACTTTACTTTACCTACTACTCTCATCTTCATCTTCCCGAGCAGTTTTCTAGAATCTTCCATACTCGGTGGCGGTGGAGCTGAACATGCTCCTTTCGCACGAATAAAACTCTTTGTCATGTATAGTTCTCCCGTGTTTAACTCAGCAACAGCACGGACATAACTAAAAGTCTCGACTCGAATGCGCATCGCTAAATCAGCTTTTCCACTATTGGGAGTGAACTCAAAAAGGCCCACTACCGGCATCGGGTTCATATCAACAAAGATAGATATTTTTTTTATATAACGTTTAGAGCTCTGTAAAATCGATGTGCGAACAGAGATGGGAACTATAGAAGCATCTTCTGCCGTATAAGGTGCTTTCAATTCAAATATATTCTGTTCATAACCTTCGATAATATGTCTATTTTGGAAGTTTTGTCTTCTTAAATTATCTTCCCATGCCTTATCAGATACATTCAGTCTGTGATCAGCAGGTTGAATATCTGCTGACGCTAAAGAAGTAAATTGCATTAGAATTGCACTAATGCAAAACCAAAAGACTTTAATGGATGATAGGTATTTCATAATTGTTGCCTTTATGAATTCAATCTTATTATGAGCCAAGTTCAAAAAAATGCTAGTTCATAAATGTATTCATTTTATTATTTTCAGATTAGATTTATTGAGCAGGAAGACGCCTTGTCCACCTTTTTCAAGTTCTAGCCAAACGAATGGTAAATTGGGGTAACGTTGAATTAAATTTCCCATGCTGTTTCCAACCTCAACTATAAGCACCCCATTCTCATTTAAATGATTACAGGCCTGTTTTAATATTTGTTCAATTAATCCCAAACCATTTTCAGTCGCTTCAAGGGCTTGTCTAGGTTCTTGTAAATACTCTTGTGGTAATGATTGCATCTCATCATTACCAACATAAGGTGGGTTACTAATAATTAAATCGTATTTTTTATCCTTAAGATGTTCGAATAAATTAGACTCAATAATACTAATTCTTCCCTCAAGTTTATGAGATAAAACGTTTTTATTAGCTACCTCAATCGCATTCACATCCACATCCACAGCTTCAACCATCGCATTCTGAAATGCATATGCGCATGCACAAGCAATACAAGCACTGCCAGTACCTATATCAAGGATTGAATCTACGTTATTAGATGATAACCATGGTCTAAATTGAGACATAATGAGTTCTGCAAGAGGTGAGCGTGGTATTAGTACGCGCTCATCGACATAATATTTATGGCCTGCAAACCAAGCCTGATTAACAAGATAGGCCACCGGGACTCGCTCATGAACACGTCTCTCGATCAACTTTTCTATGTGGTTTAACATTTCTTGGTTAATAGGTTCGTTCAGTTTTTCTTCATCACAATCAAATTCCAACCCAGCAGCTACCATCACTAGATAAAATGATTCATCGAGAGCATTATCTGTACCATGCCCAAAATGAAGATCGGCTAATTTTAATTTTTTTTCAGTACGTTCAATTAATTCACGTACACTAAGTGATTGAGTCACTGAATTTTATT